>OCZT010002817.1_pt1 | contig 17925 bp, 12 predicted proteins | sample 1539031 | NCBI WGS metagenome assembly OCZT01 (sample SAMEA3539308, study PRJEB22396) | soil metagenome | biome: tundra; feature: field; material: soil | place: USA | collected 2010-05 | depth 0.15 m | reverse complement strand
GAGCGAATTGTCGGCAACTCCCGGAAGCTATTTCCGGCGGCCTCCTGACCCCGGAATCGCCTTAGCGGGGGAAGCCGCTCGCTATTGTTAGCGTAAAATCGCCTCTCTAACAATGTCGGCGGTGTCAAGCACTTTTGGGGCGCACTAGCCCGTGCACTCCGAAGAGCGCGCCATTTCGCTCTAGTTGGGGTCCCCTGAGAAAACGGATTTTAAAGCACACTAAGAAACCGAAAACCCTGAGTTTTCATGGGCTTCTCGAAATTCTGGAGCCCGCAGTATGGCTATAAACTATAGTTTCTGGTCAGAGGGGAAATGCGAGATCACTTCACATTGAAATCAAAGGGTTACTGTGGGTGGATTACGAAGGGTTTTTGGTCATACCGGTCTTAGCGTGTGATTTTTTCCGTTTCCTCAGGCGGCCCCTAGTGACCCCCTCTTGGCCGTGCGTCCTAACCATTTATTAACATATCTTGGCTATCATGGTCCTTAATACCGTGGTTTTATTCGCGCACTTGGTTTTGTGGCAACACTTTTGTAGAGAAGAAGTAAGGAACATGACCAAAGAGACTATGTTTGACCAGACGCAGGGGCACGCGGTGGTTTACCCGGTGAATCTCTCGTCGCACGTATACTGCATCCCAACCATGAAACCCGGCTAGCTGCATTCTTCAATTGGCTCGGTGAGAGAACATACGTGACTCGTAGCGAAAGTACATACTTAGATATCGGTGAAACCAGACCGGGAATCTTTCGGCCAGCGGAGAGGCTGAAGAAAATTCGTGGCGGCGAAACTCCACACCATTGACTGAGTGCGCGTGCGGGTGGATTACATAAGCACCCGGCCGGTGAACAACACCGCCGGTCCCAGCGGTGTTTATCTTTCCCTGCTCGATCCCAACGGCTATGAGGTGTACTAGTGTTACTCTTCCGAACCTTCGTCCTTAAATCAGAAAACGCTTAATCGCAATATGAAAATAAATCTCCGCCCCGGAGAGCATTAGTTTTCAGAATGTTTATTATCACATCGGACTTATGTCCAACTCCCTGCTGATTTTCCAAGATAAATGATCCTTTTTCTTCTGAACAATTTGCCACCTATTGCCATCTGCTTTGCCGAGTTCGATCAAATACCGCACGTCACCCGTAGGCGGGAAAGGAGTCCCCGAAAATGGTGCGCCACTTCCCAAATGCCGCTGGGAATTGATTGGCCGCGGCAAGGCGTTCGGCTTCGACCGCTTGTGTGTAGGCCGTCTCGAAACGCTGCACAACCTCGGCAACCCTCTCCTGGGTATCGAGGTACGCTGCGATGTTGCCACCATATCCCGCCGGATCATTGACTACGACCCTGCACGCTTTACGTGCTTTATCGAATACGAAGCGTGCGGCGGATGGAAAATCAGAGATCGTCACATTATTAAGAATCTGCAATGTCAGCGTCTCCAAATGAAAGGACCGCAGCAAGGCGCTATGAGCGCGATTCCATTGCTTGATCATTCGGATAACGGGGACAAGCTGCCGGACATGAGCGGTGTTTGCGTTGTTCCAGATTGTTACGTGTTGCGTTGGGTCTGTCGGTATCCAGCGCTTCATCACGGAATCCGGTATCAGGTATCCCCCTCCTGACGATTGAAGCAGGCACCACATCGACTTTAAAGTCCGTAAAGCTGATCGTGACAGCCTGGCCATTTCTGCTGATCTCCGGGGTTGTAGGATATGTCCCTTTAAGCACTCGTTTAACACGGTCGATCAAGTTGGCATATCCGTCAGCAGAATAGTAGCTCGCATCAAGGATCACAAAGATGTCTATATCGGCCCTGGACAGTGGCGCGATGAGGGTGCCTCGGCGATAGGAACCCGTCACGAACGATGTCAGAACCGTCAATTCTTTCGCAACTGCGTCGCGAACATTTTTCTGTCGTGTATCGACCGTGGTTTCCTGCAAATCCGTGATCTGCAAATTCTCTTGGAGCTGTGCGAATCCTTGGGGTATGGTTGTCGGCATTTGAGATCATCCCTTGTCAGGCCGTCCACGTCATATCAACTCGTTATTCCGAGCCTTCGCTTTGCTTCCTCGGCAAGTTCTTGCGCTCCGTGATTCATCTGCGCGTCATAGTCGTTCCTCAGCTTACGGAAGATCCAGTCAAAGACTAGCGGACTCCGCTTCCGATTCTCGAAGATCTCGTCCTGCAGCGCACGACATTTGTCGGCCAGTCTGGTGCGCGCGCCTCCATTGCACATATCCGACCAGAGGCTTTCTGCGTGCTCTTTCAGCCTGTCGAGTCGAGTTGCGGCTTCTGTCTGTTCTAAGAACTGGCGGACGCCGAGAAGCACCGCTGGAGAAAGCGGAAGAAGAATGGCCAGAAACAGCTTCTCGACCGTGAACCCACCGATGAACCCTAGGCCACACATCAAGAGCGTCACGATAATAACGCTCGCGAGCACCCAGGCAGCATAACGCCGCCGCTGCTTGGAATCCCACCAGCAATTCGATCTTTGGCATATCACGCGGCCAACGTCTAGAGGGAGGTCACTCACCACTGGAGCGTACCAGTTGATTAAGGGTGGCAGGCCTGATTGGACCTTTGCATACTTATCGGCTTGCTCTTTAACAAGTTCCGGGTCTGGCGACCTGCCGACTTTGATGTCGTTCCAAGAGAGCTGAAGAACATCACAGTCAAACGCTTCCTGAATTCTCGCAGCACGTTCCCTCAGTCGTTTCTGCCACGGCGTAAGCCACAGAAGATCAGCGGAAGAGATAAGTGCGCCCCAGACGGCTGCAAAACCCCTCACTTCCGGAGTTGCGACAACCGCCAATGACCAGCCGATTGCAACAGGACCGCCCAATAGCAACTGTATTCCAAATATTCTCTTCGCCGTGGAATAGAGCTGCCGTTGCGCAGCAAGGCGCTGAAGCTGGCGTGGCTCGTTCTGTAATTTAGAGATGTCGTTCATCATCGGTAATATGTTGGAAACTCATAGTTATATAGCTGCGAGGGGATCATTGCCCCCTCGCCTTTCTGAGTGCCTCTCCAAGGGACGCTGCTTCGGTTTGCTTCAATATCTCATCCCGGTAGGCTGACGTAAGCGGGGTGTCGATTCCGCATGCGATAGTGTTCATCAAGTAGCTAATTCCGTCTTTGCCTTCATCAGCCTTCGCGACGCTCTGAATGGCACATTTGGCCAACTCTTCGGCTGTGGGATTGCCGATTTTTCCGTCTGTACAGAAATCGGTGTAGAGGACGGTGCTGACGCAGGGAGAATCGCCGATTTCTCGAACTAACACACTGTTCGCTGATGTGCCCTCGGCATACCTTTCGCCGGTGCCGGTTTTCCGTCGCTCGCGCCTCCACAGCATGTCTCTGGCCTCGTCTATCGGGGTCTCATCATCCAGAACGAGGATTTCTGCAGACACTGGAGAACCGCTTTCATGTGGGATCAGGGTCGGGGCGCCGCCTCTGGTCTTCCCGCTATATCGGGCATACTCCACAGGAAATGGAGTTTGGGTCTTGATGCGCATCACGATTTTGGGTTCCAGTTCCGGCCCTGGATCGTGAATCAAGGAACCGAAGGCGAGAATTCCGATCCTCTTCTTGGGGTGGCGGCAGCTCAAATCGGCGGGAGGAGGATCGAGGCGCGTCTGATATGGGCTACCGCTGCATATCGCGTCCGCCATAGCGTCATACATTTCCAGAATGACACGCTTGGTGCGGTAGTCGCCGTGGAATGTTTCTTCGTCCTTTCGCCTGACGATGGGGAACGTGTCCATGATGTACGACACCGCGTCGCGGGCCGTTGGGAAGGCCTTCGTGAGGGCTTCGGGCTGCTGACGCCACTCGGGACTCCTGACCCAGGTAGAGGTGAAAGAATGCGGCGTCAAGTTCGCAGCGGAGCAAGAAGCGGCGTTCCTCATCCCAACGGAACGGCGGGCCCGGCCAGTTGCAGTCCTGCGCGAACGGCTCTAGGTCCCACGCCGTATAGGTCAGTTCCAGCACCTGCGGCAACAGGCAATCCTTGACCGCCAAAGTGATTTGCCAAGGGCATGAGCCAAGAAGTACGCCTTTTTCTAGGAAGGGTAGCTGTTTGAAAACAAACTGCTTGAGGTGCCGTGAGCCGATTCGCCGCCGAGCTACAAAATCCAGAACGAAGCTGTTTATCATCCCGCAGAGAGCCGCGCTCACATCTGGAGGTTCTTGCCCCATGAGCAACCAGATGGTATCGGACACGCCAGAATATGGAAGGAACGCAGCAGACGCCGTCCTAGCGTTCTGGGGATTTGCGATATCACAGAAACCAAACAACCACTGCCGAGGTGTGTCCGTGTTCGCGAGCCTGGAAGAAACCAGCTCCAGCGGAGCCCACCACCGAGGCACAACGAACCCTAGTGGATTTTGGCACTCTGCTAGTGAATGCTCTCGTTCGGACCCGGCACTTACTTCGGCTGCTGAGCGTCCTTGGAAAGTCGCCAACCGATGATTGAAGTTGTCGATGAATTTTCCCTCATAGACCGGCAGCCAGTGTTCGCTGCGGAGCCTACGGTAAAGGTCTGCGACATTATCGTAGGTCGGAACCTCGGCCGCCTTCTTAAAGAGTCTATTATCGCTACTACTATTGAACATCTGCATAAACTCCAGACGCCAGCAAGCGGTTTGTGATTCGTCGTGGAAGACTGGAGCAAGCTGATAAATTCGGAGGATGACTTGCGCGTCGCGCCGATTTCTGAACGTGGGGCATGCACCCGTATTGGGGCTTACTCTCTTCATATCCTCCGCTGTCATGAAGAAAGACCTTTCTTCATCTTGGAGGTTCTCAATCCGGGTGTTGTAGAAAGACAGTCGCGCAGGTTGCTCACTCGGTTGTCGACTTATCGTCACCAAAGAGAATTTTTGTTGAGGATGGACTTCGGGAAAGAGGCCTTCGGTGTTTTCAAAATCCAGAAAACTCCTGAGGCGTTTCGAGTTGAACAAGTCCTGAAATAAGAACTTTCGCGACTCGCCCGTACCAAGACCACTTTGAAGGACCATCCCTAAATAGCCGCACGGACCAAAATACTGCATGCCATTTTCCAGCATGCTAGCGTAGAGATTCAGCTTCTTGTAAGACGAGAGTGGAAAGTGCCCGCTGGCGCGATGGAAGTGTTTGAATCGGCTCCGCCCATCGCGAAACACGAGCCATTGGCGATGCAGTGTTGGATCCTGATCATTCAGACGTTCAATTAGATCTTTGCGTTCTGCTGTCTCTGCTTCCGCGATGTCTGGCCTGGCCTGGGCGAAAAACTTCTTTTCTTCATCCTCCAGCACTTCCCAAGGCGGATTCCCAAGAATCGCGTCAAAGCCGCCGCGGGCGAAGACTTCGGCGAAAGCAAGGTGCCAGTGGAAGAATTGGTAACTGGCGGCGAGACGCTGGACCTCTTCGAGGAGGCCCTCTGGTAATGCGTCGCCTTCGACGAAATCGCGCAGATGTTGCGTCGTGATGCCAATAGGAATGGCGGAATTGGGTTGAGTGCGAGTCCGTTTTTTTGGGGTTTTTACCTTCGGCACTTCTTCGGTGCCGCCAAACAAGCCGGTTTGGAGCTGCGTGAGCGACGGGGCTAGTTCAACAGTTGGAGACATGCTAGCGGCCGCGACTACTGGGTTTTGCGCAAATCGCTTCCGGATGATGAACGCGGCGCACCAGAGATTGGCCAGGGTGCGAGCTTTGAGGAGATCGTCGTTGGACTCGACCGAGCGGAACGCTGCTTCTTTGCGTTTCACGGTTTCTGGTTCGCTGTCGTCCATCTCGTCCAATGCCGCCGCTGATTGGCGCAGCCGTTCCCGAATGGCGTTGTCTTCGGCAACGAACAGAACGCGGAGCGCCTCTCGCTGGAGGCGGTTGAGTCGCTTGAGGTTGGAGCAAGCTTCCCCATCATCGCCTTCAACCGGGTCAAAGGCTTCGTCCGGCAGCCCCGCAGCGATAAGCTCGGGCGTCGCGCCGAGCAAGCTGTTGCCGACGCGTATATGGTGGTCAAGGAACGAGAGCGGTTTCCCCGGCTCCAGGGCTTCGAGCCAGAGGCTCACGCGGCAGAGCTCGGCGGCCATGGGGTTCATATCCACACCATAAAGACAGTGGCCAATCACATCGCGCAGGGCGTGTTGGTAAAGCAGAGGTGAAGGCTCGCTGTCTCCGTGCGCGAGCGCACGCACACGGGCCAGGTGACGGGCCAGCCTGTGGGCCGCACCGACGAGGAAGTGGCCGGACCCGACTGCGGGGTCGCAGACTTTGAGCGACAGAATGGCCCTCTCCGCCTCGGCACCTGTCTTACCCTTGATTGCCTCGGCAACCACCGGGTCGAGAGCGGAGTCGAGCAGACACTGTACCAACGAGTCGTGCGTGTAGTAGGAACCCGAGGTCTTTCGCTCATTACCGGCAAACTCTGCAAAGGTGAAACGGGCGCCATCGGCGCTGATCTGTGGGGTGAGGGCCAAGAGGCTTTCATAGACGCCGCCCAGTTCCTCAGCACCGAGGTTCTTGTAGTCCACAGGCCGCAGCACCTTGCCTTGACGGGTAAAGGCTAGCTGGCGCAGAGCTTCGAGGAAATCGTGGTTCGTCAGTTCGGTGTCCTTGAGATTGGCAGTGGATGTCGGGTCCCAGAGGAAACTGCCCAGCGCCGGCAGGGCCAGATGGTCGCGCACGGCAGCATACATAGGATCACCTGAAAGTGGGCCGAGGAGGAGCTGAAATTGCCGCCATAGGTCGCCGTGGCGGCTGCCTTTGATGTTTGATGCCAGCTCGCGCAAGCGGGCGGTGCTGTAGTAGGCCGTGTACCGCTCGCGCGCGAGCCGTGCACCTTCCGAGCCATCGCGCGGATGCAGCAGCGACTGCCCGTCAAGGGTGCGGTCCTCGGCCACGAACAGAAAGATCAGCCGGTAGACCACGCGCAGGAGCTGGCCGTGGAAGTCGGCGAGCGGCACCCGACCGCTGCGCAGCGCGTCGCGCAGCGCAGTGTTCTTCGGATGGCTGGTGAAACCCTCCCCCAGAGTCTGGAGAGCCCGTTCCACACCGCCTCGCAGCTCCCTTAGTGCGCGGGTCCCCTGCTCGTTGGCAAGTTTGGTCCATTGCTCCAGCCAGCAGCTGTCTGCCCGCTCCGCCTCGCGCGGCGCGAAGCGCGTGGCGTGGGCAATAAGCCAAAGCAGGACGAAGTCAGAATAGACCTCGCCGGTGAACATGGCTTCGAGGTCGAACTCGAGAAAAGATTGCCGCGAAAGAGCCTGGTTGTCGCGCAGGATACGAAAGCGCAGGCCGTTGGATATTATTGCCCAGACGTGAGCGGTACTGCTGCGATTGAGAAACTCCTGTACCAGCCCGTGAGGGTTGGCGGCTGCAGCCCCGCGCACACCGGCGGCGCGGTGGTCAAGGCTCAGACCGCAACCCACCAAGTGCACAGGCACGGGGCCGAAGAAGCGGCTGATGGCGTAGGTGCGGCCGCCGACGGCGGGACCGGCGCTCGTGGGCAGCAAGCCGAAGCCTAGCTCGCGCAGCAGCGGCAAACTCCACTTGTCGTTGGTGAGGCCAGTGCCCGCCTCGCCTTCGGGAAGCTTTGCAGCGGCGGCGCGGAACTCCGCCCAGTGCTTGCGCAGGCGGTTCCACGACTGGGTGATAACCTCGTTCAGGCGCTCGCCCTGCGGCAGGCCGTAGTCCTCGGGCCGGGTGCCGTCGAGCTGCTCCTTGGGATCGAGCACGCGCCGGAGCAGGTCGGGCGGGAGCAGGCCGCCTTCGGAGCGGATAGTCTGGAATTCGTTGGTGCGCCGGGCCATGGCTAGCTCAACCTCGGCAACAGGACATAGGCCCCGAGGATGTCTACCGGGAGGACGGGTTGGATTGTCACTCGGCCCTTGGTGCGCGCGGCCTCGCGCACACGCTCGTGGGTAGCGAGCTGGGCGGCGGCGCGTTCACTGGCGACCGGTTCGAGTGCCTTCTCGAACTTCGGCAAAGCGGCGAGCAACATGCCGATCTGCTGCTCGATGGCGGTCGCCACAAGGTTGCGGTCGGGCCGCGCGGAAAGCAGGCGCTCGCCTTCTTCGGGAGAGAGCCAATGCGGCTCATCTGCAGGACCCGTGCAGGCGAGCGGCACGATTTCCTCGGCCAGGATGGTTTCGGCGTCTGCCGTGGCGATCTGCAGATGGTAGCGGAAACGTGCCAGGAGGAGCGTTGTCCTTGTCGTAACGGCAGAAGTGGAGACAACGCCGCAGCGGGCAGCCACGGGCCGGACGTCGCGGGCTACCGGATCGAGCGCCTGATCAAGCGTCCAGCTTGCAAGGCCTTCGATGACCGGACTGGTGCGGCCGAGATAGAGATCTCCTTCTTCCAATGGCAGGTCGAAGCGGCCGGTGAAGGGATCGTCGCGGCCGATGGCCTGGCGCAGCGCGCGCGGCACTTCGTTGGTGAGGTGTATTGTAACTGTCTTGCCCTTGGTCTGAACCGGGACGGTCGCCGCCTGCAGCACAGCGTGAAAGAAACGGGCAACATCCTCGCTGCGGCCTATCGCGGTACGCACGCTTTGCAATTCAGCCGCGACGGCTTCGGGACTCAGCGTATGATGGGCGAAGCGCGAACGGCTGGCCTTCTCGCGGTCGCGGGCGTTCTCCCACTCGGCATGGATAGCCTGCTTCTTTGGCCCAAGGTCGTCGATGAAGTTAAGCGATGCACTGCGCCGCGTTATCGACTACTACCTGTATCGCGATTTGCAGCGCGGCTGGCGGGTCACAGCCCCGAATCTCGAAGACGTCGGCCTGCTTGCCTTCGACTATGAAGGGCTGAAAGGCGAAGAAAGCCTGCTGGGCGAAACAGCCCTTTGGGAAGCTGGCTTCTCCGTTCGAGTAGACCGTGATAGCGAGCAGTTCATCGAGACGCCCGCACCATTGCGTTTATGCCCTCCTGAGTTGCGAGAGGAACTTCTGCGTACTCTCCTCGACATTCTGCGGCGATCACTCGCCATCAAGGTGGATGTGCTCGATCCACAGAAGCAGCTCGACCTGGTCGAACAAACGAAACCCCGCCTGCTAGAAGACACGGTCTGGTATCTCGAAGATGCGCGAGAGCTGGCAAAGTCCGTTGTTGCTTGCCCCCACTCTCGGCATCAGCAGGACCGTACCGGGTTCTTTGTGTCGTCCTACGGCGCCTACGGCCGGCGGGTAGTTGCTTTGACCAGCGTAAACTATTTCCATGCCGTCACTCTCCCAGGAGTTCAGACACCATTTGCACGAGCTCATGATGGAGACCAGTGACAGGCTTCGCGATGAGCTCAATGGTTACAAGAACAACCTGGTGTGGCAGGCGCAGCAAAGAAATAATTCCGCCGGTATTCCAATTGCCTACAGCGATTCGGCTGTGTATGCCTTCCGCACCCGGGTTGAAGCGACCATAAAGAGCTATCTGGACGCGCTGGAGAAATGTGGCATTGTTGTCGATGCCATTGTCGAGAGCGAGATGCTGCGGGAAATATCGCCGCTAACGAGCGGACCGAAATCCTTAAGCCTCCCGCCCGGAGTTACCGGACCCACAGTCGGCGCCGTTCAAGCCGAACACGCCAGGAAGATGGAGCGCACTGGCAATGCCCTCTACCGGGAGGCCAAGAATCGGTTACGTGAGCTTAAAATGAAGGCGGGCTCGACTGCTTCGGTCAACGTACCAGCACCGACAATGCCACAGACCACACCATTCACGATCGCTTCCGTTGTCAAAACGCTGGCCGAGCTGAAGGCGCTACCGATGGACGAGCAGGCGATGCTCCTCCTGAGGAGGCTGGTGCAGATCTACCCGACGGTGAAGAATGCGGACAAATTCAACAAACGCAACATATTGCTTCCGGGAGACAAATACCAAGTCGCCCTTGGATTCTCCGACGCCGAAAGAATGCCAGTTCTTCTGCATCTGCTTGGTGGCCCATGGACCCGGCTGGTGAATAAAGGCTACCTTGTCGATCCTTCCGGTTCAGCCTTCTTTGACATCCCGGAGGAAGGTTTTGCCGCCGCCCAGGAAGCCGCGAGACCAACGGAGACGCCAAATCCGATTGCAGCTCCAGAGCCCGTTGATGATGGACGACCAACTATCTTCATTTCATATTCCTATGACGACGATGAACACAAAGAATGGGTGCTCCAACTTGCCGCAAGGTTGCAGGTTGAAGGAGGCGTAAACGTCATCCTTGATCGATGGCATCTCCGCAAGGGGCAAGATAAGACGCACTTCATGGAAACGAGCATCGTCCGGAGCAAATTCGTCCTGGTCGTATGCACTCCGGAATATGCGCGGAAGGCCAACGAGCGAATCGGAGGCGTCGGCTACGAGGCGATGATCATCACCGGCAAGCTAGCCCAAGACATTCTGCAGGCGAAATTTATTCCCGTGCTAAGAGCTGGCGAGTGGGATTCGGCTCTCCCCACCTGGTTACTAAGCAGGATCGGTACGGATTTGAAGGGCGATCCCTATAGCGAGGAGCAATACGAAGACCTCGTACGAGAGCTGCACGGCGCCCACCTCAAGCCGCCCTCGCTGGGGCCGAAGCCGGTTTTTCCCGAAAAAACTTACCAGACCCTTCCAGGCTCTCCCGCACCCCGCTTAGTCCCCCGGGTGAAACTTCAGGACAAAAATGTCGCCTCCATCGACACGTCCAAGGCTAAGCCGAATGCAATCGCGTATGCCTTTTACGAAACGAAGGGACCCGGAGCAAAGCAATACAAGATGTTCGTCCGTCCTGCGGATAACGCAGGCGAGCGCTTCACTTTGGAAACTTCCGATGGCGAAATATCGGAAGGCTCTCTCGCCGAGATAGCCCGCGATTACCATCTGACCGACCAGGAACGCCTTCAAGAAGGCTATACGCACACCCACACGTCCAATGCTTCGGGTCGAAAAGAGTTTGACCTAGCGTAGAAACTTAGCACCCTGCCGCATATGACCGCCCAACTTCCCGAAATTGCCCACTTTTGCGCACACTCGCCTGGGGTGAACCCCTACGTTGAGACAATTTCGATTGGCACAGTTGCCCCTGCTGAGGCAAGAGGGATCTGCGCAAAAAGGTCTACGATATAGCAGAACACCACCGCAGTGATCTGACGGACTGGTGTGAATCTATCGTTTGGTGTTCGAGGAAAAAAGGGTCATGGCAATGTTTCCGCTGTCGCCGGAACTCGGAGAACTTCATGACGACGTACTCTGGTACGCGTCGGCCTTGCAGAACACCATTGCGGCGCATGGCGGTTGCCAGACCATGGCTTCTGAGGCATTGAACGCACTCGCCTTCAACGCGGTCCTAGCTCATCGTGGAGTCCGTACACTTTGCGAGGAGGGATGGACCCCTCTTACACCCATTTTGAATCGGACGCTGATTGACATTTTCGCGAATTGCATAGCAGTTCTTAACAGACCCGAGCAAGCCGACTATATGGGGTTCAAGTACATCTCTGATTTTCATCGGAAGTGGTTGTCAATCCCCGAGATTACAGAGCCTGAACGAGCAGCGGCAAACGCGGCGATTGAGATGTTCGTCGGCAGATTGTCACCAGGGGACCAAGACAAGGCAAGAGAACTGATTCGGGAAGGTCGCCCCAGGACGTATTGGTTTCAGCCAGAGTACAACACAACCAGAGAGTTGCTTGAGGTATCGCCCCATGACATTCATGGAATTTACAAGTTATTTTCCCCAGTTAGCCACGGTGGCTTTTCTGGAAAATTGCTGTTTAACGATGATCCTGGCTCAGAGGACATAGAGCCGCGGCAGCACCCAAGAAACACTCAGAGGGCAATAGTCGCGTCCTCCCGGCTATTGTTGGAAGTTTGTTATGTTCGTGATCACTGGGACAATCTCGGTGCGGCTGAGGAAGCGTATAACGAACTTGTCGTACGGATAAATGCCTCTCGTGAATTATGATCTCGGCACTGAGAAGTGCGCCTTACGCAAGCTCGCTTGCCATGAAACGTAGTGCTTGGACATATCGAGGGGCACAACTGAGCGGCCCAGAACGCCCGTGACATTCCGCTACAGTTCCGACTCCCAGCCCGCAGGATGGATCGGAAGCCAAAACAGAGTCATTCACAGCAACGCGGGCCGCGGGTACAGTGCCTTCGCCGCCGTCACAGGGTCATGAAGACAGAGACATCGCAGACGGGCTGCAGGCGGCGAAACACGGGCGGCCGGAGCAAACCTTGCGGCCAGATTGGCGTCGTTTCGCCAACGCTCGATTAGGATGTGGAAATCATGGTAAGAACCGGATCGAGATGGAAACGGCGGCCCGGTGAATACTGTGCTACGAGGCGAGAAGGGCAGGCAATCTAACTTGCGATGATGCTTTCGTGAGAGACGACTTTAGCAAACCGACCGTTGACCAGCTTGCGAAGCGGGCCGGGAACGTGTGCTCAAATCCCGACTGCAGAATGCCAACTTTCGGCGCTGCCAAGGATCACGACAGATTCGTGAACGTTGGAGTTGCCAGCCATATTACGGCTGCGGCACCGGGCGGACCGCGTTACGACCCGAACCTTACGAGCGACGAACGGCGACACCAGTCAAACGGTATTTGGCTTTGTCAAACGCATGGCAAGCTTGTTGATTCAGACAGCGAGCATTTCACAGTCGAAAAGCTCCGCGAGTGGAAACGTGTGGCAGAGGAGCGGTCTTTTCACGCCATCGTTGCCTCCGGGGCAGCTCCTGATCAGCAGATCGAGGCTACAGTTCCCGAAGCTCCGAGTGATGAGCTGATCGAAGCTCTCGGCCTAACGACACAAGATGATCTTGAGTCGGTCACCTCACGCCTGATCGTTGCGGCTAAGAATGATCTCACCGCTTTCAAACGCACGCCGGGATGGCCGCGGCATGCGATTGCGCTGAGCCTAAGAATGATCCATGGCGACAGCGTTCAGGCATTCGATGCTTCGGCGCTAAGTACCGCGATCGAGACCTTCAATGAGACTAGCGTCATCGCTCCTCCTGGTACTGGCAAAACAACCACACTGCTGCAGGTAGTAGAAGCTATTCTTTCGCGAGGGGACTCAGTTGCCGCATTCGTTCCACTTGGCGAATGGTCCTCACAGTCGGATTCGCTCTTGCAATCGGTCGTGCAACATCAGGCCTTTGTTGGAGAAGGAGAGGCGCGCCTGAAGCTGCTCGCGCATTCAGGGCGGCTGGTGTTGGTCATGGACGGCTGGAACGAACTTGATCCGGCGTCACGACTGCGTGCGAGGGTGGAAATCAAGAAGCTCCAGCGGGAATTTCCAGGGCTGGCCATTGTTATCAGCACGCGCCGCCAGGCATTGGACGTGCCGCTTTCCGGGCCAGTGGTTGAGATCGACACGCTTACAGAAAACCAGCAGATGGAGATCGCGCGCGCGCTGCGTGGTTCGGAAGGGGAGGCTATTCTCGATCACGCATGGCGAACGCCCGGGGTTAGAGAACTAATTGCTATCCCCTTATACCTGACGGCGCTAATGGCTCATACCACAGGCGACAGACTGCCTACGACTAAGGAGGAACTGCTGCGCGTGTTCGTTGTTGCGCAGGAGCGGGACGCGGAGAAGGCCGAAATGTTGCGCGGCGCAATGTTCGGATTCCACTCCGAAATACTTACAGCTCTTGCCGTTGAAGCTAGTCACGCTGGGACCACGAGTCTTTCCGACGGCGGCGCACGCGCCGTTGTCAAACGCACTGAGGACCGGCTGATTGCTGAGGGACAGATAACAGGCCTGTCGCAGCCGATGACGGTTCTGGATGTCCTGGTGAGTCATCATTTGCTTGTTCGCTCCGGCACCGACGCTGCAGGGATTTCATTCCAGCACCAGCAATTTCAGGAGTGGTATGCGTCTTTCGACGTCGAAGCTCTAATGAGAAAAGCGGCTGTCGGCGATGATGAGAGCAGGCTGAAACTTAGAGTAGGGCCTCTCAATATTCGCGCATGGGAAGAGCAAGTTTTGTTCGCCTGCGAGCGCGCTTCGCGAGCGGACGACAACGGATCACGAGCTGTGGCGGCAGCGATATTGGAAACGATCGAAATCGATCCCATGCTCGCCGCCGAAATGATTTACCGGTCGTCCGCAACGGTGTGGGATGCAATCAGGGACCGAGTCGTCGAATTCGTTGCGCGTTGGCATGTAAGCGGGACAGTGGATCGGGCAGTCCGGTTCATGATAATGACAGGTAAACCTGATTTTGCACCGCAAGTTTGGCCCTTGATTTCGCACCAAGACAACCAGGTTTACCTCAGAGCGTTTCGGGCCGCGTACCGCTTCCGGCCGTCTGTTCTTGGCCCCGATATTGAGGCGCGTGTCGCCGAGCTGTCGGAAACCCAGCGTCAAAGTATTGCTTCTCAAATTGCTTTTGAGAGCGGCATTGACGGAATGGAAGTCGCTGCAAGGATCGCTGCGCGGGATAGTAGCGCACAGGTAAAAAGCTCTGTCATCGAGGCGCTTGAGTTTCGGCGCGCAGACCGGTTTGCGGCACAAGTTCTCCGCACGGCGCCAGATGAAGTCTGGGGCGTCGTTGCACGAAAGGGCTACGTTGTAGCAATGGCCGATCCCGATGCGTCGGCGCGGCTCGCACGGGAGCGCGAGCGTTTGATCGAGACCGAAACCGATCCTTTGCGAAAATTGCGCGCCCTGCTTGATACCGGAAGGCGCGGAGCGCCGGTGGGCGGTGAGGTTGCGGCGTTGATTGAGTCTGCTGATTTTCCGGTGAAGGACCAGCACGCAGCCTGGAGCATTGCTGACGCGTACAAACTTTACCCTGACGATGTGGCGACGGCTCTTCTTCACCGGCTTCAGACGGGGCTGGAGATTCCGTTCCGAACCGACGACATGTTGCGGGCCGCAGATATTGCGATTGATGGCGGTCCGCTGGTCGATTTCGTGATGGAAGACCGCAAGCCGCGATCAGTTGTCGTAGCGTCAATGGGGATTCTGGGGCCACAAACCGTGGGGAGGCTCGTCGACAAACTCATTGCAATGAAAGCGGACCTGAATAAGCCGGAACGGCGCGCCGACAAAGAGGCGGCTGAACAATATCATCAGTTGCTGGGCTCGATTTCCGCGACGCGGTTGAGTTCATTTGTGCGAGCGTTACTGGAGCGGTCCTCGACCGTCGTACCAGAGGAGATTGGCCTCTTGGCTGATCTCATAAGTCGGCATGGGAAAAGAGATGAAGGTGAGTTGCTGCAGATTCCCAGTACCCTTCGAGCCGAGCTGATTGCTGCGCTCGCACATTGGGCCGAGGTGCTCCTAGCGTCCTCATCGTCCAGCCGATCGCAGCTCGCGGAAGTTGCGATGGCGATTGGGCGCTTATCTGCACCCGAATTGGCGCCCGTTCTTGGCCGAATGCTGGCGGAAGACTTAGCACGTTGGCGCGATGCCCGCGAAAAGATGAGGCTCGCTCAGGAAAGGAGAGAAAACGTTGACCCAGCGGTTCGGTCTTCGGCCCAGTCGGGACATTCGCTTCAATATAGGCGCGCGTTCGCTGCCACGGGAGGTGAATATGTCGTGGCGTTGATGAAATCGTATTTGCCGAAGGTTGGTTTCGACGGTTTTGGGGTGGACGCGGCGCATGTTCTGAAGGATATCTGGGAGCGGGAGCACAGTTCTGGCGGTGAAAAACGGATAGTTTTCGGTACGGATTTCTCGCAAGTGAAGGCCCGCCGGATAGAGCGGGCGCGGGTTGGTGGGGGTGCTTCTTCGCCCTTTGCGGATGCAATCTTCGCGGTCGTCGATGATTTTATAAAACCCGGATCGAGCGGCGCAGAACATCGGCACGCACTGCAGCTGGCGACGGTGGCACTTAGCATGCCGTTCGGCGATAGAGCTCGTACCCTAGATGCTCTCCTTCAGCTGCCACAGTCACTTCGCGAAAAGCAGGCGCTGCTCAGTGCTCTGGTGCTAGCAGGCGAGATCATTCAAGCCGACATGGTTCTCGACGGTATCCGGGGTCTCCTGGAAGAAACGAAAACGAAACCCTGGTTGCTGTGGGATCAGAATGGGTGGTGGGAAATGGAAGGATGGCTGGAGCTCATGCCGTTTTCTGATCGACCCATGGCTACGCTGGATGGCTTGGAATTGATCGAAGCAAACCGACGGCAACCGTGGCGTCTTCGGCGCGTGTTGGCGGCATTGGCATACGCGCCGTCTGCTGATGCTGAGGGTGTGCTTAAAGTACTACCTCGAAGAGACGCGCAATTCTTGGGCGACCATGATTGGATCGGCGCCTTGGAGCGTCGCGGCCCCATTGCCGCTGCTCGCACGCTTCTCGAATTCATATCCGAGGGAGCATTTTCGAGCGTACCAGGAAGAGACGTTTGGTGGCTTTCTCGCAAGCTGGCTGGGGCAATGCAAACCGACGGAAATTTCCGAGCCGAAGTTTATCGGCAGTACGAACTTGCCCCTGCTGGTGCTGGAAGCGAATTGTTGGAAGCTGCTATCGGCGAAGCTGCGGATGAAGCGGGCGTGCTCATATTGGTGCGAAACTATGCCGGGCGGGGCAAACCGTTTTCCGGCAACCTGGAAAGAGCCATTCGGCATGCCGTGGTCGGTGAACGACCGTCCCCAGATTGGGCTGGGGCGAGTGAGATGTTCGGTATTGCGGTTCCAACCTTGCGGAAAGCACTGTTCGCGATGACCGATGGTGATACGCCTGAGGCGAGATTAGCGAAGGAATGCCTCACGGCCATCGATGAAATGCGCGATGAATACGGCCCTGCGGAATCGGAAACACGACACCCTGATATTGAGTCAGGCCGCCCGTGGCCGGTGGCTGCGGGTTAGTGGGGCAGGGTATATCCGTGAGGCCTTTTTTCCCTGGAGTTGATGGTGTAGTGTGATGACGACACCAAAAAAGACTATCGCCACGCGAGTTTTTAGGTCACGGAATGGCCATCCCAGACTATCAGTCCTTAATGCTGCCTGTGCTTGTCGCCTCTGCGAAAGGGGAGGTTCGCATCGGGTCGGTTGTGGAGGAATTGGCGGATCAATTCAAGCTGTCGCCAGAGGAGCGCAGCGAATTGCTACCTTCTGGCCATCAAACGGTGTTCAGCAACCGTGTGCACTGGGCGAAATCTTATCTGAGCAAAGCACATCTTGTGGAAATAACCCGTCGGGGATACTTCAGAATTACCCTGCGCGGGCAGACGGTTCTTGATTCTCAGCCCTCACATATTGATAACAAATTCCTTTCGCAATTTGAGGAGTTCCGTCAATTCCGGGAGAGGTCGGCCGGAGCCGTCGTCCCGGACAGCGAAACGCCTGCTCCAGCGTTAGAGGGCCAGAAGGAGACGCCCGATGAAACGATGCGGATGGCGTATCGCGAGATCGAAACTGCGCTGATACATGACTTGTTGGAGCGTATCCGGGAGGCTCCAACGGATTTCTTTGAGCGCTTAATGGTAAATCTGCTCCTCAGCATGGGTTATGGCGGTTCCACAGAAAATGCTGGTCGCACTCTCGGCCGCTCTGGCGATGATGGCGTTGACGGCGTCATTGACCAAGATGCACTTGGGTTGGATCGGGTCTACATACAAGTCAAGCGGTATGCGTCAGGCAACAACATAGGGCCTGGGGCAATCCGCGACTTCTTCGGCAGTCTGGACCGTCACAAAGCCAGCAAGGGGCTATTCGTAACAACCTCGACCTTTTCCGCTTCTGCTAAGGAGACTGCAGAACATTTGAGTAAGCGGATTGTGCTGGTAGACGGCGATGAGCTCGCGCGCTGATGATCCGCCACAATGTCGGATGCCGGATCGAAGAGACGCTGCATATCAAGAAGGTCGATGAAGAGTTTTTCGAGTAGAGAAAGACCTGTGCCGAATTGGGGCGTGGCTGAGTAAGAACTACGGGATAATCAATGCTGCTGAATGAAGCGGACACTAGAACCAGTCTCATAAACATTTCCAGTCGTGAAAAGTGGCATTCTATGGATGC
>OCZT010002816.1_pt1 | contig 17926 bp, 25 predicted proteins | sample 1539031 | NCBI WGS metagenome assembly OCZT01 (sample SAMEA3539308, study PRJEB22396) | soil metagenome | biome: tundra; feature: field; material: soil | place: USA | collected 2010-05 | depth 0.15 m | reverse complement strand
ACGTCGCCGCGCGCGGCGCCAGCGCGGCCGCCGACACCGAGCCGGCCGGGACCCCGGTCGTCGCGCCGGACCCCGGCGACCGCCGCTTCAGCAATCCGGTGTGGACGACGAATCCCTACTTCGACGCGCTCAAGCAGGGCTATCTGCTCTCGGTCAAAGCCGTGCTCGGGTCGATCGACGCCGCCGAGGGGATCGATGAAGCGACGAAACGGCGGGTGAAGTTCTTCGCCAAGCAGTTCACCGACGCGATGAGCCCGACCAACGTCCCCTGGTTCAACCCGGACGTGCTCGAAGAGACGATGCGCAGCGGCGGCGCCAACTTCCGTCGCGGCATGGAGAACGTGCTCGAGGACGCGCGCAGCAACGAAGGCCGGCCAGCGCTGGTCGACGAGTCGGCGTTCGAGGTCGGCAAGAACGTGGCGACGACGCCGGGGAAGGTCGTCTTTCGCAACGAGCTGATCGAGCTGATCCAATACGCGCCGACGCAGGAACAGATCTACGCGCGACCGCTGATCATCGTCCCGCCGTGGATCAACAAGTTCTACATCCTCGACCTGCAGGCCGCGAACAGCTTCGTCAAGTACGCGACCGACGCCGGGCGCAACACCTTCGTGATCTCGTGGCGCAATCCCGACGCCTCGCTCGCCGACCTGGGCTGGGCCGACTACGTGAAGCTCGGACCGCTGGCGGCGATTCGCGTCGCGAGCGAGATCGCCGGCAGCCCGGATGTCGACGCGATCGGCTACTGCATCGGCGGAACGCTCCTCTCGACCGCACTCGCGTACCTCGCGCGCACGGACGCGAAGATCGTGAACACCGCGACGTTCTTCGCAGCGCTCGTCGATTTCACCGATCCGGGCGAGATCATGGCGTTTCTCACCGGCGAGGCGCTGGCGTTCATCGAGGGTCAGATGGCGGAGAAGGGCGTCCTGAGCGGGCGTGCGATGGCCGACACGTTCAGCATGCTGCGCGCGAACGATCTCATTTGGGGCGTCGCCGTCAACCGCTATCTGCTCGGCCGCGATGCGCCGGCGTTCGACCTGCTGTACTGGAACAGCGACGTGACGCGGATCCCGCGCGCCGCGCATTCGTACTATTTGCGCCAGATGTACGTCGAGAACAACCTGGCGAAGCCCGACGCCCTCGAGGTCGACGGCGTCCCGATCGACCTGGGCCGGATCACGCTGGACACGTACTGCGTCGCGACCTCCGAAGACCACATCGCGCCGTGGCGCTCCGTCTACGCGATGACCCGGCTCTTCGGCGGGCCGGCGACCTTCCGGCTGGGCGCCTCCGGGCACATTGCCGGGATCATCAGCCCGCCACAGAAGAAGAAGGCGGTGTGGTGGGGCACGCCGCCCGGAACCGGCAACCCGCCGGATCCCGACGCGTGGCTCGCCGCGGCGCCGAGGCACGAAGGCTCGTGGTGGCCGGACTGGACGGCCTGGCTCGCGCAACGCTCGCCCGCTCAGATTCGTTCTCCGGAAGCACCCGGTAGCGAGCACTATCCATCGCTCGGCGACGCGCCGGGTACATACGTTCTGGAGCGCTGAACCCGTCGACCCGGAGGCGTCATGCATCGTTCGCTCGTCCGCCAGCCCGTCTCTCTCCTGATCGCGGTCCTCGCCGCCGGGTTGGCGTTCGCCGCCCCCGGTGCCGCCCGCGCCGACGGCGACGCCGCCGCGAACAGCGGTGTCGGCGTCGCACGGATCAGCGCGCTCGAAGGGTCGGTCACGCTCCAGCGCGGCGACTCGGCCACCGCAACCGCCGCAGTCATCAACGCGCCGGTGCTCGGTTCCGACTACGTGACCACGGCGCCCGGAGCGCGGGCTGAGATCCAGTTCGACGGCGCGACCGCCGTCCGGCTCGGCGCGGGCGTACAGCTCCGCTTCACGCACATCGACACCGCCGACCGTCAGTTGGAGCTCGCCGACGGGACGATCGTCCTGCGCCTGCTGCGCGCCGGCGATGCGCGCACGCAGATCGACACGCCCTCGATCTCGGTTCGTCCGAGTGCGGCCGGCAGCTACCGGGTCTCCGTCGACGCCGCCGGCGCGACCCAGGTCACCGTGCGGTCGGGACGCGCCGAGATCGTGACCCCTGACGGACTGCAGGTCGTCGGCCCCGGCTCGACGCTCGCCGCGTCCGGGCCCGCCTCGAGCCCGACGATCACCAGCCTCTCAGCGCTCGCCCTCGACGACTTCGACCGTTTCAACGCCGACCGCGACCAGCGCGAAATGCGCGCGCTGGCGGACGCCTACGCCCCGCCCGGCGTGGCGGGGATCGACGATCTCGACGCCTACGGGCGCTGGGTGAACGACGGCTCGTACGGGACGGTGTGGGCGCCCTCGTACGTGGCACCGGGCTGGGCGCCGTACCGCGACGGGCGCTGGGTTTGGGAGAACGCGTACGGCTGGACGTGGATCGGCTACGAGCCGTGGGGCTGGGCGCCGTATCATTATGGCCGCTGGTACCACAGCGCGGGGTACGGCTGGTGCTGGGTGCCGTCGCGTGCCGTCGTGGCGTGGAGCCCCGCGCTGGTCGGGTTCGTGACGTTCGGCGGGGTCGGCTTCGGCTTCGACACGATCGGCTGGGTGCCGCTCGCACCGTTCGAGCCGTTCACCCCGTGGTGGGGCTTCGGCCACACCACGTTCGTGAACGTCACCAACGTCTACGTTTCCGAGCCGCGACGGCACCACGGCGACCACGACGTGATCGCGCGCCCGTTCTACAAGAACTGGCATGACGGCGGCGGGACCGCGGTCGCGCGGCAGCGTTTCCTCGAAGGCCGGTTCGACCGCAAGGTCGCGCTCACGCCGGATCGCATGCGCACGGTGCAGGCGGTTCGCGGGACCGTTCCGATCACGCCGAGCGCGGCGAACCTGCGCTTCAGCGATCGTCCGGTCGCGCCGGCGGTTGCGATGCGCCACCCGTCCGTCGACATGCGGGCGACGGTCTCGGATCCGTGGACGCGCTTCACGACGAACCGCGTCGCGCCCGCGCACCGGGTGACCGTGATCGAAGGCAGTACCGTGACGAGCGCCAAGCCCGTGACGGCAGCGGCGCGCGTGACGGCGCCGGTGACGCGGAGCGCGCACGACACCGCGGCCTGGTCGCGCTTCGAGGCGGCGTCCGCGTCGCGTGCGGTCACGCCGCGCGAGGCGACCGTGATCCGCGAGCCCGTGATCCGCGACTCCAGCGCCGTCCACCAGGGAACGACCTTACCGGCGTACGCCCGCCCGGCCTATCGCGGCGATTCGGTGCAGCGCAGCCTGCCGGTGCAGCGCGCTGAGCCGTCGTATCGCGCTGAGCCGTCGTATCGCGCCGAGCCGGTGCAGCGCGTGCAGTCGGTGCAGCATAGCGCGCCGGTGCAGCATACCCAGCGCACGGAGTCGCACGCCACCCGCACGACATCGACCCGGCACTAGCGCACTACACCAGCGCGGTGCCGATCAAGCCGTTGCGCGTGACCAGCGCGCCGAGGGCGTCTTCGCTCGCGCCTTCGGTGCCGGCCGGGCGCTGCGGCAACACCAAATAGCGCGCCTCGGCGGTGCTGTCCCACACGGTGATCTCGACGTCGTCGCCGAGCTGCGTGCCGAACTCCGCGAGGACGCCGCGCGGGTCGCGCACCGCGCGCGAGCGGTACGCGTTGCTCTTGTACCACGCGGGCGACGGCCCGAGCAGCGCGAGCGGATAGCACGAGCAGAGCGTGCAGACGATCAGATTGTGCCGGCCCGGTTCGTTGGCGACCACGCGCAGCTTCACCGGCGCCCAATGGGCGAGATCGATCCCCAACTCCGCGACGGCCGCGTTGCCGTCGGCCAGCAGCCGCCGGCGAAACTCCGGGTCGACCCACGCGCGCGCGACGACGCGCGCGCCGTTGGCAGGCTGCGCGCGCGAGAGGAACGCTTCGATCGACGCGTCGAGCTCGCGCTCGGTCAGCACGTGCGCCTCTTCGAGTGCGGCGACGAGCGTCTTCACGCGGTTCGCGGCGTTGCCGGACGTCTCGTGGACGTGGCTCATTCGGAGGCCTCCAGATACGATTCGAACAGATCGGCGCAGATGGCGCCGTGCGCGTCGCCGTCGGCGCCCCACACGTCACGGGTCGAGAAGCGGACGGTGTATGCCGCTTCCTGCGCGGAACGGACCCCTTCCGCGCGCCGGTCGGAGAACGGCAGCGTCCCGAGGAGATAGTCGATCCGGCCGACGCGGCCGCGCAGGTAGACCGGCAGCCGGGTATGGCCGGCCGGATTCATCAGCCGGGTGCGGACCCGATCACCGACCTGGAACATCGAGTACGCCTTTGCGGCGGATCAGCGACTCGAGCGCGAACAGCCAGCGCTCGTAGTACGAGGCCTCGAGGTACTCGGCCGGAGGCATCTGCTCGAGCGCGTCGCGGAACTCGTCGAGCGTGTACCAGCCGGCACGCAGCAGGAAGCGATTGATCGCGAAGACGCGCGCTTCCCACTCGTGATGGAACGGCGGTTCGTCGCTTTCGATCGCAAGCGGGCCGAAACCGTGCAGCCCGCCCATGTCGTGGATCCGGCTCATTGCTCGCGAACCTCGTCAGGCCTCGGTCAGCGCGCTGCGCGCACGTTCGTACAGCTCGCGCATCGGCGGAAGATCGCCGGGATGCCAGCCGCGATGGATCCGGCGCACGACCCCGTCGCGGTCGAGCACCGCTGCGCCGGGATTCTGCGCGGCGTCCTCGATGCGTGTCGCCGCCCAGTCCTGACGGAACCCCGCGGCCTCGTTCTCGTTGCGGCGCTCCACCAGCTCCGGCGTCGTCTGCAGTTTGGTGAGGTCGAAGTCGCTCAGGCCCATCGCTTTGTAGGTGTGCATGTCGGCGTCGCCGATGCAGATCGCGTCGGGGTTGTGCCGCGCGCAGAACTCCTCGGCCTTCGCTTGCGAGCCGATCGTCACGAAGCGGACGGCGATCTTGCTGCGGCCGAACTCTTGGTCGACCTCGCGCAACTGCGCGAGCGGCTCAGCGAAGAATCGTCAACCGACGTGCCGCAGCCACACCACCAGCGCGGGCAGCGGAATCGGAAGTGCAAGAACGCCTGCCGGCGCGGTCTCACCGGTGCGCGGTGCGATGTCATCCATCGGGACGTGGGTTCCGGCGGGCGGTGATCGTTCCTACTCAGCCGGAGGAGCGTCCGAGATTGACGCGGCGGAACTCGGCCTGCTGGAGCGGGCGCCCGGCGTGCTTCTTCCCGGCCGCGTTCGGGACGATGCGGCGTTCCACGAGGTTGCGCCGCATCATGTCCTTGAGCCGTGCCAGCACGGTGAAATGCTTCGCGTGCAGCCGGGCGGCGAGCGCGTCGGCGCTTTGCCATTCGTCCGTCAACAGCGGCAAGAGACGGTCGTCCCAGCTCGAGCCGCCGGCCTCGCCGGCCGTCTCCGAATCGCTCACGTCGCTCGCTCCATCGCTGCTGCCGCTTCGCCGCGCGACGTGCCGACCGCTCCCTGGCCGGGGGGCTCAGCGGCGGCGGCGTCCGGACGTGTGCGGGTTCTGCAGCAAACAGATCGTGATGAACTCGCGGAGCGCGCGGACCGCGAAGAGCGGATTGCGCGAATCGCTGACGGCGTCGCCGGCGTAGATCGGCGGCGTGAAGACGAGCGGCGTTTGCGCCGCGCGCAGCACCGGTTCGAGATCGCGAAAGGCGGTGCTGCATTCGCCGCGCGTCAGGGTGACGAGCGTGCCTCCGGCCTGCGCCCCGTCGGCGCTCAGCAGCATGGGTCGGAGGTACGCGCCCGCGCGCTCGCCGCCGTCAAAGCCTTCGATCACCGATCGAGCGTAACGCCGCATGACCCCGGTCGCAAGGAGCGGCCGACGGATCGCCCCTGAGCCGATGGTCCCCACCCGGTCGGAGAGGTCTAGGCGCGATCGAAGAGCGGCAGCTCCACGTCCGCGAGCGCGCCCTCGATGGTGAGCAGCCGGCGTTTCGTCGCGGTGCCGCCGGGGGCGGAGAAACCGCCCATCTTTTCGCCGCTCACGTCTTGGCGTCGAGCGCTCGGTTGAATGATATTGCGGCGCGCACGATCGCGACAGTCGCCAGGATCAACGCCGCCGCGAACCATCCGAGGCCGATGAGGATCGCCATCGCAGCGTGACCGTCGAGGACCGTGTTGCCGACGTCGCGCTTTGCGTTGGGCCGCACGGCGCTCTGTGCGACGAGCCCTTCGAGCGCCGGTGCCGAGGGCGCGATGAACGCGAACACCGTGCCGCTCGTGCCGATCGTCCGCGCGAACTGGCCGTCGGTGAGCCGCGCGTCACGCTGGGTAAAGCCGCCGACGGAGAACGAGCTCGAGCTCTTCTCCGGGAGCGACAGCCCGTACTTTTCGACGACTTGGTCGGGACGCGCCGCGCGGACCAACGTGGCCGTGCTTCCGTCCGCGTACTCGGCCGTCGTCCCGCCGTCTCCGATGACGTCGAGCACGCCCGAGACCGGTCTCATCGCCACCGGATTTCCTCCGAGTGCGCTGCGCGCACTCCGCATCGCCTCGCGGTCGAGCACGTACGGCGGTTCGTGATGGGCGAGCAGCCAGATCAGCACGCCGAGCGGCAGCAGCACGCCGGCGACCATAAACGCCACGACCGGCAACACGATCGAAGTCCAACGCGGCACGCAGCGGGGCTTCGGACTCTCCGTCGTCGGTACCCTTGTCCGTAAGACCTCATGCCCGCTGCCGCCGAAGGGGTGCGCCGCGCACGCGCCGATGTACGTGTAGGATGCACCACGACCGTCATGGGGCGAAGCAGCCCGGCCGCTTCGATCCCGCGCGCGCAGCGATCCTCGACGACACGGCGCGCTTTGCGTACGTCTCCCCCGACTCGTTGCTCGCGGAGCTTGCGCTGCCGCCGTCGGCGACGCTGGCCGATTTCGGCGCGGGGACCGGGCTGTATGCGATCGCGCTCGCGCAGCGCCGGCCCGATCTCCGGATCGTCGCGCTCGACGAGCAACCCCAGATGCTCGAATATCTGCGTAACGCGATCGAACGCGCGGGCGTGACGAACGTGGAGGCAGCCGATCCGTCGGCGCTCGACGCGCTGCGCGGACGCGCCGGCGGCGTGCTCGCGCTGAACGTACTGCACGAACTCGGCGACGCGGCGCTGGGCGAACTGCGAGCCCTGCTACCGTCCGATGCGGTGGCGTTGTTCGTCGACTGGAACGCGGAGGTCGAACGCCCCGTCGGTCCGCCGCGCGATCACGTCTACAGCCCCAGCGACGCGAAGCGGCGGCTCGAAGCCGCAGGCTTCACCGTGGAGATGCGCGCGCCGCTTCCGTATCACTTCGTGCTCGCGGGCCGGCCGGCGCCTATTTCACCGCCGTGACGTCTTGCTCGCTGACGGGCCCGCCCTTGTTGCCCCATGCCGAGCGAACGAACGTCGCGACGGACGCGATGTCACCCGGCGAGAGCTGGCCCTTCCACGCGGGCATCATGCTGCGCCCGTGCTCGACCAGCGCGATCATGCCGTTCGGGTCGGAGTTGTTGACGAGCGAATCGCCGGCGAGAGCCGGGAACGTCCCGTGACCTCCGCCTTGTCCGGCGGCGCCGTGGCAGGCGGCGCACTTCGAGGCGTAGATCGAGGCGCCGACCGCGCTCAGGACGGACGGCCCGGAAGCAGCGACCTGTTGCTCGGTGACACCGGGCGCTTTGTTCGTCCATGCCGACCGAATGTAGGTCGCGACGGCGGCGATGTCCGCACTGGAGAGCTGGCCTTTCCACGTCGGCATCTTGCCGTTGTACGTTGTGCCGTTCACCACCAGGGGGCCGGAGCGCCCGTTGACGATCGTCGCGATCATCTCTTTGGGATCCGCGGCGGCCACGTGCGGGTTGCCGTTCAGGGGCGGGTACGCGCTCGTGCCCTGGCCGCCCGACTGGTGGCAGGTCGCGCACTTCGCGGCGAAGATCTGCCCGCCGCTCAGCGCGGTCGGGTTGCGCGCCGCCGCCACCTGCTCGGTCGTCACGGCGGCTGCTTTGTTCGACCATGCGGAACGAACGTAGGTCAGCACCGCCGCGATGTCGTCGGAGGAGAGCTGATCCTTCCAGGCGGGCATGGCGCCGCTGAACGTCTTGCCGTTCACCTGAATCGGCCCACTGCGTCCGTTCAGCACGGTCAGAATCAACGTCGCCGTATCAGACGCCGTCACGTCACCGTTCCCGGCGAGCGGGGGATACGGACCGCCGCCGGTTCCGTTCGCTTGGTGGCAGGCGGCGCACTTCGCGGCAAAGATCGCCTTGCCGTCCGGCGCCGCAGCGCTTGCTGCGGAGCCTGCGCGCACATGGAGCGTCGACGCGGCGGCGGCGATCAATGCGCATACGAGCGCGGCTGTCAGCTGGCGGCTCATCTATCTCTCCGCGGTCCAGGGACGGTCATTGCCCGAGAAGCGGGCTCCCTGAGGTAGGACGCGGGTACGACAAAAGCCTGCGCCGCCGGAAGACCGAGTGAAAGCGATGTGAAGACGGGGTTCACACCCCGTGCAGCCCCGTTCGCAGGGCATTCCCACCGTAGCCGTACTATGGAGCCATTGTGACTACCATGCGTCTGTCAGTGATTGTCCTCGTGGGGGCGCTGCTTGCGGCCACCACCGCTGCCGTCCCCACCTCGGCAGCGAAGCCCCAAATGACCGCCCTTCCGGTCGTCAACGTCGTCGCGACGGCCGACCAGAAGTTCGCGCCGGACCACATCGTGCTGCACGTGAACAAGCGTCAGACGCTGCGCTTCACGTCCGCGGGCGGCGTCCACGGCATCGTTTCGACCGCTCTCGGAATTCCCGCCACGATGATCATGCCGGGCAAGCCGGTGTCCATCGCCGTCACCCCCAAGAAAGCGGGAACGTACCGGATCCCGTGCACGATCGTGTGCGGTCCCGGACACGCAGACATGGCCCTGACCATCCAAGTCAATCCATGACATGTACCCTTCGCTTCACTCTCGGCGTCGCGTTCGCAGCTGCGTTCGTCTTCATCAACCGCGCACCGGTCCTCGCGATGCCGACCTTTGGGCAAGCGTACGGCGTTGCTTGTTCGCAGTGCCACACCGCGGTGCCGGCCTTGAACGCATACGGCCGGTACGTCCAGCGCTCCCAATACGCGTACTTGGATGCGGCGGTCCTCAAGAAGGCGCTCCCGCTCTGGGTCGGATACCAGGCGAACTACGATTCGCAAGCATCATCGCCTGACACGCACAAGGTCATCTGGGGGAACGTCGCCGTCCACGCCGTCGGCGTCATCGGCGACAACTGGTCGTACCACGTGCAGCAGTGGCTGGTGAACGACAACCAGGGCGGCGGACTCGACACCGCATGGGTCAGCTACAACAACCTCTTTAAACACAACGGGTACCTCGAAGTCGGCAAACTCGAGGTACCCGCTCCGTCGCCGTACGGCATGTGGTTCGAGATCGCCCCGTTCAACACACCGGAAGTGACCGTCGGCGAACACACCTACCAGCTCGACGCCAACCGGTGGGGCGCAAAGGCCGGGTACCTCCATGGATCCCTGAGCCTCGACACCGCGTACGTCGGCAGCGACGCCGACCTCAACGGCGCCTCGGACTATGTCCCGGGCAACGGCAAAGCGTTGCAGTACCGGGCGGCGTTCATGGGTCCGAAGAATCCGGTCGAAGTCGGCGTCTACGGGACAACCGGAACGTTCCCCATCTCCGACGGCCTCACCGACCGGTATTCCGCCATCGCCGGATATTTCCAGCGGGATCCGATGCACGGAGTGCCGGGCGTGTTCTTCGTCTACCAAACCACGCACGACAGCTACCCTCTGGCCGGCGCTACGGCTCCCGCGAACGGCCGCGGATACACGCTCAACATCTACCAGCCGATCTTCAAGGACAAAGTGGTCGTCGGATTCCGACGGGAGATGACGGATGACGGGATGGGGACGATCAACCACTACGGCAACATCGACCTGACGGTGCAGATTGCGAAATACCTGCGACTGTACACCGAAGCGGGCCTCTCCGGCACGAACGCGGGGAACGGGGTGGACCGGGTCGGAACGCCGGCGTGGCGCGTGTTCGTCTGGTGGACGACGCCCGTCGCCAAGGCGAAGCACTAGCATGGGCAACATCCGTGAATTCACCACCGTCGCATGCGCATTCGATGACGTCCCCGATCGGCTGCTCGCGACCTTCGACGGAGGCGATGCGGTGCTTCCGCTCCGCGTCCGCTTCGGCGACCTCATGGTCGAACGCGACGTGAACTTTCACCTCAAGACCAAGCCCGCGTATCCCGGTTACCGCCTGCTCGACGTGTCTTGGACACCGAAAGACGGGGGGCCCTATCCCAGTTTTTCCGGGACACTGAGCGTCGCGGAGGACGCGGCCGGTTGGAGCCGCATCGAGATCGACGGCAGCTACCGTTCGCCGTTCGGGATCGCCGGTGCCGTTTTCGACGCGGCGGTGGGTCACCGCATCGCGCAGGCGACCGCATCCGAGCTGCTGGCCGAGCTCAAGCGGCTCCTGCTCGCGCAGAACTGAGTACCTCGCAGCGAGCGTACGGGACGGATGCGAACGCGGCCGGAACGGCTGCACCGGCGGCGTTCACGCGTCGTTCCGACCGTTATGGCATCCTCCATCGTATGACAGCAGTCCGCGAACGGGTCTACATCGAAGCGCCGTACGTCCAGGCGGTCGCTGCCTTCGAGCACCGGCTGGGCCTCGAAGCCGGACAGAGCGAGGGTACCTGCGTTCTCGCATTGGTGGCCCCGCTGGCGGAGGGCCGCGAGGTCGCACGGGACGTCACGGCGGCGACGAAGCGCGTTCCCGGCACGGCGAACTTCACTTCGCAGTACCTCATCGCCTGGACCGCGGGCCGAACCTCGCGCGGCATCGCTACGCCCGGATTCGATGGAACGATCACGCTCCGAGCGGGCGAGGACTACGACGAATGCGAGCTCGAGCTCGACGGTCGATACGAACCGCCCGGCGGTGTTGCCGGCAAACTCTTCGATGACGTCGTCGGCCGGCGGATCGCGCATGCCACCCTGGGTTCGTTGCTAGACGGTGTTCGACAGGAGCTCCGCGCGGCTCATGAGCGGATGGAAGCCGGCAAGCACGGCACCTGACGCGCCCGCAGTGACTTGCTCCGTTGTAGCCTTTGTTGCTGCGTCGATCAGACGTATGTCGCAACAACCGCTGCGTCAGCGGCTGCCTGCGCCACATTCTCATGTTCTTCTTCCTACGTACTGTGGAAATTCTCCGCGACTTCATGGAGAAACGGCACGATCTTTTGGAAGCCAACTGTGTTTCGCCAATGAGGAGGGCCTATCTCGATGAAAATCTCTCGCTTGCAGTTCGCATCGATCGCCGGTTCGGTTCTCGCCGCTGGGGTGGTGACGAAGGGTCTCGCAGCGGCGGAATCCGGGCAGCAACTCGCCGCCACGATGTACGGCAGCAAACTCGGCATCAAAGGCACCGACGGTCAACCGCACGATATCCTCATACCGTCGAACTTCGTCATCAAGTCGGGTGTGCCGGTAACCCTGACCATCGTGAACTACGACGAAGGGCCGCATACGATCACGGCGCCCGATATCGGCTTGAACCTCACGATGAAAGGCGGTCAGGAACAGCCTGACAAGAGCGTGAAGCCGGTCACCACGACGTTCCACTTCACGGCAAGCAAGAAAGGTGTCTTCCGCTGGTATTGCGCCCTGCCTTGCGATGCAAAGCACGGCTCGTGGGACATGAAGACAACCCCCGCGGGGCCCGACCAGGACGGCTTCATGGCCGGATACATCGTAGTGCGATGACGCGGAACGCAGTCGGGCGCCTTTCCGGAGGCGCCCTCGCTCTGCTCCGAGCGGCTGCTCTTGCTGCGCCACTGGCATTGGCAAGCGTAGCGCCCGCAGTCGCCGGGCCACCGTTTCTCACCGATGATCCAGAGCCCGTCCCGTTCCGTCACTACGAGCTCTACACGTTCAAGACGTCCGACACGTCGCACGGCGCCCGTTCGGTCTCGGGCCCGTCGCTCGAATTCAACGCGGGCGTCTTGCCGAACATCCAGTTCCACCTCGTCGCACCGTATGCCAGCTTCACTGCTCCCGATGCACCGAAGACGTCGGGATACGGCGATACCGAGCTCGGTATAAAGTTCCGTTTCGTCCAAGAGACCTCAGGGCGGCCCCAAATCGGGATCTTTCCGATGGCCGAGATCGCGACCGGTGATGCGAGCAGGGGCCTCGGAAACGGGCGCACGTGGTTCCGGATCCCGGTTTGGATTCAAAAGAGTTGGGGTCCGTGGAAGACCTACGGCGGCGGCGGCGTCGCGCTGAATAGCGCCGCCGGCGCACAGAACTACGGGTTCGGCGGTTGGCTCCTCCAGCGCGATCTCTCATCGAAGTTCACGCTCGGCGCAGAAGTGTTCACGCAGGGCGCCAATGCCATCGGAAGCGGCGGCTATACGGTGTACAACGTCGGCGGCTACTACAATCCAACCGCGCAGCTAAGTGTGTTGTTTAGCGTCGGCCACAGCATGGCCGGCGAACAGCACGCCGTTCACTATCTCGGCCTGTACTACACCTTCCCGCACCCTGCCGAAGAAAGCGGGGACGCGCATCCCGCAGCTGCACCCAAATAAGGCGGATGCGAACGCGGCCGGAACGCCGGCTCCTTCGACGTTCACGCGGCGTTCCAACCGATATGGCATAGTGGGTCCACGTCGCGCGCTGAACGCTGGTCAGGAAAAGAAGATGCCGCAGATCAGGCTCAACAGCCGCCTCCCGTCGCCACAGACCGTCGTCGCACCGCGGCTGCACACCGTGCTGTGCGGCTACGCCGAACGCACCGATTTCACAATGACGGTCGATTTCGGAATAGCGCGCGCGGCGATGAGCGTTCCCGTACGCCTCGAACTTCCCGAAGGCCGCAGCGCGACGTCGATTCCGCTCGTGCTCGCGGCGAGAGAGCACACGGACTGGTTTCCCGTCTTCCGCGGCGAGGCGCGCAGCGAGGATCAGGGTCCGCTCACCTCGCGACTGCGTCTAATCGGCGACTACGAAGTTCCGCTCGGGGCGCTCGGGACCATCGTGAACCGGCGCGTGCTCGGCGAGGCCGCGCTGCGAAGCCTCCGCGCATTTCTCGAACGCTTGCGCGCCGACGTGCTCGACGAGATCCGCCGCGGCGAATCGGATATCCGCCACCGCGTGGGTCTGCATATCTAGACGGCAGCGAGCGGAACCTACGCGCCGCTCCTGAAATATCGTCCCGTGCGCTCGGCGATCGTGATGCTGTATAGGACGCCGTCGCGCCCGATGCGGGCGACGTAGCTCCGTTCGGCCAAAGGCCACGCCGCGTCGGCGAGCGCGACGGTGCGCAGGCGATCGCTGATGAGGCGCAATGCCTGTGCGGCATCCTCGTCAGCGAGCTCACGGAACGTGCCCCACGCGATGACGCTGACCCAGTTCGCGGCGTCATCGACGTGATCGACGACGACGCATGCCGACGGGTTGGCGCGGAGTGCCTCGAGTTTGGCGCCATCGGCGCTGTACGAGTAGAGGGCTTCCCCGTCATATGCATAGGTGATAGGGACGACGTACGGCCGGCCGTCGCGCCTGATGCATGCGAGATGCGCGATCGTCTCGCGTCGCAGCAGTGCGTCGATCGCATCGGAATCCAGAATGCCCGTCATGATGTTTGTCCCTTGAACGCTCGGCGCGCGATCAGGCCGAAAGCCGCGGCCAACGCGGCGAGAAGCGTAAGCGCCGCGCCCACCGTGATCCCCGTCGCTCCGCTCCCGCCGCACAGCGCGCTCGCAGAACTTCCCAGCCAAAGACCGAGGCGGCGTGCAGCGTTCGCGTCCAATCCGGCGACTTCTCGGGCGGTTGCGAGCAGGTCGTCGGGGGCCCAGGCGGCTCCGTCGACGATCTTCGCGACGCGACCCTGCGCGTCGATCACGATCGCGGCTTCGGTGTGCGTGAGGATCCCCGGCGCCGGCCGCTCCAGTGCGACGCCGAACCGTCCGGCGAGCTGGTCGATCGCCGGGGTCGTTCCGGTCGCGAACGTCCAGACTGCCGGATCGGCGCCATAGGAGGCGCCGTAGCGCGCGAGCACCTTCGGCGTGTCGTAGGCCGGATCGAGCGTCACGGTGACCAGACGAATCGGCGTCCCATGGAGCGCGCGCTGCATGCGCGCGAACTTCGCGGCGACCAGCGGGCACATCCGCGCATCCCGGCAGCGCGTGTAGATGAACGAAACGATCGTCGTCGAGCCGGCCGTCGCCTGGAGCGAGAACCGGCGGCCGTCCTGGTCGACGAGGGCGACGGCGGGGACCGCGTCGCCTTCGTGCAGCACTGGTATGAACGCGCGCATCGCGCTTTCCCGCGGCGCGCGGTTCGTACGCACGTCCCGCAGGGTCCACGGTTGGGTGCGCTCGTTCACCATCGCACGTACGGAGTCACCGGCGTGTAGCGCCGGCGAGCCGCGCGCCACGCGGAACGTCATCGTCATCGCGGGCATCCCGTCAAAGGGCGCATGGCGGACGAGGACGTACCCCGTCCGCCCGTCGATCGCGACGACCGCGCCGCGCAGCGCAGGAAGTTGCGCGTGCGCTACGACCGCAGGCGGCGGCGTTACCACGTCCTCATGCCAGGAGCGAGGTACGCGTGCGCTTGGATCTGCTGCGCGACCGGTCCCGCGTACGCGAGCACGGCAAGCGCGATCGCGAGAAGGCCCCAGCGGCCGAGCCGATCGAGCGCCGGCGGCGTCGAGGTCGCGTCGTCGCCGGTCCGCGCGGGCGCGAACTCGAACTGCGGCGTTTCCTCGGAACGCTGGTTCGCGACGTACGTCCCCGTCGCGACGATGATGAACATGAGCACGGATACCGCGACGATCGCACCGCCGAACGCCGCCCACAGCATCTGGGTGTGCCACGTCGCTGCGCCCTGCGCGCCGAAGTAGCTCACGTCCGCGGTACGCCGCGGCGACCCGAGCAGGCCGGCCCAATGCATCGCGATCGACATGATCGCCATCCCGCCGAACCACGTGTAGACCTGCACGAGCGCGAGCTTCGGTGCGAACAGCTTGCGGCCGGTGAGCGCCGGGATCAAACCGTACGCCGCGCCGATGAACGTCAACGCGACCGGCCCACCGACCGTGATGTGGAAGTGTCCGACGATCCACATCGTGTTGTGCACGAGGACGTCCATCGAGTACGAGGAATTGACGATCCCGCCGAACCCGCCGAAGATGAACAGGATCATTCCGAGCGCAGGACCGGCGAACACCGGATCTTTCCACGGCAGCCAGCGCACGATGTTCGGAAACCCGCGGACGCCCGCTTTGCGCGCGGCGAGCTCGAAACTCGCGAACAGCACGAACGCGGTCATGAACGACGGGATCACGACGCCGTAGGTCGTCATCATGTGCAGCCATTTCCAACCGGCTCCGATGCCGGGATCGAGAAATTGGTGATGGAGCCCGACCGGCGTGGAGAGCAGCAGCAGCATCACGAACGCGAGGCGCGTCAACGCGTCGCTGAAGATCGTCCCTTTGTAGGTCGTCGGGACGACCGCGTACCAGATCATGTATGCGCCCATGATCCAGAAGTACACGAGCGGATGCCCGAAGTACCAGAAGAACATCCGCGTGAGACCGACGTCGATCCCGTTCGTCCAACCGAGCGACCATGGGATCAGCAGCCCCATCTCCGCGACGACGCCGAGCGTCGCGATGATCCACATGATCATCGTGCAGGTTGCCATGAACGCCGGCAGCGGGATCCGCGCACCGGGCACCGCACGCTTGAACCAGGCGACGTTCAGGAACAGGTCCGCGGCGACCACCCACGTGCCGAGCACCAGGAACGTCGCGCCGAAGTAGAACAGCGGGCTGGCCTTGAGCGGCGCGTAGAACGTGTAGAGCACGCTCGCGCTGCCGTCGAGGATCGCGACCGACGCCATGACGGTTCCGATCAGCATCACGCAGTAGCCGATCCACCCCAGCCGGGGCGAGCGGTCGCGTGGAATGCTGCGGTAGACGGCGTACGTGAAGAGGCCCGTGATGAAAAACGTCGTGAAGACGAGAGCCATCAGCACACCGTGTGCGGTGAGCATGCGGTAGTAGTCGAACGACGGCGGCATCACGATCAGGTTCGCACGCGAGAAGCCCTGCAGCATCCCGAACAGCGCACCGATGCCGAGCACGAGCGTCGCGGTGTAGATATGTGCGAGGACGAGCAGGTCACCGCCCGCGCGGGAGAGCGCGAGCGACTCGCCGGCGCGCTTGGCGATCGTATCGCTGCCGATCACCTCCGGCATCACTCAACGGTCACTTTCGCAGCCATCAGGTGGTGGCCGGCGCCGCAGTACTCGTTGCAGACGAGCAGGAAGGTCCCGCGCTGCTTGAACGTGTGCGAGACGCTGCTGACCCAGCCGGGCGTGACCATCGTGTTCACGCCGGTCTCGGGGATGCTGAAACCGTGCTCGACGTCGGTGCTCGTGACGTAGAAGGTCACGCGCGAGCCGGCCGGCACGCGGATCTCCGCGGGCGAGAACGAGAAGACGCGCGCGACGTAGTACGCCTCGTACGCACCATCGGCGATTTTGCGCAGCCCGGGGTGGTCGAAGGGCGGCGTCTGTGCGACCTTGGTGGGATCGATGCTCTGGATGCGGCTCGGCGGCACGAAGCCGTCCACGACCGCCGACGTCGTGATCACCGCGGCGAACAGCACGAGCATCGCCAGCCCCGCGGCCAGCCAGAGGCGTTCTTGCTGGTGAACGTGCACCTCACCACCTCGCCCGGAGGAGCAGGTACATCGCGAACCATCCGACGACGATGAGGCCGCCGAGGCAGAAGACGAAGGCGAGCGTCGCGGGGAGCGGCTCGTCGCGCGTTGGTTCCATGCGACCATCCTAGCCTTGGCTGCGGCGCTCGCCGTGAACGCCGCGCGAAGACGCGTTCACAACCGGGGAGCCGCGCTCGGCCGGGCCGAAGCCCTGGCCCGTGACGCAGACGGCGAGCCGGACGGTGCTGCTCGTCGATGACGAGCCGGCGGTGGGGGACGTCCTCGAACAGTACCTTCGCAACGAGGCGTTCAGCGTCGTGCGGGCCGCCGACGGACCGGCAGCGATCGAGTTGTTCGAGCGCCACCGCCCGGACCTGGTGCTGCTCGACATCAACTTGCCGGGCTTGCCGGGCACCGAGGTGCTGCGCCGGATGCGGTCCGTCCGGGACGTTCCGATCATCCTGCTGACCGGCCGGGTCGACGAGGTCGACCGTGTGGTCGGGCTCGAGCTCGGCGCCGACGACTACGTCGGCAAGCCGTTCAGCCCGCGTGAGGTCGTCGCGCGTGTCAAGAGCGTGCTCCGGCGAACCGAGCGCCGCGAGCAGCCCGCGTCCTCGAACGAACGGCGCGTCGGCGCCATCGCGATCGACTCGTTGGCGCACGAAGTGCGGATCGACGGCAAATCGGTGACCCTCACGCCGACGCAGTTCAAGATCCTCGACGTGCTCTCGTCGCACGTCGGGCAGACCCTCACGCGCGACCAGCTGCTCGAGCGCGTGAGCGCGGACGGCGACGTGTTCGACCGCACCCTCGACCGCCACATCGCGAACCTGCGCGCGCGCATCGAGCCCGACCCGGGGAGTCCGCGCTACATCGTCACGGTGTTCGGCGTCGGCTACAAGATGGTCGAGCCGTCGTGAGCAGCCTCGTCCACGAGATCCGCAACCAGCTCGCGGTCGCGGTCGCCAATGTGGAGGCGTTCCGCGACGGCGTTCTCGAACCGACGCCGGCGCGCCTGACCGCGGTGCTAGACGCGCTCCACCAGGTCGATATCTTGCTGCGCGAGATTCCGCGCGCCGAGCCGCAACGCTGAGCGGCGAACCGGCGCCGCTGCGCGTCGTCACGGTCAACGCCGGATCGACCAGTCTCAAGATCGAGCGGTACGAGGTCTCCTCGCC
>OCZT010002815.1_pt1 | contig 17927 bp, 16 predicted proteins | sample 1539031 | NCBI WGS metagenome assembly OCZT01 (sample SAMEA3539308, study PRJEB22396) | soil metagenome | biome: tundra; feature: field; material: soil | place: USA | collected 2010-05 | depth 0.15 m | reverse complement strand
GCCGATGCCGTCGCGGTTGCTCTTGGTTCCCTCCAGCGCCAGTTCGATCCAGTGGTTGCTGTTGGAGCTGTCATTGATCCAGATTTCAGCGGGCGCGCCGATTGCGGTCACCACCAGATCAAGTTTGCCATCGTGATTGAAATCGCCAAAGGCAGATCCACGATGACGCTTCGGCGGTTGGGAGGCAAAGCCCGCTTCCGCTGTGAGTGCGGACCACCTATTTCCCTGGATGTTACGGAAAACCGTGTTCGGCTGATTCACCGCGACCCGACCTGCGACGTTCGGTGACGCAACGTCCCCGCGGCTAACGAAGATGTCCTTCCAACCGTCATTGTCAAAGTCGGCGATGTTCGGACTGTACCCGGACATTGGAATGCTCAGCAGTGTCATACCACTCTTGCCCGTGATTTCCGTAAAGCCGCCTTTGCCCGTGTTTTCGTAGACTGGGAAGGTTTCGTTCTGCAATGCGACAATCGAGATGTCCGGGTATCCATCGTTGTTAAGGTCGCGAAAATCGACTCCCATGCCGGAGATGACATTGCCGTTCTCAGGTAGCGCCACTCCGGCCTCAGCCGCGACCTCTTCGAAGCGGCCGCTTCCCTTGTTATGGAATAGGAAATTGGGTAGCTTATCGTTAGCAATAAAGATATCGGGGAGTCCATCGCCGTCGTAGTCGGCGACACCGACGCCCATGCCCTTCCCCGGATACGCCCGGATGCCCGCCTGTGCCGATATATCCGCAAAAGTGCCGTCTCCGTTGTTGAGGAAGAGTTGGTTAGGTAGCGGTTTGTAAAACCTCGGGTGACAGTAGTCCGGTTTGCCGTCGATCTCGCAGTGAGGTTCTTTTGCGGCCTCCCAACTCACGTAATTCACCACAACAAGGTCCAGCAGCCCGTCATTGTTGATATCCACCCAGGCGCCACCGACCGACCAGAGCGACCCAAACTCTTTGTCGGGATGGTTCAGTCCCGCTTTTTCGGTGACGTCCGTGAAGGTACCATCGCGGTTGTTGTGGTACAACGTGTTGCGATACACACCCGCGACAAATATGTCTTCATATCCGTCATTGTCATAGTCGCCGATCGCAACACCCGTGTCATACCCGGTTCCGGCAAGCCCTGCTTTTTCGGTTACATCCGTAAACGTACCGTCGCCATTGTTATGGAAAAGCCGGTTCCAATATTTCTCCGATGTCTTCTTAAGGCTAGCGATGTCGGCACCGTTCGTAAAAAAGATGTCTGGATTGCCGTCGTTGTCATAATCAAATACGGCAACGCCACCTGCCATAGTTTCTGGCACGTGCTTCTCAGCGGTTTCGCCGCTGTCTAGCGAGAATGGAATCGAGCGAAAAAAGAAATGAATGGGAGCTGTGCTCTCTTCTGTCCCGCTGGGCAGCTGCCATGGAATGGCGGGCGCCACAGGGCGATCCGCGGCTAGGATCAAACCTAAGAGAACCGCACATTGCGAAGCTGTCCGACAAAGCACTGTGATTATCGGCCCCCTCCTCAACATCCCACACCAAGATCGAGTGGTCGACATCTCGGTGATATAACTCTTCTAATTCGAGGGAGGCACCCGCTGCATCGCCTTTTGCAGTTGGTTCTGGACCTTCTCCAATTCCTGAAAGGCTGCCAACTCCCGGTCTGCCTCTTGGTTCTGTCCCAAGCTGCGATAGAGGACGGCAAGCCTGTGTCGCACCTCAGCGTTATAAGGCTCTGAACGGGCGCCTGATTGCAAATAGCCCAAGGCCTCTTGCGTCTTGCCGTCGTCGATGAGCAGCCCGGCTAATCCGAGTTTCGCACACACGATCTCTGGGTTCAGCTTAAGCGCCCTCGAATAGTGATTGGACGCTGCCGTCGGACTTGACCGCCAGATCTCAATTTTGCCCAGCTTGCACTCGGACTTTGCATCACTGGGGTTCAGAGCCAGGGCGCTCTCAAACTCCGTTTTTGCCTCCGCAAGGCTGGTTTCCAGATGCGAATCCGCGAGGATGGCCTCGCCCAGTTCGTAGTGCACTCCCGCCAGGCCCGGACTATTTTCCAGAGCCTTCCGGTATTCGGCGATCGCCTCGTGCACATGCCCCTGGTTCACCATATGCTCAGCCAAGGCCCTGTGGAGCTGCGCCGAATCGGGTGCGGACAGTGCGAGCGAATCGATGGCTTGGAAAGCCAAGTCGGAGTGCAGGCGATACGCGGCGTAGAGCACTGCGGCATTGGCAGGATAGAGTTGCTGCAGTTGACTCAGAACTGTGCCGGCCTTTTCCACTTCGCCGCTTTGGTACCAGACCTCCAGTAGCTGCAGCCCAGCCTCTAGTCGCAGCTTCGGATCTTCCAAATGCGGGAAGGAACCGGCGAGCAGTTTGGTCGCCTCTGGCAGATTCCCTAAGTGCAGGTCGCAGAGTCCCAAAAGTGCCTGGACCTTCCACTTCGAGGGTTGCAGTTTGAGCGCCTTCTGCAATTCGGAGGCGGCCCCCACCCAGTTACCCTGAACCATGGCAACAACTCCTAGGTTAGCGCGGGCTTCCACATTGGCCGGGTCGATCTTCAGGATAGCCCGGTACGCTTGCTCGGCTGCGTCGGGACGATTCTCGTGGAGCGCTTGTTGAGCCTCCTCCATTTGTTTCTTGATCTCACTTGCATGGGGCACTGCCGCTTGGCTAAAGACCAGCGAAGTCATGAGTAACAACGCGCCCACGCAGCCAATTGAAAAAAATATTCTGGTCAATTTCTGTCACCCAATTCTTCCACGGCAGCGTCGCGTAGCACGAGTTCCCCTATCTTTTCGGTCGCCTGTTGGGATCTTGCCAGACGATCATAGTGGCACCCTTCCCGCGAATCAATGCTATCCGCGTTGTCATCGACATCAGAAACGTCTGCTTATCGGATACCTCACTTCTTGGCCATAAGACCTCCATCTACCACAAGGTTTGCGCCGGTGATGCAACGCGCGTCTTTGGAGAGCAGGAACGCAATAGACTGGGCAACGTCCTCCGGCTGGCAAAATCCTCGCAAACACTGTTTTTCAGGCCACGTCCTCTCGAATTCTTCGTAGGTCGACCCACTTCTCTTGATCGCGGCGCGCAACCCGGGAGTAACTGTTACGCCCGGCGATACCGCATTTACCCGGATATTATGCGGTCCCAAATCTACCGCCGCGCACTGGGTAAAGAGCAAAAGAGCTGCTTTACTGCTATTGTAAGTGGCGTAATTAGCTTCCCCAACCAAACCGCTCGTGGAGGCTACGTTCACAATGGCTCCTGCTCCTGATTCGCGCATGAATGGGTAGGCAAATCGGGTGAATAGCGCCGCACCCAGTAAATTTGTTTTCCAAGGCTTGTACCATTCTTCAACTGTCGCGTCCACGCCTTTCTGAACAAATGAAGCGGCATCGTTTATCAGCAAGTGAACGCTTCCCCACTCAGAGACGGCTTGCGCAACCGCCCGCTGAACTTCCTCCTCTATGCTCACATCCGAAACAGAGACACTCGCAGTGCCGCCTTCTTCACGAATCTCGGAAGCGACAACCTCAACATCCGCCTGGTTAATGTCCACAAGAAGAGCCCTGGCGCCATCTCGGGCAAGGAGTTTGGCAGTCGATCGTCCGATGCCCGAGCCGGCGCCGGTTACGATCGCGACTTGATCCTGAAATCGGGAATTGTTTTGCACAGATTTGTCCTCAAGTGATTGTTTCGATCTGATGAAAGTACTCCGCGAAACTTAGAGCGACGATAGCGATCATCAATACTCCGATTCCCAAAGCCATAATCTTAAGCGGTTGACCTTTCCATTCCCCAACGTAAAGATCCCATATTCCGGAGATCAGGATCATGGCCGCCATTGATAAGCCCCAAGCGATCACCGCTCCAAACGAGCCCATTAGCCCTACTGCGCCAGCATAGGCACTCACACCGAAGAGAAATACAACTGCCATGAAAACCGACCACAGCGCGCAGCGTAGCGCACCTGGGGCGACAAAACGTGAAAAGCTAGAGTTCTTCCGCAAAAGGTATGCTGAATAAAGAATGTTGCTAAAGAATCCGCCGATGAGATAGGGAGCCAGAAACGCATTCGCAGCTCCGAAATCGGAACTGCCATACTTATGAGCGACGTCGAAAATCGGATTTGGGAAGGCCAGCGCGACGTTCATGCCTGAGCTAATTGCGCCAGCGATGCAGCAGGCAACGACGCTCTTCAGGAACGTTAGCTTGCCAGCTTTCTGTTGCGGTTGTTCTTGGCTCTGTCCTTCGGCCTCTTTTTCCCGCAGTCCGCCGCCCTTACCGCAATATGAAATTCCCACGACAGCCAATCCAACACCCAACAACGTGAGCACGCCGCTAGTGTGCAAAACTGTATTGCGATGAAGTATGAACAGGGGCAACAATGCCATCACCATGCTGCTGCCGCCATTCAGCGCAGTGGCCAGGCCCAATCCGATCACTGGAACAGTCATGCTATACAGAAACCCAGACATCCCGGATACAGCGCCGACCAAGACTGTCAGGGCAAGAATGCCAACACCTACGTCGCGGTTGACCAGCCAGTAGTGCGGCACCGTAAAGATAGCCACGAGGAGAGGGCCAATGAGCAAGCCGACAACCGACCAGAGTGCCCAGATGTTTTCCCATTTCCATGCCTTCACCAGGCGCATTGGGGCGAGATAGAGTCCCCAGCTTGCTCCACAGCTTATCGCCAACATCAGCCCCAAGATCATGAACGTCCTTTTCCACGGCGGATTTGATTCGATCGGATCCGAATCCCATGCAGTGTTAGAAATCCGGACACACTAACTTGCCATTGCACTTCCACGACTCGTACGCACTGCCTCCACAAAGCGGCGCGCTTTGTCGGTGATCACATCCAGTTTTCCCTGACGTAGCGCTTGGGTATCGACCAGTTCGGACCCGGCGGCTACTGCGGAGGCCCCGGCTCGAATGAGCTCGACTGTAGTCTCAGGACTTACGCTCCCGGTAGGCACCATATCAACCTGCGGGAACGGTCCCTTGAGGGCCTTGATGTACTTAGCACCACCCACCAGGCCGCAGGGGAAAACCTTGACCATGTCGGCGCCTGCTTGCCACGCGCTGATTACTTCAGTTGGTGAAAGAGCACCGGGCAGGCAAGGCTTGCTGTAACGACGCGAGATTTCGATGACGCGTACATCCAGCGCTGGTGTAACAATGAACTCCGCTCCCGCCAACATGGCGGAGCGACAGCTTTCGGCGTCGAGAATTGTGCCGGCGCCCAGCAGTACTTTATCGCCGTAGTGATCCGCCAGTTGCTCCATTACATAGAGCGCGCGGGGAACGGTCATGGTTATTTCCGCCACGGAGATGCCACCTTCAATGATCGCTTCTGCGGCGCGAATTGCATCTTCAGGCGACGACGTGCGGATGATTGCTACTATTCCTATTTCACGGATCAGTCCCAACGCCTTCTCTTTTGTCCACATTGCGGAGTTTCTCCTCATTGTTAGCACGTCATCGAGCCACTCGCAGACTAGACCCTTTGAGCAATTTCTCTACTTCCTCAAGCGTCGCCCAATTGAAATCTCCGGGATTGCTGTGCTTGAGCGCACTGAACGCGTTTCCATAACGGAGAGCTTCACCAAAATCTTGTTTTGCGATATATCCGTAAATGAAACCCGCGCTGAAGGAGTCTCCGCCACCGAAGCGGTCGACAATTTCCAGATCATATTTTGCATCATCGTAGAAAGTACCGCCGGAATAAGCGATGGCCGTCCAAGTGTTGCGCCAAACCAACGGGTTTTCACGCAGGGTGATCGCCACCGCTTTGAAACCGAACTTTTCTTGTAGCTTCGCGGCTACGAGCTTGTAAGGCTCCGCGCTGATTTTTGTGAATGCCTGGTCGTTGCCGCTTGCAGCCTTAATGTTGAAGACGACATCGCTATCTTCCTCAGTTGTAATAAGGACATCGACGAACTGCATGAGCGGCTCTTGGATAGCTCGCGCTTGCTGCGGGGACCAAAGCTTACTGCGATAATTGAGATCGTAGCTAGTGGTCACGCCAGCTTGGCGGGCGGCTTGCAAGGCATCCCGAGTCACGGCAGCAACAGGATCCCCTAGTGCCGGCGTAATGCCGCTGGTGTGAAACCATTTTGCCCCGCGGAAGAGTTCCGGCCAGTTCACGTCTCCCGGTTGAATAAGACTGATGGCCGAAGCGGCGCGGTCGTAGAGTACAGAACTGGAACGCGGCGCCGCGCCGAATTCCACGAAGTAAAGTCCCATGCGCCCACCATCCGACCAGACAAGCTGGGAGGTGTCCACGCCCGCCTGTCGCGCTCGATTCTCCACCACACGCCCAAGCGGGCTCTTCGGCAGTCGCGAGATCCAAGTGCTTCTCAGCCCCAATCGGCTGACACCGACCGCTACATTCAACTCTCCACCACCAACCTGCACGTCAAGCGAACTGGTCTGTTCCAGCCTTTGAAAATGTGGCGGCGAGAGTCGAATCATTGCTTCCCCAAACGTTACGACATCAAACATAAAGCGCTCCGCTATTCGCTGCCCGTGTCCTCTTTTTTGCGCACCGCTGCCTCGTGGAACGCCCAAGATGGGTTGATCTCGGCAAGTACTGTTTCTTCGCTGCCCGGGGCCACTGGAATTCACACGCCGTAGAACTCCTTTGCGTTATTGCCCCAGACGTCAGCCTGTTCATGGTGAGAGAGCCGTTGAATGTAATTGCCGATAAACCGAACCACGTCCACGTAGTCGGTGACGAGTGTGCAAACTGGCCAGTCAGAACCCATCAAGATGCGCTTTGTCCCAAAGCTTTCAAGAACTGCGTCGTGGTAGGGAGTGAAATCAAAAGTCTGCCAATCCCGCCGATTCACTTCGGTGACAAACCCAGATAATTTACAGAAAACGTTATCGCAGCCGGCGATTTGCTTCATGCCTTTCGCCCACTCCTCAAATCTGTTCTCCATAAACGACGGCGACGCGATGTGATCGATTACGAAACGCTGTTCGGGGAATCGTTTGGCCAGTTCGTAGGCTAGGGATAAATGACTCGGGAAAATGAGGAGATCGTACGTGAGCTCGAATTGAGTCAACAGTCGGATTCCATGAACAAAATCATTTCGCATCATGAATCGATCATCCGATTCCGCTTGTAGAACGTGGCGTACTCCACGCAACTTTGACTTGTTCCCAAATACTTCTAATTGTTCCCGCAGCCGTGGACTGCACAGTGGAACCCATCCGACTACCCCTCGAATAAACGGAAACTTCTCTGCCCATTCCAGCAGCCACTCCGTCTCGGTCACGCACTGTCGTGCCTGTACACAAATTGTTCCTTCAACTCCCGCCGCTTCCAGCAAGGGCTGTAGATCAGATGGGTAGTAATCCCGCTTCAACACCTCCATATCGGCACTGATCCAGTCAAACTCGCCAGGCGTGTAATGCCAAAAATGCTGATGGGAGTCGATTCTCATCGCGGCGCTATCTGGACCAGCAATAGCTTTCTTCCATCCCTAGCGATCGAATTCAGCTTGTCTACTCGTGACCTGATAGAGTTTTTAACCTCACAAGGGTGACCTAGATATGGCATTGGGGATCCGTTTACCGAAGGCAGCGCTTGACATAGGCACGAAGCGCATGTTACTACAGTTCATCTGTTAATAACAGATGGTAGCAAATAAAAAATTGTTGAGGTGCATTTGTGCCAAGCCCGCTTCTGCGTCTGACCCATCTGAAATCCTCGAAGCTGAGCGATCAGGCCATGGAGAGCATTCTCGACCAGATCAAGCGCGGGATCCTGCGCCCCGGTGACAGACTACCGTCGTTGCGGGAACTGGTTTCACAGTTGGGTGTTAGTCAGACAGCCGTTCGTGAAGCCTTGCGGGGTTTGGTTGGACTGGGCGTCATTGACCTCCAGGCAGGGCGGGGAGCGTTCGTGCAAAGTGTTTCTTCGGAGATTTTGTTAAGACCGGAGTCTCTATTTTTTCTTCTCCAACGCGAAACTCTGCTGCACGCCATCGAAGTCCGAAAAGCCCTTGAAGTGGAAACCATCGCTTTGGCCGCCGAACGCGCGACCTCTGAGGACCTGACCGAATTGGAACGAATCCTTCGCCGAATGGAGCGCGACGCGAAGTCGAATGAGACCGCGTTCCGGCACGGTCCGTACTTTCATCTCGCCATTGCAAAGGCTACTCACAATCCGCTGTTCATCAGTATGGTCAATTCGTTCGTTTCTCTCCTTAAGCAGGGTGCAGTGCTGGGAGAGTTTGTCCCCGAGGCGAGGGAGCATGAACATCGGCTTCATGCGGAACTGTATGAATCGATCGTCAAGCGGGATGCGAGCGAGGCTCGGCGCCGGATGCGCGAACATCTCCAGGTCAGCAAGGAGAATGTCCTCAAAGGATTTGCGGCGCTCTCCTGTGTGGGTCATGTGGATTCCCAGGAACCGTCCGTTAAGTCTTGAGGTGTGCAAGAAACCTTCCGCCAGTACGTTGGGCGGAGATGAGCGAGAAAAGCCAATCTCACTTTTCAACTTGTTCGTCTTGCACCCCTTCAGCTTTCCGGAAGAATCCTGGCACACGAAACTTCGGAATAGTGGCAAGTTCGCAAGGTTGAGCTACACAAAGATTCAGAAGGTCACTCGGAGGGATTCCGTTTCGTCATGAAAATTGTCGACTTTCGCACGACGGTTGTTTCCATTCCTTTTACAGAACCCGAGACTTGGGCATTCGGTTACGTGCACGGCATATCAAACGTCATTATCGAACTCGAGACCGACACTGGCTTAGTGGGGCTGGGCGAATGCCCTCACTTCCCGACCAGCCGTGTCGTGCTGGAAGTGCTCAATGCCATGCGTCCCTTTGTGCTGGGTCGTGATCCCTTTGATCATGCGTTGTTGCTGCACGAACTGAATCAACTGCACGGGTGGCACCACTTTCGACGCACCGGCAACATGGCAACCGCCGGTATTGATATGGCGCTCTGGGACCTGGTGGGGCAAGAGACACGACAACCCCTGTACAAGCTCTTCGGCGGAGCATTTCGAAAACAGATTCCCTATTACTTCTACATTGCCGATAAGGACGCATCTGACATGGCGGAGGATGCCAAACGCGGCGTATCCGAAGGTTTTGAGACATTCTATCTAAAGCTCCGGAACGATCTGGCTCACAATCTACAAGTCGTGGGTGCGGTTCGTGATGCGATCGGCCCCCACAAGAAGCTGCGGGTAGACGCCAACGAGTCGTGGTCGGAATCGGGAGCCGCCAGCGAGATGATGCGCAAGCTGGGCGAATTCGATATCGAATTTTTTGAGCAACCGCTATTTTATTATGACCACGAAGGTGCAGCCCGCCTGCGCCGAACCACAGGTTTTCCCTTAGCGGCGAACCAAAGTTCATGGACAGAGGCTGAGACCCTTGCCGTTATCAAAGCAGATGCTGCCGACCAGGTTCTAACCGACCAGCATCAACTGGGAAGCTTGGGCGCCTTTCACCGCGTCGCCTGGACCCTGGCAGCTTTGGGTATTCCGGTCATGAAACATGTTTTCGGAGATCTGGGCATCACCACCTACGCCAGTATGCATGTGTTGGCGGCCGCTCCGAACTGCACCAAGGCGAGTCAGACCCACTATAGCCTCCTTGCCGACGACGTCATCGAGGGTGGCGTACCGAAGTTCCATAAGGGATGTCTCACTTTGCCCGAGACTCCAGGAATCGGCGTGAAACTGGACCGCAAGCGTGTAGAAAGATGGTCCAACTACACAAAGGAGCACGGAGAATTTTCGGCCTTTGACGTTAACAAAGATAAGAACACAGTCAGCGTCTGAGACCGGGAATGAGGCTTAAGGAGCGCGAATGAAGCTCAAGGACCGTGTTGCCCTCATCACGGGGGCTGCCTCTGGCATCGGCAGGGCCGGAGCGCAGCAGTTCGCCGCAGCGGGAGCGCAAGTAGTCGTCGCGGACGTGAACGAGTTGCGCGGTAACGAAACGGCGAATCTTGTTCGTGAGAGTGGCGGCGTCGCCACTTTTGTCAGAACAGACGTTTCCCAGTCCGCTCAGGTTCAGTCGCTGGTAAGTACCGTCATAGAACAATTCGGGAAGATCGATATCCTCTGGAACAATGCGGCTGCAACCACGCTCTGCAACGAGCAAGACCGTCCAGTTCATGAATTACCCGAGGCAGTCTGGGATCAAATGCTGAATATCACTCTAAAAGGAGTGTATTTGTGCTCGAAGTATGTGCTTCCGCACATGATGAAAGTGAAGAAGGGTGTCGTGATCAACACATCTTCGACCGATGGGCTGATAGGACAGGGTGGCTACGATTCTTATACTGCGGCGAAGGGAGGAATTATCTCCATGACCCGCTCTATGGCTGTCTACTATTCCCAATTCAACATCCGCGTAAACACTATATGTCCCGGATTCATTCACACCGAGGTCATCGCCCCCTGGATGAAAGACCCTGCAGCACGGTCTGCGATTGAGAGCCTGCACTTGACTCGGGTTGGAAAACCGGAAGACATTGCAAAGTTTGCTGTCTACCTCGCTTCGGATGACGCCGAGTTCATTACGGGAGGTATTTTCCCGATCGATGGTGGTTTTACCGCCTTCAAGACCAAGGTCACCGACTATTCCGGTCTACGAAAAAGCCAATGAAAACATTCGCAATCTTCCGGTCAATGAGAGTCCCTGGCATGCACATGAGAGCGAAGAAGACGCCGCGGCCAGCTGCGCTGATTGCATTCGTCTTGTGTTTTTTTCTTTTCTGTGCAGGCGCGACCACCGGGAAGGCATCCGCTGACGTACCCGAACCAAGCATAGTGTTCTATGTTTCTACACTCGGAAATGATGCGTGGTCGGGGAAACTCTCCCAGCCTGACGCCGGCCACAAAGACGGCCCCTTCGCCACTCTTGCAGCGGCTCGCGATGCTATTCGAAAACTCAAAGCGCAGGGCCTGCTTACGCAGCCTGTGACCGTCTACGTGCGTGGAGGAACCTACGCACTGGATAAGACCCTGCTATTCACCGTCGCCGATTCTGGAACCGAGAAAACGCCGATCTCCTATGCCGCCTATCGCGACGAGACCCCACTATTGAGTGGTGGAATCCAGATTACAGGATGGGCAAAAGCCGCCAAGGGAGAGCTGTGGGAGGCTGAAGTACCCGGTGTCCGAGAGGGACAATGTTATCCACATCAGCTCTTCGTGAACGGAGAACGGCGCCAGCGTGCGCGCACGCCCAATACTGGTTTCTTTCGTATCGATGGAAAAATCACTAAGCAAAAGCCGGAATTCAAGTTTCATGAAGGTGACATCAAGCCGGAATGGGCCGGGCAGAAAGATCTGGATCTCGTCCTGCTCCAGGCATGGACGGTTCTGCGCGCGCACATCGTCAAAGTGAACGCCAGCGCGCGAACGGCGCGCCTTTCGGTAGAATTTGCCCCGGACGTTCAGGAGGAAGGCGCTCACTACTGGGTAGAAAACACTTTCGACGCACTTGATTCGCCGGGGGAATGGTACCTGAATCGTGAGTCGGGAAAGCTCTATTACTGGCCGATGCCGGGGGAAGACATGGAACGCTCCGAGGTCATCGCGCCGGCCTTGACCGAGCTCCTGCGTTTCCAGGGAGGCACCCAGGGCGACAGCCGCCCCGGCGGTAGTGCGTTCGGCTTCGATCCTGTTCATGACATTCACTTCCAGGGATTCACGCTGAGCTATACCGACTGGTCGATGGCGGCCAGCGGTTCCGTGGACATTCAAGGAGCATTTACACTTGCCGCGGCGGTGGAAGTTTCAGACGCGCATTCCATCATTATTGAGAATTCAGTTTTGAAGCACCTTGGTCAGTTCGCCATTGAGCTGGGAAAAGCTTGTAAGGGCAATCGCATTGTGGGAAACGAAATGGCGGATCTGGGTGCGGGCGCGGTGAAGATCGGGGAGCCCAAGGATCCGAACGATACCGAGGAAGCGACCAGCGGAAATATCGTTTCCGACAATCGTATCCACGATGTCGGTGTGGTCGACGCCGGGGCGGATGCAATATGGATCGGCCTCAGCAGCGGCAATACCATTGCCCATAACGAAGTTTCCAACGTTTACCACAGCGGAATCGCTGTGGGCTGGACTTGGGGCTATCTGCCCACAGCCGCATATTCGAACCTCATCGAATACAACCATATCCACCATGTCGGCCGCGGAGTCATGGGTGATTTAGGGTGTGTGTACTTGTTGGGCGTGCAGCCGGGAACCGTGGTACGCCACAATTTCTGCCACGACGTGACCCGCTCGGATAGTTCCTATGGCGGTTGGGGCATTTATACCGACGAGGGCAGCAGTCAGATTCTGATCGAAAACAATGTAGTCTTTCATACTCAGGATGCGGGTTTTCACCAGCACTACGGCCAAAACAATATCATTCGCAATAACATCTTTGCCCTGGGGCAAACTTCACAGCTTCGGCGTACTGACGAGGAAGCGGGCCACAGTTTTGACTTTGAGCACAATATTGTCTTCTGGGATAGCGGAGTGCTGCTTGATCAGGAATGGAAGGATAACAACTTCGGCTTTGACAACAACCTCTACTTCTACGCCGGAAGCGGAGGAAGTTCTGCGATCCGATTTGACGGCCTAAGTTTCCAGGAATGGCAGAAACGCGGCCAGGATGTCCACTCGATTGTTGCCGATCCGCTTTTCACAGATTTCCACAAGGGCGATTTCTCGCTGCAGCTCGAGTCACCCGCGCGGAGGATTGGCTTTGAGCCCCTTGATGTCAGCCAAGCTGGTCCACGTGTGAAACGTTAGGGAAACCATGAAGATTGAATCGGCACTGATTCATTCGGTTTTCCCGCCTCCGTTCAAGGATCCGGTGTCGGATTCCACTCTGGGACCTTTTGCAGATTTCCCCGTCTCGATCCTAGAACTGAACTGCGCAGGGATCGTCGGCTACGGCGTTTTGCCGGTAAGCGAAATGGCCCACAACCTGGCCAAGGACCTCTTCTTGCCGCTCCTGTGGCAGTACGAAATCGAAGATGTCCCTTCAATCGAGCGTTTTTGGGACTTGGCATGGAAACGAATCCGAAACATGGGTACGGGCATAACGCTCCATGTGCTAAACGCGATAGACCTGGCTTTGTGGGATATCGTCGCCAAGAAAGCGAACCAGCCCCTTTTCCAGTTACTCGGAGCGAAGAGGGAACGCATCGCTGGTTATGCCACCAACGGCTGGGTGAACTTCGATCTGCCCAAACTGATTGCAACGCTCGAAGACACGGTCGCACGCGGCTTCCGAATCATCAAGATGAAGGTGGGAGTCGACCAGGGGACCAGAATGGACGAGGACGTACGTCGGGTCAAGGCCGTACGAAAAGCGCTTGGCGAAGAGATTGGAATGGCAGTGGATGCGAATCAATGCTGGACTGCAGAAGACGCATTGCGGTTCGCCCACCACATAGCGGATCAGAACATCTTGTGGTTCGAAGAGCCTATATCGGCCCGCGACTTCTTTGGATATCAGCAACTGGTGGAAAAGAGCCCTATCCCGATTGCTGCTGGCGAGACGCTTTGCGAACCGGATGAATACGTCACCATTTTGAAGCTGCGCGGTGTTTCCATTGTGCAGCCGTTCGCTTGTATCCTGGGTGGGGTCACTCCGTTTCGACGCGTGGCCCAAATTGCAGCGGATGCCGGAATCCGTTTAACGACTGGCGGATTCTCTCCCTTGACCTGCAACTTGGTTGCAGCGGCGCCCACAGGCTATCTCACGGAATATCCAATACCGATGGCAGATACATTCAGTTCACTACTGCAGCGGGCCCCCAAAATTGTGAATGGAGAATTTCATCTGCTCCAGGTTCCAGGTCACGGCGTACTACCCGATCCTGATGTTGTGAAAAGATACTCCAGAGGCAGTCCAGTAAGGATCGAGCCAGGGACTCTCGCGACCATTCAAGTGTTCTAATGACGATGTTGAGGTGCGTAAGTCCTGAATGTCGAATCTTACGGTGATTGCGGACCATGCTGATATGTGCGGCGAAGCCCCGGTTTGGGATGTCGCGAAGCAGAAGCTTTATTGGGCTGATTGTGGCGGTTTGAAATTCTTTTGCTACGACTGGCACACCAAGAAAACGGAATTGCTCAAGGAAGATGTGGAAGTCAACGGCTGCGCCCTCAATCAAGCGGGTGGTTTCGTAGTCACCAATAACTCTGGCATATGGCTCTGGGATGGAACGGGAGCGCCCACCTTAGTCGTAGCTCAAGCGGAGGGCGCAACGTGCCGGCTGAACGATTGTATCGCTGATCCTAAAGGCCGAGTGCTCACGGGCTCCTGGTTTTACGACCCCACCAAAGATTATGAACTTGGCAGGCTGTTTTGCCTGGACACGAACGGCAGTATCCGCGTTCTAGATGAGGGTTTTCACCTGGCCAATGGGCTCGGTTTTTCTCCTGATGGAAGAACACTCTACTTTACCGATTCCTTTAAGCGCACAATCCATGCCTACGACTATGACATTGACTCGGGTCACGTGCGCAACGGCCGTGTCATCATCAAAGTCGCCGACACTGCAGGGCTGCCCGATGGACTCACCGTAGACGCGGAGGGGTTTATCTGGTCCGCGGAATGGTACGGCAGTTGTGTCGCTCGATATGACCCGGATGGCAAGTTGGAGCGACGGATCAACACACCTGCGAAGCAAACTTCCTCCCTCACTTTTGGTGGACCGAACCTAACGGACATCTTTGTTACCTCAGCGGCGAAATCGGAGCCTATGCCCGTGATGCCACCCGGCTACGATCCCCAGTCAGGGTATTTCGGTGGTGCGTTGTTTCATGTGAATGTAGGCATTCAAGGCAAACCGGAATACAAAGCGAACATTCGGGTCGAACCATCCGAGCGATACCCGCGGTCTTGGGACGAGCCAAAAACGGACGACGAAATTATATAGAGGTCAGCTGATCTATCGTTGTTATCTAGCATGCGGAAGCGCTGCCGATTTTCTGCAGGTGGATTGTGACTTCGCGACCCAGCCGTCGTCTCAAGGCGCTTCCTACAAGTATCACAAAGCTGCAGTTGGACAAGCGCGCTACTGCGACTGGTCGGGGCAGGAATCTGCTGCCGGTAGTCGCAAGCGTCACATCGCTGTCATGAATTGAGAGAATACAGCATGAAAATCGTACGTTATGGACTGCCTCACCAAGAAAAGCCAGGCATCCTCGACTCCGACGGCAACATTCGGGACCTTACGGCCATAGTGCCGGAGCTTGCGGGTGGGACTCTGTCGCCTTCGACCCTAGCGTCGTTGAAAAACATTGACGTTGCAAAGCTGCCGACGGCAACGGGCGGCGCCCCGAGGTTCGGCCCCTGCGTCGGCCGCGTCGGCAAGTTTATCTGTATTGGGTTAAATTACTCCGACCATGCGGCGGAAGCCGACATGAAAGTCCCGAGCGAACCCGTCATCTTCATGAAAGCCACGTCCGCCATCTGTGGGCCGAACGACGACATTGTGATTCCGAGGGGTGCCACGAAGACGGACTGGGAGGTAGAGTTAGGTGTGGTCATTGGAACTCCTGCCAGATACGTTAGTGAGGCCGAAGCGATGTCACACGTGGCCGGCTACTGCGTCATCAACGACCTCTCGGAGCGCGCGTTCCAACTCGAAGGCACCGGGCAGTGGGTCAAGGGCAAGAGCTCGGATACATTCGGCCCGATCGGGCCATGGCTGGTGACGGCCGATGAAGTTCCTGACCCCCAAAACCTGAAGATGTGGCTCGAGGTGGACGGACATCGCTACCAGAACGGATCGACGCGAACGATGATCTTTGGCGTCCGGCAACTAATCAGCTACGTGAGCCGATTCATGAGTTTGCAACCCGGAGACATTATCTCGACCGGTACTCCGCCAGGAGTGGGCATGGGACAACGGCCCCCGGTTTATCTGAGAGCGGGAAATTGTGTGCGGCTGGGCATCGAAGGGCTAGGCGAGCAAAACCAGCGCGTTATCGCGGAGCGCGCCTAGCCGGGCGGGCACTTTCCAGATTTCCAAAGAGCTTCTCTGTGCCGCTGTTGGATAGTGAGCTAGTGAACTCCCAGAATGGTTGTGACCTAATGGAATGGACCCCTCCGGGATGATTGTAAGCTCAGTCCCGGAGGTGGTTCCCAATATAGTGACAGTTGGACTGGATATTGCGAAGCAAACGTTTCAAGTCCACGGAGTGGACTGCAAGGGCAAGGTGGTATTGCGGAAGCGGCTGAGACGAGCTGAGGTGGCTTCGTTTTTTGCCGGACTCGAACCTTGTCTGATTGGACTGGAAGGTCTAGCGGTGGAGCGCACTACTGGTTTCGAGTATTGAGCCGACTGGGGCACATGCGCCTGATCGCGCCGCAGTTTGTGAAGCCCTACGTAAAGTCACAGAAGAATGATGCCAACGATGCGGAGGCGATCTGTGAAGCGGTGAGAGGACCGAGCATGCGCTTCGTTCCTGCCAAGAAGATTGAACAGCAGGATCTGCAATGTCTGCATCGGGTACGCTCCCGGCTGATTGGTTGTCGGACACAGTTACTCAACCAAATTCGCGGGCTGCTGGCGGAGTATGGATTGTTCTTCCGCAGCATGTTGCTCAGTTGCGCCGCAATCTCCCCGCGCTGCTGGAAGACGACGGGAACGAACTCACGATTCCCACCCGGCATTTATTCCACTCCCTCTACGAAGAACTGGTCAAACTGGAAGCCAAGATCGGTTCCGCGGATCAGCGGATCGAGCGGGCATTCCAAAAGAACGAAGAATGCCAGCGTATTGGCGCCGTGGAAGGGATCGGACCCGTGACGGCCACTGCGATTGTGGCCGCCATCAGCGATGGCCACGCTTTTCGGAATGGAAGGCAGTTTGCTGCTGGGGGTGGTGGGGGTCTGGTGCCGCGACAGCATTCCAGCGGAGGCAAAACAAAACTGCTGGGTATCAGCAAACGCGGTGATCCCTATCTGCGCACATTGTTGGTGCATCGAGCGCGATCGGTGGTTTATCGGGCCAAGGCTAAGACCGACTGACCGACTGTCGCAGTCGTTGGATCAACGACAAACAACAGAGACTGGGAACAGCAAGAGCTTGCATTGCGCTCGCCAAGTCGCCAACACAAATGCACGCATCCTCTGGTCCCTGATTGCGAAGCAACAAGTGTATCGGCCGGCTGTCTGTAGCTGAAGCTGAGTTGAGGTGTCCTAGTCGAGATGCTTAAGCCAAACATGATGGCGAAAGGGTGAGACCAGCTTCTTCAAAACATGCGGGGGGCGGGGCCTTCCAAGGCCGTTGACCTGATTAGGAGAAGAAGAGCAGATTCCATCAGGGAGGATGGATACATCTTCCCATTAAGAGCCCGGATATATGCACGCGTCTCTTTCACACATCGCTCTCATCGAGGCCCTTGCAAACCGGATGGGTCCATATATGCCCCTCCAGTTCAACATCGCGGAGACTAACGACCGCACATGGCTGGGAGTGGCTCGTCATCGTCTTTGTGACGCTTAAAACCGCTTAACCAAAAGAACACCCAGTTAGTTGCGTGATTAGTGCGGACAGGAGGGAGCCGTGCCGCTCTGAGGAATCGTATAACCTGGAGGTCCCCATCCGCCTGAAATGTGCGGAAAACTAACAGGCGAGCTAAAGACTCGACTGCCGGAAACTATGGTGTACGTCCAGCCCGAGCATTGCGGATTTTCATTTATCGGATTGCTATCTGTGAAATCTCCTGTGTAATTTATGGAACCGCCGGAATAATTGAAGTACACGTTGTTGTGGACTGTTGGAACCGCGTTGTCACTGACCGTGTCAGCACGGAAGGCTTTGGACACCGACGAACCCGTGCTGATGATTATGTTCGAGGTGAAGTCATTTCCCGTCATGGTCGTTAACAGATCGGAAGAGCGTCGTGTAGGGAAAGAGTGTAGATCTCGGTGGT
>OCZT010002814.1_pt1 | contig 17928 bp, 12 predicted proteins | sample 1539031 | NCBI WGS metagenome assembly OCZT01 (sample SAMEA3539308, study PRJEB22396) | soil metagenome | biome: tundra; feature: field; material: soil | place: USA | collected 2010-05 | depth 0.15 m | reverse complement strand
CAACTCCCCCAAACATTATGGCAAAACCACATAAGCAAAAGGCGAGCATTCCGGCAGGATAAACAAATAAGTTCATTGCCATAGTGTGGGAAGCATTCTTGGCACGGGTGAAGCCGGTTTCTACAAGTGCAAATCCTGCTTGCATAAAGAATACTAAGAATCCTGTCATTAATAGCCAAGTCATGTTAATGGCTATTTTGTTATGACCAGCCTGAGCTCCAATTTCATCGATTGTAGGTTTTCCGGCCGCTTTTGCAGTTACGTCGCTAATTGTGCCTGTTGTCAGACCACTCGGGTCGGCGGCTTTCTCCGCATATATGTAGCTTGATGCAGATGCTGTTACAAGCATTAGAAATATTAATAATATATACTTTTTCATTATATTTTCTCCTATAATTTAATTTATGAGTTGCTATGTTTATTTTTCTGGGTTGTATAGTGAAGTGTCGCCTTTTTCTCCGTTTCTGATTCGATATGATTCATCAATAGTCGATACGAAAATTTTGCCATCTCCAATTACGCCCGTTTTTGCTGATTTTAGAATAGCATCAACGGTTTTTTGCAAGTTTATATCTCGTACTACAATGGTAAGTAGTTGACGAGGGATAAAGCTTGTGTCGTAAACGGTTCCACGATACGAGTGTTCTGCTTTTTCAACTTCATTTCCAACACCAGTTACATCGGTGTATGAAAAGAATTCAATACCTGCTTCGTGAAGAGCGTCTCTAACCTCTCCAAATTTTGAGGTGCGGATAATTGCTTCAATTTTTTTCATTTTTTTTGATTTAAAATGATTATTAATTTTGTGTAGTTTTCTAGCCTGAGCTGTTTTGGAAATCCAATAACGATAATTAGAAGTTGATATCCAATTGAGTTGTCAATGAATTTCTGTTTGTGTTTGCGGTGTTATATACTGCGTTTTTGTTATTGTAAATATCATAGCCAAAGATTACTGATACATTTTTCGAAAAAGCCCATGAAAAACCCAAATTCAACGCTCCCATATAGTTTTTGCCGCCTTGATAATCTACTGCAAACCATAACTTGTTAGAAATTTCTGTCATTGCTCTATCCCATGATAAAAGTAGTCCTGAATTTGATGCTTTCCCAAATTCGTCCACTAGTAATGTTTTACTCCCAGTATAGTAACCTACCGAAACACGACCAACTACAGGTATTGTCTTTGCAATAAGACCATAAACCATATTGTAATTTGTTAAGTTAGCCTTGAGTCCAAAATTACTCGCTCCAACCGCAATTGCTGGTGCTCCTTTAAATAGTGAATCTTCGAGGATTGCAATTTTACCATTGAAATAAATTGGGTGTATATCGTAATTTTTATCACCCATCGATAAATAATCAATTCCAATTTCTGCTTGAACTTTGCTAAAAGGTAAAATACCAGTAGTTAATCCCATGTCGTAAATACCGGCACCTCTTGTTCCATCAGCTTGACTTGATGTTCGAATGTAGTTGTCAATTCCAAGGTGAACAGTTTTGAAGCCTTGAATGTCAGTTGAGGGAATCCAAATTTGAGTTGAGCCTGTTGCCATTGCAACATTGATAGTGGAGAACAATGCAATCGCGCAGATTGCTAAAACTTTCATCTTTCTCATTTTGTTTACTTTTAAAATTTAATAATTAAAAATTCGATACTTGTTTTATATTTTTGAATTAATATCTTTTATAGAGTAATATGAACAGATAGTTCCGATTGGATATTCTTAAAGCCTATTGTTTTTATTTCACAAGCTTTTCTATTTATTTTATAATCCCAATCCTTTTCTTATTTATTGTTATTCAAAAAAAATCATATTGTAGTTAATGATATGATGAATCAATAAAAAAGATAGTGATATTTTAGTTCTATTGTCATATTGTTTCTAATACATTGCAAAACTAAGCAAAATGTCAGACTTCTACAATAAAAACTACCAAAATGTTGCTTAATTAAAAAGGTACATTGAAATACGACACAATAAAGTGTGTATTTATATCAATATGAAACAAAATTCAATATATTACTTTCATATCGACATATTTGCATTTATTTTTATTTTGATACATATTACATTTATGTCCGAAATTGATCGAATTTGGCTGCTAAATTATGCTATAAAGCATAAAAAAAAGCCAATTTAAGCAAGAGATTCTGTGTTTAACAGAAAAAATAACAAAACAGACCTTCATTATACAATAAAAGGAATGATTATATTGTCATTCCTTTTATTGATATTGATGAATAGGGCAGAGCTTGTAAATTTTGATAGATATTCATCGGTTTGTAGGAACAGTTTGTGACCTGTCACTACATATATCAGGTTATTTATAAAAAGAACGCCCTGGAAAAATCCCAGGGCGTTCTTAATCTTTTGTCTTTGTTCTTTAATCTATCATCTATTTATAAAGTCTCTCCATTGCTTCAATAGTGGCTTCCCTGCTACCAAATGCCGAGAAACGGACATAACCCTCGCCGCTGGCACCAAATCCTGCTCCCGGAGTAGTTACAATGTTTTTCTCTTTCAGCAGGTAATCGAAATATTCCCAACTTCCCATTCCTTCCGGAGCTTTTGCCCAAACGTAAGGCGCATTCACACCACCAAAAATGGTATATCCGGCTTTTGTTAATCCGTTGCGAATAATGCGGGCATTCTCGGTATAAATATCGATAAGGGCTTTTACTTGTTTTTTACCCTCGGCTGTATAAGTAGCTTCAGCTGCACGTTGTACTACGTATGAAGTACCGTTAAACTTGGTACATTGACGACGGTTCCACAGTTTATTCAACGATACCGGTTCACCATTTTCTGAATAGCCCATCAATTGTTTCGGTACAACAGTGTATCCACAACGGGTTCCTGTAAATCCGGCAGTTTTCGAGAAACTGCGGAATTCAATGGCCACATCTTTGGCGCCATCAATTTCGTAAATGCTATGAGGTACGTTTTCTTCAGTAATAAACGCTTCGTAAGCTGCATCGAAAAGCAAGATTACATTGTTTGCTTTTGCATATTCTACCCACACGGTCATTTGTTCTTTGGTCAGTGTAGTTCCTGTTGGGTTATTTGGGTAACAAAGGTATACCAAATCCACTTTTTCGGTTGGAAGTGCAGGTACAAAATTATTATCCGCATTGCAAGATAAATACACAAGGTTAGTCCATTCGCCGCTGGCAGTAGGTTCGCCTGCGCGTCCGCCCATAGCATTGGTATCTACATATACCGGATAACTTGGATCGGTAATAGCCACACGGTTGTTCTTGTCAAAGATGTCACCAATATTTCCGGTGTCGCTTTTTGCCCCGTCACTTACAAAGATTTCATCAGCTTCGATAGTGATTCCTCGTGCTACAAAATCATTTTCCACAATAGCTTCACGTAAAAAAGCATAGCCTTGTTCAGGACCGTAACCTCTGAAAGTACTTGCACTGCGTTGTTCGTCAGCAGCTTTAATCATTGCATCCACTGCAGCGTCGGGTAGGGGCAGGCTCACATCGCCAATTCCCATGCGAATGATGGGAGCAGTTGGATTCTCTTCTTTATGTTGTGTTACTCGTTTTGCTATTTCCGAAAATAAATAAGTTGCCGGAATCTTGATGAAATTCTCATTAATTTGTGCCATAATTGTCAGTAAGTAGTTTCTATATTGTAGTTTGTATAAGGTAGCTCAAGTTTTTCGCTGGCAGGATATTTTTCTTTCTACCAGCTACTTACTTCTTACTACCGACTTAATTAAATTGTTCCCTCAAACACCGTAGTTGCACCACCGGTGAGGTAAACGTGGTTGTCATCGGCCTTCCACTCAATAGTGAGTTCTCCACCCAGTAGCTCCACGGTTGCTTTTCTTTCGGTATGTCCGTTCAGTACAGCTGCCACCACCGAAGCGCAAGCTCCCGTTCCACAAGCCAACGTTTCGCCCGAACCACGTTCCCAAACACGCATTTTCAAGCGATCTTTCGAAAGCACTTCAATAAATTCGGTATTGGTGCGACGGGGAAATATAGATGCATTCTCAATAACCGGACCCACTTTTGGTAAATCAAGTTCGCTAATGCCGCTGGTAAATATCACTGCATGTGGATTACCCATCGAAACACAGGTAATATTGTAGTTTATCTCCGGGCTAAACGTCACCGGTTCATTTATAACTCTATCTTGCTTGAAAGTGGTCGGAATCAGCTCACCATTCAATATCGGCTCGCCCATATCCACGGTTACACTTTCCACTTTATTTTCGGCATCTACCGTCAATTTCAGAATTTTTACACCGGCTAATGTCTCAAGAGTAACTTCTTTTTTGTCGGTTAATCCTTTGTCGTAAACAAACTTGCCTATACAACGAGAGGCATTTCCACACATTTCCGATTCGGAACCGTCGGCATTAAACATGCGCATTCTGAAATCAGAGTTTTCCGATGGTAAAATCATTACCAATCCGTCAGAACCAATCCCTTTGTGGCGATTGCTGTAAAAGATGGCGAAGCTTACCGGATCTTCAATTTTTTCTTCGAAACCGTTGACGTATATATAATCGTTTCCGATTCCATGCATTTTGGTAAATTTCATATTCTGTGATGGTTGTTTTTAGTCAAATTAGTTATAAATAGTCTACAAAATTAATCAATACGGCAGCAACAACAACAAACTACCTTCAAAGGTTTCAAAATAATACTATTTATTTACAATATAACGTAATTATAAAAGATTTACTTATACTTTATCCTAAATAAAGCATTCTTTTTGATAAATTGATATTTGAAGTTTATCAATTACTGCGTGCAATTTACACATAATGTTTTGTTAAGTAAACGGTTTGTGATTCTGATACTGCAATTTTAATCAATTGATTCAGAACTGAAACGGCGCTAAACGGATACGAATTATCTAATTGTAAATTAAAGTTTTATTCGTTTCTAAAACGCAATAGTTTGGTATTTGTTCGAAAAATTCTTCAACCAAACTCGATGCCAATTAAAAAAATGTAGTATTTTTACAACCGAAATCAAAACAAATACACAATGGTATATAAATTCACAATGCTATCCGATGAAGTGGATAACTTTGTACGCGTTATCAACATCGACTCAGAAGCCAAATTCTTCGAGTTGCACAACGCTATTCTCGATTCGGTGAATTACGAGAAAAATCAGATGACATCCTTTTTTATCTGTTCTGATAATTGGGAAAAAGGGCAAGAGGTTACTTTAGTTGAAATGGAGTCGAGTTCTGAATATGATAATCTTATCATGGAAGATACTACTCTGGAAGAATTATTGTCGGAGGAAAACCAAAAACTGCTTTACGTTTTTGACATGATGTCCGATCGCGTTTTCTTTATGGAGTTGACTGAGATCATTCCACTCAAAAATTTGAAAAAAGCAGTTTGCGAGTCGGCCGAAGGCGATGCACCACAACAAATAATGGAGGATGACGGAATTGTTATAGCTCCACCAAAAGCAGTTATTGATGAAGAATTTTATGGAGATCAGGATTTCGAAATGGACGAACTGGACGAAGAAGGTTTCGGTGAAATGAATTTTGATGATAGCAGTCTTTTTGCAGAAGATCCAAAGTTCTAAATAACGTACAAGAAATTTGATAAAAGACAGAAAATAAGCTCGTTTATTTTCTGTCTTTTTTGTAACTACTTTGCACCTCTATTCAATCAAATGTAAGTTCTTTTGCTTGATTAATAACAAAGTAAGTCTTATGCCTCGGAGAGGCATAATGTAAATAACCCCCGGTAAGCGAAGCGCAACCGGGGGATGGAGTAAACATATAGCCTGACATTTGATTTTCAGTTCGACTTGTCGAACTGAAAATCAAACTAAATAAAAATCATTTTAATATGTTCTGAACAATTAATGTTATACAATTGAATAACAAAATAATAATGGACAATAGCGATAACTGTCAACTGTCAACTGTCAACTGTCAACTAAATAAGACTTTACTTGTTATTCTTGGCCCAACAGGTGTAGGAAAGACCAATATCAGTCTGCGTTTGGCCGAGCATTTCGGATGCCCAATCGTTTCGTCCGATTCACGCCAGTTTTATCGCGAGTTGAAAATTGGCACTGCAGCTCCCACCGATGAGCAACTCAGTCGCGTAAAGCATTATTTCATTGGCTCACATTCCATTTTCGACGAATATAATGCCGGGCAGTACGAACAGGACGCTATTCAATTGCTGGATGAGTTATTTCTCGTGCATGACGTGGTAATGTTGGTAGGTGGATCGATGATGTATATCGATGCTGTGTGCAACGGCATGGATAATATCCCAACCGTGGATGCCGAAACGCGCACTTTCTGGCAACAACAGTTTGCTGCGAAGGGTTTAGAATTCATACAAAATGAATTAAGACGCCTTGATCCGAAACATTTCGAAGAGGTGGATCAGCAAAATCCTAAACGTATCTTGCACGCACTGGAAATCTGCAGTATGACCGGAAAACCCTATTCCTATTTACGAACCGGTGAACGCAAACAGCGTAATTTCAATATCCTTAAAGTTGGCTTGAACCGACCGCGCCCCGAACTTTACGACCGCATTAACACCCGTGTAGACGAAATGATGACAGAAGGTTTGCTGCATGAAGCGGAACAGTTTTTTCAGTACCGACATCTCAATACCATGAATACTGTAGGCTACAAAGAACTTTACGAGTACATGGATGGCAATTGGACACTCGACTTTGCGGTGAATATGATTAAGCAAGATTCTCGTCGATACGCTAAACGCCAACTCACCTGGTTAAATCGTGACAAAGAAATACATTGGTTCGAACCAACGGACGAAGACGAGGTTATCGGATTTGTCAATAATAAAATCACTTCAAAATAGTATTCATAATGATTATCAAAGAAAATATATCTCTTCTTTCATACAATACCTTTGCCATCGACGCAAAGGCCGATTATTTTATTGAGTACAATTCTGTGGAAGAACTGCAAACCGCTTTAAAATCGGAAATCGTCAAATCAAATCGCCTGCTTCATATTGGCGGGGGTAGCAATTTACTTTTTATGAAAGATTTCAATGGCGTGATACTTCATTCGGCTATCAATTTCATAAAGAAGGTGAGTGAAGATGCTGATACCGTTGTGCTGGAAGCCGGAGCAGTTGTAAATTGGGACGATTTTGTGGCCTACACGGTCGAAAACGGTTGGGGAGGAGTGGAGAACCTTTCGCTTATCCCTGGCGAAGTAGGAGCCTCGGCTGTGCAAAATATCGGTGCATACGGTGTGGAAGTGCAAGATGTGATTGTAGAAGTGAATGCGGTGGAGATAGAGACAGGCGAGCCTAAAATATTTTCGGTCGAAGACTGTCAATACGGTTATCGCGAGAGCATCTTTAAAAAGGAATTAAAAGGAAAGTATATTATCACTTCTGTTATATTTAAATTGCAGAAGCAACCTCAATTTAAACTCAACTATCAGCATTTGGAAGCCGAAGTATTAAAAAATGGCGATATTAACCTGCAAAACATTCGTCAAACGATTATTGCCGTTCGCGAGAGCAAGTTGCCCGACCCCAAGATTTTTGGAAATGCAGGAAGTTTCTTTATGAATCCGGTTATTTCGAAAGCGCATTTCAACGAATTACTAGCTCAATACCCTCAAATTCTACATTACTTTGTTTCCGAAACAGAAGAGAAAGTCCCGGCAGGTTGGCTTATCGACCAATGTGGATGGAAAGGAAAGCAAATAGGCAATGCCGGCGTTCACGACAAACAAGCCCTGGTATTGGTCAACAAAGGCGGAGCCACCGGTGCCGAAATCGTTTATCTAGCCGAGCAAATCCAAGCCTCGGTAAAATCCAAATTCGGCATTGAACTTCGTGCCGAAGTGAATTATATCTAAATTCCATTTCTGAGTAATAAAAAAAAGGCTATCTCGTGTTGAGATAGCCATTTTTAGTATAGGATGTTGTGTAAATTAGAAGAAATATTTTACTCCAAATTGTATTTGCCAGCGAGAAACTGAACTATTATAGTCCTTAAATGTATTAGTCAAAATACTACCAGACTGTAAAGGCATTGTAAAGCCCGGAGTATAGTTGTTTGTTGAAAGAGGTTTTGTTGTCATGGTCAAGAACTGATATTGTTGATTTCCCAAAACGGTTGTTGATTGAACTCCCCAATTTTTATTGAGCAAATTAAGTACATTGGCAATATCAAAACTGAAACGAAGTGTATGAACTTCTCCATTAGCCAATGGAAGTTTGATATCATGTGATAAATTTGCATCCAATTGTTGTTCGTAATGAGAAACAGCACCATTACGAGCCGAATATTCACCTCTATGTTTGCTCAAATATGGATCTTGATTAATGAAAGCATCAATTTGACCCCAAATTTGTGCGGGTGTTCTGGTGTCACCAGAAGCCGGAACAATATTTATTTGTGATTGATCTTTAGGAATAAATATCAAATCATTCATATTTTGTCCGTCACCATTTAAGTCACCATTATAGGTATATGAATAGCGGAATGGTTGATAGATTTGATAAACGACTCCAAATGAAGTAGAAGAGTTTTTACCCCAATTTGCAGTATACGAAGATTGTAGTAATAAACGACCATCAAAAGATCCAGCAGAATATCCAAGTTCTTGAGCATTTGGATCAAGAGCTGCACGGTATTTCCAAGCTGATGAAGCAACTGACGATGAACCATCTGTTACACCTTTTGATTGTCCAAATGAATAAGAACCATTAAAGTACAAACCTTTCAAAGCACCGCTTGTAAATGTTTTTTGCAACTGGAATGTAGTATATAATGAATAACCTTTACTTGTGTTCTTCATTAAAATTACATTTGCTGTTTTAGTTGTAATATACTGACCATTTGTCAAGTTTGTAGGATTAAAATATGGACGGGCATTACTTTGCCCACTACCATCATTTACGTAGACAGTAGCATCGTTTAGTCCAATATTAGAGTGGTAAATAGCATTTACATCTTTGTTGTAAAGCATTTCTACTGTTGCAATCCAACCATCACCAAATTTATAATCGGCAGCTAAGTTAGATTTCCATAATTGTGGATATTTAAAATTAGGATCTGTAACGGCCATATCCATTCTTGATGAGCTGACTTCGGCTGCTGTTGGTGTATATTCAGCTATACCATCAAATACTCTTTTTGTAGAAATACTTCCGAATAATAACCCGTTATTTCCTGCTTGATTACTTAACCAAACATATGGTGGTGTTCCTGTAAATATCCCTGATCCACCACGAACTTGTAGAGTCTTGTCGCTAAAAACATCCCAGTTAATACCAACTCTTGGTGAAAATAATGGTTTAGCTTTTGGGTATTGTGATACATCTATTTTAGTTCCGCCTTGGAATGTCAATGCAGCTGCTGTGGGATTTGCATCTAAGCTAGTCAGGAAAATTGGAGAATCAACGCGAACACCATATGTCAAATTGAAATTTGGAGTAACTGTCCATTTATCTTGCGCATAAAAACCAAGTGTAAGTATGTCAACATAAGCATAAGGGAATCCGTTTCCTTGCAATGCAAAAACCTGATTGAAACCACTTGCTAAAGATGTTGGTTTAACACCTGTCGAACCTGCAGCTTGCCATGCAGTATAATTATTTACATCTGTATAAAAATCTTGCACAGAATTAAATTTCCAAGAACCTGCAAATGAATTAGCATAACCATTTTTAAACTTTCTAAGATCACTTTGTGTTCCGAATGTAAGTTGATGATTATTTAAGATCCATGAAAAGTTGTCTTGAATTTGATAAATATCTGAGTTCAACAGATTATTATATGAATTTGCTTCAGTTCCAAAAGTAGTGAAAGCATTATTATTCGCACCTAGAGCTCCTCCATCTAAAATATCAACTTGTGGAAAGAAACCTCCATCCATTTCACGGTAATCTCTTAAAGCAGAATATCCTAATTTTAGCGTATTAGACATATTGTCATTTATGGTAGTTGTTAAGTCTCCCATAAATATATTGAAATTATTATTGGTGCGATAATACGTTGAAGAATACGGAATAGCATATGAATTTGGGCCACGGCCATTTGTTGGAGCACCAGATGTGCTTGGAGTGTTAGTGTTGAAAGATTTCAAATAAAAGTATTTCAAACTAAAAGTATTTTTTGAATTGATATTCCAGTCAACCCTTGCAGTAAGTCGATCAGCCTTTGTAGGTACATTTGAAACATTATATGAACCGGGATTGTAGTTGAATTTAGCCACCAAAAAGTCAGATAGTTGCTGAAGTGTTGCAGCATCAGCAATCGAATATTGACCTGTTGATGGTGCAGTTTTAGTTGCACGTGGTTTATAATTGATAGGTGTTTCTTGACGATCCATTTCACCATTTAAATAAAAGAATAATTTATTCTTAATGATAGGACCAGATACGCTCATACCATATTGATGATTTGAAAATTCTGTAATTGTGTTTATATCCCCTTTTTGTCTGTAACCTGTCAAAGATGGACTTTTAGTGTACATATAAGCTGAACCATGCCATTTATTTGTACCTGATTTTGTTACTGAGTTGATAGCTGCACCAGTAAATGCACCATTTCGAACATCGAAAGGAGCAATCATTACTTGAACTTGTTCCAAAGCTTCAAGCGAGATTGGTTCAGTGCCAGAAGCACCTAATGCAGAACTTAAACCAAATGAATTATTAAAAGAGGCTCCATCTACAGTAACATTATTGAATCTATATGAAGTTCCTCCAAAATTACCACCACTATTCATGGGTGTTAATTTCGTAAAATCATTTAATGAACGATTCAAAGTCGGCATTTTATCCATGCGCTCACGCGTAATAATTTCTTGGGAACCAGTACGATTGCTTGAAATTATTGAATTTTTGTTACCTACAACAACAACTTCACCTAAAGCTTGTGAGTTTTCTTTAAGCACTGAATTAAGTTGAAATTCTTCACCTAAACTTAAAGTTATATTACTTATAACTTCCTTATTGTAGCCAATGTAGCTAATTTCAATTGTATATGGTCCACCAATACGGAGGTTTGATAAATTGTAAGATCCATTGGTTCTCGTTGATGCACCGTAGACTGTTCCAGTAGGCGTGTGAGTTGCTTTAACTGTTGCTCCGATAACTGGTGCACTCGTATTGTCTAATATTTTACCACTTATCCCCGAAGTGGTTACTTGTGCATTAATTGCCGTTGTTAAGAGCAATAAAAGAGCAACTACTAAATACCTAAATTTTTTAATCATAAGAAAATAGTTTTTTGTTAGTACTAATTGTTTATTTATTTCTTTGTTATTTTTTTATCGTACAAATTCGTTCTGAAGTGAATTAAAAAGAGTTGTTTTTTTTATTTTATTTAGAATTCGTGCAAATATAATACATAATTTATCAAGAGATATTACAGAGTAATGAATATTTATCAACAATTCATTCATCAAAAAGCTGAATTTCAATTTTCTATTATTAGCAAAATGAGTCGAACTTTCAATTTGAAACTATTTATCTTAATTAGTTTGAATAATTTAAAATATGAATATAAATACTTTTTATATGAAATTTGAATTGTTGAAAACCTCTAAATTCAACTGAAAAAAATTTGTAACATATATTTCAATAAATGCTGAAAAAATATCTCAATTACATTCATTATTCATGAATGAGTAATAAAATGGTCATTTTGGTTGCTTGATTCAATAATTATGATCAATAGATTTGTCTTTCAAAAAATGACTATCTTTGTACCCCGCTATTAAATTAGCAAAATGATTTAAACACAATGTGCTTTTCATGTTGAAGATGCATGTTAAAAATCGTGTGTGATTAATTGTTCAAATAATCATTACCTTTTTATTGATATGTTTTTTGAAATAAATTATTAGTGACAAATGCTTTCCTAAGGCTAGCTTGTAACTCGTAACTATTTACTTGTAACTATTTTATGGAATATAATAAAAAATTTATGCGCAAAGCAATAGCTTTGTCAATCCAAAATATACAAAAGGGCGGTGGTCCTTTCGGAGCTGTCATAGTAAAGAACGGAAAAGTGATTGCTTCCGGTGTAAATCGGGTTACAATGACTACTGACCCTACTGCGCATGCCGAAATAACTGCCATTCGCAAGGCTTCCAGAAAATTAGGTACATTCGATTTAGCCGGTTGTGACATCTATACATCGTGTGAGCCTTGCCCTATGTGTCTGGGAGCTATTTATTGGGCTCATTTAGATAAAATGTACTATGGCAACACCAAGTCTGATGCTAAAAGCATTGGATTCGACGATTCGTTTATTTATGACGAATTAGAATTAAAACCCGAGAAACGAAGATTACTCACGACTCAATTGTTGCCCGATGAAGCCATTGAAGCTTTTAAAACATGGGCAAATACTGAGAATAAAGTTGAATATTAAATTACTAACAACATACACAGCAAATAAAAAAATACGCAAAGCAGTTGACTGTTGACTGTCGTCCGTAGACATAAAAATGATTCTTTCCGATTTTCAACAATTATACGCCCATCATCCGCAAGTCAAGGCACTTGTCAACTGGGCTTCTTCACTCGAACCAAACGTAAAAGTTAGCGGTTTGAGCGGATCTTCATCGGCATTGGTGGCAGCATCGCTCTTTAAATCTAAACCAAATACACAGATTTTGGTAATGAATGATGCCGACGAAGCTGCATATCTTTACAACGATTTGAAATTTATACTTCCGGCGGATGACGTATTTTTCTTTCCATCATCTTTTAAACGAGCTATAAAACTATCTCAACTGGATGCTGCCAATGAAATTCTGCGCACCGAAGTCCTTAATCGCCTGGCAAATAATGCAGCACCCTGTGTGGTGATAAGCTATCCTGAATCGTTGATGCAAAAAGTGATTTCGGTAAATGGCATGCAATCCAAGATGTTGAAAATGCGGGTTGGGGAGAAACTTAGCATCGATTTCATAGTGGAAATGCTGTTGGATTATGGGTTCGAACGGGTAGATTTTGTATACGAACCGGGACAATTTTCGGTCAGAGGTAGTATTGTCGATATTTTCTCGTTTGCATTTGAGTTACCTTTCCGTTGCGATTTCTTTGGTGATGAGGTGGAGTCAATTCGTGTTTTTGATATCGAAACGCAATTATCGCAAGAACATAAAACAGAGATTATCATCGTTCCCGATTTGCACAGAGATACTACTTCGCCGCATGTTTCCATTTTCGAATTTATTGATTCCAAAAGTTGGCTAACTTTCTCCGGTGTACATTTTGTGAAGGAGAGAATTAATCAACTTTACGATGAGGCTTTGGTAAAAGCCAATGCAGGCGATCATAAAACTGCCGGTTTGCATAAAACAATGATAACCGGTGATGAATTTATTGAATTGTTACATTCGTTTCGTAAAATTGAATGGGGTGAAAAGGCCGTTTTTAAACATAAAACAACTGTTTCGTTCAATACCTCTCCACAGCCAATTTTTCACAAAAACTTCGACTTGGTTGCTGATAACCTGAAAAAATGGACAAACGATGGGTATAAAATTTATATTCTGAGCGATAGTACCAAACAAACCGACCGCATTGCAGCCATTTTTTCCGATAGGGGAGATGCTATTTCTTTTCAACCGGTAAAAAATACCCTGCACGAAGGATTTATTGACCATGATTTGTCACTTCTGTGCTACTCCGATCATCAAATTTTCGATCGTTTCCATAAATTCCAACTCAAAACAGATAAAACGCGCTTAGGAAAAGTAGTGATGACTCTTAAGGAGTTAAACCAATTTCAGCAAGGCGATTTCATGGTGCATGTAGATCATGGAGTCGGAACTTTTGGTGGATTGGTGCGCACCAATGTGAATGGAAAGATGCAGGAAATGGTAAAATTGATTTACAAAGATGATGACATCATATTTGTAAGCATACATGCTTTGCACCGTATTTATAAGTACAAAGGCAAAGAAGGTGAAGCTCCACGCATCAACAAGCTTGGCTCAGGTGCATGGGAACGACTAAAAGAACGCACCAAATCGAAGGTAAAAGACATTGCTCGTGAGCTTATTAAGCTGTATGCAAAACGCAAAGCGGAACAAGGATTTCAATATTCGCCTGATAGTTACCTGCAACAAGAACTCGAAGCATCATTTATATACGAAGACACTCCCGACCAGATAAAATCGACAGCCGATGTAAAGAAAGATATGGAATCGACTTTACCTATGGATAGATTAGTGTGTGGCGATGTGGGGTTTGGTAAAACTGAAATTGCTATTCGTGCTGCTTTTAAGGCAGTTACCGATAGTAAACAAGTGGCAGTATTGGTGCCAACTACCGTTCTAGCCTTGCAACATTACAATACTTTTAAGAGTCGATTGGAAGATTTTCCTTGTACCATTGAGTATTTAAGCCGTGCCCGATCGGCTAAAGAATCAAAAGAGGTGATGGAGCGTCTGGAGAAAGGTGAGGTTGATATTGTTATCGGCACACACAAATTAGTGGGCAAAAGCGTAAAGTTTAAAGATTTGGGCTTATTGATTATCGACGAAGAACAAAAGTTCGGTGTGTCGATAAAGGAAAAACTAAAAGAAATGAAGGTAAATGTGGATACACTTACCATGACAGCTACGCCAATTCCACGTACATTGCAGTTTTCGCTGATGGGTGCGCGCGATTTGTCTATTATCAATACGCCACCGCCCAATCGCTATCCGGTACAAACCGAAATTCATTTGTTCGACGAAGACGTTATTCGTGAAGCCATTCAGTTGGAAATGAATAGAAACGGACAAGTTTTCTTTGTAAATAATCGTATTCAGAGCATTTATAATATTGAAGCGCTGATAAAACGACTTATTCCCGGTTGTCGGGTAGCAGTGGGTCATGGACAAATGCCAGCTAATAAATTAGAAGAGATTATTGTCGATTTTATTGATTATGAATACGATGTGCTGGTTGCTACTACCATTATTGAATCGGGTATTGATATTTCGAATGCGAATACTATTATTATAAATAGCGCTCATAATTTTGGATTGAGTGATTTGCATCAATTGCGGGGTAGGGTAGGACGAAGTAACCGAAAAGCATTCTGCTATTTGCTTGCGCCCGAAATGAGTCTACTCACACCCGAAGCTCGCCGAAGATTGCAGGCTATTGAAACATTTGCAGAGCTAGGGAGTGGTTTTAATATTGCAATGCAGGATCTTGATATTCGTGGTGCCGGTAATATGCTGGGAGCGGAGCAGAGTGGATTTATTGCCGATCTTGGATACGAAACCTATCAAAAAATTCTGAACGAAGCCGTTCATGAACTTAAGGACGAAGAATTTGCGGAACTCTATGCCGATGAGCGTGCTGAAAATGAAAGCTCTACCATTTTTGTAACCGATTGTCAGATTGATTCCGATTTGGAAGTTCTCTTTTCATCAAACTATATCGAGAATGTATCTGAACGTATTAGTTTGTATCGCGAATTGGATAGCATTCAGGATGAAGCAAGTTTAGTTGAATTTGAAAAACGACTGGAAGACCGCTTTGGAAAAATACCTATCGAAGGACAAAGTCTTATGTTGGTAGTAAAATTACGCTGGTTAGCAATGCGTTATGGTGTGGAGAAACTAGTTCTCAAAAATGAACAAATGACTGCATTTTTGGTGTCGAATCCTCAATCACCTTATTATCAATCAGAATCCTTTGGTCGCTTGCTACAATATATGACAACTCATCCACGTAAATGTCAACTTCGGGAGCGGAATATGCGGCGTTCGGTTGTATTTATGGACGTGAAGACGGTAGAAAGGGCCTGGGAAATATTTACTGAGGTGGCTAGATGAGAAAACCGCATTGTCGTTAGTTGAGAAAACTCCTATATGATAGGATTTGAGGTGTTGGTTTTCGTTGTAATCTGCCGTCCATAGAGGATACCCGAAGGCGCAGCCCGCCATTAAAAACCAGACATTTCTCGTTTAAATTTTAAACGTTGAGTTTTCCAATCTCAGAACAATGCGGTAGTCTTTTTCTATTACAAATGTACTGTATTTTATTTATTCTGCGGTCATTTTATGACAATAAAATTGGTTAAATGTGAGCTTTGTCGATTTATTTAATGGCAAGTCGGTAGAACTCAACATATATGAAAAAAATCTGAGCTAAAATTTCGCTATTTAAAAGAAATTATCTACTTTTGCCATACTAAAAAACGGATTAACAAAGGAACTAATTATAATAAAATCTTATGTCAAAAAAAGTGGAGAAAAAAGTAGACGAATTAGAAAATGTTCAACATGCTCTGACGGCTTCTGAAGCGTTTATTGAAAAATACCAAAAACAAATTTTTATTGGGGTTGGTGCAATTGTTCTTGTAGTACTAGTAGCTCTATCTGTTCGCAATTTCTATTTAGAACCACGCGAAATTTCAGCCCAGAACGAAATGTATAAATCTCAAGCTTTTTTTGCAGCCGATTCGTTCCGTGTGGCTTTAGAAGGCAATGAGCCGAACTCAATGGGGTTCAAACAAATTGCTTCGGAATATGGCTTTACAGCTTCCGGAAAATTAGCTTCGGCGTATGCAGGTATCTGTTATTATAGATTAGGTAAATATGACAATGCTATTAAATCACTTTCTAAGTTTGATGGTGATGATTCATATTTTTCAGCTTCGGTAGTCGGTTTAACCGGCGATTGTTACGTGGAGTTAAACGAAACGTCTAAAGCTCTTGGTTATTTCGAAAAAGCAGCTGATATGAATAACGCAGTTATGAGTCCTGTTTATTTGAAAAAAGCTGGCTTGGTAAACGAATCGCTAAATCAACTTGATAAAGCAGAAAAGAACTATACAGCTATTAAAGAAAAATATCCAAAAAGTCCGGAAGCAGCTGATATTGATAAATATCTTGCACGAGTTCAAAAGTGATATTTTGTATCGGCAAAGAAAATAAAAAGCTGCTTCTGTGAAAAGAGGTAGCTTTTTCATTTATCTATAACTTTGAAAGTTTTTTATCTAATCTATTTCATGGTTATTAATTGTAAAACAATAAAACGTCTATTTTATGGCAACTCAATATCAAAATCTATCACAATACGATGCCGACTTAATGCCAGACAAGGCCAAGGTGTCGGAACAGCAGTATGCAATTGTTGTTGCAGATTGGAATCCGAATATTACTCATACACTACTAAATGGTGCAATTGCAACATTGATTGATAGTGGCGTGAAACAATCTCAGATAAAAGTAATACACGTACCTGGAACTTTTGAACTTACATATGCTGCAAAACAATTACAAGAAGACTACTATTGCTTAATCGAAAATAAAAAAGTACACAAATATGTGGCTATTATTGTACTTGGTTGCGTAATTCAAGGTGATACTCCACACTTTGATTATGTATGTCAGGGTGTAACTTATGGCATTGCAAAATTGAATACTAGTGTCGAAGGATGTCCTGTAATTTTTGGTGTACTCACAACCAATACCTTACAACAAGCCCTCGATCGTGCTGACGGAATACATGGAAATAAAGGCATAGAAGCTGCAATTACTGCCATAAAAATGGCAAATATTGTTTGGTAGTTTCGTTTGAAATGCCTATCTTTGCACTGCATTTGAAAGGACAATGGGTAGTTACCAAAGTGGCCAACTGGGGCTGACTGTAACTCAGCTGTCTTTCGACTTCGGAGGTTCGAATCCTTCACTGCCCACAAGTTTTGGTGATTCAAAACTTCGTTCAAAAGTACAATTGCGAAAGTAGCTCAGTTGATAGAGCATTAGCCTTCCAAGCTGAGGGTCGCGGGTTTGAGTCCCGTCTTTCGCTCATAAAAAAGAGATACTAACTACAGTTTGTATCTCTTTTTTTGTTTTCCCAAATATCCAATTTATGCGAAATATAGAGAAAAATCGTAACTACTCAGCACCCCAGAAGTAAATATGGTCAGAAGTTATTTGCCACGGC
>OCZT010002813.1_pt1 | contig 17929 bp, 17 predicted proteins | sample 1539031 | NCBI WGS metagenome assembly OCZT01 (sample SAMEA3539308, study PRJEB22396) | soil metagenome | biome: tundra; feature: field; material: soil | place: USA | collected 2010-05 | depth 0.15 m | reverse complement strand
ACCGGGCTCGATTAGCCCGACGAGGCCAACTGTAACTGCGTCGCTCAAGGCTCTCGAAACGGCGATTGCTTCTTCTCGTGCTCTCGCGTGACGGGAAATGTCCGAGAGCGGGACTCCGCGATCATTAAGAACAATCATCGCGACGAGGAACTGACGGCGCGTCGTAACTCCGAGCGAATGAGCTCTGGCGTGAATTTCGTCTGGCGAACTGTAGCGGCGCTCGATGATGTCAGAAATTAAAGTGCGATGGGTTTGATGTTCGAGGAGATTCTCCTCTCGTTCAATTAAGAGATTGAGGGCCAGGGTCGTGGCTCCCAATTCGAGGATGGTCTTTTGAAGCGGATTGACGGGGAGGCTTGGAAATAAGATGAGTCGTCCCCAGACCTGTCCGCGAGCACCGACCGGTGTGGCGAGCCAGTGTTCTCCATCGATGAAGTTCGCCTGATCCGCCCATGCGGCTTTGCGTGAGCGTTGCTCCCAATCGTCAATAACTTCTGGGTCTTCGGTTGTGGTACCCGCAAAGGCTAGGACGTGGTGCGCGACATTCTCGAACACAGCGGGACAGTCTGCGAGATGCGCGATCTGGTCAATGATGTTCTGAAGTGTCGCGCCTTCTGCGGCGAGCGAGTGAAATGTTCGGTGCACGACTTCGCCAAATTGAAGTTGTCTGATTTGAGCGTTCACGATGATCGAGTGGACGGCCTCGGTGATGGCGACGAAGGGCACTTCACTGTGCAGCGCAATCAGAGGCAAGTTATGGGCCTCGGCACCCTGTACGAGAGCCGAGGGCAGTGTGGAAAACCGCCGACCGAGTTCGATGACGACACCGGTGGCCTGGGCGGCGGCGAGATCGCTGATGTAGCGGGTGAGCCCATCGTCCGTGTTCGGCAAGGCAACACCGGTGGAAAGGATTAGCTCGCCGCCTCGCAGAAGGTGGGCGATGTCGGCTACCTCACTTACGTGTACCCAACGCACCGGTCGGTTGATGGCGTTCGCGGCCGCTTCGATCGTGGGGTGTCCTCTTCGAATCTGCGGCAGCACCAATATTTCCGCGACCGTTGGCAGGTTGAGAGCAGTAAGGTCGGGTACCGCCGCCCCGCTCATTGGCGGCATCCTGCGACGGTCATCCAGGGCCAATGGCGGCAGGTTGAGGCACTTACACGAAAGTCCGCTGGGGGTGCGATGTTCGTTGGAGACACTGCCACAAGGGAATCCTATACATAGTGCTCGGAAATTGAATGAATATGCGACACATTGCTCATAGTGCGTGGCACTGATGCACCCTACACTTCAATCAGTTTGTAGGTCAATGGGACTAGTTCCATCCGATTGACTGAGTTGGGGGGGAATCGATGACCAAGACGCTAGGCGTACCGGCGGAAGTGAAGGACGGTGAACGTAGGGTCGCACTGGATCCGCATGCGGTTGCCATGCTTACAAGCGTGGGTCTGAAGGTGCTGGTCGAATGTGGCGCCGGCGTCGCTGCCGGATTCTCCAATGCCGAGTACCAGGTGGCGGTTGCGGATCTGGTCTCGAACGCAGAAGAAGTTTGGGGTGCAGATTTGGTCGTCAAAGTGAAAGAGCCCCTTCCATCTGAGTGGAAGCAGTTTCGACGCGGACTCAAACTGTTCGGCTACCTTCATCTCGCAGCCGCTCCCGAGTTGGCTCGAGCGCTTCAAGATGCGGGCGTTGAGGCCCACGCTTTCGAGACAGTTAGTGACGGCCGAGGTCTCCCACTCCTCGCACCGATGAGTGACATTGCCGGTCGTTCTGCCGCGATCATGGGGGCTTACTACTTGGCCCAAGGCTCCGGTACCTTGCTCGGTGGCAGTGCTGGAGTGCCTCCTGCGCGCGTCGTGGTGATTGGAATGGGCGTTGCCGGAACGATGGCTGCTCGGGGGGCTCGCGGAATGGATGCCGAGGTCACCGGAGTGGACGTCAATCTCGAGCGACTTCGTCAACTCCAATTCGATGGCACCGTGACCGCTACCTTGGCATCGTCCTCTACTGCGATTGGCGAAGTCCTGTCCCAAGCCGATTTGGTCATCGGGGCAGCGCTCGTTCCCGGGGCGCGCGCCCGATTGTCGTTGACGGCAACCAGGTGCGCTCGATGCGCCAGGGATCTGTGATAGTGGACCTCGCCATTGATCAGGGCGGCTGCATCGAAACCTCTCATCCGACGTCACTCTCGAATCCGGTCTACGAAGAGGCAGGGATGATCCACTATTGTGTCACAAACGTGCCCGGGCAGTTTCCGCGCACCGCGAGCCGCGCGTTGAGCGCGGCGATAGCTGCGCGGGTGCGTCAACTCGCCGTTGATGCTGATCACCCAATGCTCGCTGGCTCGCTCAACGTTGCGAACGGTCGCATAGTTCACCCCGTCGTTGCCGCCGCGCTCGACACATCAGTGACCGCTATCTAGAGGAGGAAGATCAGTATGACAACATCGCAGTCCGAGCTTTTGAGCCGGCACCGCAAGGTGATGCCGAGTTGGCTCTCGTTGTACTACGACGAACCTCTGGAACTCGTCAGCGGCGAGGGCCGACATGTGCAGGATTCGAATGGAAAATATTATCTCGACTTCTTTGGTGGAATCCTTACGAATAGCACCGGGTACAACGTTCCCGAAGTCGTTGACGCGATCCGAGAGCAGGCCGGACGGATGTTGCATACGTCAACGCTGTACCTTATTCTTCCCATGATCGAGTTGGCTGAGCGGATTTCCGAACTCTCGACAATCCCCGATGCTAAGGTGTTCTTTGTTAATTCCGGCACTGAGGCGGTGGAAACCGCACTGATGATTTCGTGCTCGGCACGTTCATCGAATCAGGTGCTGGCGCTGCGTAACAGTTACCACGGCCGTTCATTTACCGCGATGTCGGTGACCGGTAACCGCTCGTGGTCGTCCTCGAGCCTGAGTCCGCTCAACGTGAGCTACGTTCAGAGCGGGAACAGGTTGCGCAGTCCCTTCGGACCGCTCTCGGATAGGGAGTTTATTGACGCCTGCGTCAGAGATCTGCGTGACGTTATCGAGACCACCACCTCGGGCGACGTGGCCTGCATGATTGCCGAGCCGATTCAAGGTGTCGGTGGATTCATTGTGCCCCCTGACGGATTCTTTGGCGCGATGAAGAAGGTGCTTGACGAGTACGGAATCCTGTTTATATCCGACGAGGTCCAAACCGGCTGGGGTCGGACCGGTGAACACTTCTGGGGTTTTCAGGCTCACGACATCCAGCCCGACCTTCTCACTTTCGCCAAGGGTCTCGGCAACGGACTCGCTATCGGCGGCGTGGTCGGGCGGCCCGAGTTGGTCGATTCAGTACGAGCCAATTCAATCTCGACATTCGGGGGCAATCCGCTATCGAGTGCTGGCGCGTTGGCCAACCTCAACTACATTCTCTCGCACGATCTCCAGAACAATGCGTTGAAGGTGGGCAACTATCTTCGCGATCAACTTCAAGCACGCGCTGGAGCCTTCGGCGTGGTCGGTGAGATTCGCGGGAGGGGACTGATGATCGGAGTCGAATTGGTCGAACCCGGGTCGCTCACTCCGAATTTACTCGCTGCTCAGTCGGTGCTTGAAGCCTGCCGGCGCGGAGGCGTGCTGATTGGAAAGGGTGGCCTTCACAACAACGTGTTGCGGATCGCCCCACCGATGAGCGTCACGATGGATGAGGCCACCACGTTTCTCGAGGTGCTCACTGAGGCGTTGCACGACGCGGATCAAGGCGTTAATGGACATAAGGCAGAGACGAGGATTCACGCATGAAGCAAATTACCCACTGGATCAATGGCCGATCGTGGGTCGGTGACGCGAAGCGCCGCGGCAAGATTTTTGACCCTGCCACCGGCCTGCAGACCGGAGAAGTTGATTTTGCCACAAACGCCGAAGTCGACGCCGCGGTCGCTGCGGCTGCTGCCGCCTTTCCCGCCTGGCGGGCTACGTCGCTGGCGAAGCGCACCACGGCACTCTTCAAGTTACGTGAACTGCTCGCGACTCACGTCGACGAGGTCGCGGCCATTCTGACCAGCGAACACGGCAAGGTTACGAACGACGCTGCCGGCGAAGTGGCCCGAGGACTTGAAGTAGTCGAGTTCGCGTGCGGGATCGCTCAGCTCTTGAAAGGCGAGTTCACCGAGAATGCCTCGACCGGAGTCAACGTGCACTCGCTGCGCCAACCACTCGGAGTGGTGGCCGGCATTACGCCGTTCAATTTTCCCGCGATGGTGCCCTTATGGATGTTTCCACTGGCCATCGCCTGTGGCAACACCTTCGTGCTGAAGCCATCGGAGAAGGACCCTTCCGCATCAAATTTCCTCGCTGAACTGGTGGCCGAGGCTGGTATTCCCAACGGGGTCTTCAACGTGGTCCATGGAGACCACGAGGCGGTCGACAGGATTCTCACTCATCCAGGAATCGCGGCTGTCAGTTTTGTGGGATCGACTGCTGTCGCCCGCTACATCTACGAGTCCGCTGCCCACGAAGGCAAGCGGGTCCAGGCACTCGGTGGAGCGAAGAATCATATGGTGGTCATGCCCGATGCAGACATGGGAGATGCCGCTGAAGCAGCGGTGAGCGCGGGCTTCGGCTCGGCTGGTGAACGGTGTATGGCTGCGTCGGTCTTGGTGGCGGTGGGTGATTGTGGCGATGAACTGGTCGAACGAATCCAAGCGCGCGTGGCGCGCTTGACGGTCGGTGACGGCGCCAACGCGGACTCGGAGATGGGTCCACTCGTGACCGGCGAACATCGTGATCGCGTGGCCTCCTACCTCGGAATTGGAGAGGCCGAAGGCGCGAAGATTGCCATTGATGGGCGCAATCACGAAGTGAAGGGAGCGCCCGGCGGCTACTGGCTCGGACCATCTCTGATTGATGAGGTCTCGGTCGACATGCGGGTCTACACCGATGAAATCTTCGGACCAGTTCTGTCCATCATTCGAGTCGATTCGCTTGACGATGCCCTCGAACTGATAGAGCGCAACGGTTACGGTAACGGCGCCGCAATCTTTACCAACGACGGCGGCGCCGCTCAGCGATTCGAGACCGAAGTCGCCGCGGGAATGGTTGGTATTAACGTTGCTATCCCGGTACCGGTTTCTTACTACTCCTTCGGGGGCTGGAATAACTCGCTCTTTGGCGACCTGCACATCTACGGACCCGATGGCGTGCATTTCTACACTCGAGGCAAAGCGGTGACTAGTCGGTGGCAGAACATTGGCCAGCACCACGCGTCCTTAGCTTTCCCGAACGCTACCGCCAGTGAGAAGGCAAAGGACGAGAGTGAAGGGTGAGCGCAGTAAACGAAGTGAGCATGTTTGAGACCACCACAACCCACATCATTAGTGAACGCTTCCGAAGGGGGAACCGCAATGAGTAATGAAGATAAGGAAATGCTGGAGATCGTTCGAGCTGCCCTGATCCAGACCAAATGGACCGGTGATAAGCAGTCGATGATCGAAGCCAACGTGGCCTTGGCGCGTGAAGCCGCCAACCAAGGTGCAAAGATTGTTTGCTTCCAAGAACTTTTCTATGGTCCATACTTCTGTCAGGTGCAGGACCCTGAATACTTCTCCTATACCGAAGCCGTCCCGGGCGGACCCACCACCGAATTGATGTGCGATCTGGCTCGAGAAACGGGAATGGTACTCGTCGTTCCGGTCTACGAGGTCGAGCAAGAAGGCGTGTTCTACAACACCGCGTTCGTCATCGACGCCGATGGTACGTACTTGGGCAAATACCGCAAGCACCACATCCCTCAGGTTAAGGGCTTCTGGGAGAAGTTCTATTTCCGGCCGGGTAATCTGGGCTATCCGATTTTCCACACTGCCGTGGGACCGATTGGTGTTTACATCTGCTACGACCGTCACTTCCCTGAAGGTTGGCGGGCACTGGGTCTTGCGGGTGCACGAATCGTGTTCAATCCGTCCGCGACTAGCCGGGGACTCTCGTCCTATCTTTGGAATCTCGAACAGCCAGCCGCTGCCGTGGCAAACGAGTATTTTGTCGGAGCGATTAATCGGGTGGGAGTCGAAGAACTCGGGGATAACGATTTCTACGGTTCGTCATATTTCGTGGATCCGCGCGGTCAGAAAGTTGGCGAAGCCGCCTCAGGTACCGATGATGAATTGATTGTCCGCGACCTCGACATGAATGTTTTCAAAGAGGTCCGCCATACGTGGGCGTTCTATCGCGATCGTCGACCAGATAGTTACGGGAGTCTCACCGCCCCCTAAGGAAGTACATCCTTATCAAGAGAGATAGGAGAACAGTCGTATGAAAATGCTAATCAGGGGAGGTACCGTTGTCAATGCGTCTGGTCCGATTGCGGCCGACGTACTTGTCGATGGCGAAATCATTGTTGCGCTGTGCGCTCGCGATTCGACAAATTCAAGTGATTGGGCGAAGAGCGCCGATCGGGTAATCGATGCCACCGGACAATTAGTCATCCCCGGGGGCATTGATGGACATACCCACATGGAGATGCCCTTCGGTGGTACCCAATCGGCGGACACATTTGAAACTGGAACTCGGGCCGCAGCCTTTGGCGGTACCACCACCATCATCGACTTCGCCATCCAATCCAAGGGGAGTAGCCTTCGCGAGAGCCTCGACAAGTGGCACGCCAAGGCCGACGGGAACTGCGCCATTGATTACGGCTTTCACATGGCCATGTCAGACGTTAATAAGCAGACGCTGAAGGAGATGGATCTGCTCGTTGATGAAGGGATCACCAGTTTCAAGTTATTCATGGCGTACCCCGGCGTCTTCTACTCGGACGATGGAGAGATCCTGCAAGCAATGCAGCAGGCCGCTAAAAATGGATCAACCATCATGATGCACGCCGAGAACGGAATCGCCATCGACGTGCTGGTCGCCCAAGCCCTGGAGCGAGGAGAGGTCGACCCTCGGTTCCACGGACTCACTCGCCCGGCGATTCTCGAGGCGGAGGCGACCCATCGCGCTATCCAGCTCGCACGCGTCGCGGGCGCACCCCTCTACATTGTTCATCTTTCCGCGACCGAGGCACTGCAGGAAGTCGCGGTGGCGAGAGACCGTGGTCAGAGCGTGTTCGCCGAGACTTGTCCGCAGTACATATTCTTGTCCGACGAGGACATGGCGCGTGAGGGATTTGAAGGATCCAAATATGTGTGCTCCCCCCCGCTACGACCGCGCAGTTACCAACCTGAGCTTTGGCGAGGACTTCGTACGGACGACCTCAGTGTTGTCTCGACCGATCACTGCCCGTTTTGTTTCAAAGATCAGAAGGAACTTGGTCTCGACAACTTCTCGAAAATCCCCAATGGGCTTCCGGGAGTCGAAGACCGCGTCAGTCTCATTTTTCAGGGGGTCGATCAGGGCGAGATTTCACTTGCTCGTTGGGTTGACGTCGTATCCACAACTCCGGCGCGGATGTTCGGACTCTTTCCAAAGAAGGGGGTCATCGCACCGAGTGCCGACGCGGACATTGTAATTTTCGACCCGAACAGTCCACGCGCAATTTCGGTGGATACTCACCATATGAACGTGGATTACTCCGCGTATGAGGGGATGCAAGTAAAGGGGAAGGTGACCGCCGTGCTGTCGCGCGGTGAAGTAGTTATCGAGGGTGATAAGTACGTGGGGACGCCCGGCAGCGGGCGATTCCTTGCGCGCGGACTCAATGGCTACTTGCGATGAGCATCAGTTACGCGACCGGTTTAAGTGTCGATGAGTCGCTAGAGTCCGTTCAATCGGTGCGTCCCGCCGTTTTAATCAATCGTCTAGGGCTTCGGCTACCAGACGCAATCGAGTAGTAGGGGGAAGAGATGGACTTTGGGTTAGTGGTACAGACAAATCCACCCGCGAAAAGGGTGGTTGAATTAGCGCAGAGAGCGGAGGAGGCGGGATTCACTCACATCTGGACCTTCGATTCATGCGTCCTGTGGGAAGAACCGTTCGTAATTTACTCACAAGTACTTAGTTCGACCGAGCGAATTAAGGTCGGGACGATGGTGACGAATCCACTCACTCGTGATTGGACCGTGACCGCATCGCTGTTCGCCACGCTGAACGAGATGTTCGGCCCCAGGACGGTCTGTGGAATCGGGCGGGGGGACTCTGCGGTCCGCGTGACCGGCGGTGGACCCGCCAGCCTCTCCACGCTGAGTGAATGTATGACAGTGATCAAGGACCTCGCCGAAGGGCGCGCGGTAATATTGCACGATACGCAAGTGAAGATTCCGTGGGTCAATGATGGCGAACTTGGAGTCTGGATGGGGGCGTACGGTCCCAAGGCCCTGGAATTGGCTGGCCGTAAGGCCGATGGCCTCATCTTGCAGCTGGCCGACCCGTTCGTGGTGAAGTGGGCCGCTGATGCGGCTCTTGACTCGGTGCGAGCAGCGGGCCGACGGACGGAGGACTTCACGGTATGCGTGGCTGCTCCGGCCTACGTGGGTGATGACATTGCCCACCAGCGCGACCAAGTGCGCTGGTTCGGCGGCATGGTTGGAAATCACGTGGCCGATATCGTAGAGCGTTACGGTCCCGATTCGGATATCGTTCCCCTTGCATTGACCGACTACATCAAGGGCCGCAAGGGATATGACTACAGCCATCATGGCAAGGTTGGCAACCCCGATACGGAGTTTGTCCCCGACGAGATCATCGATCGTTTTTGCCTCTTGGGCCCGATCGAAAGTCACCGTCAGCGACTCATTGAGTTGAAGAATCTTGGGGTCGGACAGTTTGCCGTGTATCTGATGCATGACGATCCAGAGGGAACGATTGAAGCATACGGAAGGGAGATCATAGGGAAACTTGACGCGTAGCAGCATTGAAGGAAGCAATAGAGTGCAATCTCTAGGTCGTACAACCAAATATGGATAGCCCCAAATGGGGGGGATAGGGAGTTTCGGTATGAGTAAAGTGCGCAAATATGGGGCGGCAGGTCGAGCAACGACAGCAACCCTGGCGCTGACGTTGGCGTTCGGCGGAGGTGCTTTGGTGGCCTCGTCAGCAGGCGCCTCGGGTTCGCCCTCGGCGGTGGCGAAGGGAATTGCGTTAGCGACATCGCGATTGGCCATGTTCCACAAGGTTCCCACTTTCAAAGCGCCAGGTTCGGCCTTCAACGCGAAAAAGATAATGAAGAACAAGATCATCTTTAGTATTCCGGTGAACAGCAGTGACCAATTTGTCCAGACACTGGAAGATGGAATGGCGGCGGCGGCCAAGAAGATTGGTTTCAAGTTCGTTGACTATCACAACAGCGGCAGCCCGGCGCAATGGGTAACGGGAATGAATGAGGCGATCAGTGAGCACGTGAGCGTGATTGACCTTCTCGCGGGCATCGATCCGAAGACTCTGGAGCCTCAGATTAAACTGGCCAAAGCCGCTGGTATCAAGGTGATTTCCTCGGATACCTATGGACTGGGTCAGGCCGCCGATCCTAGTCTTAGCGGGACGGTGGACGCCCCCTATGGGCAAACGGCCAAGTTGCAGGCCGACTGGATGACTGTGCACTCCCATGGAAAGGGACAGATCCTGATCGTCGGTTCAAGTGACGTGGCGGCCAGTTCCTTCGGCCTAGCGGCCGAGCAAGCGGAGTTCAAGCAGGTGTGTCCGGATTGCAAGGTCTTCACCATCAATGTTCCAGTCGCGGACTGGGCATCAACGACGCAGACCCAGGTGCAGGCTCAACTCCAAGCTCACCCGAACCTGAGTTACATCTCACCGATGTATGACAGCCAGTCGCAATTCATTATTCCGGCCATCACGACTGCCAACAAGGTGGGCAAGGTCCACATCGTGAGCTACGACGGTACTCCGTTCGTGCTCGGCGACATGCAGACCGAAAAGGGCTCAATTGTTCAGATGGACGTTGGTGAAGACCTGGAATGGGTGAGCCTGGCCATCATCGACAACGAAATGCGTATCGCTGGTGGACTGAAGCCTGTTTCAAACGAAGGCATACCGCTACTCATCTTTGATACTCAGAATGTGAACACCACTGGAACACCGCCGGTGAACAGCAAGGGTTACGGCTCATCTGGCGTTAGCGGTTACTACAAGCTTTGGGGACTTACCAAGTGAACCTGACGTATCGCAACGATGCAGTTCTCCTTCGGTTGCTTGCAGTAATCACTGCCACCTCACTGGGGGTTTTCCCCAGTGAGGTGGCAGTGAGGAGTGGTAATGAGTGTTGCCCCTGCTGATCAAGCTCAATCATTAACGCTCAAAAACTTCAGTGTCGCCTTCGGAGAAACGCGAGCGCTCGATGATGTTTCATTTCAGATCATGCCCGGACAAGTGCACGGATTGGTTGGCCAGAACGGGTCGGGCAAGTCGACGCTCATCAAAGTGCTCGCCGGCTACTATGCTCCCGAGCCGGGCGCGGTGCTTCAAGTTGGCAATCAAAGCGTGAACTTCCCGATCAGTCGTTCTGCTCTTCAGGGCTACGGCATGGCGTTTGTCCATCAAGATCTGGGACTGATTCCGCAGTTATCGGTGCTCGAGAACTTCCTCATTGGTCAGTTGAGTTCGAAGAACCAACGATGGATCAATTGGTCTCGCGAGAAAGAGCGCGTCAACCTGACGTTCGAGAAGTTCCAACTGCATCACCTTGATCTGATGGCGAAGGTGGGTAGCCTTTCACTCGCTCAGCAAGCGATGCTGGCCATTGTCAGAGCGTTGGAGGAAGTCACGGGTCATCGTGGCGAAGGGCAACTTGGTGGAGGCTTGTTGGTTCTCGATGAACCGACGGCATATCTTCCAGAAGAAGAAAAGGAACATTTGTTCCAACTGGTGCGTGACGTGGTAGCCACTGGCCAGAGTGTGTTGTTCGTTTCACACTATCTAGAGGAAGTACTCGAAATCACGAGTCACGTGAGCGTGCTCCGTGATGGGCGAGTCGTTGGCGATTTTCCCTCGAAGGACCTAACGACTGACCGATTGGTTGAGTTGATCATTGGTCGAACCCTGGAGAGTGGAGCGGTAAGCACCGCTCTTTCGAACTCGGGAAAGATGGGACTGCAGGTCACGGAGTTGGCGGGTGGCCTCGTCGACGGTGTTGATCTGCACATTCTTGAGGGAGAGATTGTTGGATTGACGGGCCTATTGGGTTCCGGATTCGAAGACGTTCCGAACTTGATCTTCGGATCGAAGAAGGCGGAACGGGGAAAAGTCCAGGTGGGCGCGTCCGAATACAGTTTGAAAACGATGCATCCGGCGCGAGCAATCGACGCCGGCATTGTACTTATTCCGGCAGACCGTCAGCACGATGGACTCTCGCTCAGTTTGTCAATTCTTGACAACGTAACCCTGCAGTTACTTGCTCAACATCGGAACAAGTTTGGACTGAGTCGTTCGAAGATGCTGCGGACCACCGAGCGCCTGATGGACGACTTCGACGTTCGACCGAGAGACCCTCTGCGCAAGGTCAGCGAGCTGAGCGGCGGCAACCAGCAAAAGGTACTAATGGCGAAGTGGCTGGCGTCCAATCCCCGAGTGGTGCTGTTGGATGAGCCAACTCGCGGAGTAGATGTCGGTTCACGTCACGACATCTTGCAAAAGATTCGAGCTGCGGCAGTACGTGATGGCCTCAGCGTGCTCTGTGTGAGCTCCGAGCCCGATCAATTGGTCGAACTCTGTGACCGGGTGCTCGTTATGGGTGGTGGTCGAGTGGTGAGCGAACTCACACTCTCAGAATTGACAAAAGATCGAATCGTTGAGCGTTGTTACAGCGCTGCAGCGACCCACGCCGTGTGAAGGGTGAAACAATAATGAGTCGAAATGACAGCGCCAGCGCCGGAGATCAGAGAATGACACCAAACGATGAAAGAACAAAGACCCTGACGCCAAAACGCGTTGGCGATTCCCTGATGGATCCCGAACAGAAGAACATGAAGAGTCGGTCATCGTCGTTCGTGAATATTGCCGAGCGGATTGGTGTTCCGGTCGCTCTCGTGATCGTGATCGTGATCTTCGGAATTCTCGAGCCAACCACATTTCTCACGATGGGAAACCTGACCACCATTCTTGCGTCACAGGCCGTGTTGGTCATACTCACTCTCGGACTCATTATTCCTTTGCGAGCGGGTGATTACGACCTGTCCATCGCCGGAACGCTTACTTTGTCGGCAATGATGATCGGCGTCTTGAATGCTCACTTAGGGATGCCGATTTGGCTAGCTATTATCTGCGCGCTCGCCATGGGAGTATGCGTCGGGCTAATCAATGGATTTCTGTCGCTGTTCTTTGGAATTGATCCGTTTATCGTCACCTTGGGAATGGGCACATTGCTGCTGGGATTGGTGCTCTTGATCTCCAATGATCAGACCTTCAGTGGAGTGTCGACGGGACTGGTCAACTTGGTCATTATCGATCGATTCTTGGGAATTCCACTGGAATTTTATTACGTCCTCGTGATTGCGCTGGTCATTTATTACGTTTTCGATTTCACCGCGGTGGGCAAGCGTTTGTTGTTCGTAGGCACTGGTCGTGATGTCGCCAGATTGAGTGGCATCCGTGTCGGCAAGCTTCGAATCGGTGCGCTTGTTTCCTCCGGTTTCTTAGGTGCACTGGCCGGGATAATTTATGCCGGTACCAGTGGATCAGCCGATCCGACATCTGGTTCATCCTTCTTGTTGCCCGCTTTTGCCGCAGCCTATTTGGGGGCGACCACGATTAAGCCGGGCCGGTTCAATCCTTGGGGGGCAGTGGTGGCGGCTTACTTTCTGATTACGGGGGTGACTGGCCTCGCAATCCTTGGCATAAATACATGGGTGCAAGACGTCTTCTATGGTGGTGCGCTCATCATTGCGGTCGTGATGTCTCAACTCGTACGACGTCGGCAACAACAGGAACTCGCGTGATTGCACGCCGCTTAGAAAATTTGGTTCGGTCAACAACCCTCGTTATTGAATTCGGATTCGTCGGGGGTCCGAGCGCGAGCTAGGCCATCGTTCTGGCCCCATTGCCAACAACGTCGCCCCGCATCGCCAGATATGAGGACTCTTAGATGACAAACCTTAGAAGCGGTATCAGTACAGCGGAGATTCTGAAAGCTCCGCTCGGCGAATTGGTGGGCGCTGCTTTCGATCGGGCGAGAGCGACCCACGGCTACCTGGTCACGTACTCACCCAAAGTCTTAATTCCACTAACCAAACTAAGTCGTGACCGCTGCGGTTACTGCACCTTCGCCCAGGCCCCGGCTCACGTGGCCGCACCGTACATGAGCCTCGAAGAGGTCATGGCCGTGGCGCAGGAGGGTTTGGCGGCGGGTTGCACCGAGGCCCTCTTCACGTTCAGCGAGCGACCCGAGCTTCGCTACGACGAGGCGGCGCGCTGGTTGGCGGCGCGGCGGTTACCAGTCAACGATCGACTACGTCGCGATCGCCGCGCAGATGGTGCTCGAGTCCACCGGTCTTTTGCCGCACATCAACGCCGGGGCGCTCTACCGTCGCGAACTCGAGCAGCTTCGCACGGTGTCGGCGTCCCAGGGCATGATGCTCGAGTCGCTGGCCGACCTGCCCGCCCACCGACTGGCCCCGGACAAGGATCCCGGTCGTAACGCAGGTAATAGCGGCGGAATGGCACAGGGCCAAAATGAAAAGATTGCCAACATTCCTCGCCTCGTGGCGAATCACGAGGGCTCGCGCGATCATCGAAAGTCGGAGCGATCCGAATGGGAGGGACCCTAAACCCACATCCGCGGAACTACGCCAACGTTCAGCTCTAGGTCTGTTCGTGGCAGCTACCTTAGCTTGTAACGGTCTCTTCAGCAGTCTTCGCCGGGGCGCCGAATCGCAACTGGTAACCGCCGAAGGCAATAGAACAGAGCGCGAACCACGCCCACCCCAGTGCCAATCCGCCGAGCACGTCGGTGAGCCAGTGCACGCCGAGCATGACCCGACAGCAGGCGATGCCGGTGGCGAGACCGACGGCGAGACCAGCGAGAATTGCCCGCACCTTTAGGGAACGCCTTCGACCGATCACGAGAGCGAATGCCGCCAAGCACGCGGCGGAAGCCACGGCGTGGCCGGACGGAAAAGACGACCCCGAGAATCCTGTCAGTTGATCGATGTTGGGCCGGGCCCGATCCACAATCGATTTGATGACGTTGGCGACGAGGAACTGTCCCCCCACGACGAGGGTGAGGAACGCAATAATTGCGACCGATCGCTGGCGTATCGTTTCGACGATCGCCACAATGACGGCGAGCGGGACTATGACCAGAGCGCCTCCGAGTTGGGTGAAGTCGTTCAGGACCCGAGTCGAGAGTATCGTCGCGTGGTGTGCGCCAAACAAACTGGCGCTGCGATCAAGTCGCGCGAATCCGGTGTTGGTGTGAATCATGACGAGCACGAGCGCCATCGAGACGGCTCCTACGACGAAAACGACGATCGCGGCGCTGAAGAGCAGGCCCGTGGCGGAGCCTGGATCAAGCCGTGATCGGGTGAACGCGGCAAGTCGCGGGTGTCGGCGAACTTCAATCTTGACCTTCTGAACACTTATTTTGGGAGCCGTGGGAGCAGCTTGGGGCCATCGGTACGCGATCATTCCGGTAGCGAGGCCCGGAATGATGACTGTCAGTAGGGTGATCGAAACAATGAGCATCGCTTGACTCCCTAAGAAACGCCGCGCAAGGGAGCGACGAGTTTTTCTTTGACGTGTTGGAGTAGCGAGCGCCGCTGCCAGCGGCGCGGATCGATCCGGACACTTCGTTCGAGATCATCATCGCAGTGACGGTCGAGGGTGCGTACGATCGAGGGATCGAAAATCACCATGTTGATCTCTTCATCGCAGTGGAGGGATCGGGCGTTGAAATTCGCCGAGCCGACGTTCGCGACCTGACCGTCCACGGTCATGGTCTTCGCGTGCATCATCGACGGCTGAAAGTTCCCCAGTTCGACCCCGGGCTCGATGAGGCCGTCATAGTTCACCTCAGCCGCCAGTTGCACGAAGCGTTTATCGGCGAAGGGGCCGGGAAGAAGAATCTGTACCTGCACCCCTCTCGTGGCGGCTTCGCAAAGACGCTTCGTCAGATCGTCGCCGGCACGAAGTAGGCGGTCATTACACGTAGTTGTCGTTGGGTCAACTGAAAGGGGGTCCGAAAGACACTGGCCAGATCGCTCCCGCCCGTGGCCGACGCGCCGCCTACGCATTAGATAACGCTTTGGCCCGGGGTCAACTGCCTTGGAAACCGGTCAAATTGAACGTTAAAGATGGTCGGGTCGGTCTCGACCCAATTGTCGAGGAACGCGGCGCGAAGACCGTCAACGGCCGGGCCTTCGACTCCGAAGTGGGTGTCGCGCCATTCGTGGTCGTTACGCGCGTCGCCGCGCCAGAGATCTGAAATACCAACGCCGCCGGTAAAGGCCACTGACTCGTCGACCACGAGCACCTTGCGGTGCGTGCGGTGGTTGACCTCGCCGAGGTGGACCCGGCTGAGGGGACGGAACCATCGCAACTGGACTCCGGCCTCGATCATGTCGTCGATGAGATGGTTTTCGATCAGTCGCGATCCCCAAGCGTGCAATAGCACCCGAACGCGAACCCCTGCTTTGGCCCGATGACAGAGAGCTTCGGCCATTTCGGTGCCAATTTCGCCCTTCCAGTAGACGAAGGTGAGAAAGTCGATGGTTTGTTCGGCGCCACGAATGGCGTCCAACATCGCCGGAAAGATCTCGCACCCGTTGCGCAGCACCGTAACTCGATTGCCCTTGGTCGCCGGGATCCCCACGACTCCCTCAAGCGTGCGTCTCGTGCGGCTTATCTGTTCTTCTGGAGCCAGCGCCGAGCTTCGCGTCTCTTCATCGCTCACGTGCAACTACTCCTTCGCGAGATGGTTCACTCGCGGGATCTGACTCAGCGACCTTCTCTGCGTCCTGCGGCACCGGTTCGCCGGTTCTGAGCGCCTCGAGTTGAGCCGCCACAGCGGCGCCGTAAAACAAAGAAATGCTCGACAACAAACTCCATACGAGCAACGCCACAACGCCGGCCAGGGGGCCGTACGTCGAACCGAACGAAGAACTCGACCCGTAGAACAGACCTAAGCCAATTGTTGCCAACCCCCACAAGAACACCGAGACCCCCGAGCCGAAGGCGAGCCACGACAACCTGGGCTGGCGGCGTCGCGGCGACCATCGAAAGAGCACGGTGACTGCAACGGCCGTTAAGACCACGCCGAGAGGCCAGCGCGCCACCGACCATACCGACGTGAGCGCATGATTATGGATGGAGATGAACAGGTCCCTGCCAAAGGCCAAGCACACGAAGGCCGCCGCGCCGAGCGTGCCGACGCTCAGCGCGAAAAACAGCGCAAGTCCGTACTTCTTCGGGGTGGGACGGTCCTGCTCGACCCCGTAAATGCGATTGAGCCCGCGTTCGAGTTGACCCATTGCTGTGGTCGCTACCACGAGTGCACCAATCACGCCGAAGAGAAGACCGGCGTAGTGATGTCTCGCGGCGACAAGGTGAGCCTGGGTCACGGCGGTGGTTAGTACGTGGCCGGCTGGTCCGGGAACGGTTCGGCGCACGATGGCGTCGATCATTGCGCTGACGCCGCCCTTATGCAGGACGCTGGCGAGTCCGACGATACCGATCAATCCCTCGATGGCGACGAGCGAGATCAAAAAGGCCAACGAGCGGGCGTGACTGAAACCATCCGCCACGCGCATCCGTTGAAAGGCGTCTTTCGCAAGGCGACCCCAACCAGTGCGCTTTAGAACCTCCCACGCATCGTCGCCGGTTAGACCACGAGTTTCGGGGACGAGTTTCGCGCTACTCACTCTTTTTCCTTCTTCGGCACGCAGACGGTGATCGCCCCAGGTTCGACGCTGGCTCGAAACTTCTTTCTTGCCTTCCGAGCGCCCCCGTCCAGTTCGAAGGTCGTGGGCCGATCGAGTTTGATCTTCACCTTGCGCCCTCGGCCCATTTGAGTCAATGGCGAGTGCTTGGCGTCCTCGATCACCAATCGACTGAGCACGCGCGTCCACTGCAGTGCGTTGTCGGCCGTGACCACGCCGACCTCGAGCAGACCGTCATCGGGTTGCGCATCGGGAAAGGCACAGATGCCGAGCGCCAGCGTACCCATCTGGCCGAGGAGGATGCAACTCGCCTTGCCCTTGAACCACGGTTCTTCGTCGATTTCGATGCGGACATTGCGACTCGTCATGTGCGTGGCGCGCGCGCCGGTCCACACGTAGGCCAACCGGCCGAAGTGACCTTTCAACTCACCGTCGGCGTCGCGCATCGTGATGGCGTCAAAACCAACGCCCGCCATCACGGCGAAGCGCTCGCCGTTCAAGACTCCGACGTCCAATCGGCGCCGGTCGCCGTAGAGACCGACGTCGACGGCCCCACTCAGATCGATCGGAATGCCCAAATTGTTCGCCAATAAGTTGGCGGTGCCCGCCGGCAAGATCGCTAGGATCACGGCCTCGCCGGCCACTGCGTTGACGCATTGCTGGATGGTGCCGTCACCACCCCAAATAAAGAGCAGGTCCGCCCCGTCGGCTACCGCTTGACGCGCTCGCTCGGGGGCGCCGCGACTTTTGGGCACCTCGTACCAGAGAGGATCGGGAAAGCCTCGGTCGGCTAAGACCTGTCGCAACTCTGCGAGACCTCCGCCGAGGGTCTTGCCCCTGTGGGCAATGACGGCGACCGACGTCACTCCGACGCCTCGCTTAATCGGGTTTCGCCCTCGGCTGAGATCTGTTTCTTCCCCATATCAGTTTTCGCGGAACGACTGACGCCGGCCACTCGAATAATAAAGACGCCTGCTACGAGAGACCCAACGCCCAGAAGAAAACCGGCGATGACGTCGGTCGGGTAGTGCTCGCCGCGATAGACCCGAGACAGGCCAACGGCCACCGTCAAGACAACCGCGAGGGTCCACATCACGACGCGGGGCCACCACCGAGTTGTCGCCACCATAACGATCACCGC
>OCZT010002812.1_pt1 | contig 17930 bp, 12 predicted proteins | sample 1539031 | NCBI WGS metagenome assembly OCZT01 (sample SAMEA3539308, study PRJEB22396) | soil metagenome | biome: tundra; feature: field; material: soil | place: USA | collected 2010-05 | depth 0.15 m | reverse complement strand
GGGATGAGTCGAGCTACCGGAGCCGGGCCTGGAACTGGGCCAGCTCAGCCGCACCCGGGCAGAGGCGTTCGTAAGGCAGGCTCCAGAGGGGCTCCTCCGGGGTCCCGTTGAGCTGGTGGAGGTCGGGGACGGACTCGTCCAGATAGAGAAGGCCCGTCACGATCTCCCCGTGACCGGAGTGGTCGCGCAAATACGCCTCCACGGCGCGCCGGTCGCGGGGGTCGTAGCCGGGGGGGACGGCCCGGAATCTCACCGCGGCCCCGTCGTGGAACTTCACCTCGGTGGCCGTTCCGGGGATCTGCTGCCCCCTGATCTCCTCCCGGCTGGGGATGAAGTCGGCGTCGACCTCCTGGAGCTCGTGCTGGCGGACGTAGCCGAAGCTCTTGGTGGAGCCCTCGTGGTCGTTGAACTGGACGCAGGGGGAGATCACCTCCACCAGGGCGAAGCCGCCGTGGGCCAGCCCCGCCTTGAGGATCGGCACCAGCTGCCCCTTGTCACCGGAGAAGCCGCGGGCCAGGAAGGTCGCCCCCAGGCTGAGGCCCAGCAGCATCGCGTCGATCGGTGGGAGCAGGTTAGGCTCACCCCGCCGGGAGCGGGAGCCAACATCGGCGGAGGCGGAGAACTGTCCCTTGGTGAGGCCATAAACCCCGTTGTCGGCGATCAGGTACAGCATCCGGACGTTGCGCCGGATGGCATGGCAGAGGTGACCCAGGCCGATGGAGAGAGAGTCACCGTCGCCGGAAACCCCGACCACGACCAGCTCGCGGTTGGCGGCCGCCACCCCGGTGGCGATGGGAGCCATCCGCCCGTGGACGGAGTTGAAGCCATGGGCGGAACTGACGAAGTACTGAGGGATCTTCGAGGAGCAGCCGATGCCGCTCAGCTTGGCGATCAGGTGCGGGGGTATGGCGAGATCCCACAGCGACTCGATCAGCGCCGCTGTGATCGAGTCGTGGCCGCACCCGGCGCACAGGGTGGACATGCCCCCGGCGTAGTCGCGCAGGGTGAGGCCGAGCCGGTTGCGAGACAGTGGCGCCAGCGGGATTTGCGGTTTGGCTATCGAGGGCACGGTCAGTCCTCCAACTGGCGGGTGATCTGCTCCGCCACCCAGCCGGCGGTCAAGGGCAGCCCCCCATACGAGGGTACCGAGCGCAGCTTGGCCCCCGGGGCGCCGGTCTCGATCTGCAGCAGGGAGCGCAGCTGGCCGTCGCGGTTCTCCTCCACCACGAAGCAGAGCCGGTGCGCCTCGATGAAGCGACCCACCTCCTCCGCGAAGGGGTAGCCCCGCACCCGCAGGTAGCTGGAACGGACGCCGGGGATCAGCTCCAGCGCCTCCCGGACCGCCAGGTCGCAGCTGCCCACGGTGATCACCCCGATGTCGGCGCCGGGCTGCGCCTCCACGACCGGCGGGGGGAGGTGGGGGGCCGCCGCCCGGTGCTTGCGGAGCAATCGGTCCATCACCTCCTGGTACTCGCCGGGGTTCTCGGTGTAGTCGGCCCGGCGGTCGTGCCCCGAGCCCCGGATCAGGTGCCCGCCGAGCGGGCTCACCCCGGGAAGGGTCCGGGGGGTGACGCCCTCGGCGTCCGCGTCGCCATAGCGCCAGAAGTGGTCCAGCGCCTCCAGCTCGTCCCGGCCCAGGACCCGTCCCCGGTCGGGACGGTAGCGGTCGTCCCAGGTGAGCTCGGGCACCTCCCACTCGTTCATGCCAATCTCAAGGTCGGAGAGCAGCAGGACCGGGGTCTGGAAGCGCTCGGCCAGGTCGAAGGCCTGCACCATGAAGTAGAAGCACTCGGCGGGGTCGGCCGGGAACAGCACGATGTGCCGGGTGTCCCCGTGGGAGGCGTGGGCCGCCGCGAGGATGTCGGCCTGCTGCACCCGGGTGGGCATCCCCGTCGAGGGACCCGCCCGCTGGACGTCGACCACCACCGCCGGCACCTCGGTGTAGTAGGCCAGGCCCAGCAGCTCCTGCATCAGGGACAGCCCGGGGCCGGAGGTGGCGGTGAAGGCACGAGCCCCCGCCCAGTTGGCACCGATCACCATGCTCAGGGCGGCCAGCTCGTCCTCGGCTTGGACAATGAGGTAGTCGTGACGGCGACCCTCACCCGCGTCCGGCTTCGGCCCCTGCCGGTACTGGGCACAGAGCCGGCTGAAGCCGTCCATCACCGAGGTGGACGGGGTGATCGGGTACCAGGCGGCCACCGTGGCCCCCGCGTAGAGCGCGCCCAGCGCTACCGCGGTGTTGCCGTCGATCAGGATCCGCCCGGTGGGCGGGGCCAGCTTGACGACGTGGAAGGGTAGGGGACAGCTCAGGTGGGTGGTGGCGTACTCGTACCCCAGCCGCAGCGCCGCCTGGTTGTCCTCCAGCAGTCGGGGATGCCGCGAGTAGGTCTCCTCGAGGAGCGCGGTCACCTCGTCCACGGGCAGTCCCAGCAAGGCCACCAGGACCCCGGCAGTGGCGACGTTCTTCATCAGGGCGCGCTCTTTGGTGGTGGCGAAGCGGTCCGCGCAGAGCTGGGCCAGCGGTACTCCCAGGAAGTTAACCCCGGGGCGGCGCTGCTCGGAGTGGAGCGACCAGCTGTCGTCGTAGAGGAGGTAGCCGCCCGCCGGCACCTCGGCGATGTCCTGGGTGTAGGTCTGGCCGTTCATGGCCACCATCAGGTCGTACTCGGAGGCCCGGGCGGTGTGTCCTGAGGCGCTGACCCTGATCTCGAACCAGGTGGGCAGTCCCTGGATGTTGGAGGGGAAAAGGTTCTTTCCCGACACCGACACCCCCATCCGGAAGATGGCCTGCATCAGAAGGCTGTTGGTGCTGGCAGAGCCGGTGCCGTTGACGTTGGCCAGCTTGATGGCGAACTCGTTGACGCGGGCCCCAGCCGCCGGTTTGGCCTCCACCGAGACCCCGGGACGGGCCATCACCCGCTCTCCCCGGGACGGCCAGCGTAGGGGATGGCCAGGTCGAACTTGACCATGTCCCAGGCCGCCGTCGGACAGCGCTCCGCGCACAGGCCACAGTGCACGCAGAGGTTCTCGTCCTTGACCATCACCCGGCCAGTCTGGGGCAGCAAGGAGGACACGAAGATCGCCTGCTCGCGGTTGGGAGCGGGGGCGTTGAGCCGCCCCCGGAGCTCCTCCTCCGATCCCCAGTCCGGCGCCAGAATGGTGAGGCAGCGGACCGGGCAGACGTCCACGCAGGCGTCACACTCGATGCAAAGGGGGGCCTGGAAGTCGGTCTGGATGTCGCAGTTGAGGCAGCGCTGCACCTCCCGCGCGCTCTCCTCCGGACCGAAGCCCAGTTCGACCTCCAGGTTCAGTCGCGCGAAGCGCCGGGCCAGCTCCACCCGGGCCATCTCCTGCCGCGGGGAGGGGTTGTAGTCGTTGTGGTAGCCCCACTGGGTGAGGCCCATCTTGCGGCTGCTGAGGGTCATGGCGACCGGCCGCCGCTGGCTGGCCGGCACCCCCTGGCAGTGGTTGTGGAGGGAGATGGCCGCCTGGTGTCCGTGCTCCACCGCCCAGATGATGTTCTTGGTGCCGAAGGCAGCGTCCCCGCCGAAGAAGACCCCGGGGATCGTGGACTCCATCGTGACCGGGTCCACCTCCGCGAGCTGGGCCGAGGCGAACCGCAGGGGAAGGTCGTGCTCGATCCAGGGGAAGGCGTTCTCCTGGCCGATGGCCAGGATGACGTCGTCACACTCCACCGTCACCGTATCCAGCACCCGGGAGTGGGCCGCCTCAGCGTCCCACTCGACGACGTCGAACTCCATCCCGATGAGGCGGCCCTCCTCGACCAGGAAGCGGCGGGGCGCGTGGTTGACCACGATCTCCACCCCCTCCTCCTCGGCGTCCTCGAGCTCCCAAGACGAGGCCTTGAAGAAGCGCCGGGGCCGACGCGCCATCACCTTGATGTCGGTCCCGCCCAGGCGCCGGGTGGAGCGGCAGCAGTCCATGGCGGTGTTGCCCACCCCGATGATCAGGACCCGGTGGCCGACCGAGGTGACATGCCCGAAGGCGATCGACTCCAACCAGTCGATCCCAATGTGGATGTGGCTCTCGCCGGTTTCGTCATGCCGCCCGGGCAGCTCCAGCTCCTTGCCCCGCGGCGCACCGCTGCCCACGAAGACCCCGTCGAACCCCGCACCGAGGAGGGAGCTTAGGCTGCTGATGGGGGTTCCGTAGCGGATGTCGACCCCCATGTCCAGGATGACGTCGATCTCCCCGTCGAGGACGGCGGCGGGGAGCCGGAAGGCGGGGATGTTGGTCCGCATCAGGCCGCCGGGGGCGTCCTGCTTCTCGAATATCGTCACCTGGTAGCCGAGGGGCATCAGATCGTTGGCCACCGTCAGCGAGGCTGGGCCGGCACCCACGCAGGCGATCCGCTTGCCGTTCCCATGTTCCGGGGCCCGAGGCAGGCCCCAACCAACCTCCCCACGCAGATCCGCCGCCACCCGCTTCAGCCGGCAGATCGCCACCGCGGTGCCGTCGACCCGGCCCCTCCGGCAGGCGGGCTCGCAGGGGCGGTCGCAGGTCCGCCCCAAGATGCCGGGGAAGACGTTGGAGCGGCGGTTGAGCAGGTAGGACTCGGCGTACCGCTCCTGGCCGATCAGCCGGATGTACTGGGGAACGTCGGTGTGGGCAGGGCAGGCCCACTGGCAGTCCACCACCCGGTGGTAGTAGTTGGGAGAGCTGACGTCGGTAGCGGATGGGAGCCGGGGCGGGGCGGCCGGCTGTGTCTCAGCCAAGCCCAGCCGCCCCGCCCCGGCTCCCGAACTGCACCCCGCCATCGCCCCGAGCCCATCCTCGGGGGCATTTCATCCACGACCTACGTCGCCGGCACTGGAGATCCACAGTACTTTGATTCTGACCCCCGGGGATGCCGGGTGCATTAGTGGTATCACCTACACCCGCCAAGGGGATTCGGTCCCGCACCGCTTCCACCACGCGCCGGTCAGGCCGCCTTGACGGCGGCCACCAGCTTGGTCAGGGAGTCCTTGGCGTCGCCGAAGAGCATGGTGGTCTTGGGGTCGTAGAGCAGCTCGTTGTCGATGCCGGCGAAGCCCGGCCGCATCGAGCGCTTCATGAAGACGATGTTCTTGGCCTGGTCGACGTTGAGGATGGGCATCCCGTAGATGGGGCTGCCGGGCGAGTCGCGGGCGGCCGGGTTGACCACGTCGTTGGCGCCCACCACCAGCGCCACATCGGCGGACCGGAAGGAGTCGTTGATCTCGTCCATGTCCTTGAGCTGCTCGTAGGGGACGTTGGCCTCCGCCAGGAGCACGTTCATGTGCCCCGGCATCCGACCCGCCACCGGGTGGATGGCGTAGTCCACGGTCACCCCCCGCTTTTCCAGGGCGTCGGCCAGGTCGCGGGCGGCGTGCTGGCCCTGGGCCACCGCGAGCCCGTAGCCAGGGACGATGATCACCCGCTGGGAGTAGGCGAGCAGAGTGCCGATGTCCTCCGCGGAGCCGGCGCGGACGCTCCGCTGCCCCGCCGCACCGGACTCCGGGCTCACCTGGATCTTGCCGAAGGCGCCGAACAGCAGGTTGTTCAGGGAACGCCCCATGGCATCCGACATCATCTTGGTGAGGAAGGTCCCGGAGGCGCCCACCAGGGTGCCCCCCACGATCAGCACCGGATTGCCCAGCACGAACCCGTCGCCCGCCACCGCCAGACCGGTGAAGGCGTTGAGCAGCGAGATCACCACCGGCATGTCGGCGCCGCCGATGGGCAGCACGAAGGCGACCCCCAGGACCAGCGCCAGCAGCAGCAGCAGCCAGAGGCCGGCGACGCCGATGCCGCCGACGATGACCAACACCCCCAGGACGACGATCGCGGCCGCCACCACGGCGTTCACCGGCTGCTGGCCGGGATAGGTGATCGGAGTGCCCCGCATCAGCTCCTGGAGCTTGGTGAAAGCGATCGCGGACCCGGCGAAGCTGACCGCACCGATCACCACGGCGAACACCACCGAGACCGAGAGGACCGGCGACATCGTCCCGCCCGCGGGCACCCTGAGGAACTCGACCATGGCGACCAGAGCGGCGGCTCCCCCGCCCACTCCGTTGAAGGAGGCCACCATCTGCGGTATGGCCGTGATCTTCACGGACCGGGCAGCGACCAACGCCACCGGTGTCCCGATCAAGATGGCGACCGCCATCAGGACCAGGTTGAGCGCCGAGTGGTGCAGCTCGGGGACGGTGGTGAAGAAGGCGATCACCATCCCCAGGGCAGCCAGCAGGTTGCCGGAGCGCGCGTGCCGCGGCGAACTCAGCTGGTGGAGGCCGAATATGAACAGAACGGCCGCCAGCAGGTAGAGCAAGGTGACCCCGGCGGAGAGGTGCATCAGCCCACCCCCGGCCCTGGCCAAGGTCGGCGCGCGACGGCGACCAGGGAGGGAGCGGCGGTCCTGGAGCTGCTCAAGGTTGGCTCGGTCCCCGAGGGTTGCGGCTCTTAAACATCTCCAGCATTCGATCGGTCACCACGTAGCCGCCGACGACGTTGATGGTGGCCAGCACCACTGCCACAAATCCGATCGCATCCTGGAGCGGTCCGTGGGCCGCGGCCATGATCACCATGGCTCCCACCAGGATCACCCCGTGGATGGCGTTGCTTCCAGACATCAGGGGGGTGTGCAGGATGGTCGGCACCTTGGAGATGACCTCGAAGCCGAGGAAAACCGCGAGCACGAAGATCGAGATCTCGCTGACCAGCTGAGCGCTCACTTGGGTGGCGATCCCGCCTCGACGGCCTCCCGCATCAGCTGGTTGCGGATCTCACCGGCGTGCAGGGCGCAGCTCCCGCTCGTGATCTCATCGTCGAAGTCGAGCACCAGTTCTCCCTCCTTGACTAGGTGGCCCACCAGCGCGGCGACGTTCCGGGCCAGCATCTGGCTTGCGGTGGTCGGCACCGTGGCTGGCAGGTTGCTCCAGCCGAGGACGGTGACCCCGCCCGCCTGAACTTCCTCCCCGGGCCGGGTCAGCTCGCAGTTGCCGCCAGTGTCGGCGGCGAGGTCCACAATCACCGAGCCTGGCTTCATCCTCGCCACCAGCTCCTTGGTAATTAGGACGGGTGCCCGGCGCCCGGGCACGGCGGCCGTGGTCACCACCAGGTCGCTCTCCTCGACCCGCTGGGCGATCAGCTCTCGCTGCCGGGTGAGGAACTCCTCGCTCTGCTCGCTCGCGTATCCCCCCTCTCCCTCCTGGGCCTCCAGCTCAATCTCCACAAAGGTCGCGCCCAGGCTCCGAACCTCCTCCTTGGCTGCAGAGCGCACATCCGTCGCCTCGACCACGGCGCCGAGCCGGCGGGCGGTGGCGATCGCCTGGAGCCCAGCGACGCCAGCGCCCATGACCAGCACCCGGGCGGGCGCGACCGTGCCGGCGGCAGTCATCTGCAGGGGCAAGATCTTAGGCAGCCGTGAGGCTCCCACCAGCACCGCCTTGTAGCCGCCGATCGAGGCCTGCGACGACAGGGCGTCCATCGCCTGGGCCCGGCTAATCCGCGGCACCAGCTCGAAGCTGAAGGCGGTGATCCTGCGCCTCACCAGCTGCGTCAGCACCGCCGGCGAAATCGAGGTGGGCAGAAAGCAGACCAGCGCCGACCCCTCGGGCAGCGCCGCCGCCTCCTCGGCCGACGGTGGCTGCACCTTGCACACTAGGCCAGCTCCCTCAAGGCAGCTGGGGAGGTCGGGGACGATGGTCGCACCCGCCGCCTCAAGGACGGCATCGAGATAGTTGGCCTCGGCCCCGGCCCCGGTCTGTACACACACCTCCAGACCGAACGCCTTGAGACGCGGGATGGAGTCCGGGCTCACCGCGATCCGCCGTTCCCCTTCGACTGTCTCGCGGGGCACGGCCAACTTCACGGGCCTCATGGTACCCGAGCCCTCCCGGCTTGGTCTCCCTGGGTGGCGTGGGCCGGCGGGAGGGCTCAGCCTGCCGAGTACTCTGGTCTCACCCGCTTACTTCCACTTGGCCAAAACTGTTTACTTCTACCTGGCCATGGACACGCCCATTGGGCGAGGATTGATGGCGCGGCAGTTGAGCAGCGAGGTGGAAGTTGAGTGAACAGGCGGCGCCCGAAGGCAAGCTGAGCGTGACCGACAGCCGGACCGGCAGGAGCTACGAACTCCCGATCGTGGATGGCGCGATCCGGGCGCTTGACCTGCACCAGATCAAGACCGGTGATGACGACTTCGGTCTGCTGGCCTACGACCCAGCCTTTCAGAACACCGCCAGTTGCCGCAGCAAGATTACCTTCATCGACGGCGATCGAGGCATCCTCCGCTACCGCGGCTACCCCATCGAGGAGCTGGCCGCAAGCCGCAGTTTCCTGGACGTGGCCTACCTCCTGCTGCACGGTGAGCTGCCCAACCTGGAGGAGCAACAAGCCTGGTCGGCGGAGGTCACCAACCACACCTTCATCCACGAGAGCATCAAGAAGTTCATTGACGGCTTCCACTACGACGCCCACCCCATGGGGATGCTGGTCTCGGTGGTGGCCGCACTCTCCACCTTCTACCCAGAGGCCCAGCAGGTCCACGACGAGGAGATCCGCCACCAGCAGGTCGTGCGTCTGATTGCCAAGATGCCGACCATCGCCGCCTTTGCCTACCGCCACGCCATGGGCCTCTACTACGCCTACCCCGACAACGACCTCTCCTACACCGGCAACTTCCTCAACATGATGTGGCGGGCCACCGAGCCTAAGTACCGGCCCAACCCGGTCCTGGAGCACGCCCTGGACGTGCTCTTGGTGCTGCACGCCGACCACGAGCAGAACTGCTCCACCAGCACCATGCGGATGGTGGGCAGCTCCCAGGCCGACCCCTACTCGGCGATGTCGGCGGCCTGCGCCGCGCTCTACGGCCCCCTCCACGGGGGAGCCAACGAGCAGGTGCTGCGGATGCTGAAGACCATCGGCTCCAAGGCCAACGTCCCCGACTACCTCCGCCGGGTCAAGGCCGGCGAGTTCCGCCTCATGGGCTTCGGCCACCGGGTGTACAAGAACTTCGACCCCCGAGCGCAGCTGATCAAGCAGGTGGCCGAGGAGGTGTTCGAGATCACCCGTCCCAGCCCGCTTCTCGACATCGCCCTGGAAATAGAGCGCATCGCCCTTCAGGACGAGTACTTCATCAGCCACAAGCTGTACCCCAACGTCGACTTCTACTCCGGCATCATCTACCTGGCCATGGGCATCCCCGAGGAGATGTTCCCGGTGCTCTTCGCTATGGGGCGCACCCCGGGCTGGCTGGCCCACTGGGAGGAGGGGCTGCTCGACAAAGAACAGAAGATCGGTCGCCCGCGTCAGCTCTACGCCGGGCCCGAGGAGAGGCACCTGCAAGGCTGAGCTATTTGAGGGTCGCGGTGGCTCTGCAAAGGCGGCCCGGTCGGGGCCGACCACCCTCTTCCGTCGACTTTCGAACTCCGGCTGTGGACCCGCCCTGCTTTCTCCGGCGAGCCTGGGGCATCCGACTCAGCGAGGACTTCGGCTACCTCTCAGCGTCGGCCGGGCCTCCTACCGGCGGGGTTGGCACTGGGGCTGGCTCGTACCGGGCGTATTCGGGGAGCCACATCGCCTCGTCCACCTCGCGGGCAATGGCACGGTCGTCGATCCGGTGTCCCGGGCTCGAGTTGCGTACCTCCTTGACCACGGCCACCGCGACTTCGCGGGAAACCGCCCGCAGGGAGGAGATCGGGGGGAAGAGCCCGCCCCGACCAAGCCGCTGAGCTGAGACACAGTGCGCCAGCCGGCGGGCGGCCACCAGGAACATTCGGTCGGAGACCTCGGTGGCGCCGGCCACGATGGTGCCGAGCCCGACCCCGGGGAAGATGAAGACGTTGTTGGCCTGGGCGATGATCCGGCGGCGACCCCGGTGGACCACCGGGTCGAAGGGGCTTCCGGTCGCCACCAGGGCCCGGCCGTCTGTCCAGGCGATCACGTCCGCGGGAATGGCTTCGGACTGGGAGGTCGGGTTGGAGAGGGGGAGCACCAGCGGCCGCCGTGAGCCCCGCGCCATGCTGCGGATGACCGCCTCGCCGAAGGTCCCCGGCGTGCCGCTGGTCCCCACCAGGACGCCTGGCTTGACCGCGTCCACCACTCTCTCCAGCTCCACGCTCCCCCGGCCCGGCTCGATCCCGTAGCGCTCCAGCCCCACCCGATCCAGCGCATAGGGGCGCTTGTCGTCGTCGAGGGCCTCCCGGCCGTCATAGAGGAGGCCCTGGGAATCCAGGAGCACCACGGCTCGGCCAGCCTCCTCCTCGGGCATGCCCTCGTCCACCATCGCCAGTCGGATGAGGTTGGCTATGCCCAGGCCCGCAGCCCCGGCGCCCAGCAGCACGACCCGCTGTTTGGCCAGCGGCTGACGGCTGCCCCGCAGGCCGGAGAGGATCCCCGCCAGCACCACCGCGGCAGTGCCCTGGATGTCATCGTTAAAGCTGGGGAGTCGATGCCGATAGCGGTCCAGAACCCGGATCGCGTTGTGCTGTTTGAAGTCCTCCCACTGCAGCAGTGCACCCGGGTACACCTCGATCACGGCTTCAACGAATGCCTCGATAAACTGGTCGTAGGCCCGACCGCGCAGTCGGGGACGGCGCCGCCCCGCGTACAGAGGGTCACGTAGAAGCTTCTGGTTGTCGGTGCCGACGTCCAGGGAAACCGCCAGGGTGTGCTCGGGACGGAGACCCGCGCCAGCGGTGTAGAGGGCGAGCTTGCCGATGGGGATCCCGATCCCTCCCGCTCCTTGGTCCCCCAGGCCGAGGATGCGCTCGTTGTCGGTGGCGACGATCAGCTTCACCTGGCCTGGACCCGCCCGGCGCAGGATCCCCGGAATGTGATGTCGATCCTCGGGGGTGATCCAAACACCTCGAGGGCGCCGCCGCACCAGGCTGAAGTCGGAGCACGCCTCGCCCACGGTGGGGGTGTAGATGATCGGAGCAACCTCCTCGAGGTTCTCCAGGACCAGCCGGTGGTAGAGAGTCTCGTTGCGATCCTGGAGCGCCATGAGACCGATGTACTTTTCCAGGTCGCTGGGCTTACAACGCATCCGCTGGAGCTCCTGCTTGAGCTGGTGCCGCATGCTGACGACCCGAGCCGGGAGCAGTCCGCGGAGCTGCAGCGAGTCCCGCTCCGCTGCCGTGAAGGCGGCGCCCTTGTTGAGCAGAGGCGTCCTCAGCAGGCTCGCCCCCCGCTCTCGAACCCGGACCACGTCCGGTGCTGACCGGTGGGCGGCGGCTGCACCGTTGCTAGAGGACTTGGCCGAAGGAATTGGGCAACCTCCCTGGAGGCAGACGGTGACGTTCGGGACTACGGCCGTGACCTTCACTCTGGCTTGACGCCAGGACCGCGACGAGGTTGGTCCCCCGCTTGATCCGAGTGATCAGTGTACGCGGGCCAGCCTTGGCCGCCGGCCGGTCGGCGTTGCCCGGCTGGTGCTAATGGCCTAGTCCAGGTACCCGGAATCGCCCAAGCTTCCCTGGGCTAAATGGTGCTTTCCAAGCCGCGCGCCATTACCCTTTCCGGCAGCCCGGACGTTGCAGGTTTTGAGGCTGGGGCTGGTGGCCGCGGCCAGAAGTTATGCCTTTGGGACAGTCCGCGCTCGCGCCCGTCACACACTGGAACCCGAGCCCAAACTCCGGGCCGGAAGACCTCTCGCGGACCGGCCTGATCGAGATGGGCAGCTACTCCGACTGAGAGCCTCGGGGCGACCGTTCCGACGAGGGACTCAGGCCAGTCGAGCGCTGAGCCGCTCAGCCAGGGCGCCCAGGAATCCCTCGGTGGTCAGCCAGGGAGCGTCCGGTCCGATCAGTACGGCCAAGTCCTTGGTCATCTGGCCCGACTCCACCGTGCTGACGCACACCCCCTCGAGCGTCTCGGCAAACTCGGTCACCAGGGGAGTCGAGTCCAGTTCACCGCGGTGGGCCAGCGCTCCGGTCCAAGCGAAGATCGAGGCGATCGGGTTGGTCGAAGTGGGCTTGCCCTGCTGGTGCTGGCGGTAGTGCCGGGTGACCGTTCCATGGGCCGCCTCAGCCTCCATGGTGCGCCCGTCAGGGGTCAGCAACACGCTGGTCATCAGGCCCAGCGAGCCGAAGCCCTGGGCGACCGTGTCCGACTGGACGTCGCCGTCGTAGTTCTTGCACGCCCAGACGTACCCCCCTTCCCACTTGAGGGCGCCGGCCACCATGTCGTCGATGAGCCGGTGCTCGTAGATCAGTCCGGCAGCTTCGAATTCGGCCTTGAACTCGGCCGCGAAGACCTCGGCGAAGATATCCTTGAAGCGGCCATCGTAGGCCTTGAGGATGGTGTTCTTGGTGGACAGGTAGACGGGGTAGCCGCGCTTCAGGCCGTAGCGCATGGCGGCCCGGGCGAAGTCTCGGATCGAGTCGTCGAAGTTGTACATCCCCATGGCGACCCCACCGCCCGCGAATCGGGCCACCTGGAACTCCATCGGCTCGCCGCCGCCGTCCGGGGTGTAGGTCATGGTGACCGTGCCGGGACCGGGGACCACGAAGTCGGTGGCCGCGTACTGGTCGCCGTAGGCATGACGGCCGATGATGATCGGCTTGGTCCAGCCGGGGACCAGACGGGGCACGTTCGAGATCACGATGGGCTCGCGGAAGATGACCCCGCCCAGGATGTTGCGGATCGTCCCGTTGGGTGACTTCCACATTTTCTTCAGCCCGAACTCGGCGACCCGGGCCTCGTCCGGAGTGATCGTGGCGCACTTCACCCCGACTCCATGGCGGAGGATGGCATGGGCGGCGTCAATCGTCACCTGATCGTCGGTGGCATCCCGGTTGGTGATGCTCAGGTCGTAGTAGTCGAGATCGATGTCGAGGTAGGGCAGGATCAACTCATCCTTGATCATCTGCCAGATGATCCGGGTCATCTCGTCACCGTCTAGTTCGACCACCGGGTTGGCGACTTTGATCTTGTCCATGGGTACCTCTCTACCGGGAAACTGGCGGGCCCACGCAGGCGCCGGGGGCCGTGGTTCGCTCGCAGCCGACGCGCGTGTGAGGGTGGCCTGGGTCAGGAGGAAGAAGGCTCACCGAGCCTGTGAACTGTGGGCCTCTGGCTAGCGCCCCTTCCCGTCCCGACGGCCGTCCTCAACTGACGCGTCGCCAAGTCCTCCCACTTCGCCCGCTCTCCGCCAGATCAGTGGCGGAACCACCCCCTCAGGATAGCGGGTGCCATCTCGCTCGTTCCCAGGCCGACTGCGACGGGGGCCGCGCTCTACCCGAGGTCGAGAGTGACCCGAAGGTCGGCCGACCTCAGTCGGTAGACGGTGGCTCAGGGCCAGAGGTGGGCGCCGGCTGCCGGACCAGGGGCTGCGCCACTGGCCTGGGCCCCGAGGGCCCCCACAGATGCCGCAGGACGAGGTGAGCTGTACCTCTGCCGTCCGCGAGCGGGAAGTCAGGCAGCTAATGGGGGCGATCCGTTTCCTTCGCACCGCCGACTGGCAGTCGAATATGTGGCGGCGCTTCTTGAACCCGGAGGCCCCGGCCCGGCTCACCGCCGATTCATCAACGCCATCCGGCGGATCGGGACCCGGGCGCATGAGGTCGACGCGGCCTTCGGGGGGGGGCCGGCAATGTTTTCGAGTCCAACCAGCCAGATTGCACCACCATCTAACAGGCGCTGGCAGCATCACCGGACGTCGCTTCCGCGACTGACCATTCCTGGGTGCTCACGATGAACGCGCGTTTGGCACCGGCATACGCATTTGCGTCATCGTATCGAGCACTGAGCTGTCTCTTGACTTGCGCATATTCCCTGGTGGTTTGCGAATGGCGCAGCAGGAAATCTCGAAGTCCCCAATGACGCCACTCCCAGGAGCCCCCCGGCGACCCAGGGGTGAATATTCAGCAGGCGCCGTCCGACTGTTTGGTTCGATGTGCAGAGCCGACGCTCGAGCTCATCGTCCGGACGAGATGCGTAGTCCCGACGCTCAAACGGCCAGCGATGCGGACCCTCCGGCTCCAAGCTGCGGACCGAAACCTGGATGTCGATCACACCTTTAGCGGCCAATCCCGGCAGGGCCGTTGAGCCGATCTGGTCTACGCGGACAGCCACGCAGCCGAGTGCCTGGCGAAGTGCCTCCGCCTGACGCTGATAACGGACCGGCCACTCAGGGCCGTCGGGGAGGAGCTCGATTGGCATCAAACGCCGCTTACCGAGAGACTCGCAAAGTGAGCGGGCGGAGCGGGAGACGGGGCTCGAACCCGCAACCTTCTGCTTGGGAAGTATCCAAGGGTGGACGGGGTGCGGCTGAGTTCCGGGGTGCGAGCATCCGACGTCCACTTATTTGCGCTGCGAACAGCCCCGGAGGGCCCACGGCTTCACCCTGCGGCGGGAGACCGCCCGGCTGGGGTCCGTGCCAGCGGTGCGGCCATGGGTTGACGTGACGGCATGCCTCACCTGTCACCAGGAGCTGCGCCTGCTGGATGACGATGAGGACGGCTGATCTGGGCTAAGGCAACGGTATTCAGGCTACGCGGACGTTTCCACCTGCCCCTGGCGGGTGGTAACACCGTGGCGTCGACCTTGAGCCACGGTGCACCGTGACATGCATCAAGGCATTGGCGAGGCGGCCGGGACCGCCAGTTCGACAACGGAGGCACCCTCCATGACGAGTGCAACCAAGATCGCCGCTGCGAAGACGGCTGTGGTGCTCATCGAGCCCCGGAGCGACTTCCTCTCTCCAGGCGGGACGATGTACGCCCTCATCAAGGATGAGGGCGCGCGCAGGAAGATGATCGACAACCTCGCGGGGCTGCTCGCAGGGGCCCGCGACCAAGGCGTAAAGGTCATGTACGTGCCCTTCCACCGGTTCGAGCGGGGGTTCCCGGAGCTCAAACCGGGCCGGCCCGCGTATGGGGGGCTCTGGGGAACGCTGATGCCAAGCCGTATCGAGCAGATCCGAGAACGTCATCAGATCGGCTACCGCGATGAGGGGGAAGTCTGCCTAGAGTGCGGCCATGCCTGGCCGTGCGATACCGCCGTGGCGATGGAGAAGATCCGCGAGCTTCGCGACCGGAGTGCCCTACCCGGTATCGAGGGACTGGATGGCCCGGAGATCGCTCCCCAGCTCCGGCTAAAGGCGGGCGACATCATCATCGAGGGCAAGAAGACGCTCGACGCCTTCCACTCGACGGCGCTCGACTATCTGCTGCGTGCGAACGAGATCGAGTACGTGGCATTCACCGGGTTCCGCACGAACTGGTGTGTGGAGTCGTCAGCGCGCTCCGCGTATGACAAGGGCTATCGCGTGATCGTGGTGTCCGACTGCACGGGCACTGACACCGAGGAAGAGCAGCGGTATGCGGAGACGTTCATCTTCCCGAAGATCGGCCAGGTCATGACCGCGGCCGAGTTCCTCGCGGCGGTCGGATCAGCGAGTGCCATCCCTGCCGCGGTCCTGGGATGACGGCAGTGGCTCCTGCGGCCGCGGTGCCTCCGCACACCGCGGCCGCAGGGCCAGTCAGGTAGTCTCCCTCAGCCACGGCGAAACGTGCGCTGGCTCCACCGAGGTCTGAACGGCTCGGACGAACTCAGGGCCGGCCACCTCCAGATCGACATCGTCCACCCGTCCTCAGATCACCGGAGGCTGAAGGTGACGGCTGGACTACAAGGAGTCCCCGGGATGAGCAGCCCCGGATGTACCTGCGCCCGGACGCCAGCTTGACCGTCAGGTAGACGGTCAGGACCGCGTGGGCAGGTCTGCCGGACTCGCTGGCCGCTGGCCTGGGAACCGAGTCCGGGCCCTCGGCGTCTCATAGGTGAGATGGTCCACGCAGCTCCCCGCCTGCCCTGGTCTGGTCCTCTCCTGGGCGCCACGGTCGCCGCACTTCTCCTGCTCCCCGGATGCGGTGGACCGCAGGCCACCCGAGGCACCGCCAGCTCGGCGTCCCCGGCCCAGACCGCAAGCCCCAGTCCGGCGGCCCCTTCCCCGTCGACCCCACCCGCGGTCACTCCCAGCCCGGGCCAGAGCGACGTGGTCGTGACCGCCAACGACGCGGGGACGACGGTGCAACTGACGGTGGGTCAAACCCTCACGCTGATTCTGACCGGAAGCGCCGCGATCCCCTGGCGCGGCCTCAGCAACTCGGCCCCAGCCGTACTGCGTCAGTTGCCGAGCCCCCTGGGGGTCCTGCAGCCGCTGGGCAGCATCCGGGCCGTATTCCAGGCCCTAGCAGCTGGGACGGCGCGGCTCAGCGCGGCCTCGGTGCCAAGCTGCCTCTCTCAAATACCGGCCTGCGCCGTCCCGGAGCGGAGCTTCTCGGTCTTGGTGAACGTCACTGCCGGGTGAACCGGCTCGAACCGTGGGACCGGGCGCGCTTCCCTTGCAGATCGACCCCGAGGGCTGGTAGTTAGTGGCTGCCAGTGGGCTAGAGTTGGCCCTCGGTGCGACGCACCAAAGCCACCCGTCAGCGTCGGACTCCCATCTTCCCGCCAGGTTGGCTGCGCTGCACCCCGTGCAGTCATGGGGTGCGGTGGCCAGCGCCGCTCTGCGAGGCGTGCCGGGAAGAGCTGGGGGGAAGCCCGAGTCCCGCGGGGTGCGGCTAGCTCTGCGGGCGCCGCGGCTAGGCGTTGGTCACACTGGGCCGCTCCACCCACCAGACGGCGGCGCAGAGGGCCATGACCAGGTCGTCGTGGCCGCCGGCGGCGGCTTCGTAGGTGTCATGGCCGATCCCGGGACGGGAGCCCGAGGTCCTCTGGCCGCTTGCCCTAGCACGTGCCTTCCCGGGGCCTGGACGGTCGAGAGGACCGTCGCCCGACGGCGGCTGGTTCCTCCCGACCTGTGCCCCCAGACCTACTGGGCCGTGTAACCCCCGTCGACCAAGTGATAGCTGCCAGTCACGAAGGAGGCTTCGTCACTGGCCAGAAAGGCCACCAGAGCGGCGACCTCCTCGGGCCGGCCCAGTCGACCGAGCGGATGCTTGGTGCTGAGGAAGTCGATGGTGGCCGCGTCGAGGTTGGCGGTCACCAGAGGGGTGACGATGAAGCCCGGCCCAACGGCGTTGACCCGCACGCCTTGAGCGGCGTACTCCAGGGCCGCGGTCTTGGTCAGCCCGATCATCCCGTGTTTGGCCGTGACGTACCCCGACGAACTGGCGAAGCCGACGCTGCCTAGGATCGAGGACATGTTGACGATTGATCCGCCCCCGGCCTCGACCATGGCGGGGATCTCCTCGCGCATGCAGTAGAAGACGCTGTCGAGGTTGACCGCCATGATGTGCCGCCAGCCCTCGATGCTGTAGTCGGCGACCGGGGCCTGCTCGCCGCCGATACCCGCGTTGTTGACGGCGATCCGTACCGGGCCGAGCTCCTTGGCGGCGGCGACCATTCCCGCCACCGCCTTGGGGTCCGTCACGTCCACGGTGAAGGCTCTGGCGATGCCGCCAGCCTTGGCAATCTCCCCCGCCACCGCCAAGGCACTCGCCCCGTTCAAATCCGCCACCAGCACACTGGCCCCGCCTCGGGCCAGCGTGTCGGCGCACGACCGCCCGATGCCGGAGCCGGCTCCGGTGATGATCGCCACCCGCTCGTGGAAGTTGTACTCAGCCATGGGATCCTCCAGTGATCGGACGCTCATCGTGCTTACCTGTGCCGCATCTTCCTTTGGGAGGCAGTGTCCTCCGGAGTTCCGTCAATCCGATCACTCCCAGCAGCGCGCACCCGCTGGTCGGTGCCGTAGGCTCCCACGACCTCTCCAGATTCATCCGCCCATAACACTAGCTTCGGAGGGAGTGGGGCGACCCCGATAGGTGGAGAACACCCACGCGGGCGAAGGGGAACCACCTGGTCCGCGCGCCCCGGAGCGGGAGCCGGCTTTCCCTGCCTGCTGCCCCGTCTCCGTGCCGCGCGCTGAGTCACCGCAGCTCTCCGACCGCACCGGCAACCGCGCGCCTTCTGCCGGTCTCCTTGAGTCAAGTCCC
>OCZT010002811.1_pt1 | contig 17934 bp, 13 predicted proteins | sample 1539031 | NCBI WGS metagenome assembly OCZT01 (sample SAMEA3539308, study PRJEB22396) | soil metagenome | biome: tundra; feature: field; material: soil | place: USA | collected 2010-05 | depth 0.15 m | reverse complement strand
GCGTACGGGCCTGCACGTCGTAGTCGTAGACGGAATCCGGCGTGATCAGCGACGAATACGTGAACCGAATTGTCCGCGTCGCGAATTCCGGGTTCTCATCCAGGACCACGCCGTAGGCCGGCTCTGGAAAATTCACGTAGTGCGAGTCGCCGCTCGCCAGCTCGGTCACACGCAGGCGGCGAAGTCCGCCCGCGCGCTCCGACACGACGGCGAAATCGCGGAACGGCTCCACGCCCTCCACGAATACGCCGGCCCTCGCGGGCAGCCACTCCGTCCAGGTCGCCGGATGGGAAACCAGCGCGCGCATCACCTTGAAATCGCGCGCACCGTCACGGTTCGTGAGCAGATAGAGCCAGTCGCCGCCGTGGTCGACGTCGTACTCCACGTCCGGTGCGCGGGGCGCCACAAGAACCGGTGCGCCGTCAGGAGCGCGCGCGTCGAGCAGCCACGTTTCGGTGCTCGTGAAGCTCGAGCTCGTGAGGAACACGAACGCGCCGCTCCGCGAGCGCCGCACGCCCACATTGAACAGCGGATCGGGATCCAGGTACACCGATACGTCGTGCGCTCGCGCATCGCCGAGCCTGTGGCGCCAGACCTGGTCGGCGCGCTTCGCCGCATCGGTCGTCTGGTAGAACAGCGTGCCCCCGTCGCTCGCCCACGCGAGCCCGAAACCGAGCGCCTCCGCCGCGTCGCCGAGGAACTCGCCGGTGCGCAGGTCCTTCACGCGCAGGACGAAATCCTCGTAGCCGTTCGTGTCAACGAGGAGCGCGAGATGGTCGTGATCCGGGCTCACCTCGAATCCGCCGAGCTGGTAAAACGGGTGACCCTCAGCCGCGGCGTTCTGGTCGAAGATCACCTGCTCCGCCGAGCCCGCAGCGTCCTTCCGGCGGCAGTAGATCGGGTACGCCTTCCCCTGCTCCGTTCGCGAATAGTAGAGCCAGTCGTCGCGCCGCACGGGCACTTCGGTGTCGTCCTCCTTGATGCGGCCGAGCATCTCCGTGTAGAGCGCTTCCTGCAACGGCTCGGTGTGGTGCATCATCGCCGCGGTGTACGCGTTCTCGGCTTCGAGATACGCGATCACTTCGGGATTCGCGCGATCGCGGAGCCAGGCGTACTCGTCGGTGCGCACCTCTCCGTGGAGCGTGACATGCGTCGGCGCGAGCTTCGCTTTGGGAGGGGAGATGGGATCCGGCATGATCGAAAGTTAGTCGGATGAACCATCACAACAGCTGACAGCTGAAAGCTTTGCGGTCAAAGCTCTGAGCTCTCAGCTGTCGTTGGGGTGCCTCGCTAGATTTATCCGAACCTCAACGGTTGAGACGAACGCGCCCATGTCCGCAAACGATTCGCCCGGCGCCAAGCTGCTCAGCGCATGGCGCAGGCTCTCACCACTGCCCGGCGGCCGCTGGCTCTTCACGCAGCTCGTGAAGTGGATGATTCCGTACACCGGGTCGGTCTCGCCGCGTGTGGAAACGCTCGAGCCGGGCTTCGCGCGCATCTCGATCACGCAGCGCCGCCGCCTCGAGCAGCACCTGGGCTCGATCCATGCGATCGCGCTGATGAACGTCGCCGAGTTCGCGAGCGGCGCGGCGATGACGACAGCGCTGCCGCCGGGCTATCGCGGCATCGTGACGAAGATGACCATCGAGTACTTCAAGAAGGCGCGCGGGACGGTCACGGCGGAGAGCAGGCCGAATCTTCCCGACCTGGCCGTCGAGGGAGAGTACGATTTCATCTCCGAGATCACCGACCAGAAGGGTGACCTCATCGCCCGCGCGACGGTGCGCTGGAAACTCGGTCCGGTTCCGGCGAAGGACGCGACGCGCATGCCGCAGCGGGCAACGCGATGAATGTCGCCGCGCAGGCCACCTTCCTCAGGCAGACCGGCATCGAGGTGCCGCTCATCGGCGGGCCGATGTATCCGTGCAGCAATCCCGAGCTCGTCGCCGCGGTGAGCGAAGCGGGCGGCATCGGCATCGTCCAGCCGGTCTCGCTCACGTACGTCTACGGCTACGAATATCGCGAGGGGCTGCGGTTCATCCGGCGGCTCACGTCGAAGCCGATCGGCCTCAACGCGCTCATCGAGGCGTCGTCGAAGATCTACTTCGAGCGCATGGTGAAATACATCGACGTCGCGCTCGAGGAGGGTGTGCGGTTCTTCATCACGTCGCTCGGCAATCCGAAGTGGGTGTGCGAGCGCGTGCACGCCGTCGGCGGCGTGGTCTATCACGACGTCACCGAGCGGAAGTGGGCGCAGAAAGCCATCGACGGCGGAGTGGACGGCCTCATCGCGGTGAACAACCGGGCGGGCGGACACGCCGGCGGGTTGTCACCGGCGGAACTCTTCGACACGCTCGCTTCGTTCGGCGTCCCGCTCGTCTCGGCCGGCGGCGTCGGCACCGCGCGTGAGTTCGTCGACGATCTTGCCATCGGCTACGCGGCCGTGCAGCTCGGCACGCGATTCATCGCGAGCACCGAATGCAAGGCGAGCGACGCATACAAACAAGCAATCGTGACCGCGCAGGAAAGCGACATCACGCTCACCGAGCGCCTCAGCGGCATCCCCGTCGCGGTGATCAACAACGACTACATCCGCCGCCTGGGAACGAAGGCCGGCCCGTTCGCCCGCTGGATGCTCAGGGGGCACAAGACGAAGCACTGGATGCGCACTCTGTACGCGCTCAACTCCGTGCGCCGCCTGAAGGCCGGTCTCTCGAAGACCAGCGGCGACGGCGAGTACTGGCAGGCGGGAAAAAGCGTCGCCGGCATCCACGACGTGCGGCCCGCCGGCGACATCGTTCGCGAGTTCGCGGCGGCGTGGCGCGCCGCCGGTGAGGCAGTTTCGGCCGCTACTTCGCGCTGACCACGCGGATCTCGAACACCAGCACCGCGTCGGCCGGAATCACATCGGAGCGATTCGATCCGTAGCCGAGTTCCGGCGGGATCACGAGCTGGCGCCGTCCGCCCACGCGCATCCCCACGAGCCCGTCGTCCCAGCCCTTGATGACGCGGCCGCGCCCGAGCGGCACGGTGAGCGGCGGCTGGTCACTCGTATTGGAATCGAACTTCACGCCGTTCGTGAGCCAGCCCGTGTAGTGCACCTTCAGGTCCTCCTTTCCGCGCACGATCGGCCCGGTGCCCTCCTCGATGTCGCGGTAATAGACCCCGGCCGGCGTCTTGGTCATCCGCGCGAGGTTCACGTCGAGCGCGGCGGCGAAGGGGATCGATTCCATCGATCGCGTGGCCGGCGGAGCGCCCCCGCCGCTCGCACACGCGGCGAGTGAGATGGACAGGACGACGACGGTGTGTTTGATCCAGCGGTGCATGCTATCCTCGGAGGCCGGCGTGATGCGCGCTCTTCACGTTCGCGAGTGGGGCGCTCGGAATCAAGCGGCCTGGTCTCGCGTGGCCTGGTCGGTCCCGTCGGCCTCGCTGCGGCGCACAGCAGCCTCCCAAGCCCGTATCCCGAATTCGATCACGACACCCGCATCGCCTCGACCGGATCGATCTTCGCCGCCCGCCGTGTGGGTGTGGCACTCGCCAGCAGCGTGGTGAGAATGAGCACCACCGAGGCGCCGATGAGCACGACCGGATCGGTTGGACTCACCTCGAAGAGCAGCGATCGCAGGACGCGCATTCCCGCGAGCGCTCCGACGAGCCCGATGCCCAACCCCAACACGGTCAGCCGCATCGACTCTCCGAGCACGAGCGCGACGACCTGGGGCGCGCGGGCACCGAGCGCCACGCGCACGCCGATCTCCCCACGCCGCTGCGTCACGAGATACGAGATCACCCCGAAGATGCCGACCGCGCTGAGCAGGAGCGCCATCGAGCCCGCGATGCCGAGCAGCATCATGATGAAGGAGGCGCGCGCCGTAGAGCGATCGACGACGGACTGCATCGTCCGCGGATTCACCACGGCCACGCGCGGATTCATCTCCGTGAGGATGCGGCGGATGGACGGCAGGAGCGTCAGCAGGTCGCTGTTCGACGCTCTCACCACGAAGGATTCTTCCCCGCTCGCTTCCGCCGTGATCACGGCTTCGGTGGGCGGTTGTTCGAGCCCTTGCGCCCGCAACTCGGGAATCACGCCGATGATATGGTAGTAGCCGCGCTGGGCCCCCCCGACCGCGATGCCTTTGCCGATTACATCCTCGCCCGGCCAGAGGCGCTGGGCCAAGGCCGCCGTGACGACGGCGACGGTCGCCCGCTTGCCGGATGGATCGATGTCGCTCCACGCCGGCGTCCTGCCGCGCACTTGAATCCCCAGCGCCTCGAAAAAGCCGGGCGTCGCGGGCGGCGTCGCCACACAGGGCGGCTTCTCGTCCTCCGGGTATGGGCGCCCTTCTCGCGCGACGCCGGTGCAGCCCGCGTTATAGTCCTGCAGTGGGAGCATCGGCGACGCGCCTACAGTACGCACACCGGGAAGTGCCGCAACGCGCTCCTGGAATTCCCCTTGGAACGCGGACACCTGCTCGGGCTCTTTGAACTCCTGGTAAGGCAACACGGTCTCGAACGTGAGCACGCCACGAGGGTCGAGGCCCGCTTTCACGTTGCGGAGGTTCGCGAAACTGCGCAGCATGAGGCCCGCGGAGGCGAGCAGCATCAGCGCGAGCGCGACCTGTCCCACTACCAGTCCGCTTCGCACCATGCGCTGACGGCGCGACGACGTGAGGCCTCGCCCACCCTCGCGCAGCGTTGCGACGTCCACCGACGTCCGCGCGAGCGGGATCAGGCCGAACACGATGCCCGCCAGCAGCGACAGGCCCAGCGCGACGACGATGGACGAGGCACCGAGACCTACACTCGAGAGACGCGGAATGTCGGTGGGTGCGATCCTGAGCAGTACGCCGAGGCCGAGTCGGGCAACCAGTATGCCGGCGAGACCCGAGGAGAGCGCGAGCAACAGGCTCTCCGAGAGGAAGTGCACCGCCATCTGCGCGCGATCGGCGCCGAGCGCGGTGCGGATCGCCGAGTCCCGCCGGCGCGCCTCCATGCGCACGAGAAAGAGATTCGCCACGTTCGCGCACGCGATGCACAGCACGACGGCGACGGCGCCGAACAGGATCCAAAGCGTCCTGGACAGATTGGGTCCGAGCACCTCGTCACGCAGCGGCGTCACACCGACGCGGAAGTTGTACGCCTTCATGAAACGGGCGGAGTAGGCGGTCGGGAACTTCGAGGTGAAGTCGCCCATCAGTGCGGCGAGGTCGCGCTGCGCCGCTTCGGCCGTCACACCCGGCTTGAGACGGCCGATCCCCGAATACTGATGCGAGTTCTGCGGCCTCGCGTTTGGATCGAGGTTCAGCGGCACCCACAGGTCTACCCCGAACGACGCGAGATCCGACGTGGACCCGAACGGCCCCGGCTTCGGGAGCGTCAGTCCTCGCTCGGCCACGCCGATGATCTCGCGGCCACCGTCGCTGGCCTGCAACATCGTATTGAGCACCGCGCGGTCGCCGCCGAAGTGGCGCTGCCAGTACTCGTAGCTCAGCACGACGACCGGCGCGGCGCCGGGCCGATCGTCTTCGGGGGCGATCAGCCGTCCGAGCGCGGCGTGCGCCTGGAGTGTCGGGAACATCGATGCGGTGATTTCCGCGGTGCGCACCAGCTCCGAGCTCTGCGCGCCGTTGATGACCGTCCCGCCCGTGCGATACCCGCCAAGATCCTCGAGCGTGTGATTCTGCGCCTTGAAATAGAAGTACCCAGCCGACGAGAGTCCCCACTTCGACTCACCATTGCCGGGCACGGTGGCGGGATGCAGCACCGAGACGAGGCGATCGGCATTGCGATAGGCGAGCGGACGCAGCACGACGGCGTCGAGCACCGTGTAGATGGCAGTCGTCGCGCCGATGCCGAGCGCGAGCGTGATGAAGACGATCAGTGAAAACGCGGGCGTCCGGAGGAGGACCCGTGCGGCGTGCCGCAGCTCGCGCGAGAGCGTGGAGAGGAACTCCGATCGCGTTTCGTCTGACACGGTATTGGCCTCGATGTCCGGGTTACGTTGTGCCTCGCACTTAGACAACTCCATATGACCGTTCGGTTGGCCGAACGTTCGGCGACCCACGCGTACGTCACGGCGAGACTATGACCTTGGCGCGAACCGGATAGCTGTCGTTCGGCGTCCACTTCGAGAGCACGAGATGCGACTCGCTGATCCACGAATCGTCGACGACAAACGGGCGATCTTTCGGCAGCGGCGGGACCATGAAGTACTCCGCCGATGAGACGTAGGCCTCGTTGCCGGGAAGTACCAACGTGCCACCGTGACTACCCGAAATCCCGCTTCGAAACGCCAGCTCCTGACCGCGGGGCTCATTTACCAGCGCAAGATCGGGGCTGTTGAATCTGAAACCCATCGATTGGCCATCGCTGCGATCGACCGAAAAGATCTTCATCGTCAGCGACACCGTGTCGGCCGACCGATCCAACCTCACAATCTCCAGGCGCGTGCCGTCGAACCGGAGCGCCGCTTGTTCCGCCATCGGCATCGTTCCGACGATTTGCCGATTCCATATGGTCACGCGCCCCTCGACCGTCATGCTATCGAAGCCCGCACTGATGGCTGCCCGCTGAAGATCCGTGAGTTTCGCAGCGACTTCGTATCCCCGGGCGGAAATGAGAGGCCCACGCATCGAGGCGAAGAAGGGCTGAGCCGCGAGAGCCACGGAGACGCCCTCTTCCTCCGTCGACACTTGTAGTGTCGAGCCGTTGCGCAGGTAGACCGTGGCCGACGAGATGCTCAATCCGAATCGCTCGGTCGCCGTCGCGCCGTCCGCGCGGACACGGAACCGCAGCCACGGTCGGCGCGCGCCCACGGGCCCTTCGACGAGTTCCGCGCGCACGGTCGCCCGCCGTGTCAAACTCGCAGCCTGCGTCGTGGCGACCGGCGATGACAGTACCAAGCCGGGCGACGAAGGCAGCGCAGGAGAGACCAGCATGGCTGCCGCTGTGGCGATGCCGGCAACCCACATGCGCCCTCGCATGTCTCGTGTCCGGTACAGCGTGAGCACCAGCGCTACAGCGGCGATGACACCCAGCAGCGTGGCGATCTCCTGCGTGTGCACGCCGACGCTGAACTGCAGACGCTTCGGCCATTCCTCGAAGGCGAGCAGGAGCAGCACACAAAGTGAAACGAATACCACAGCGAAAGTCCGCAGGTCTCTGGTCAGCGCCGCAACGATCATCGCGGCAAACAGCCAGAGCGCGTAGCTCCAGGCGGCCACGAGAAGAAGCATTGGAATGCGCGTCGGTGCCGTCCCGATCGCGGTCAGCGCCACGAACTGGCCCGCGAGCGGGAGTCCGACGACGATCGCGCCCATCAAGAAGAGCTTGGCGGCAAACACCGCCGACGCGTAGAACGGCCGGCTTGGCCAGAACGCGTCGCTCCGCGTGGGAGAATCCGCCTGTACCAGCGCGGCCACGACGAACATTCCGATCGCCACGACGAAGATCATCGCACCTTGGGTCGACGACTTGTCCGGTCCCGTCAACTTGCACGCGTCCCACGTGGCCCACGCGACGACGGCGAAGTAGACCAGCAGCACCACGCGAGCCTGCCGGATATCCTTCGCCGCGACGTGTCGCAACTGTGCAAACCAGTTCATGCAGCCTCCTCACGGTGCGCGCGCGACCGTTCGCGGGTGGCCAGGGCCAGATACACCTCACGAAGCGTGGCCTCGAATACTTCGATCCGTGCGGCGTCCGGGAAGTGCGCCGGGAGGACGTCGCTCACAAACGTCTCGTTGAAATTCGGTGCGATGAAGGAGACGCGCACCCCTGCACGCTCAACCGACATCCATTCAGTTGGCAGCGTCGCTGCGGGCCTGTTGGTGTCGTCGCGCAGGACGACCTCGACCCGCTTGAATCGTTTTCGAAGAGCTTCCATCGGTTCTGAGAGTTGCATGTGGCCCGCGTCGAGAAAGCCGACCCAGTCGGCGAGCAACTCGAGCTCACCGACGTCGTGGGAGCTGAGCACCACGCTCCACCCCTCGTTTCCCGCGACGTCGAGCAACCCGCGCACGAGTTCATCCTTCACGAGCACGTCCATTCCGGTGAACGGCTCATCCATGAGCAGGAGCTTGGGCCGCGGAGCCAGCGCGCAGAGCAGCGCCGCCTTCATGTACTCGCCGCGCGAGAGCGTCCGGATCTTCCGCCGCGGGTCAAGACTGAACCGCTCGCGAAGATTTTTCGCAAGCGCGGCATCCCACGTGGGATAGAGCGGCGCGAGATAGCGCTCGAGCTCTTCCAGTCGCATCCACTTGGGGAGTGCCTGTCCTTCGGCGATGTAGCCGATTGTGCTCTTCTCCCGAATCGAGAGCGCCGATCGCTCCACTCCGAGGAGGGACACGCGGCCCTGCTGGATCCGGCGCATTCCCATGAGCAGCTGCAGCAACGTCGTCTTCCCCGCTCCGTTCGGGCCAAGCAACGCGTAGAACGCTCCCTCGGGAATGGCGAGATCGAGATCGCGCAACGCGAATACCTTGCCATAGCGATACGAGAGCCGGCTGACGTCCACGGCCATCATGCAGAGCCTCCTTCGGTTGCCATTGCGTTCAGTACGGGTTCGTCAGCGCGACGCATCGCGACGCTCTCCGAAAAGGTGAGACCAGCGGGCCGCCACGGCGTTCAGCACGTCGGCCTCGACGAGGCCGAGTCGCTTTGCCTCCACGAGCAATTGTTCGACCTGCCCGGACAGGAGTTCTCGACGCTCTGCGGCGGATGAGCGGCGCGCGGCGGTCACCACGGTCCCGACGCCGGGCCGCACCTCGAGCAGTCCGTCGCGCACGAGTTCCGCGATGACCTTCTGGCACGTATTGGGATTGAGCTTGAGCGCCTGGCTCAACTCGCGCACGGATGGAAACGGATCGCCGGGCTTCAGTTCACCGGAGACCACGGCCTTCGTGGCCGCGTAGACGATCTGGCGGTACGGCGATTCCCCCGACTTGAGCGCAACGGCGAACGGCAGCATGTGTGTACTATGGCACATAGTACACTGATTCGTCAAGGATCCGTCCAAGCGCGAGGTTGGTTCCGGTATCGGAGAACGCGTTCAGCCCAGACGGAGTGGCGCCGCTAATTGTGTTCGAGCGCGATAGTTCGGGACGCGTGGTGGGATACGTGCAGGGATCACCGGATGGTTCGGTGCGTCACGCGCATCGGATTCCGTGAAGGGAGGGCTCGGGGGTGTCGCGAAGGCGGGCTTAGCGAGTAGCGAGAGATTCGCGTGCGCAGCACGCGGCTCGAAGCGTTAAACGAGCGGAGCCCGCTGCAGCGACACCCCCGAGCCCGACCGCCGCGCACAGACCGGTCCCGTCGCCGTACTCCTGAATCCGAACTCCGATTTGCGGCCCCCGCACACACGGCCATACTTTCCGTGTCACCTGCAACGTGAACGCCTTCTCGGGAGCACAACGACGTGGCCGCACGACCCTCTCCGATCACCACCGCACTCGCCGCCGTCGTCCTCGCGTGCGCGCTGTATCTGGGCTTCGTCCCGATCCGGAGCGGACCCGCGCTCGGCCCGTTCCTCGACCCCGCGCACGGCGTGTGGGCCGTCGCCACTCGCGCCAACCTCCCCGAGAACCAGGCCGCGAAGATTCCCGGCCTCCGAGCCCCCGTCAACGTTCGCTACGACGACCGCGGAGTCCCGCACGTGTTCGCGACCAATCTCCTGGACGCCTATCGCGCGATCGGCTGGGTGCATGCGCGTGACCGCCTCTTCGAAATGGAGATCCAGACCCGCGCGGTCGCGGGCACGCTGAGCGAGCTCGTCGGCAAGCGCGCCGTCGAACTCGACCGCGAAGCGCGCGCCATGGGACTCGCGTGGGGCGCCGAGCGCACCTACCGCCTCGCCGACTCGAATTCGTCGAGCGCACGCGGGATACGCGCGTACGCCGAGGGCGTGAACGCATACATCGATCAAATGTCCGCGTCGGATCTTCCGCTCGAGTATCGACTGCTCTCCGCGAAGCCGATGCGCTGGAAGCCACAGTACAGCGCGTATCTCCTCTCGCGGATGGGACTCACGCTCGCATACAGCGACGGCGAGCTGCGCCGCGCACGGGTCGAGGCCCTGATCGGCAAGCTCGCTGCCGACGCGCTCTTTCCCTCGAACTCGCCCATCCAGGAACCGATCCAGCCCAACGGGCAGCACGCGCCGCGTTTCGATTTCGCGACGCTGCCGCCGCCCCAACCAGCCGACAGCAGCAAGCTGGCCGTCGCCAACGACCTCGATCGCGCTGCCGCGCGCTTCGCGTCAGCCACCGGCGGCGAGGGCGACTTCGCGCTCGGCAGCAACAACTGGGCAGTCTCACCCAAGCGCACCGCGGCCGGATTTGCCTTGCTCGAAGGCGACCCGCATCTCTCGCTCTCGATGCCGTCCGTGTGGTACGAGGAACAGCTCGTCGTTCCCGACACGGTCGATGCGTACGGCGTGGGATTCGTGGGCGCGCCGTTCATCGCGATCGGATTCAATCGTGACGTGGCGTGGACGGAGACGAACACCGCCGCCGACGTGGCCGACTATTACATCGAGACCGTCGACAACGATTCGCACCCGGCGAACTACAAGCTCGACGGCGCGTGGAAGCCGCTCGAGGTGCGCATCGAGACGGTGCGCGACCGCGCCGGCGCCGCGCTCGCGACCGACACCATCTACCATACGCACCGCGGCCCGATGCTGCGCGCCGGCAAGCTATGGGTCTCACGGCGCTGGACCGTGCTCGAGCCGAACGACGTGAACGGCGTGTTCGAGCACGCCGCCATGGCGCGCAGCTCCGCCGACATCTTCAAGGCCTTCGACTCGTACACGACCCCCGCACAGAACGTGCTCACCGCCGATCGCGGCGGCCATATCGCGATCCGCTCCACCGGGCACTACCCGATACGCCCGAAGACCGCGCCGCGCGGCGACGTGCTCATCGACGGCAGCACGAGCGCGAACGACTGGCAAGGCTGGTGGCCGCTCGCGGACTATCCGCAGTCCGTGGATCCTGCCCAGGGCTATCTCGCTTCCAATAATCAGCAGCCGAAAGATCCAAAGGTGGATCCCCGCTACTTCGGTTGGGACTGGCCCGATCCGTGGCGCGCGATGCGCATCAACGCACTGCTCCGCGCCGATTCCGCGGTGACGCCCGACGCCATGCGCCGCTTCCAGACCGATCCGGTCAGCGAGCGCACTAAAATCTTCGTTCGCGCGTTCACTGAGGCGGTGGATTCCGCACCCGCGCCGCGCGACAGCGCGCTCACGCACGCGGCAAAGATCCTCGCCGGCTGGGACCAGCGTTTCACCACCGACAACGAGGTCGCCGTGCTGTACGTCGCGGCACTCGACGAGCTCACGCGACGCACCTGGGACGAGCTCGTGATTCCCGGCGCGACCTCGAACGACCGGCCGCGCGGAGCCGCGACGCCGAGCGCCACGATGCTCACCGAACTGCTGAGCGACCCGAAGAGCCCGTGGTGGGACGACCGCTCCACCAGGAACGTCGTGGAGGATCGCGACATGATTCTGCGCGCGAGCCTGCTCGCCGGCTACCAGCGCGTGATCAAACAATACGGCGAACCGGGTGCGGCGTGGCGCTGGGGATACGTGCGGTACGCGAACATCCATCATCTGCTGCGCATTCCGGCGCTCTCGCGGCTCAGCATCCCGATGCAATCCGGACCCGGCACGCTGAATCCGTCGGGGGGAGACGGGACCGCCGGCTCGAGCTGGCGCATGGTCGTCGAGCTCGGCCCCGAAGTTCGCGCGTGGGGCACGTATCCGGGCGGACAGTCGGGCAACCCCGCGAGCAAGCGCTACGACGATCGCCTGGCCAAGTGGCAGGCCGGCGAGCTCGACACGCTCCGGTTCCCGCATCGCGCGGCCGATCTCTCCGGGCGCACGCTGTCATCGACGCTGACCCTGACGCCGGAGCACCAGCCATGATGCAGCTCGCCCGACTCGTGCTGCTGGCGACGGCGTTCGCCGTCGCGACGTTCGCCCTGGGCTGGTGGGCCGTTCCGCTCGTGGCGGCGGGCTATGCGGCGATCACGACCGCGCAGCGCGGCAGCGCCATTCTCTCGGGCTTCGCCGCAATGCTGGGGTGGGGCGCGTTGCTCGCCATTACCGCCTCGCGTGGACCGGTCGGCACGCTCGCGACGGAACTCGGCGGCGTGCTGCAGCTCAGGCCGATTGGCGTGTACGCGGTGACGATCGCGTTTCCCGGGCTTCTCGCGATCAGCGCGGCCGTCGTCGCGCGCGCACTCGCGTCACGCCGGAACTGAACGGCCGCCCCGCCGGCCGGCCTCGCTGAGCTTGCGGCGGACCTTGTCGAGCAGATGGATCAGGGATCGTTGCTCTCGCGTCGTGAGAGCCGTGGGTCCGCGGTCCGCGGCGGCCTCGATGAGCGGATCGACTTTCTTCAGGAGCGCGAGCCCCTCTCTCGTAACGTAGCAAATCACCTGTCGCCGGTCGGGCGTCGAACGCTCGCGCCGCAAGAGGCCCGCCCGTTCGAGCTTGTTCACGAGCCTCGTGATGCCTGGCGCCTCATCCACCAGCCGGTCGCGAACCGTGAGCGTGGGAAGCCCTCCCGCGCCTGCACCTCGCAGGATCCTCAACACGTTGTACTGTGGCTGCGTGATGCCGAATGGCGAGACCGCGCTGTTCATTGCGCGACGCATCAGCGACGCGGTGCGCACCACGCTCAGCGACGCCTCTTCCGCGGGAGACCGGAACGGTTTCCGCTGGAGTATCTCTTCCTGCAGTGCGGACTGCCGCTTGGCCACGCGCGTCACTTCGCGGCTCGGGGAAGTTTTTCCGGCAGATCGGCCACGACGAACGCGAGCACCGCCATCGCCGCCACGCACCGCTGCATCTCCACCGGATCGAGCTTGTCCATGGTATCGGCGTCTGTATGGTGAAACCAGAAATACCGGGAGCCGTCCACCTCCAGCCCGACTCCCGGCACGCCGAGTTCCATCATCGGTCCGATATCCGCGCCGCCGCCGTTCGCGCCGATGGCGATCGGACCCACGCGATTCAGGAGCGCCCCGATCTGCTTCATGATCGCGCGAGCGGAATCCGATCCCGTGAACCCGAGGCTCTCGGGGGCGAACACACCGCCGTCGGACTCGACGACGAGCACGTGCTTGTCGGCCTCGGCCCTGTGCGCCTCGCGATACGCGAGCCCACCGCGCCCCATCGTCTCTTCGTTCGTCCACCCCACCACGCGGATGGTACGCTTCGGCTTCAACCCGAGCTTCTTGATCAGGTTGAGCGCTTCCCAGGCCACCACGAGGCCGCCGCCATCGTCCATGGCACCCTGCCCCACGTCCCACGAGTCTATATGACCGCCGAGCACGACGACCTCGTCGGGTTTCTCGGAGCCGCGGATCTCGGCGATGGCGTTGCGGCTCGGCACGTCGGGCAGTGTCTGCGCCTCCATCTCGAGCCGCACCACGACCTTCTCGCCACGATTGATCATGCGATGGATCATCATCGCGTCTTCGACGGTGATCGCGGCGTGCGGGATCTTCCTGACCGCAGAATCGTACGCCATCTGCCCCGTGTGCGGCGTGCGCATGGAATACGGCGTGATGGAGCGGATCAGGCTGGCCACGGCGCCGGCTTTCGACGCCGCGATCGCGCCATCGCGCCGGTAGGCCACGGTCTGCCCGTACGACACGAACGGCGCGTCGAAGAGGACGATCTTTCCCTTCGCGTCCGCAGCACGCTGCGTGAGCTCGGCGAAGTTCGAAACCACCATGACCTCGGCGGTGATCCCGCCCTTCGGCGTGGCGATGCTGCCTCCGAGTCCGAGCATCGGCAGTTTCGCGATACGCGGCTCGACGAGCGTCGCGGACTCCGCGCCGCGCACCCAGTGCGGAACCATCGCCGGCTCACCACGCACGTTGTCGAGGCCGTCCTTCTTCATTTCGGCCAGGACCCAGTCGATGCCGCGCTCGAGCGCCGCGGAACCGGTGAAGCGATTGCCGGAGTAGTCGGTGAAGCGGGCGAGCTTGTTCCACGCCACGCCGCTGTCCGCGAGGGCCGCGGTCACGATGCGCTCGGCGGTCGCTCCGTAGGACAGCGAAACGGGGCCGGATCCCTGCGACTGCAGTGAGGCGTACGGAGTGAGCAGCACGGCACAGGCGATTGCGCGACGAAACATGGCGATCGTGGATGAAGGACGGTGCTTCCGGCGGACTTCGGCGAGCGTTAATCCTAGAATGAGAACCGGGTGGTCACCAGCACGTTGCGCGCGGCTATGGGAAAGAAGTAACGCGTGACGCCGTCCGTGTTCCCTCCCGCATACGCATTCGCGTTCAGAATGTTGTTCACCTGCGCACGAATCTCCGTCTTGCCGGCGTGCCACGCGAGAGTACCGTTCAGCATCCACCACGAGGGCACGACGAGTTCGTCGTTGCCGTCGTTCGCGAGATGCGAGCGATCGACGTACCGCGCCGCGGCGATCAGAGAGAGCGACTCCGTGAGCTTCACCTCCACCTGCCCGTTCCCGATGACCGGCGGCGTCAGCAGCGGCTCGACGTCGTAGTAAGTGCTGCCGCTCGGCGCATCGAAATAGGCGAGAATACGCGATTTCATGACCGTCACGTTCGACATGGCCGACACGCGGTCGGAGATGCGCCAGCGTCCTTCAAGCTCAACTCCACGGCGATAGCTGGCCGCCACGTTTTCGGTGAGCGGGCTCCCCGTCAGGCTCAGCTGGCCGATCGCGGCGATCTCGTTCCGGAACTCCATCGCGAAGACGTTCGCATTGAGCGAGAAGCCGTTGCGAGCCCAGGTCGCGCCCGCTTCGTAGTCGTTCACCGTCTCGGGGTGCACCCGCGTGAGCGGGAGGATGTCCGCAACGTTGCCGGAGTTGAGATCGTCGGCGCCATCGAACAGGTCGTTGCGCGCCGGCTCGCGGCTGGTGCGGCCGAACGACGCGTAAACCGTGAGCGGTGCGGCGCTCCCGGCGCCGTGCCAGGTGATGCCGGCCTTCGGATTCAGGAACGTCCAGCTCACCGACTGCCCGCCGATGCCGGCGTTCGCGTCGGGCTGATAGCGGAACTGCGCGTCGCGCAGCTGCAGGTCGACGGAGAACCGGAACGCCCCGCGGTCGAGCGCCGCCTTCGCGAACGCGCTCTGCTCGTACTTGAAGCCGACGTTGGTGTACTCGCGCGCGGTGAGATCGGGGCGGATCGCGTCGGCGTGCATGCGATGGTAGTTGCTCAGGTGCACGCCGAAGTCGAGCGAGAGGTCGCCTTCACGCACCGCGAGCGCCGAGAGCACGCCGTACCAGACGTGTGCGAGGTAGAAGTTGTGGATCTCGGTGGGATCGTACATCACGTCGAAGGCGCCGGCGGCCGAGTTGCGATACGCCGTGGTGGTGAGCGTCGCGCCGTTGAGGAACGCATGCGAATAGGAGAGGCTCGCCATCTCCTGGTGGAAGCGGTCGCCTTCCGCGTCGCTCAGCGGATTGACGCGCCGGTTCACGGCCAGATCGGCCTCGGACGCGGCCACGTACGCCTCACGGGTGCCGGAGACGCCGTCGAAGCCGGTGAACTTGACCGCGTCGCGCACGCCGAACCATCCGCCGCTCGCGAACGCGGACTGCGAATCGTTGCCGGAGTGCTCGCGGTAGCCGTCGGTGTGCAGCTTGCTGACGCGCGCGTAGCCGGCCCAGCCGTTGTCGGAAATTCCGGTGGCGTACTGCGCGCTCGCATTCATCGTGTTGTACGAGCCGCCGGTGAGCTCCACGTCGCCACCGCGTGGCGTGGTCGCGAGCGGCACCGACTGGAAGTTCATCGAGCCCGCGTACGAGGCGGTGCCGAACGTGCTCGATCCCACGCCGCGCTGGACCTGCACGCTCTGGATGCTGTTGAGGAAATCGGGAACGTTCGAGAAATACAGCACCTGATCCTCGGGATCGTTCAACGGCACGCCGTCGAGCGTGATGTTGATGCGCGTCTGGTCGATGCCGCGGAGACGAAGGTAGCTGTACCCCGAGTAGCCACCGGCGTCGGAGTACGACGTCATCGAGGGCATCGTGTTGAGGAAGTTGGGCGCGTCCTGCCCCGTGAAGGTCTTGATGATCTCGTCGCGCGTCATGGTGGATTGCGCGGCGGGGGTGGCAAGCGTCCCGCGCACGGCCTTCACGACGACGGTCTCGAGTGTGTCGCGCGACTTGTGGAGGGTGTCGCGCGCCACGTGGGGCACCTTCTGCGCGTACGATGCACTCGGGATGGCGAGTGCGAACGCAGCTCTCGCCGCACTCCTTCGAACGAAACTGGAAACTGTCATGGCCGGGTCGCTCCGCGAGGTTTGTTGAGGCGGGATGGTGACGATCCGGAGTGCGCTCGCTCGAAGGGCGCAATAAAAAACGCGCCTCCCGAACGAGCGGGTGGCGCGCACTGAAAACAACCAGGAGCTGCGCGACACGCCGCACTCCCTACGCCGGTTTCAACCGGATCAGGTTCCAAGGGACTTTCTCAGCCGCGGTTTTCACCGCGGCACCCCTGGCGGCTGTCTCCGAATGATTAGCAGGAAGCAGGAGTGCGCGCCAGTCCGTCGAGGGAGGATGCAATCTCGAAGCTAGGAGCTGACGGCTGTCGTCTGACGGCTCCGGCGTACACGACAGGAAAGGCGAGGCCGGGATTGGCTCCGCCCTTCCTCATTCCCCTTTCATGGCCGTCAGACGATAGCTGTCAGTTGTCAGCCGTGAGATTTTGTCCTGCAGCTCCCATCTCGAGCTGTGACCTGCCTGAGTGAGTCTCAGAACAGCTGCAGGTCGCGCGCGAGCACGACGTTGCCGCGGAACGTGGAGCGCACTTCAGCCATGAGCCGGTCCTCCGATGCGCCGAAGAAGAGCAGGTGCGTGAGGATCAGCAGCTTGGGCCTCGCGTTGGTGGCGATCGTGCCGAGCTGCGTCGCCGAGGTGTGCGACTGCGCATGGTACTTCTGCCGCACGGCCGGGATCGAGGCGAATCCGGAATCGGAATACACTTCGTGAATCAGCACGTCGCAGCCGTTGCACGCCGCGGCGATGGCCGGGCTCGGCCGCGTATCGCCGCTGATGACGATCGTGCGGTCCGGCGTCTCGATGCGATAGCCGAACGCGTATTTCCACCCGCTGTGGGGAACGGCGAACGCGCGAATCGTGACTCGTGCATCCTTGTAGACGACGCCCTCGGCGATTTCATGGACGTTCGCCCTCCAGCCGTTGGCCGACGGACCGCCCGACGACGCGAGGCGCTCGCGAATGTCTTCGTCGTTGCCGTCGAGGATGCCGTTGACGAGGCGCTGGGTGCCCGGCGGACCGTACACCTCGAGCGGCACCGAGCGCCCCTGGATCCACGGCGTGAAGAGCAAGTCCGCGAGGCCGAGCGTGTGGTCGGAGTGGAGGTGCGTGAGGAAGACACGCTGCAGGTTCGGCATCCTGAGACCGGGGACGCCCGCGCGCTGCGCGGCCGCTGCGCGACGAACGATTCCGGTGCCGGCGTCGAAGATGTACGGCACGCTGTCGACGATCACGGCGACGGACGGACCCATGCGGTCGGGGTCGGGGATGGGAGTGCCGGTGCCGAGCATCACGATCTTGGTTCTTGATGACTGCGCGCCCAGCAATAGAGGGCAGAGAAGAAATAGAATTGCTCGCTTCATTGGCCTATTGATGCGGGATGCGGCGTAGGATGCGGAATTTCGACCCGATGCAGGGTGCAGGAGAGGAATGCGGGACTCGGGAGAAGATGCGAGAGGCGAGAGTAAGGATGACGATGGTCGGTCGGGGGCGCCATGAACTGGCCGCCCATCACCGGAGACTCCATACTGTGTTGTTGGTGTCCGGTCCCCGCATTCCTCTCCTGCACTCTGCATCGGTGTGCTGTTGGTGTCCGGTCCCCGCATTCCTCTCCTGCATTCTGCATCGGGTCGAATCTCCCAACTCT
>OCZT010002809.1_pt1 | contig 17941 bp, 13 predicted proteins | sample 1539031 | NCBI WGS metagenome assembly OCZT01 (sample SAMEA3539308, study PRJEB22396) | soil metagenome | biome: tundra; feature: field; material: soil | place: USA | collected 2010-05 | depth 0.15 m | reverse complement strand
GTCTTCAAGATGCTTTAAGGGACGCGATGTAATTCCCTTGGTTCTCAAATCGATTAATCCGGTATCGTCCGACAACCAGTCAATGGAGTTCACAAGAAGACTTACATTATCCGGAGGCAGCTGATTTCCTTCCTTAGGGTTGCCAATAGCAAAGTCGCCATTTGAAACAAGAACAATCCTTGACTTAGTGTTGCCCGATAACTTTCCCTCCAGAATACAGGCAACCACCAGGGAACTAATTTGAAAATCGCTTTTCTGCCATTTTTTCTGAACATCAAAATATAAGGGAGCTTTTAAAATTCCTGATTTTTCTGAGGTAAAAGCTATGGGAGTATATTTTATTGAGCTGTCCCCAGCAAAGGTTATCGGACTCGCAAACTGTAAACTTACTGATTCCAGACCTTTGGTAATAGGGTTATCCGCAAACTTGTGTATCAGAGGCAGGTACGGAAACTGGATCTGGCTGTTCATTGTAAAACTTCCCTCCTGTTGCTGGATTGTAACATATCCGCAACTTGCGTCGATAATAAAATTGTCGGATATCGTAATCCCCTTTTTCCCCAACCACTCCTCCAGTCCCACACTAACCGGTATTCCGGAAGCATTTGTGAAGTTTCCCGCCACCCGGTTCACTGCCAGGAAAAGATTTCCACCTCTTGCAAGATACTTATCAATTACAGCAAGGTGTGTCGGAGGGATAGTATCTTTCGGCCTGATTATCGCTATTGTCTTAAACTTATCGGGAATGACAGTAGTGTCGGTGAGTTTAATTGTCTGCACGTTGTAAAGAATACTTAATTCAGTATAAACCTTTGAGATATCATTAATGAAAGGTTCTCCGTGCCCCTGAATGAGGGCAATAAACGGTTTATCAGCCACCGAAAGTTTTTTAATAGCTGTCGATAATGCATACTCCAATCCGGAACCGGGTTGAAGAAAAGGAATTTTTTCTTTCTCCTTTCCCATTGTGATAACTGCTCCCATAAATGCTTTCTGTTGTTTAACCTGATCCTTTTCCCTGACATTGATCATTATGGGCCGGACGCCATTCTGTACTGCTTCATTTTCCAGATCGCTGTTTTCTCCCGGATTTACGAACTTGTACACTACCATTCCTTTCGATCTTTCGCCATATTCTATAAGCATGTCTTTCAGGTCGCCCGTTAAATTTCCGAGGTTGGCAGGAAGGTTTTTGGAAAAGTAAGCTGTAATTGTAACGGGTTTATCGAGGTTTTTCAGGATATCCCTTGTTGCTTTACTCAGGGTATATTCCTTCCCTTCGGTAAGATCAAGTCTGAACTTATAGTTTTCACCGAGAATATTAACTATGATTATAATAATTACTACAAGAATTATTGTTGTCGATATTTTTGCTGATTTCATCATATTGTCTTCAGATTTTCAGATCGCTATTTAAAGGCGTTACGTTTTGAAAGCGAAACCTCAGTAAGGAATAACCCCAGGAATATTATAGATCCGAAATAGATCAGGTCTTTAGAGTCGACCACCCCCCGTGAGAGGCTTTCAAAATGAACATTGACGCTAAGTGAGTTGATTACCTGTCCTAAAATACCTTTCATGTCTCCTCCTATTACACCAAAAATAAAATGAAAAAATAACCCTATGAATAAAGCCGAAAGGAAAGCTACTATCTGGTTACTGGTTATACTGCTCGCAAATATGCCAATGCTGGTATATGCGGCGCTCATAAGGATCAATGCGAGATAGCCGCAAATGACACCCCCCGTATCGATATTGCCAAGTCTTGAAATAGTGACTACCCATGGCAGGGTAAAGAGAAGGGCAATGATTATTAAAATAAGTGTTGCCAGGTATTTACCAAGAATAACCTGTCTGTCGGATACAGCTTTTGTAAGCAGCATCTCAATTGTTCCCGTTTTCTTTTCTTCAGCAATTAACCGCATTGTTAAGGCCGGAATAAAGAAGAATAAAGTCCAGTATGAGATTGAGAAGAACGATTGAAGACTTGCCTGCCCCATCATGAAAATGTCCGAACCTGATATCCAGGTAAAAAACCCGCTGAAACCGAGGAACAGTATTATAATAATAAATGCTATCAGCGAATCAAAAAATGAGCTTAATTCCCGTTTTGCTATTATCCATATTGTTTTCATCGCACTGAAGTATTAATTCATGGTAAGATCATGGAAGATGTCTTCCAGTTTTGTTTCAAATGGTATCATTTCCGTAAGCACCCAGTTATGTTCGACGCAAAGTCTGAATATTTCACGTTTTACGTTTTTATCAGTGCAATGAATATCGAATCGGTTCAACTTCCGGTCGGCCATTTCAACCATTGACACTGACGGCAGCGACTTAATAGATTTATATATCTGATCGGTCTCACCATCCTCTATTTTCACTTTAATAAGATCTGAACTCTGTGACTGATTTCTCAACGATTCCGCTGTTCCATCAGCAACAATCTTTCCTTTGTTGATTATGAATATTCTGTCACAGGTAGCCTCAACTTCAGGAAGAATATGAGTGCTGAGGATAACGGTTTTCTCATTGCCCAGCTCACGGATCAGTTTTCTGATTTCCACAATCTGATTGGGATCAAGACCCGAAGTAGGTTCATCGAGCAATAATATTTCCGGATCATGAATTATAGCCTGGGCCAATCCGACGCGTTGCTGATAACCTTTTGACAATTCTCCGATTTTTTTATGCTGTTCTCTTTTCAGACCGGTTATCCTTATCATTTCAGTTACGCGATCAGGAATCCTGTTTGTTTCAATTCCCTGAATTTTTGCACAGAAATTTAAAAAATCTATCACGTGCATATCATGATACAAAGGATTGTTTTCAGCTAAGTAACCGATATGCTTTTTAAGCTCATTATAATTATCGGAAAGCAATTTACCGCCGATATAAACTTTGCCCTCATCAGCTGCTATAAAACTTGTGATAATTTTCAATGTAGTAGTTTTCCCTGCTCCGTTAGGTCCAAGAAAACCGAGAATTTCGCCGGTCGCAACTTTGAGTGATATATTGTCAACGGCTTTCTGGCTCCCGTATCTTTTTGTAAGATTCTCAATAACAATATCCATTTGAAAATATTTTAATGAACTTGTGATAATATATTGGGTGAAAATAGATAACCCGACCGGTGATTTGAAATTTTAATAGTTAAATATTTCTTAAAACATTTCCTTGAATATAAAATTTTTACCCTGCCCTGATTTGCTACAATACTATATAATATAAGTAGTGGGAATCACGAGTATAATCCCAAAAATCGCCTGAAAATCAATTTATTTATACCATCCACATAGGGAGTAAAATGCTCCCCGGGGCAGGTATAAAAGATGAAAATCAATAGATATATAAGCAAAATAACCTGGAGCCAATATTTTACTTCTCTGATTCTGTTAGAAAAAATCATTAGTTTTGTTCCAGTATTAGATTAATTGATTTAACTATATTTCTGAGATACCCAAATGAGAGAGAAGAACTACAGATTGGTAAATAATGTTACAGGGTGGGTTGTTTTTGCTGCCGCAGCCTTTACCTACTTATCTACAATTGAACCTACCACAAGTCTGTGGGACTGCAGCGAGTTTATTTCTTCCGCATTCAGGCTTGAAGTCGGTCACCCCCCCGGAAACCCCGTGTTCATGATAATGGCCAGGTTTTTTACCCTGTTCGCCGGAGGGAATGTTTCAAAAGTTGCTGCCATGGTGAACTCAATGTCTGCACTTGCAAGCGCTTTTGCAGTTCTCTTTCTCTTCTGGAGCATAACTCATCTTGCAAAAAAAATGATGATAAAAGATGAGAATCAATATACCAGGGGAAGAATTATGGCAGTAATGGCAGCCGGTGTTGTAGGCTCAATGGCATATTGCTTTTCAGATTCCTTCTGGTTTTCTGCCGTCGAGGCAATAGTATTTGCATCATCAGGATTCTTTACGGCTCTTGTTTTCTGGGCAATCCTCAAATGGGAAAATGTTGCTGATGAAAAATATGCTGACAGGTGGATCATCCTCATTGCATTCCTGATCGGACTTGCCATAGAGGTTCATCTTCTTAACCTGCTCACAATACCAGCTATAGGTCTCGTGTATTATTTCAGAAAATTTGAGTTTTCGTGGAAAGGTTTTTTCTATGCCATTGCAAGCTCTATTCTGATTCTTGCCCTGCTTATGTATGGTATCAGACCCGGAGTAGTAACAATTGCTTCAAAATTTGACCTCTTCTTCGTTAATACTTTAGAACTTCCTATATTAAGTGGATTACTGTGCCACATAGCTCTTATTATAATATTTTTCATTCTTGCAATAAAATCAACTATTGATGGTTCAAACCTGAAAAAAACCGCTGCTCTGTCATTTGGTGCATTTTTCCTGAGCGGGATCTGGCTGTTAACCGAATCGGTTGTATTCAATCTGATAATGATACTTTTGTTAGCTGTTTCCGTCTGGTTTATTTCAGGTAAGAATAAGGTAATATTGAATACGGCCCTCACCATTGTTATGGTCATATTGTTAGGATTTTCTTCAAACGCAATTGTGGTGATAAGGGCTTCTGCAAATCCTCCCCTGAACGAAAATAATCCGAGTGATCCTTTTAATCTCCTGTATTTTCTGAATCGCGAACAGTACGGAGACAGGCCATTGTTTAAAGGCCAGTCTTTTAATGCTCCCAGGATTGGATCAAAAGACGGGAAACCAAGATATAATGCTGTGAACGGAAAATATGAAGTAACCAGTCACGATGTTGAGATCGAATATGATCCACGGTTTGTTACTTTATTTCCAAGGATGTGGAGCTCAGAGGGTGATCATCCTCAGGAATATCAGTCGTGGTCCAAAATGAAAGGAATACCGGTTCAGGTCACTGATGAGTCAGGCAAGACCAAAACTATTCGTAAACCGACATTTGCTGAGAATTTGCGATTCATGATTGATTACCAGATAGGATACATGTACATAAGGTATTTCTTATGGAACTTTTCAGGAAGACAGAATGATACCCAGGGTACCGGCGGATCCGTAAATGGTAACTGGATCTCAGGCATTAAGTTTCTTGATGAACCGCGTGTCGGAACATCAGACATGCCTGCGGACATGAAGAAAGACCCTTCCCGAAATGTCTATTACATGTTACCTCTTTTACTTGGCATAATTGGATTATTTTATCATTTTAAAAATGATAATAAAAACTGGGGGGTAGTCCTGCTGCTGTTTTTCATGACCGGACTGGCGATAGTTCTGTATCTAAACCAATATCCTGATCAGCCACGAGAACGTGACTATGCGTATGCCGGATCATTTTACTTCTTTGCAATCTGGATTGGTATCGGGGTTCTTTCGCTGTTTGACCAGCTGGCAAGGCTGGTAAAGGAGAAATTTGCAGCACCCGCCGCAGGATTGATCTGTTTATTAGCAGTTCCCGTTATTATGTTGTCCCGGAACCTGGATGATCACAACCGTTCCGGCCGTTATCTCACAAGGGATGTTGCATTCAACTACCTCAATTCATGCGCTCCTGATGCAATACTCTTTACCAACGGAGATAACGACACTTTTCCGCTCTGGTATGCCCAGGAAGTTGAAGGAAAAAGAACAGATGTGAGAATTTGCAATCTGATGCTTTTAAACACTGACTGGTATATTGACGAAATGAAAGATAAATCGCATGAATCTGATCCTTTGCCAATAACTCTTCCTGAAAATAAATACTACGACGGTGTTAATAACCAGGTATATATTGTTGAAAAGAGCAAGGACCCTGTGGATATTTCAACAGTGATTGAATGGATTAAAAGCGATAATAAAGCGACTAAAGTGCAGATTTCGGAAACTGAGTCGATCGACAATATTCCTTCGCGGACTATCAGGATTCCTGTCGATGCTGCTAAAGTGATTGCCTCAGGTGCTGTTAAACCATCGGATGCTGATAAGATTGTTCCGTACATTGATATCAAGTTGAAAGGCAGCGCTATATTGAAAAGTTCAATGATAGTGCTTGATATTCTGGCCCATAATGACTGGAAACGTCCGATTTACTTTGTCACCGGGTACCATGAAGATGCCATGGGTCTTGAAGAGTATTTTCAGCTTGAAGGATTGGCCTACAGGCTTGTACCAATAAAGTCGGAGAATAAAAGCTGGCTGAAATATGGCCGAATAGATACCGATATCCTGTATAATAACCTGATGAACAAATTTGTATGGGGAGGGGCAAAAGAGAAAGGCGTTAATATTGATTACAATCATAAAAGGAACCTTCTTGTTATTAAAGCAAGGTACAATTATGCAAAACTTGCAAATGCTCTCTCGTCGGAAGGTAAAAATGAAAAAGCTTTAAGTGTCCTTGATTATTGCATGGCAACTTTTCCGATTGAGAAAATTTCATACGATATGTATGTCCCGGATATTATTGAAGCTTATGTTAATGCAGGAGCAATAGATAAGGCAATCGAACTGACGAAAAACCTCAGCAACTATTATTTTGAGAAGCTCGATTATTACCTTAAACAGAAACCGGATATTATTGCCTCAGCCGGCTATGAAGTACAGTCAGCTATTCAGTTTACTTCTCAGGCGGCCGATGCATGCAAAGCAGGCGGAAAGACCGAATTTGCAGATGAGTTAACCAATAAGCTTCAGAATTATTATAACAGATATATAAAATTGGTGCAACCAGGGGGAAAGTAGTAAGAGGAGTCTTGACATCTTTTTAACTACTCATTAAGAGACATTTAACTTTAAATTAACCCTTTTAAAGGATTATCAGTATTAGTTTTGTTACAGGCTGATTTCCCCTGACCGGATGTCTTATCAACATCTTTACAATAAAATATGCCAGTCGTAACTTATCACTAATCAACAGACAACACAATGAAAAAACTAATGACGATCTTTTTTGGAGCCGGATTAAGTCTTCTCTCCATGAGCTCATTCTCTCAGGCTGCTTTAAAAATCGGGCATGTTGATATAGCTGAAATACTTGCTGTTCTGCCTGCAAGAGACAGTGCTGCAGCCATTATAGATAAAGAGACAAAGGAAATGCAGTCTACCTATGATGAGATGACAACCGTCTACAACAAGATGCTTGATGATTACGAAAAGGGACAATCAACATTCACAGAAATTGTGAAAAAAAACAAGGAGACTGAATTGCTTGACAAAGAGAAAAGACTGCAGGAATTTGAACAGAATGCTTCTACAAACCTGCAGAAAAGAAATTCTGACCTTATTCAGCCCATACTGAATAAAATACTCAGAGCAATAGATAAAGTTGCCGCTGAAAATGGTTTTACTTATGTTCTTGACGTTAGTAAGGGATCGGTTGTATACACCTCAAAAGACAGCCAGAATATTAATTCTCTGGTACTAAAGGTCTTAAAACCATAATTTTGTCTTGCGGTCCTGCTGTCTTGATGTTCTGGAATTAGATCCCTGATTCCTTTCTCGTTTTTAACTGCTTAGCCAGATCTGTCATTCATCCGTTAAATTCAGCCATTCACCGATAAAGTGTTTTTAGAAGACCTGTCCGGCTATATTTTAGCATATCTTTAACTAAACCATTTAAAACTAATCTGATGAAAAAGATCCTGTTATCATGCACCACTGCCTTGTTTTGTCTATCTCTAATGGCGCAAAACGGCGTCCTTCTTAAACTGAACCTTGAGAAAAACAAAGTTTACCGGTTTAGCTTCTCCTCAGAACAGACTGTTTCACAAACAATAAACGGGAATCAGCAAACAACTGAGACCAAAACCAATAATACTGTTTCAATAAAAATGGTAGATGTTACCGCAGATTTTATGATCGCGGAAGTGCGTTTTGACTCAATTGTCTATAAAAGCAATGCAATGGGTAAAACGACAATAGTAAGTTCAGTAAGCGAAGGCAATATAAAGTCATCAGAAGCTTCAGATGTAATATCGAGTATCATGAACCGGTTAAGCAAAAATGCCCTGTATATCAAGCTTGATTTTACCGGCAAGGTGCTTGAAATTGTAAATTCAAAAATGCTCTCCGATGTAATTATGAAGGATACAAGTTCTATCACACTTACAGGCCCAATGGCTTCAGGGGTAAAAACACAGATAAAAAATATGGTCAGCGACAATGCATTGAAAACCATGGTTGAAGTTTTTACCTACAATTTACCAGGCAAACTGGTGAATAAAGGAGAAAACTGGAACATTACTCTAAATACCAATTCAGGAGGAATGTCGTTCAGTATAATAACCAATTATCATCTGGAGGGAATAAACGGAAATGCAGCAAATATAACTTCCGAGTCAAATATTAAAGCGGCACAGAATGCTGCTCCAATGGAAGCCGGAGGCGCCAAAATAACTTATGACGACCTGAATGGATTAAGCAAATCAAGCATAGTTATTGATGTACGTACCGGTCTGGTAGTTGAAAATAAGGCTAAAACTCATATCACCGGGAATCTGGGAATTACTGGTCCGGGATACAGTATGCAGATGCCAATGGATATTAGCGGGGAATCGAAAGTCATTGCTTTGCAGTGAATTGATACACAAATAATATGAGAAAATATATCTTCTTTTTGCTTCTGATTACGTCCCTTACTGCCCAAGCTCAGAATATAAAGGGAAAAGTATGTCTTGAGAAAGACAAATCTCCGGTACAATTCGCTTCAGTCGCACTTGTGCAGTTGCCAGATTCAAATATGGTGACAGGTGTTATAACGCTGACTGATGGTGGCTATCTGTTTGAAAAGGTAAAACCTGGCACTTATTTTATGAAGGCAAGTTTTGTTGGTTACAGACCAAACGGGAAAAAAGTCACTGTCGCAACCGGACAGGGTGAAATTGCAGTCGATACGATTTATTTGGCCGAAACCACGGCAAGTTTAAGTGAAGTGACTGTGGTTGCTGAGCGCCTGAAAGGAAAAGAGATGGTCGATCGGACTGTATATGCAATACCTGCCGTTATAGCCAAAACTTCTACTAACGGGTACGACATACTGAAGAAAATTCCTCAGGTCAATGTCGATTTTCAGAACAATATAACACTCAACGGAAGCAGCAATTTTATAATCCAGGTAGACGGAAGGCAGCGTGACAGGGAATTCCTGGCAAAACTGCTTCCCTCTGATATCGAGAGCATTGAAATTGTGAGCAACCCTTCGGGTAAATATGAGGGAAATATCGACGGGGTTATAAATATCATTCTGAAGAAAGAAGCAAGGTTTGGAATCAATGGTAATGCAGGCATCAATATAAAGCCATTTAATAAACCAACCACTTCATTAACAGGTAGTCTCGATTATTCTCTGGGCAAAATAACCTTCTACGTAACTGCTTTCACTTTTTCACAGCAACTCAAAATCAGTTCGTGGAACGACAACCACTTTAGTATGATCGATTCCACAGCCAGCGGATCAGGAAATGGCGGATTAAAAGTGACAAACTCATCAGTAAACACCGGATTCGATTATTACTTGAATGATAAAAACAACCTGAGTTTTAATATCAGTTACAAGCCCATTTATCAGGATGTCGATGTATCGGGTGAAACCTACCTTTATAAAAGCAATAATCCACTGAATACCATTTCATCAGTTACAGATGATCTTCTAAAAAGCAAGGAAACGTCAGCATCGCTGTTTTACAAAAAGACTTTTTCAAAGGCAATTCAGGAATTCACGGTTGAGGCAAATTACTACAGGTTTAAATCAAATGAGACTAATAATTTTACCAATACACGTTATCCGTACAACAGCGATTCGACACTCAGTACTTACGCACGGCTGGAAGATAATATTAACGAACGAAACTACTTCTCAGTCAAATTGAATTACGTGCAACCTATCGGGTTGTCTGCAAAAATTGAAACGGGTTATCAATTTTATTACCAGTGGTTAAGCTATGATTTTATTATTGATAACCAGGAATCAGGCAATCTCTTTAAATATGCAGAATTTCGTAATTCGGTATATGGCGGATTTACCTATAACCTGAAAAAAATCGGATTTCAGGCAATGCTAAGGGTCGAAGACAGCCATATTAAGGCTGATTCGGTAACCCAACCAAAATATGCATGTTTTTTGCCATCTGTCAATCTTCAGTATAAATTTTCAGCGTCGCATAATTTGAAATTCACGTATAACAGGAGAATAAACCGGCCCGGAATTTATGACATGGATCCATACTATAAAATTGATCAGTATTATAATATTACCCAGGGGAATCCAAACCTGAAACCTGATTATCGCGACCGCTTACAGCTTACATACACCTGGAACTTCGGAAGCAATTATTTCTCACCATATATTTACCAGGAATATTTTTCCAATAAAGTTGGCAGAGAATACCTGGTAATTAACTCGCCGGTGACTAACAGTTTAGCAACGATTACCAAACCTTATAACCTTCTCACCGGCTATGAGTCAGGTGGTGGCGTTAATGCTATGCTGTGGTACATAAATATAAATGCACGGATCTATAACGGTCATTACAATGAGTACACAGGTCAATCGGTTGTCATTCCTGCCGTGGACTACTTCTCCTACAGCATTACCAGTTATGCCTTTGCCACTCTTGCCAAAAACAAGAAAACAACTGCCTATGTTTTTCTGAGTTATAATGGAGTAAATGTAAATGCCCAGAGCAAAACCTACAGCATTCCATTTTATGGTCTTGGTGTTCAGCAACAGATAAAGGACCATAGTTTTGGCTTATTCTGGCTGCTTCCCTTTTCAAATGATATTAAATTCAGCAGGACCGTAACCCAGACTCCTGCATATAATTCCACTAATACTATCGGTTTTAATGTTTCTAACTATATCCAATTTATGTATTCATATAAATTCAACAAAGGGAAGAACGTAAAAAAGCTTGATCATAAGGTAGATGTAGAGAGTGACAGCAAGAGCCAGGCAATCGGGAAATAATTGTTCATTGCCTGACAGGTTTCACTTTTCTGGTTTACCGTGTAGCACATAGCGTTTAATACTGAGCCGAATGACTTCAATGAGATTTCAGTAAAAGCAGGTTTAATTTGACAGTGAACCTGCTTTTGTATAATTTTGTAATTGAAGCTCTTCGCAGCTAACTGCGAAGAATCTGCCTGAAGATGAAGCGCATTAAAACAGAGAGACCTGCCATGACAGAAAAAATAAAGGAATTCATCGACGATCCGGAAAAACTTGAAAAGCTATATCGTGAAGATAAAAAGTCTTTTGAGCAAGGATTCAGGAATATCTATCCAGAGATAGAGAATACCGAAATGGCAAAGTTCTGGAAAATCAGACTGGATTTTGGCAAAACTCCCGGAAGCACAAAGCAGAAATACAGCACCGACATTCTCATTTTGATTGCCGTATGTCTTCTGTCCGCGTTCTTCATCAAAATTCCGGACATTTTTAATATAAGTCTTGTAAATTTTCCATTTTATGAGAAGGATGCCGGAATAATTGTTTTTCTGGGCCTCACAATTTATGCATTCTCAATTAACAGAAACATCAGCATGAAGAACATTGTTATAACACTGCTCATTTTTCTGTTTTCAATAATTTATATCAATCTGTTACCCGGTTTCAGAAATAGTGCCTCACTTAACCTGGCGTACATTCATATGCCCATTCTGATGTGGTGTGTTTACGGATTGGTTTTTATTGATTTTGAGTTTAAAAATTATGATAAAAGAATCAAATATATCAGTCATAATGGTGATCTGGCAATTATGGGGGCTCTGATCCTGATCTCAGGAGGATTATTAACAGGAATCACTTACGGATTATTCATGGCAATTGGTATAAATATCGAGAGGTTTTACAGTCATTATATCATACTTGCAGGATTAGTCTCTGCTCCCATTGTCACCACATTTATTCTGAAAAATTCAGCCTTGCTGACAAATAAAATTGCTCCGATAATAGCAAATATCTTCAGCCCGCTGGTGCTGATTACTCTAATAATCTATCTGGTAGCAATTATTGTTTCAGGAAAGGATCCATACAGTGACAGAGAATTTTTATTGACTTTTAATATTATGCTCATTGGTGTGATGGCGATCATTGTTTTTTCAGTTTCAGAATCTGCAGTATATGGGAAACAGCAGTTCAGCGAAATGGTTCTATTTTTCCTTTCTATTGTCACTCTTATCGTAAACCTGATTGCCCTGTCAGCAATTTTTTACAGACTTGGTAAGTACGGATTAACACCAAACAGACTTGCGATTCTGGGTTCTAACATTCTGATTTTTATCAACCTGATTTTGATAATGGTTGATCTTTATAAGATAAATTTCAGGAAGGCTGGTCTTGAAAAAGTGGAGCTTACTGTCGCAAAGTACCTGCCTTTTTATATCATTTGGACCATAATTGTGGTATTTGGATTTCCATTGATTTTCGGGATGAAATAAAAATAGAGGATCAGGTTTATCAGCCTTATCTCTATTTTTATATTTTCTCTGATAAGGTTACCTGGCTCCATCCTGCCAGATTCATCCTGAGTCATTATAAATTAGTCAGAATGCAAAACTTCTTCCTACTATACATTTGATTATCCATGGATCAGTTTGCTGGTTTAGGCCACGACCTAGACCTGCATTAAATTCCCAGTTACTTCCGAAATCAATGTTGGTGGCAACAAACAGAACCTGGTGTTCCTGATTCCAGGGTAAGAAACCCTGAACCGGACCATAACCGCTGTACCATTCGAGTCCAAGATCTGCTTTCTGGTTTATTTTATAACTGGCCATCATACAGGGATTAAATTCAAAATCATTTGATCTGTCAACATTCCAGTCGAACGTTGGATTCAAAGCAAGAAAGAACTTACCAAATCGTTTATCAATGATAGGGTGAATCTCAAATAACCAGTGATTATTAAAGAATCCTGTTCTCTGATAACCAATTTCTGATCCGATACTTAAACCCACCGGCAGGTTCCATGACTCAGGAATCCTTATACGCGGACGGATATGCGAACCACCATACCCGCTTCGTCCGTTGCTGCCAATAGCATTGAAAAAATAAACACCCAATTCAAAGATGTCAGAAAAACCATGGGTTATTTCCAATGTCTCATGCAGTATTTTGTCTGAAGGAAATATATTGCCGGAGTATTGCTTATTCCCTACCAGCGTATAATTGCTGTGAAGTTCAAAAAGAGTGTGACCTTTGGGGGCAGTTTCTGAAGTATATACCTGTATTTCATAGTCATCCTGAGCAACTAACTTTTCAGAAAGACCTGCCAGAAATAAGAAAAACATAAAATTTTTAATAAACCTGTGCGATACGATCATATTATCAGAACCACAATATTAAATGTATTTCAACCCTGCTTTACTATCTTCAAGTCACTCTTCAGTTTATTGAAAAGGTCTTTATATTCATCGGGTACTTTTTCCAGATCGACAGGTGTGCTGTCAGATCCCACGGTAAGTTCATAATACTGGCCGTCTCTGACCCTCGGAGCAGCAGTGTCATGTTTTATAGTTACAAGCAGATTTGCCAGCTCCCGGGCTGAAAAGTCAACTTCCGTTTCAGATACCTTGGTGACCGGTATAAATCCGCCTGTCCGTATGAGTATTATTTTCATGGCGCCTGTTAAACTTTTGCTTCAGACCATCCCTGTTTCACTGCTGATACTTCCTGACTATTCAATCCAAATATTTTCTCGGCGTGAACGATAGTAAGATTTTTTACATCTGCAAATTTAGCATTCTGAGAGAGATTAACATCAGTTAAAACAGCATACCAGATTCGACCGGCTTTTTCCCAGGCATAACCTCCCATATTAAAAGCTGCTACGTAAAAGGCAAAATTAGGAATGCCTGAATTAATATGCACTCCGCCAAAATCACCCGACTGGGTATTAGGCAGGTTTTGATATTTATCCATCGTTGCAGGTTGAGGATCGGTGCCTAGTTCCGGATGATTTATATATGCTGTGCCTGGTGCTTTAAGACTGCGTAATGCATATTTGGGGCCTATAAGCACTCTCTCACCAATAAGCCAGCTTGACTTTTTAACATCCTGATTGTTAAATCTTTGCTTTATCATTATTCCAAAGATATCGGAAAAAGATTCATTCAATGCGCCTGCCTGGTTTTCGTAATCAAGATTGGCTTCATTTTCGGTGACACCATGAGTAAGCTCATGTCCTATCACATCAATATCGCTTGTGAAACTTGAAAAAACAATTCCGTCGCCATCGCCGTAAACCATGCGCCTGCCATCCCAGTACGCATTGTCCATTCCCTTGTCAAAATGCACATATTGTTTTATCAGCATATCCCTGTTGTCAATTGAATTTCTGCCGAATAACTGCCAATAGAAATCCCATGAAGCCTTACCTCCTTTAATTACATTTTTGCCGGCGACAGATGTAATTTTCTGATTGTTTTTTGAATCCCATAGTAAAGAAGCATTAATAAAATCAGTTTTCTGCCTGCAGTCATATACTTCCATTTTTAAAATCTCTTTTCCTGTCTGTTTAGCGATCAGACCCAAAATTGTTCTCTCCTGCAGGCTTGCTTTATGAAAGAATATTCTATCGTTCCGGAACCTGAAGCTTCTGAAATTAGTTTCGATTGCCATATCGGCAACTTTTTTATTGTCCGATTCCATTAACCTTTTTAGCATGTACGGAGGAATAATACAATGGTCTGGGTTGAAGTGATTTTTACACATGGTATTTAAATTTTTAGATCTTTATGAAATAAATTGATCATAGACTTTTTAGTAAAGTTTACATCTAAAGTCATATACATATTGTGTCTTATCAGCAGACAGGTATAAATTTAGGAAAATTTAGAATATAAAAAAAAGAAATTTTTTAACCGAAAAGGACGCAAAGTACTAAAAGGGTCCTCTCTGTTTAACTCGGTTCTACTCAGTGTTACTCAATGTAAGTTTTTGTTTTCTTCTTACACAGAGAGCCAAAGAGTCCCGATAGCTATCGGGATCACAGAGGAACACTGAGGGGGGTGACGATCCGAAAGAATATTTTTTACTGTAACTTAAATAATATAAATTTATAACCAGTATCACAAATTCTACTGCACTATGGATAATGTACTAATAGTTCCCTCGGAAAACATCGGTAAGAATTTCATTCCTGAAGAATATCTTCCCAAAGGGCAAAATGAATATTATCAGCGAAACAAACAGACTGTCGCTCCAAAATCAGGATGGAGGAACCTGCGTTCAGATGAAGTTGAACGACTGGTGAAAAATGACAATACAGCTGATAACTGGGATGAAGTACTCGTAACTGATCAGTTTGACACGAATCAGATTAAGAATACAAGATTTTTCGGACTTGTGCGGATAGGATGTTTAAGGAACATAATACTTCAGCATCACGACCTGAGAGTTCCTTCAGGTATTACCAACAGTCTTATTATCTCCTCTGACTTAGGCGACGATGTTGCGATCCATAACGTGCATTACCTGGCTCATTATATTATAGGTGATCGCTGTATACTCTTTAACATTCAGGAAATGCATACTACAGATCACGCCAAATTCGGTAATGGCGTTATTAAAGAAGGTGAACCTGAAAACGTCAGGACCTGGATCGATCTCATGAATGAAACTGGTTGCCGCCGTGTACTACCATACGATGGCATGACAACAGCCGATGCATATCTGTGGGCTAAGTACCGCGACGATAAGGCATTGCAGGAGAATCTTAAAAGGATAACCCAGAATAATATTGATAACAGACGTGGATTTTATGGAACGACAGGAGATAATTGTGTTATAAAGAACTCTCTTATCCTGAAGGATGTGAAGATCAGTTCCTATTGCTACATAAAGGGTGCCAATAAACTGAAAAATCTTACAATTAATTCCTCTGAAGCAGAGCCCACCCAAATCGGAGAAGGAGTTGAACTTGTGAATGGAATTATTGGATATGGTTGTCATATTTTTTATGGTTGCAAAGCCGTGAAATTTATACTGGGCAATAATTCCAGCCTGAAATACGGAGCCAGGTTAATTAACTCATTTCTGGGTGACAATTCGACCATTTCCTGCTGTGAAGTGCTTAATAATCTCATATTCCCATCGCACGAGCAACATCATAATAATTCATTTCTGATCGCTTCGGTTGTGATGGGGCAAAGCAATATAGCAGCAGGGGCCACAATTGGCTCAAATCACAACAGCCGGGCCAATGACAATGAAATCCAGGCCGGACGGGGATTCTGGCCCGGATTATGTACCAGCGTAAAGCATTCATGCAGGTTTGCTTCATTCGTATTGCTTTCAAAAGCTGATTATCCCGCAGAACTGAATATACCATTTCCTTTTTCTCTTCTTAATAATAATGTATCAAAGGATCAGCTGGAAGTCATGCCGGCTTACTGGTGGTTATATAATATGTATGCTCTTGCCCGCAATTCGTGGAAATTTCAGAATCGTGACAAACGTGTCCACAAGGATCAGAATATTGAATTTGAACCTTTTGCTCCAGATACCATAGAAGAGATATTCGTTGCCATCTCCCTTCTGGAAATATGGACCGGGAAAGCCAGCCTACGTGAAAAAGGGATGTCAATTATTGAAAAGGATGAAAATGACCTGGCTGCATTGGGTCGGGAACTTTTATCATCCAGGCAGGAAGAAGTCAATAACCTGGAAGTATTGGGTGAAAACATGGAAAATACCAGGCGAAAAGTGGTGATATTAAAGCCTTATAAAGCCTGGAATGCTTATCGTGATATGTTGCATTATTATGCCACAAAAAATCTTATTGAATACCTTGGCTCTGATCCAAATGCTACTTTCTCAACCATGTATAAAGCGCTGAAGAGCAATCGCCAGAAAGAATGGGTCAACCTGGGGGGACAAATAATGCAAATAGATGATGTTGATAAACTCAGAAATGATATTGGCTCAGGCAGGTTGAAAACCTGGAAAGAGATTCACGATAGGTATAATGATCTCTGGACAAAATACAGACTTGACAAACAAAAACATGCTTTTGCCACTCTTTGTGATTTATATGGAAAGGAGAATCTTAACATCAATGATTGGAATTCTGCACTGGAAAAAACAGTAAAGATTCAGAAATTTGTTTGTGATCAGGTTTATAGCTCAAGGAAAAAAGACTTTGACAATCCGTTCCGGCAGTCTACCTTTAGAAATACGGCTGAAATGAATGCTGCCTTAGGGACTCTTGATGAAAACGGCTTTATTGTTCAGGTGAGGAAGGAAACGGAAGATTTTGAAAGAATGGCAGAAGAAATTAAAAAGAGATCAGGCTTTTAACCACAATTTTTTTAAGTCACACAAGATTAAGCAATAACTCAGTAATGCATTTAGCTCGAATTTGCTATCAATTTGTTAAGGCTGATTATTTCCCCGTGACAACGGGAGAAAGTCATCATGTTGGGTTAATATGATCAGAGATCTTTTATCCGCTCATTCAAGGCACAACGACAGATAACTCCTTCAGAATACAGAAAATTATTATTGAGAAATAAGAAATGTTAATCTGGTTCTATTTTGAAAGAGTGCTTCCTCCTAATTTTGCAGAGGAAAATTTAATTAAATCTATAATCTCATGCGAAACCGTCTATACACTTTAATACTTCTTTCTTTTTGTTTTCTTCAGATTTCAGCGCAACAGAAAGATATTGTGAAAAACCAGGGGATTACTTCTTCCTTACATCAGGCCAATATCGGGAAGATCATTTTTACATCAAAATCAATTCCTGTTTCAGAATTGAAAGAAACTGATTTTTTAGAAGTATATACCTTAACTAACAAAAGCGACCTGTTTTTCACTGTATTTATGGGCAATTCTCTTACAAATTACATGCATATCATAGCGCCAGAGTTAAGTGCCGGTGAACTTGTTAAGACCGGCAATTACCAGTTCTCCTTATTCATTGATAATCAACTGATATACAAAAGTAATCTTTGGCCGTGTGCGCCTTATGCAAAAATACAGGATACAGCGACAATTATC
>OCZT010002808.1_pt1 | contig 17942 bp, 17 predicted proteins | sample 1539031 | NCBI WGS metagenome assembly OCZT01 (sample SAMEA3539308, study PRJEB22396) | soil metagenome | biome: tundra; feature: field; material: soil | place: USA | collected 2010-05 | depth 0.15 m | reverse complement strand
CGAACTACCGGCCGTCCTGGACGGTGGCGCAGCCCATCCGGAGCTGCGCAACAGCAACCCTACGTCCCCGCACTTAAAGACGCGTAAAGGTTAAACCGCTTTGGACTGGCTGCAGCGGCGAACAGGCCGCTCGTTCGATGCAAACAGCGACCGAAGCCCGCGAATGGACCAATGGGTTGGCGGCCTGACACGATCTCAACATTCTGCTAACCATGTCAGCACACGCTTCTTCCGGCCCAGCTGGCGCCGGCCGGGTCCAGCCGTTTCGAGGGCAAGACGAACTCCGGCCAGGATGTCTCACTGTCCCGCTAGAGCATGATCCGGAAAAGTGGAAGCCGGTTTTTCCCTCGGGACAAACGCGAAGCGTTTGCCCGGAGATCATGCTCAAACAGAAAGATAAGGCCAGAGTCCAATTCATCTCAGTTGGATCAGACTTTGGCGAGCAAAGCCCGCGTCAGTTTCGTCAGGCGGACAGGCCCGTGAGTTCGAGGCTGAGCGTGCGCAATCGCTTGCGGGCGGCCTCATCATAGGCCTGCGGGTTGGCTTGCGATTGCTGCATGCCATTGAAGAATAGCCCGCTCTTGCCTGCCACATCGTCGCCAGCCGCAAGATGCAAAATCGCCTCCCCGCCCTGCTCGACCGTGCTGATCGGCGTTATGCCGCCTTCACGCACCATCGTGGTGTTCATATAGGTGGCGGGATGCAGTGCATTCACCGTCACGCCCGAGCCCTCGAGTTCTCGCGCCAGATCGACGGTGAACATGATCTGCGCGAGCTTGCTCTGCGCGTAGGCGCGCGTCCCGGTGTAACCCTTGGTCAGCATCACATCGTCGAAATCGAGCGGATGCTGGCCGAGCGAGGCGACATTCACGATACGTGACGGAGCACTTGCCTTTAACAAGGGAAGCAGCAGGTGCGCGAGCAGAAATCCGGAAAGATAGTTCACGGCAAACCGCAGTTCGTGCCCATCCGCGCTGGTCCGTCGCTCAGTCCCGAGCGTCCGTGATCCGATCCCGGCATTGCTGATGAAAACGTCGAGCCGCTTGTGCTCGGCGAGCACCGTTTCGGCGAGCTGCCGCGCGGCTGCAAGCGACGACAAATCGGCCTGATAGAAGACAGGCTCACTGTGCCCTTGCCGCTTGATCTCATCGGCGAGAGTTCTGGCCCGCTCCCTGTCGCGGCCATGGATCAGGACTCTTGCGCCGGCGGCGGCGAGTTTGGCGGCGACATAGCGGCCGACGCCATCGGTCGAACCCGTGACCAACACCGTCTTGCCGTCCATTTTCATCTCGATGCGCTCCTTATCAAGTTAGCGCATTTTCTTGCGGCAAACCGGATTCCACTTTGCCGGAAAATGCTCTGAAGCCGTCAGTGAATTTCGGCCGACCGGGCAAGCGCCTCTTTCAGCTTTTCAAGGGTAAATGACGGGCTGCGGGCTATTTCAAGAATTGGCGTCTCGCGGCGGCCGCAGAGTTCAGCCGCATCCGGCAGCTTCGCAGCGACGTCGGGCGGAATCACCACGGCGCCGTGACGGTCGGCGTGAATGAGATCGCCGGAGCGCACCGTCATTCCGGCGACGCGAACTTCGCCGCCAAAACTTTCGGCGTGAACCCAGGCGTGAGAGGGTCCGATCGAGCCCGCGAGAGCCTGAAAGCCCGGAGCCCATTGCGGAATGTCGCGGATCGATCCGTCGGTGATGACACCGAGACAGCCGAGCGCCTTGTGGACGGAACTTTGAACCTCACCCCAGAACGCGCCAAAGCCAACGTCAGGGCCGTCGATATCCTGAATAACGTTGATGCGCGGCCCCGGTCCGGTACCGACATATTCGTAATAGGCGAGCCGCCGCTTCTGCGCTTCAGCGGCCGGAAGTCCGGAAGCGAGGACCGAGCGGATCGTCGTCGTGCGCGCATATCCGACGATCGGCGGCAGATCGGGGAACGGGCACACCAGCGGCTTGGTCGTATAGCCGATCAGACGACGTTCCGGCGCGACGATCTCCAGCGCGTTGCAGATCGTCGGCGTGTCATAGCGCCCCAACGCTTCAAGAAGTGAAGCAGGCAGCGGCGCTGTCGTGGAATTCGTCACGGCGTTCTCTCCAGAATTTATGGGCCGGCCATTTTTGAAGGCCGCGTATAAAGCAGCGATATACCCGAGTTTCGGATCGAACCCAACTCGGCGATCGCTCATGGCAGATATTTCAAGGGATGAAGTCGCCGCCCCGTCGAGCAGGCCGCTCAGTTGAGCCGAGCCGGCCGATCGTCCTGTTGCGTTTCGGCGGCGGTCGAAGCAAACGGCGGCGCAGGATTTGACGGGGCGACATCGGCCGGCGTTACGGCCGGCGCGGCGGCGCGGCGCGCTTGGTCGCGATAGGACTTCCATCCGGCCGGCAGGCTCAAGAGGTAAAGCACCGAGCCCGCCGACAGAATGTGCCAGGGATAGCCGATCAGGAGCGCGATGAAGAAGATCACGGAGACGAAAACCGGCAATACCATTTCCGGCGGCACACGCATGCGCACGGTCTTGCCCGAAAACACCGGCAGCCGCGAAACCATCAGGAACGCGATCAGCAGCGTATAAAGCGCGGTCAGCATTGCCGGCGGTCTCGGCAGACCGAGGAATGCGAGGTAGATCGGAAGCAGCACGGTGATCGCGCCAGCGGGCGCCGGAACGCCGGTGAAGAAATTCGCCGCAAACGCGGGCTTGTTCGGATCGTCCATGGTCGCGTTGAAACGGGCGAGCCGCAGGCCGCCGCTGATCGCAAACACCATCGCGGCGATCCAGCCGCCATTGTGCAGCTCGTGCAACTGCCAGAAGTACAGGATCAGACCCGGCGCGACGCCGAAATTGACGAAATCGGCGAGGCTGTCGAGCTCTGCCCCGAATTTCGACTGGCCCTTGATCATGCGCGCGACACGGCCGTCCAGGCCATCGAGCACGGCTGCGAACACGATCGCCGCCACCGCCAGTTCCATCCGCCCTTCGGTGGACAGGCGGATCGCCGTCAATCCCGCACAGATCGCGAGCAAGGTGATGACGTTGGGCACCAGCATCCGCACCGGAATGGGGCGAAACCGGCGGCGGCGCATTTCCGGGTGCTTGGGATCCACAGGCATCTGCATAGGTTACATATAGCAAGCGTCAGCCTGCTCCGCCATCGTGGCGGCCGGCCGACGGTTGACCGCTGAAATGGTTAATCGGCGCGATAAGTCCGGCCGCCGTCGCCAAGCCTGAAATCGGCCAGAATGGTCTCCCCGGCCACCGCGGTCTGACCTTCCGACACCAGAGATTTGGTTCCTTCGGGCAGATATACGTCGAGACGCGATCCGAAGCGGATCAATCCGAACCGCTCGCCGGCGCCGATCGACTGCCCTTCGCGAACGAACGACACAATCCGGCGCGCCACCAGCCCGGCGATCTGGACCACGCCGATGCGCCCGTTTGGCGTCGAGATAACCAGCGAATTGCGCTCGTTATCCTCGCTCGCCTTGTCAAGCTCGGCATTGATAAAGGTGCCCGGCCGATACGCAATCCGGTCGATCCGCCCCGCCACCGGACTGCGGTTCACGTGGCAGTTGAACACGCTCATGAAGATCGAGATGCGCGGCAGCGGCCTGTCGCCGAGGCCGAGTTCGGCCGGCGGCAAAACCTGCGTCACCATCGAGACGCGTCCGTCGGCCGGCGCCACGACGATGCCCTCGCGCACCGGCGTCACCCGCACCGGATCGCGAAAAAACAGCGCGCACCAGACCGTCAGCAATGTGCCGATCCAGCCAAGCGGCGTCCAGATCCAGAACAGGATCAGACTCGCAAGCGCAAAGCCGCCGATAAACGGATAGCCTTCCGGATGGATCGGCGGAATTTGCGCGCGGATGGAATTGGTAATGGACATCAACGTTCACTGTCATTCTTCCCCTCTCCCCTTGCGGGAGATGGGATTACACTTCGGTTATTCTGCAGCCGCTGGGGCCACCAATGCATCGTCGACCGGCGGCGGCACCCGGTTCGGCGCTTCGTTCTCGTCGGCAATCCGCGCCAGTCTCTCCCGCGCCTCCTGGGCCTCACGCTGCCTGTTCCACATACTGGCATAAAGTCCGCCGCTTGCCAAAAGCTGGGAGTGGGTGCCGCGCTCGGCGATACGGCCCTGGTCCAACACAATGATTTCGTCGGCGCCGACGATGGTGGACAGCCGGTGCGCGATCACCAGAGAGGTGCGGTTGCGCGACACCCGCTCCAGCGCATCCTGAATTTCCTGCTCGGTATGGCTGTCGAGCGCCGACGTCGCCTCGTCCAGCACCAGGATCGGCGGCGCCTTGAGCACCGTGCGCGCAATCGCGACGCGCTGCTTCTCGCCGCCTGACAATTTCAGCCCGCGCTCGCCAACCTGGGTCTCATAACCCTTCGGCGACATCTTGATAAAACCGTCGATCTGCGCCAGCTGCGCCGCCTGCTCCACTTCGGCATCGGTGGCGTCCCAGCGGCCGTAGCGAATGTTGTAACGGATGGTGTCGTTGAACAGAACGGTGTCCTGCGGCACCATGCCGATCGATGCCCGCAGCGACGACTGCGTGACCTTTCGGATATCTTGGCCGTCGATCAGGATCTTGCCGCTGGAGACGTCATAGAGCCGAAACAGCAGCCGCGAGATGGTCGATTTGCCGGCGCCGGACGGTCCGACGATCGCGACCGTCTTGCCGGCCGGCACCTCGAAACTGAGGCCCTTCAGGATCGGACGCTCGGGATCGTAGGAGAATCGCACGTCGTCGAAGCGCACATTGCCTGATGTCACGATCAACGGCGTGGCGCCGGGAACATCCTTGATCTCAGGATTCCGCGACAGCACGCTGAACATCTTCTCGATGTCGATCACCGCCTGCTTGATCTCGCGATAGACCATGCCCATGAAATTCAGGGGCTGGTAGAGCTGGATCATCATGGCGTTGACCATGACAAAATCGCCGACCGTATTGTGTCCGCTGCGGACTCCGATCGCGCACATCAGCATCGTCGCGGTCAAGCCGCCGGTGAAAATGATCGCCTGCCCGGTATTGAGAACCGCAAGCGACGTATAGGTCTTCACGCTGGCCTGTTCGTAGCGTGCCATCGAATGATCGTAGCGGGTGGCTTCGCGCTCCTCGGCGCTGAAATATTTCACCGTCTCGTAGTTCAGAAGCGAGTCGATCGCCTTGGTGTTGGCCTCGGTGTCGGAATCATTCATCTTGCGGCGAATCTCGATCCGCCATTCGGTCGCGATGTAGGTATAATACATGTAGATCACCACCGTGATCATGGTGGCGAGCACATAGCGCCAGTCGAACTGCCACAGCAGCACGGCCATCAGCAGCGAAACCTCGACGATGGTCGGGACCAGTTGCAGGATCACCATCCGCACAATGACTTCGATGCCGAGGCGGCCGCGCTCCAGCACCCGCGTCAGGCCTCCGGTCTTGCGCTCCAGATGAAAGCGCAGCGACAGTTCATGCATGTGGACGAAGGTGAGAAAAGCGAGCTTGCGCACCGCGTGCATCGCCACGCGGGCGAAGATTCCGTCGCGCCATTGGGTCAGGACCGCCATCACCACGCGCACGCCGCCGTAGCTTAAGGTCATGATCAGGGGCGAGGCGATCAGCCAGAGCGGCCAGTTCGACGATTGCGCAGGCGCGGTATCCGCGCCGGTCAGGGCGTCGATCGCCCATTTGAACGTGAACGGCACCGACAGCGTCGCCAGCTTGGCGACCAGCAGCAGCACCATCGACCAGACCACGCGCATCTTGAGATCGACGCGGTCGCCGGGCCAGATGTACGGCCACAGATGCATCAGCGTCCCGATCAGGGTCGCCTGTTCGATTGCCTTGCTGGAGGGAGGCAGCGCTTCGCCGGCGCTCCGGGACGAATCAGTGTGAGCCATCAATAAGAGCCTGGAGCAAAGCGGCGCACCGGTCCGCTGTCGCGCGTGTTTGGTCTGTTGATCTGCATTGTTCCCGTCATATAGAGCCTTTGAAAGCCGCGTGCACCCTCGCGGAGCCATTCTTTCGCGATTTCCCGGCATTTGCGGATAGATTCAATTGCGTCCGCGAATCCGCCAGCCTTGACGCCCTTACGTTGCAGTGCCACATGCCGGGCATGAATAAGATCAGAACCGTCTGTGTCTATTGCGGCTCCGGCCCCGGCACAAACCCCCGCTTTGTCGAAGCTGCCATTGCATTGGGAAAGGCTCTCGCCGAGAGCGGTATCCGCCTCGTCTATGGCGGCGGCTCGATCGGGCTGATGGGCGCCGTGGCCACATCCGTACTCGATCACGGCGGCACTGTGACGGGCATCATACCCGACTTTCTCACCTCCCGCGAAAGCGCCCTGACGCGCGTTCAGGAACTGATCGTCACGCCCGACATGCACGAGCGCAAGCGGCTGATGTTCGAGCGTTCCGACGCGTTCGTGGCGCTGCCCGGCGGGATCGGCACGCTGGAGGAACTGGTGGAGCAACTGACCTGGCAGCAACTCGGCCGCCACGCCAAGCCGGTCCTGCTCGCCAACATCGACGGCTTCTGGGAACCATTGCTCGCGCTGTTCACGCATATGCGGGCAACCGAATTCATTCGACCCAGTCTGGCGGTCGATATCCTCAAGGCGGAACGGGTCGAGGATATCCTGCCGCGGTTGCGCGCCGCCGCGGCCCGCGCGCCGGAGGGCACAGAGAAACTGGCGCCTGAAATGGCGCGCCGGCTCTGAGCTGTTGGAGCTATCGCTATGTCTCTGCATCATCCGCCGGGAACGTCACCGCCTCGATACGATTGCCATCGGGATCGATAACGAACGCCGCGTAGTAACGGACGCGATCGTGCGGGCGCAGACCCGGCGCGCCGTCGGAGCGGCCTCCGGCATTCAGCGCGGCTGCGTGGAACGCATCGACGTCTGCGGCCGATTTCGCCCGAAGGCAGATATGGACCCCGCTCTCCGGCGCGACCGGCGCCATATCGGCACGCAAATTGATCCAGAACTCGGGATAGCTCTTGCCGAAACCGATCGTCGCCGGCCGCGTCACCAGTCGCGACAGACCGAGCGGCGCCAGCGCCAATTCATAAAAGCGCGCGGCGCGTTCCAGATCACGTACGCCGACAGAGACATGATCGATCATCGAAGATGCATCCCAGGTGGCGCGAAGAGAGTAGCCCGATTTAGCAGGTCATTCCGGGGCGGGCTTTAGCGCGAACCCGGAATGACGAGACCAACGTGTGGCTCCTCAGGCCGGCGCGCCTGACTTCACCAGCTTGTAGATCACCGAATCCATCAGCGCCTGGAACGATGCGTCGATGATATTGGGCGACACCCCGATCGTGGTCCAGCGCTCGCCCTCCTCGTCCTCGCTCTCGATCAGCACCCGCGTCACCGCCTCGGTACCGCCATTGAGGATACGCACGCGGTAGTCGATCAGCTTCAGGCCTTCGATGTACTTCTGATATTTGCCGAGATCCTTGCGCAGCGCCACGTCGAGCGCATTGACGGGACCATTGCCCTCGGCCGCCGAGATCAGCTTCTCGCCGTCGACATCGACCTTGACCACCGCCATCGCCACCGTGACGCGCTGGCCGTTGGCGTTGTAGCGCTGCTCGACATTGACATCGAATTGCTCGACCCGGAAATATTCCGGCACCTTACCCAGCGTGCGCCGCGCCAGCAGGTCGAACGAGGCGTTGGCGGATTCATAGGCGTAGCCCGCGGCCTCGCGCTCCTTCAATTCCTCGACCAGACGAACCAGCTTCGGATCGTTCTTGTCGTAGGCAATGCCGGCCCGATCGAGTTCGGCGATGACGTTGGAACGGCCGGCCTGGTCGGATACCAGCACCTTGCGATGATTGCCGACCGACTCGGGCGACACATGTTCGTAGGTCTGCGGATCCTTGAGAACCGCGGAAGCATGAATGCCGGTCTTGGTCACGAACGCGCTTTCGCCGACATAGGGCGCGTGGCGATCAGGCGCACGGTTGAGCATGTCGTCCAGCATCCGCGAAACCTTCATCAGGGTCGCCATCTTGTCCGGTGACACGCCGATTTCGAAGCAATCGGAAAATTCGCTCTTGAGCCGCAGGGTCGGGATCAGCGAACACAGATTGGCGTTGCCGCAGCGTTCGCCGAGGCCGTTCAGCGTGCCCTGGATTTGCCGCACGCCGGCGCGCACCGCGGCCAGCGAATTGGCGACCGCCTGCTCGGTGTCGTTATGGGCGTGAATGCCGACGTGATCGCCGGGAATATGCTTCAGCACGTCAGTGACGATGGTCTCGACCTCGTGCGGCATGGTGCCGCCATTGGTGTCGCACAGCACCACCCAGCGCGCGCCGGAATCATAGGCCGCCTTGGCGCAGGCAAGCGCGAATTCCGGATTTTCCTTGTAGCCGTCGAAGAAATGCTCGCAGTCGAGCATGACTTCGCGGCCCGCCGACTTCGCGGCCTTCACGCTGTCGCGGATCGAGGCGAGATTTTCCTCGTTGGTGGTCTCGAGCGCGACGCGCACCTGATAGGCCGACGATTTCGCGACAAAGCAGATCGCATCCGCCTTGGCCTCCAGCAGCGCCGCCAGACCCGGATCGTTCGAGGCCGAACGGCCGGGACGCCGCGTCATGCCGAATGCCGTGAAGCTGGCGTGATTGAGATCAGGTTTCCTGGCAAAGAATTCAGTGTCGGTGGGATTGGCGCCGGGATAGCCGCCCTCGACATAGTCGATGCCGAGCTCGTCGAGCATCTGCGCGATCAGCTGCTTGTCGTGCAGCGTGAAGTCGACGCCGTTGGTCTGCGCGCCGTCGCGCAGCGTGGTGTCGAACAGATAAAGGCGTTCGCGCTTCATGTCGAAACTCCTGGCGACGTGCCACCGGCCAGCGCCTTCTGCATCGTGGTGTTGGCGAGCCATTCGCCATTGACCGTCACGGTGTTGCGCTGCTTGCCGACATAACCGCGCTTTGCGAAGAATTCCTGCGCATTGTCGCTGGCGTCGACCGTAAGACTCTTGGCGCCGCGGCCGCCGGCGAGTTTTTCCAGCGCCTCGCACAGCATCGACGCCACGCCCTGCCCCGCCGCGCTGGGGTGAACATAGAGCATGTCGATATGATCGGCGCCCTTCAGCGAGGCAAATCCGACAGGAGAATTCTGCAGCGTCGCGACCAGCGTAAGCTCGCCGGCGAGACGCTTGCCGAACTCATTCTCGTCGCCGGCGGCGCTGGCCCACGCCTGCTGCTGCGCCTCGCTGTAGTCCTCGCCGGTCAATTCCTCGATGCTCGCGGCAAAGATCGCCGCCAGCACGGGCGTATCCGCCGCAAGGAACGGCCGCAGCGCGGGTTTCGGCAGCGCCTGTCCCATTATGCCCACCAGGATCCGATCAGCTTCAGCGCGAGTACCACCGCGCCCAAGATCAGCAACCACTTGATGGCGATGTAATAGCGCCAGTGCTTTGGAAACGGCGTGTCGGGCTTCGTCATCGCGAGATCTCCCAGGTGGTCACGGGATTGCCGTTGGCATCCTTGCCGTCCTTCAGCACAATGCCCATGGCGGCGAGTTCGTCGCGGATGCGATCGGACTCCTTGAAGTCCTTTCGTGCGCGGGCGGCAGTGCGATCTGAAATCAAACCATCGACTTGTTTCGCGTCCATGCCGCTCGCTTGCTGTTTTCGGCCTTTCCACTCCGCCGCACTCTCGGACAGGAAACCGAGAAGCCGCAAGGAAGCAGCAAACTCCTGGCGATCTCGTTCATTTCCGGAAGCCGCGCTATTCCGCAAACTGTGCAACGACGCGATCATCTGGGGCGTGTTCAGGTCGTCTGACAGCGCCTCGAAAACGGCGCCCGAAGGCCGTTCGTGCTTGACATCCGCAGCAACCCAATACCAGTCGTCGAGCGTCTTCGCAGACTCTTCCAATCCTTTCAACGTCCAACCGATCGGCGAGCGATAGTGCGTCTTCAGCATGTTGAGACGTAGCACCTCGCCCGGCCAATCGGCCAGCAACTCCCTGATCGTCACGAAATTGCCTGTCGACTTCGACATCTTGTCGCCTTCGACATGAACGAATTCGTTGTGCATCCAGATGTTCGCCATGGCAGGCGTACCGTGCGCGCAACGCGACTGTGCAATCTCGTTCTCATGATGTGGGAAAATGAGGTCGATGCCGCCGCCATGGATGTCGAACACTTCCCCGAGATAAGCGGCGCTCATGGCCGAGCACTCGATGTGCCAGCCCGGACGTCCCCTGCCCCACGGGCTTTCCCATCCCGGCTCATCGCCGGAGGATTGCTTCCACAACACGAAATCGAGCGGACTCTTCTTGTGCGCATCGACGGCAACGCGCGCGCCCGGCCGCTGCTCGTCGAGCTTGCGGCCCGATAACATTCCGTAGTCCGGCATCGACGCGGTATCGAACAGAACTTCGCCGCCGGCCTCATAAGCGTGACCGCGCGCGATCAATTGCTTGATCAGCGTCACCATATCCGTCTTGCCGTCGGCGCGCGGCAGCACGAAATCGGTCGCGCGCGGTTCGAATGTTGGCGGGAGAGCGCCGAGCGCCGCCACGTCAGCGTGGAACTGCGTGGCTGTCTTCTCGGTAACCTTGCGGATCGCCTCGTTCAGCGGCAGGCCGGGAAAATCCCGCGCGGCGCGATCGTTGATCTTGTCGTCGACGTCGGTGATGTTGCGGACATAGGTGACGTGACCCTCGCCGTAGAGATGCCGCAGCAGCCGGAACAGCACGTCGAACACGATGACCGGGCGCGCATTGCCGATATGGGCGAAGTCATAGACCGTCGGCCCGCAGACATACATGCGCACATTGTCAGGATCGAGCGGCACGAACGGCCGCTTCTCCTTGGTCAACGTATCGTAGAGGCGCAGTTCCATGGATATCCCGTCGGTAGTGCCGCCGATTTGAAGTTCCTGTCCCGCGGGCCGCAAATCCGATCAGGAACTTCAAATCGAAAAGCGGCACTACAATTGTATTTCTTGTCGGTGTCCCCTCCGGCTCTCACGTTCGCAAACACGCCCGCGGCGACGGAGTGCGAACGTGAGAGCCGGGGATACTGCCGGCCGGGCGTCCAGTGATCTCGTGTGAGAAAAGACGGCCTCAGCCAGCGAATCGCTAGCTCGTAATCTCGCGGCAAATGCCACAAATGGCGAGGAAACCGTTCATGGGGCCACCATGGGCCAGCCCGGGGGATGGCGTCAAGAGCTTGCTAAAAGCCGATTTCGGCCATGAAACCGCCCGCTAGTGCGGTGAATTTGAAGTTCCTATCAGTTATGCCGCAAGCTCGTCTTAGGAACTTCAAATTCAAAACCGCACTAGGAATCATAGAGTTGCTAGTGCTCCTTTGATTCCGAAGTTCGCATCAAGGGTGCAGCAAATGCTTGCGAACTTCGGAATCGGAGCACTAGAGCCATGGTTAATCATTGTTAATGTTTTCCGTTTATGGAATGAGGGCGGTCCTCTCATTCATCGGTGCACCATGCGATCCATGTCAGCGCTCTTGGCCTGTATGTTCCTGCTCGCCGCGTCGGCTGCATCGGCCGACAGCCGTGTCTTCATCATCGCCAACCAGGCGGACGGCTACGGCGTCGACCAGTGCCTCGCCAAGGGCGAAAAATGCGGTGAGCATGCCGCCCGGTCCTATTGCCAGTCGCGGGATTTCGCCCAGGCCTCGTCCTACCGGCGTGTCGACCCGGATGAAATAACCGGGTCGGTTCCCAAGGCAGGCGCGACCTGCAATCATGCAGGTTGCAACGAATACGTCGCCATTACCTGCCAACGCTAAAGCCGGCTGCCGCGGCGAGACCGCGCCGGCCACACCGGCGCCCCGGAAACGACGTGACGCTGCCGCGAGAAGCGGGTATGTGAGGCCGCGTTGGCCGCGCTTTCGGTTTCCACGCCGCGCGGAGTCGTCTAATGGCCGGATATGCCTGAAACGCTGATTGCCCCCTTCTCCAGATGGATTTTGGCCTGCGCTGCGCTGCTCGGCGTGGTCGCGCTGAGCGTTGATGCCTCGGCGCAGATGAATCCGGGTGCGCCGCCGACGCCGCAGCAGGGGGCGGCCGTCAATCCGATGTGCCCGCGGCTGGAAGCGCAACTGGCGACCATCGACCGCGGTGGCGGTGGGGACCCGGCCAAGGACGAACAGATCCGCCGCTATCAGGATGCCGCTGCCAAGCAGCAGGGCGAACTCGATCGCGTCACGTCGCAGGCCAAGCGGATGGGCTGCGACAGTTCCGGATTTTTCTCGCTGTTCAGCGGCCAGTCGGCGCAATGCGGTCCGGTCAACAACCAGATTCAGCAGATGCGGGCCAATCTGGATCAGATCACGACCAGCCTCGAGCGGCTGCGCGGTGGCGGCTTCGGCGGCGCCGATCGCGAAAATCAGCGCCGCTCGGTTCTGCTGGCGCTCGCCCAGAATAATTGCGGGCCGCAATATGCCAATGCCCCGCGAGGCCCGGGCAATTTCCTGGATAATCTGTTCGGGAACAACAATAACAATCCAAACGCGCCAGGCGCCGATCTCGGTCCGCAATCCGGCACCTTCCGCACGGTCTGCGTCCGCACCTGCGACGGCTTCTATTTTCCAATCTCGTTCGCCACCGTGCCCGCCCGCTTCCCCGACGACGAAAAGACCTGCAAGGCTCTGTGCCCGGCGGCGGAGGCTACCCTCTTCAGCTATCGCAACCCCGGCGAAGACATGAGTTCGGCGGTGTCGATCAACGGCCAGCCCTATTCGTCGTCGCCGAATGCGTTTCGCTACCGTCAGGAGTTCAATCCGTCCTGCGCCTGCAAGGCTGCCGGACAGACATGGTCCGACGCGCTGAAGAGCATCGACGACAAGGCCGCCGCCGAACAGCAAGGCGATATCATCGTCACCGAAGAGAGCGCGAAGAAGATGTCGCGGGCGCCGGCGAAAGCAACTCCGGCCGCCGCCAAGAAAGGTGCTGCACCGGCAGGCACGGCGGCCACCGCCCCGGCGCCGGATGTGCCAACAGGTGCAGCGCCTTCAACCGGCTCCGAAAACAAGCCGATCCGTTCGGTAGGTCCGACCTTTATCCCCGCGCGCTAGGGTCTGATCCAGCTTCGCTGAATCAGACCCGTCGCTTATTCTTGTTTGAGCATGATCTCTTCCGAAAACCGCTATCCACTTTTCGGGATCGTGCTCTCCTATCCTTCAAACGCTTCCGCCGATCCACGGCCCGCGCGCGACACCAGCGTGTCGTCGGGTTCGGGCAATGCCTTGCCGGTGTCGCGAAACTTGTTGGTGATGGGATAGCGGCGGTCGCGCCCGAAATTCCGGCTCGTCACCTTGACGCCCGGTGCCGCCTGTCGCCGCTTGTACTCGGCGATGTTGAGCAGGCGATCGATCCGCGCCACCACCTCGCGGTCGAACCCCGCAGCCACGATCGACGCCAGCGGCTCTTCACGCTCGACCAGCCGTTCCAGGATCGCGTCGAGCATATCGTAGGGCGGCAACGAATCCTGGTCGGTCTGGTTTTCGCGCAGCTCCGCCGTCGGCGGCCGCACGATGATGTCAGGCGGAATGACTTCCCCCGATGGACCGAGCGCGCCGTCCGGCTTCCATGAATTGCGCAAGCTCGAGAGCCGAAACACCTCGGTCTTGTAGATATCCTTGATCGGATTGTAGCCGCCGTTCATGTCGCCATAGAGCGTGGCGTAGCCTACCGACATCTCCGACTTGTTGCCGGTGGTGACCACCATCGCGCCGGTCTTGTTGGAGATCGCCATCAACAGCGTGCCGCGCGTGCGTGCCTGCAGATTCTCTTCGGTGATATCGCGCGGCAGGCCTGCGAAGGTGCCCGACAGGATCTCCTCAAAGCCGTTCACCGCCTGTGCGATCGGCAGCACCTCATAACGGATGCCGAGCGCGCCGGCGAGTTTTGCCGCGTCATCGAGCGACACCTGCGCGGTGAAACGGAACGGCAGCATCACGCCGCGGACGCGCTCCGCGCCCAGCGCATCGACCGCGATCGCCGCGCAAAGCGCGGAGTCGATGCCGCCGGATACGCCCAGCAGCACGCCGGGAAATCCGTTCTTCCCGACATAATCGCGCAGTCCCAGCACACAAGCGGCGTAGTCGCCCTTGTCGCCATCGACCACCGGCGCAACCGGCCCGGAGCAGCGCCAGCCGGCGGTGCTCTTGCTCCAGCGCAGCGTGGTGATGCTTTCTCCAAACGCCGGCAATTGCGCCGCCACCGAGAGATCGGCATTCAGCGCAAACGAAGCGCCGTCGAATACGAGCTCGTCCTGTCCGCCGACCTGATTGAGATAAATCAGCGGAAGCCCGCTTTCGGTGACGCGCGCCACCGCGATCGACAGCCGCAAATCATTCTTGTCGCGCGCGTAAGGCGAACCATTCGGCACGACCAGAATTTCCGCGCCGGTCTCCGCGAGGCATTCGACGACGTTTTCGTAATCCTCCGACTCTTCAAGCCAGATGTCCTCGCAAATCGGGACGCCAACCCGGACGCCGCGGATGGTTATCGGGCCGGCGGCAGGACCGCGCGCAAACAGGCGCTTTTCATCGAACACGCCATAATTCGGCAGATTGGCCTTGAAACGAATGGCCGCGATGCGTCCATCGTCCAGCAGGGCGCAGGCATTGTAGAGCTTGCCATCCTCCACCCACGGACTCCCGATCAGGACAGCCGGGCCGCCGTCGGCGGTGTCTCGCGCAAGCCCTTCGATGGCAGCGCGGCATGCCGACTGAAACGCCGGTTTCAGCACCAGGTCTTCCGGCGGATAGCCGGCGATGAACAATTCAGGCAGGACCAGGAGATCGGCGCCGTCAGAGCGCGCCTGCGCGCGCGCGGCGCGCGCTTTGGTGGCATTGCCGGCGACATCGCCGACCGTCGGGTTCAACTGGGCCAGCGTGATCGTAAACTGAGCGGCGCGTTCGGTCATGTAGCGATGGTGCCTTGCGCACGGCCAAACTGCAATTGCATGCTTTAGATTGCGCCCATGCGTTCGGCGATGGCGAACAACCAGAACAGACCGGCCATGACCAGCGCAACGCCCACCGCCGCCGAGCCCATATCCTTGACCCGCCCGATTTGCGGATCAGGATCGGTCGTCAGCCGGTCGGCGAGCTTTTCGATCGCGGTATTGAGCAATTCCACCACCAGCACCAGAACGACGGCGGCGACCAGCTCGACGCGACGCATGGTGGTCGCGCCGATCAGCCACGCCAGCGGCAAAGCGAGCGCCAGCGCGGCAAGCTCCTCGCGAACGGCCTGTTCCGAGCGGATCGCAAAGGCCAGGCCGTTGCGCGTATTGATCGTGGCCCGCCAGAACCGCAGCAACTCAAAGTCCCGCCGCGACCGGCATCGGTTTTACCCTGCCGCCGCGTTCCTGCTTGAGCAATTCCGCGATCAGGAAAGCCATGTCGATCGACTGCTCGGCATTGAGGCGGGGATCGCAGACCGTATGATAGCGATCGTTGAGATCCTCATCGGTGATGGCGCGGGCGCCGCCGGTGCATTCGGTCACGTTCTGTCCGGTCATTTCCAGGTGGACGCCGCCGGCGTGGGTACCCTCCGCCGCGTGAATGGTGAAGAACGACTTCACCTCCGCCAGGATCCGGTCGAACGGACGGGTCTTGTAGCCGCTGTTCGAGGTGATGGTGTTGCCATGCATCGGATCGCATGACCAGACCACTACGCGACCTTCGCGCTGCACGGCGCGGATCAACTGCGGCAGATGATCGCCGACCTTGTCTGAACCGAAGCGGTTGATCAGCGTCAGGCGCCCGGGTTCATTGTCCGGATTAAGCACGTCGATCAGCCGCAACAGTTCGTCCGACTTCAGCGAGGGACCGCATTTCAATCCGATCGGGTTCCTGATGCCGCGGAAATATTCCACATGGCCGTGATCGAGCTGGCGGGTGCGGTCGCCGATCCAGATCATATGACCCGATGTCGCGTACCAGTCGCCGGTCGTGGAATCGACCCGGGTGAAGGCCTGCTCGTAGCCGAGCAGCAGCGCCTCGTGGCTGGTGTAGAAATCGGTGGCGCGCAGCTCGGGGTGGCTTTCGAGATCGAGCCCGCAGGCGCGCATGAAGTTCAGCGCGTCCGAAATCCGATCGGCCAATTCCTTGTAACGCCGCGACTGCGGGGAATCCTTGAGGAATCCAAGCATCCATTGATGCACGCTGCCGAGATTGGCGAAGCCGCCGGTCGCAAACGCCCGCAGCAGATTTAGCGTCGCCGCCGACTGGCGATACGCCATCAGCTGACGCTGCGGATCGGGGGTGCGCGCTTGCGCCGTGAACGCGATGTCGTTGACGATATCGCCGCGGTAGCTCGGCAGCTCGACGCCGCCAATCTTTTCGGTCGGCGACGAGCGCGGCTTGGCGAACTGTCCGGCGATGCGGCCGACCTTCACCACCGGCACGGCGCCAGCATAGGTCAGCACCACCGCCATCTGCAGCAGCACGCGGAAGAAATCTCTGATGTTGTTGGCGCCATGCTCGGCGAAGCTTTCGGCGCAGTCGCCGCCTTGCAGCAGGAAGGCCTCGCCTGCGGCTACCCGCGCAAGCGCCTTTTTCAGGTTGCGGGCCTCACCTGCAAAAACCAGCGGAGGAAACGTGGCAAGCTGCGCCTCGACATCGGCCAATGCCTTCGCATCGGGATAATCGGGGATCTGCAGCACCGGCTTGGCGCGCCAGCTGTCGGGTGTCCACCGCTCGGACATGGCGTTAACTCCTGAGCAATAACCGTTACTTACCCGCCTTCGCTAAAGCTTCGACGGACCAACACTGGAAAGCCCGGCGAAGCCTTGGCGTAGTCGGCTCGGAGGTAGCGAAGGGCCGGGTTATACACAGGCTGATGACGGACCGCCAGTTGGATTTCCGCCCTGCAAGACAAGCCCTTGCGGCAAAAGCCGAATCCGCATTTGCTCGGACGCTCACGAACGCATGGGGGAAATCGCGGTGGCAGAGGCTGCGCTGGACGACGTTTTCATCGATGACATCACCTTCCCCGCTGCGGACGGATATTTGCTGGGGGCAACGCTGTTCTTGCCCCGAGGGGCGAAGCGCAACGCAGTCCTGATCAATTCGGCCACGGCGGCGCCGCGCAAGATCTACCGGGGGTTTGCCGGCTATCTGGCGCGGCGGGGCTGCGCGGTCTTGACCTACGATTATCGCGGCACCGGCGACTCCCGGCAGAAATCGCTGGTCGGCTACAACCAGCCCAAATCATTGGTCGGCTTCAAGGCCTCGATGTCGGATTGGGCTGCGCTCGATGTTACCGCCGCGGTGGCCTGGATGCGCGAGCGCTACAAAAGTCTGTCTCTCAATTATGTCGGCCATTCCTTCGGCGGCCAGGCGCTGGGACTACTTGTCAACAACACCGAGGTCTCACGCGCGCTGTTGATCGCGGCGCAAGCCGGATACTGGAAGCTGATGGCTTCGCCGGAACGCTATCGGGTCTATGCCATGCTGAATTTCGTCGGCACCCCCCTCACCCGGCTCCTGGGCTATGCGCCGGGCTGGAGCGGTCTGGGCGAGGATCTGCCGAAGGGCGTGTTCGAGCAATGGGTCGGCTGGGTCATGAGCGAGCGCTATTTGTTCGACGATCTCAAGCTCAAGGCCCTTGCGAACTTCCCTCATTATCGAGGTGCGTTGCGCTCCCTGTGCCTCTCCGATGATCCCTGGGCGACGCGACCGGCGGTCGAGCTTCTCTGTTCAGGATTTATCTCGACCAAGCCGGAAATCCTGACCATCACGCCCGCCGACGCGGGAGCGACCAAGATCGGCCATTTTGGTTTCTTTCGCCCGGAGCATCGCGACACGCTCTGGAGAGGTGCGGCGGAATGGATGGAGGCGGCGGGATAGGCGGCACGACATGGCTGATTCAATTTTCAAAGAACCAAAGACGGAAACCGTCATTGCGAGCGAAGCGAATTAATCCGGACTTCGTC
>OCZT010002804.1_pt1 | contig 17954 bp, 18 predicted proteins | sample 1539031 | NCBI WGS metagenome assembly OCZT01 (sample SAMEA3539308, study PRJEB22396) | soil metagenome | biome: tundra; feature: field; material: soil | place: USA | collected 2010-05 | depth 0.15 m | reverse complement strand
GGCAACGAACAGAAATCGTGACAATCGCCTCATCCGGAAAAAATTATCCCACGGTTGACCCGCGCATCGAGGCGAGCGACGATGCGCGAGGAGGTCCGACGTGTCCTGCGGCGAGCACGAGAGTCACGCTCATAAGCACGGGCCGAGCTGCGGCCACAAGGCCGTGCGACACGGCGACCACGCGGACTACCTCCATGACGGGCACCTGCACGCTCCCCACGAGAACCATCTCGACGAGCACCGCCTCGAGGTGGACCGGAAACGGCCGGAGGTGTGCGCGCCCATAGAGTGCGGCGAAGCGCACGGGGGATCCTGCGGCCACGAACGAGTCCCGCACGGCGATCATCTGGACTACGACGTCGCCGGCGCCCTTCATCACCCGCACGGCGGCCATTGCGATCTGCACGGCCTCCTGCCGGGCGAAAAGGGCGGCGCGAAGCGCTGAGGACCTTAGACTGAGATCAAGTTCCCTTGACGCCTTCTTTGTGGCGAGCTAGTCTCTGACTAGACGGACTAGTCGGAGGTATCCATGCGACGTTGGCAGCTCCAGGAAGCGAAGGCCCGGCTCAGCGAAGTCGTGAAGTCGGCCCGCGAAGGGCCGCAGGAGATCAGCGTGCGTGGCGAGCCGGCGGCCGTCGTACTGTCTATCGAGGAGTACGAGCGGCTGAAAAAGAAGAAGCTCTCGCTCGCCGAGTTCGTTCGCCGGTCGGGACTCGTAGGCGTCGACCTCGACCTCGAGCGCGACAAGTCCCCGGCTCGAGACATCGACCTTTGAGCTATCTGGTCGACACCAACGTGCTCTCGGAGCTGGTGCGGCCGCGTGCGGACGAACGCGTCGCGGAGTGGGTGCGGAGCGCGCCCGCGGCGGGCCTTTTCGTCAGTGTTCTTACGCTGGGTGAGATCAGGAAAGGCGCGGAGCGTCTGCAGGCCGGAGCACGCAAAGAACGCCTCCGTTTGTGGTTGGAACGAGACGTGGCGACGCTCTTCCAGGGTCGCGTGCTGCCGGTTGATTCGGCCGTCGCCGATCGTTGGGGAAGGCTCCTTGCCGCGGCCGGGCGCACCTTGCCCGCCATCGACTCGCTCCTCGCCGCGACCGCGCTTGTCCATGGGCTGCGGCTCGTGACCCGCAACCGAGCGGACTATTCCTTCCCGGGGCTCGAAGTCCTCGACCCGTGGGAGCCGCCCGGGTGAGCGTCGAGATCCGGGAGAGGGTCTTGGAGGACGCCATCGAGGCATTCGGCAAGAGGACGGCAAGCGGTTAGAGCTCCAGCGCCCGTTCGAGGTGAAGGCGCAGGGGCTTCTCGAACGTCCAGCGCGACGTGCGCCGAAGGCCCTGCTCGGCCGCGGCTGAGGCGTGCCAGGCGGCCAGAGCGCCGAGTCGCTCCTGATACCAGGCCTGAGAGACGCCGCCGTTCGCCCAGACCCGCTCGAGTCTTTCGCGCTGGAGCAAGGGGTCGCCGATCTCGGGGTGGTGGTTCACGCCCCAGATGCGTGGCAGTGTGCCGTCCTCCATCCGCGCGAACTCGAACATTGTCACGGCCGGCCCCGGTCCCGCCCCCGGCCGGTCGCAGTCGAAACCGAGAGGCCGCGCGATTCCCGTTCCCGTCGGCAGCAGGTCGAACAGGCGGCTGTCGAGCACCTTGACGTCCGGGCTCCCGTTCTCGGCGAAGTAGTCGCCGAAAAAAGGGTGCGCCCACGCGTCGTCCGTGAGGATGTTCGTCACGATGCCCGCGCTCTTCCCGCCCTTCTCCGGCCCCCGCAAGGCCGCGCGGGCGACGCCCGCCCACCGCGCGAGGAGACCGAACGAATGACAGATGCCGAGCATCGCCGTGGCAGGGCTCGCGAGGACTCCGTCGAAGAAGCGAAACAGCGGCGCCTCCCATGCGGGATCCTCGAGAATCCCCTGCGAGCTCGTCGAGACGCCATCGTTCTCGCGCGGATCCAGGGCTCCCGGACCGCCCGAGCCCACGACGAGCGGAAAGCGAGCGGGAGAAGACGGAATGGCGAGCCCGAGGCGCACGTCGTAGCTCACCACCCGGACCGCCGGGGCCCCGGGATGCTTCTGGCGCGCGTCGTGCGCGTAATTGAGGAGGCTCTCCACGATCGAGGCATGTCCGAGGTTCGCGTAGCCGTGATGCATATCGAGGACCGCGACGTCCACGAGACCCCTCTCCGGAGGGGGCTCATCGCCCGCCTCGCCCACGCGGACGTACGACAGGCCGAGCCCCGGCGGCACGACGATCTGGGAGCCCGGGGCGGGCGCGCGCACGGTCACGGAGGTCGCATTCTCGCTCAGACTTTTTCCTCTTTGAGCGCCCGCGTCATCAGATTCCGCACGGCATCCGTCGGGGTCGTCCGGCCCGAAAGAATCGACGCGACCATCGCGGCAATCGGCATTTCGACACCCACCTTTTCCGCGAGCTCGAGGAGCACCGGCGACGTCGCGACGCCTTCGGCGACCTCGCCACCCAGTGCGGCGACCGCGTCGGTAAGCGACTTTCCGGACGCCAGGGCGAGACCGACACGGCGGTTGCGCGAGAGGTCTCCGGTGGCGGTGAGAATGAGGTCCCCAACGCCCGCGAGCCCCGCGAACGTCTCGGGGGTTCCCCCGAGGCGCGTTCCGAGCCGCCGAATCTCGGCGAGGGCGCGCGTCAGGAGGGCCGCCCGGGTGTTGTGCCCGAGGCGCAGGCCGTCCACGAGGCCGGCCGCGATCGCGACGACGTTCTTCGCCGCACCCGCGATCTCGACTCCCAGGACGTCGGCCGAGCGATAGAGCCGCAGGGTGGGCGAGGACAGGAGCGCCTGGAGCGCCGTCGCGACATCCGGATCCGCGCTCGCAACGACGGCCGCCGCCGGAAGGCCGCGCGCCACCTCGGCAGCGAAGGTCGGGCCGGAGAGTGCGGCGAGCCCGGCCGTCCGCCCGGTGACGAAGGACATGATCTCGGTGGTCCTCCGGCGCGATCCGATCTCGAGGCCTTTGGACGTCGCGACGAGAGGCGTGTCCGGCAGCAGGGGCGCGAGCCTCTCGAGCTCCTTCGCCGTCGCCTGTACCGACACCGACCAGAGAACGGCGGCAGCCCCCTCGAACGCCTCCCGCGCGTTCGTCGTGATCTTGACGCGCGAGGGAATTGGCGGGGCTCCCTGGAGCGCCGGATGGACGCGCGTCTCCGCGAGGCGCGCCACGACGTCGGGCCGGCGGCCGAGAAGCGCCACATCCAACCCCTTGTTCGCGCCATGAACCGCGAGAGCGGTGCCCCAGGCGCCGGTTCCGACAATCGCGAGTCGGGTCAAGAATCCCTCCGTCCGAGACGGAGCTCGGTTCCCTCGAGAAGCCGCCGGATGTTCGCGCGATGCGAGACGATGAGGAGGATCGTGACCGCCGAGGCAGCCGCGACTTCCGGATCGGGCGCGTGGAACAGGAGCCGCATCGCAAGCGGCAGAAGGCACGCCGCGGTGATCGAGCCGAGCGACACGAAGCGCGTCGCGGCGATCACGGCGACGAAGACGGCCACGACCGCGAGCACCGCGAACGGGCACAGCACGGAAAACGCGCCGACGGCCGTCGCGACGCCCTTGCCGCCCTGGAATCCGAACCAGATCGGGAAGACGTGCCCGAGCACCGCGGCGCACGCGGCGCCGCCGAGCCAGCGCGGCTCGTATGTGAGGCTTTGCATGAGGAGCACGGCGACGACGCCCTTGCCGACGTCGAGGAGCATCGTCAGGACGGCCAGCCCCCTCCCCGAGGTGCGAAGCACGTTCGTGGCGCCCGCGTTGCCCGAGCCCTCCCGTCGGACGTCCACGCCCCGAAAGACGCGAACAAGGACAACCGCGAAGGAGATCGAGCCAAGCAGATAGGCCGAGGCGAGAGCGACGAGCTCACGCGTCACCGGCGCCCTCCGTCGGGGACACCGAGAAGGTGCTTGCGGAGCATCCCGAGCGCCGTCGAGGTCGTCCAGCGCCGGATGAGCGCGCGGTCGCCGGGCAGGAGGAGCCGCTTGTGGACCCGCGTCCCGTCCGCCGCGTCGAGGGCGATGTGGATCGTTCCGACGGGTTTCTCCGGCGTGCCGCCCCCCGGGCCCGCGATGCCCGTCGTCGCGAGCCCGACGGTCGCGCCAAACCGCTTGCGCGCGCCCAGCGCCATTTCGCGCGCGGTCTCCTCCGACACGGCTCCGAATCGTTCGAGCGTACCGGCCGAGACGCCCACGAGGTCCGTCTTCGCCGCGTTCGCGTATGTGACGGCCGCGCCGAGGAAGTAGTCCGACGAGCCCGGAATGTCCGTCACGCGGCCCGCGAGCTGCCCCCCCGTGCAGGACTCGGCGAGCGCGAGCGACTGGCTCTTCAGCCGAAGCAGATCGCCGACGACCCCTTCGAGCGTGTCGTCGTCGCGGCCGAAGATCTCTCCCGAGAGCGCCTTGTGAAAGTCGGATTCGATCCTGTCGAGGACGCGGGACGCCTCTTCGAGTGTACCCCGCGCTGCGAACTGAAGCTGCACTTCGCCGGGCGAGGCGAGGATCGTGAAGGGCACGTCGGGATAGGCCGCATAAACGGGCTTGACGAGCGTCTCCACGAGGCTCTCGGGCATCGCGGCGACCTTCAGCGTGCGCCGGTGCAGGCCCGGCGTTCCGTCACGCGCGAGGAGCGGCTCGACGGCTTCCACCCACATCCCCTTCATCTCGTGCGGAACCCCGGGCAAGAGGACGACGGTGCCGCCGCCCGCGGTCACGAGAAATCCCGGAGCCGATCCGCGCGGATTCGCGAGGACGACGGCTCCCTCGATCACGTCGGCCTGCTTTTCGTTCACCTTCGGCATGTCGATCCCGCGGCGCCGAAAGCGCTCCCTGAGACCGAGAAGGATCGCCTCGTCGCGCACGAGCGTGCGGTCGAACACCCGGGCGACGGCCTCTTTCGTGCGGTCGTCGTCCGTGGGCCCGAGGCCACCCGTCATGACGAGAAGCGGCGCGCGCGCGAGCGCGAGGGGAATCTCGGCGAGAAGGTCGTTCCAGCCGTCTCCGACGCAGGCCTTCCGCACCACCCCGATCCCGAGCGCTTCGAGGCGGCCGGTGAGATAGAGCGAGTTCGTGTCGAGACGCGTCGTGCCGAGAAGCTCGCTCCCGACCGCCAGGATGGACGCCGTGTCAGGCCGGGGAGGCGCGGAGGCGCTCACGCCGTCACCTCTTCGCCCACCTGGACCTTCCGCGACGTCTCCTCCCACTCCCACATCTTCGCCTCGAGCAGCCTTCGGGCGTTGTCGCGCGCCGTCTTGACCTGACGGGACTTCTCACCGTCACGAAAGACGTCGGGATTCGAAAGCGACAGATCGAGATTTCGCACCTCTTCTTCGAGACGCGCGATCTCTTCTTCCAGGAGGGACAGGATCTTCTCGTTCTTGAGCCGCCGCCGTTCGGCCGTTCGCTCAGAAGAGGAAGAAGAAGATTTCTTAGAAGGGTTGAGCGGCGCCTGCGCAACTCGAACGGCTGCGGCTTCGCCCGTAGCCGATGCCGTATTGACCTTCGAAGAAATCTCCCGGCCCTTCTTTCTTCTCATCAGATCCGAGTAGTTACCGTCGTGCACTTCGACCGTGCCGCCCGGACCGATCTCGAGGATCTGCGTCGCGATGCGGTCCACGAACCAGCGGTCGTGCGACACGAAGACGATCGCGCCTTCGAAATCCGCGAGCGCGTCCTCCAGGTGCTCGCGCGCGTCGAGGTCGAGATGGTTCGTGGGCTCGTCGAGCAGCAGGAAGTTCGCGCCGCCGAAGACGATGCGCGCGAGCGACAGGCGGCCCTTCTCGCCTCCGGAAAGCGTCGCGATCTTCTGGAACACCTCGTCGCCCCGGAAGTCGAAGAGCGCGAGGAAGTCCCGCGCTTCGTTCTCCCTCATCGTCGGGTCGAGATCCATCACGACGTCGAGCGCCGTCGCGTTCGGCGCGAGGTCGCCCATCTCCTGGTCGTAATACCCGACGAGGACGCCGACGCCCGGCACGGCGGAGCCCGACAGCGGCGGGAGGACGCGCGCGAGGTTCTTGAGAAGCGTCGTCTTGCCGCAGCCGTTCGGCCCCCAGAGCGCCATCCGGTCGCCGCGGCGCAGGAGGAACGAGACAGGCTGCATGAGGGGGCCGGTTTCCGCGTAGCCCGGGACGATCTTCTTCGCCTCGAGGACGCGCCCGCCGGAGACGCGCGCCTCCTCGAATCGGATCGAGACGTCGTTCGCGTCCTCCCGCGGCGCCTCGATGCGCTCGATCCGGGCGAGCATCTTCCGCCGCCCCTGCGCCTGCTTCGTCTTCTGGCCCGCGATGTTGCGGCGGATGAAGTCCTCGGTCCGCTCGATCATCTGCCGCTGCTTCTCGGCCTCCTTGGCGCGCAGGCGGTCCCGCTCGGCCTTCAGCTTCCGGTACGTGGCGTAGTCGCCCGGATATTCCTCGAGGCGGCCGTGGGCGACCTCGAGGATGCGATCCGCGACGGCGTCGAGGAACCGGCGGTCGTGCGAGGCGACGAGGGCCGAAAGGCCGGCGCTCGTCTTCCGCTCGACGAGCCAGCCCTCGAGGAACTCGATTCCGGCGACGTCGAGATGGTTCGTGGGTTCGTCGAGGAGCAGCACGGACGCGTCCGTCAGGAGGAGGCGGGCGATCTGGGCGCGATGCTTCTGCCCGCCCGAAAGCTCGCCGACGGGGCGGTCCCAGAGGGCGCGCGGGAGCCCGACGCCGTCGAGGACGCGTTCGATACGCGAGTCAGCCTCGTATCCACCCGCGCGCTCGAAGTGCTCCCGCACCTCGTCGTGCTCCGCGAGGAGCGCGTCGAGCGCCGCGCGGTCGCCGTCGGCCCCGTGCGTGGCGATTTCTTCCTCGAGGCGCCGCATCTCGCGCTCGAGGGCGAGGAGCGGCTCCTGCGCTCGCGCGACGAATGCGCGCAGCGGCTCGTCGCCTTCGGGCTCGACCGCCTGATCGAGAGAGGCGAACGTCGTGCCGCCCGCGACGTACAGCTTGCCGCCGTCGGGCTCCACGAGAGAGAGGACGATCTTCAGGACGGTCGACTTCCCCGCTCCGTTCCGGCCCACGAGGCCCACGATCCTCCCGGGATCGTGCTGCCACGTGGCGTCCACGAGGACGTCTTTCGTTCCGAAGCTCTTGCGGACGTTTTCCAGCCGGTACAGCACCGCCCGGAGGATAAACGAAGGGCTACTTCTCCACCTCGGAAGGCCAGTTCACGACAACGCTCAGCGGACGCTCGTCCGCGACGACATCCGGCACGACCGCCAGGAAGCGGTCTCCCTGTCGCGAGACGTCGAAGTCGAGCCAGCTCGACCGCCCTTTCAGGGCGAAAAGCGGCGACGGAGTCCCGAGCTGGAGCGACGGCGCGGTGCGCACCGGCACGGACATCAGGCGCCGGTCTGAGGACAGGTAAAGGAGCTCGCGTCCGTCCCGGCTCCAACGCGCGACTCTCGCGCCTCCCGTCGACACGCGCGTCTGCTCGCCAGGCCCCGGGAACGGCATCACATAGGCCTCGGGCTGCCCCGACTCGCCGGAGACGAACGCGAGGAAGCGACCATCGGGCGAGAAGCGCGCGTCGTCGTTCAGGAAAGTCCCCTCGAGAAGGCGGCGCGGCTTCCCCTCGCCCGAGAGCGGAAGCTCCCACATGTCGAAAGTGCCTCTGTCGGGTCTCTCGAAGTACACGAGCGTCCGGCCGTCCGGTGAGACGTCCGCCGCTTCCTGGAAGCCACCTCCTCCCGGGAGAAGTTCCTCTTCCGTGCCCGCCGCCAGATCCCGGCGGACGAGACGAGGATTCGAGCCCCGGACCGTCGAATACACGATGCTTCTCCCACCCGGCAGCCAGCGGGCCGCGAACTCGCTGTTCGGCGCCGTCGTGACTCGGGTCTCCACGTTTCGTTCGACGTCGTACGACCAGACGTCGAAGGTCCCGAGATCGGCGCGGGCACGATCGAAAAGAACGGGCCGTCCGTCCGGCGGGATGAAGAGGCCGAGGTGTTTCGCCGGCTTCCCAATCGTGCCGACCTCCCGTCCGGCACGGTCGAACCAGACCAGGCGATGGACGTCGTCCTGCGGCTGGAAGACGAGCGTGCCCCCGGAGGACGTGGCGAACGACGCGGCCCCCGTCGACATGAAGTAGCTCACGTGCTCCGCGACCGAGAACGAACGGGACGAGAGCAGTCCACGGCGCGCGTCGAACCGCTGACCAAGGAGGATGCCCTCGTTGACGAAGAGCAGGTAACCGGGGTCGGAGTACTGGACCTTCGACGCGGCCTTGAGCACGAGGCGCGGGGGCCGCCCGGGCTCGGCGAGCATGACCCTTCCCCCGTCCGTGGTGCGCACACAGAAGAGGAACTTCTCGCCATCGGGAAGAAACCACGGCCAGACCACTCGCGTCTCGCCTGCCGACGCGTTCGGCTTCAGGACCGCGGCCGCTGGGCTGCCGGACGCCGCGACGCGATAGATCGCATCCCCCTGCACGCTCGCGAAGAGGATGTCGCCCCCGCGCCCCCAGGTTCCCGACCCGCCGCCTCCCCCGGCGTCTTCGCAGATCGTCACCGGCGCGCCCCCCGCGAAGTCGAGGCGTTTCAACTTCTTCCCGGCAAAGAACCCGAGCGACGCCCCGTCGGGCGACCAGAACACCGATACGGCCCCCTCCGTGCCCGCCAGAGGCCGCGCCTCGAAGCCGGAAAGGGCCCGGAGCCACACGCGCCGTCCCCCTTTCGGATCCGATCCGACGTACGCGACCTGCGACCCGTCCGGCGAGACCGAGACGGTGTTCGACTCAAACTGGAAAAAGAAGGATCCGTTCTCGGGGGGCGAAATCGTGAAGCGGACGGACCTAGCCGGCGAGACGCGCGAGGTGCTCCTCAGCAGAAGCGCGGCCGATGCGCCGAGAACGAGGCCGAGGGCAAAGGCTCCCGCCACCGCCCATCGGCCGCGGCGATTCGCGGGTTTCCCCGCGACGACAGTCTCCGCGACGCGGGACGACCCGGACGAGGTCTCCAGCGCGAAGGCGAGATCCTCCGCCGATTGAAAGCGCTTTTCCGGCCGCTTGTCGAGGCAACGCGCGACGATCTGCGAGAGCGCCGGCGCCACGGCGAGCGGCGGTTCCGAGAGCGGCGGCGGCTCGTTTCTGAGGATCGCGGTCATCGTCTCGGCCGTCGTCGCGGCCCGGAACGGGTTCGTTCCCGCCAGCAGCTCATAGAGAATCGTCCCGAGGCTGAAGATGTCGGAGCGCCCGTCGACAGGCTCACCGCGCACCTGTTCCGGCGACATGTAGCCCACGGTCCCGAACACGGCGCCCGCTTCGGTGAGGAGCGACTGCGTCCCGGCAGAAGAGAGCTCCTCTCCGGCCCGGGCCTGCGGCGAGAGCTTCGCGAGACCGAAATCGAGGATTTTGACGCGGCCGTCCCTCGACAGAACGACGTTCTCGGGCTTGAGGTCCCGGTGGACGATCCCTTTCTCGTGGGCCGCGGCGAGGCCGCGCGCGATCTGCGCCGCGACGTCGAGCGTCGCCCGCGCCGACAGTCCTCCCGCCCTCAGACGCTCGCGCAGCGTTTCGCCCGCAACGAGCTCCATCGCGATTCCGTGCCGCCCTTCGGATTCCTCGAACGAATAGATCGCGGCGATATTGGGGTGATTGAGCGAGGCCAGGAGCTTCGCCTCGCGCTCGAAGCGGGCGACCCGTTCCCGGTCTTCGAAGAACGCCTCCGGCAGGACCTTTACCGCGACCTCGCGGCCGAGGCGGGTGTCCTTCGCGCGGTAGACCTCCCCCATCCCGCCCGCGCCGAGCGGACCCAGAATTTCGTACGGGCCCAGACGGGATCCGACCGTGAGACTCAATCTCCCGCGAGTCTAGACCTGACCATCAAAGAGTCCCGACGACGAACGGTAGGGACTCGACGGCCGTCCCCGCGGGTGCGATCGTGAAGCAAGCGGCGAGCCTGTCGAAGAAGTCCGCCCTCGGCTTCGCGGTGGGACCGAGCTCGACGACGAGGAGCGGCTCGCCTTTCTCCACGGCGTCGCCCGGCTTCTTCTTCACGCGGAAACCGGAGGCCGGGTCGATCACGTCGTCTTTCTTCGCGCGGCCGCAGCCCAGCTCGATCGCGAGGAGGCCGACCTCGCGCGTGGCGATCCGGGCAACGACGCCGGCGGCGGGCGCCTTGACGTCCCGCCGGGAGACCGGCTGCGGGAGGCGCTTCGGATCGTCACAGACGCCGGCGTCTCCACCCTGCGCCGCGACGAGCTTCGCGAAGACCTCGAGCGCGCGGCCGTCGGAGAGGGCGGCGTTCAGGCGGCGCCGCGCCTCCTTCGGGCTCGTCTCGAGGCCCGCCGCGAGGACGAGATCGGCTCCGAGGAGAAGCGTGTTCTCGCGCAGGTCGGCCGGCCCCTCGCCGCCCAGCATCCGGATCGACTCCTCGACCTCGTTCGCGTTCCCGACCGCCTCGCCGACCGGGCGGTCCATCGCCGTGAGATAGCCAGAGGCCTTGCGGCCCGTCGCGCGCGTCGTGTCGACGAGAGCCCTCCCGAGGCGTTCGGCGTCCTTCGGATCGGCCATGAAGGCGCCGTTCCCCGTCTTGACGTCGAAGACGACCGCGTGGGCGCCGGTCGCGAGCTTCTTCGAGAGGATCGAGGCCGTGATGAGCGGAATCGATTCGACGGTGCCCGTCACGTCGCGGAGCGCGTAGAGGCGCCGGTCGGCGGGCGCGATCGAGTCGGTCTGACCGATGAGCGCACAGCCGATCGTGTCGAGGAGGCGGTCGAAGTCGGCCTTCGGCAGACCCGTCTTGAAGCCGGGGATCGCCTCGAGCTTGTCGAGAGTGCCTCCCGTGTGTCCGAGGCCGCGCCCCGACATCATGCCGGCCTTGACGCCCACCGCCGCGAGGAGCGGCGCGAGAACCAGAGTAGCCTTGTCGCCCACGCCGCCCGTCGAGTGCTTGTCGGCCACGAACCCGTGCCGCGAGAGATCCCAGGTCTCCCCGGACTTCATCATCGCGAACGTGAGTGCGGCCGACTCCGCGGTCGTCATGCCCCGGCAGCAGACCGCCATCAGGAAGGCCGCCGCCTGCTCGTCCGTGATGGCGCCGTCTGTGACGCCCGAAACGAAATCGGCGATCTCGCCCTCGGACAGCTCGGCGCCGTCGCGCTTCTTCACGATCGTGCGCACGAAGAGGCTCATCTTGCGGCCGTCACCTTCAGCGAAGCGGCGATCCGGCTCCGCCATTCCTCCGCCTCGCGCAGCGTCTTCGCCGCATTGACGGTGCGCACGGTCCGGCCGTCCCAGAGGACGCGTCCTTCGACCATCGTGAGGGAGACGTCTCCCTCCTTGACGGCATAGACGAGCGTCGAGAACACATCCCACAGCGGCTGCGTTCGCGCTCCCGAGAGGTCTACCGCAATGAGGTCGGCGCATTTGCCGGTTTCCAAGGAGCCGATCCGGTCCTCCATCTTCATCGCGCGCGCGCCTTCGATCGTCGCCATGCGAAGGAGCTCCTTCGCCGGGAGCGCCGTCGGGTCCATCGTCGAGACCTTCGCCAGCTTTCCGGCGAAGTCCATCGCCTCCCACATGTCGTGGTCGTTGTTCGAGCCCGCGACGCCGTCCGTTCCGAGGCCGACGGCGACGCCCGCCTTCCGCGCGGCGACAACGTTCAGAATGCCCGAGGCAAGCTTCATGTTCGACTCGGGGTTGTGCGAGATTCCGACCTTCCGCTCCGCGAGGAGCCGGAAGTCGTCCGCGTCGCACCAGACGCAATGGGCCACGAGAACGTTTGGGCCCAAAAAGCCGATCGCCTCGAGCCATTTTGCAGGCGTCGTCCCGTACTTCTCCGCGATCAGCTTCTGCTCGTCCCGCGTTTCGGAGAGGTGAATGAGAAGAGGCGCCTTGAACTCGAGTGCGAGGTCGCGGGCCGCGAGGAGCGATTCCTTCGCGTTCGTATAGGGCGCGTGGGGCGCGACCGCCGCGATGACGCGCGGATGGCCCTTCCACTTCTCCAGGAACGCACGCGTCACCTTGATCGACTCGGCGAGGTCCTTGTGGTCCGGCACCGGGAAGTCGAGCCACGTCTCGCCGAGGACGGCGCGCAGACCACACGCGTCCACGGCTTCGGCCACGTCCGACTCGAAGTAATACATGTCCGCGAACGTCGTCGTCCCGCCCCGGATCATCTCCAGGCACGCGAGCGTCGTCCCGGCCTTCACGAACGCCGGGGAGACGTTCTTCGCTTCCGCCGGGAAGATGAACTTCGTGAGCCACTCCATGAGCGGCAGGTCGTCCGCGATGCCGCGAAAGAGGCTCATCGCGGCGTGTGTGTGCGTGTTGATGAGGCCGGGCAGCACGACGGACCGGGGGCGAGAGATCTTCTGCTTCGGAGAATAAAGAGAAAGAAGCTCAGAAGAGGTGCCGACGGCGACGATCCTGCCTCCCGCGATCGCTACCGCACCGGGGGAAAAGACGCGATCCGTCCCGTCCATCGTCAGGACCCACCCCGCCGTCACAAGTGTGTCGATCGAAGACACCGGAGATTTCTGCTTGGAAGGCGCGTGAGGGGATGAAGCAGTCGGCGCCGCCGACGCCGCGCCGGTGAGCATGACGCACAACGACAGGAGAACTGCTTTCACTTAGGCCCCTCGAACTCGAATGCCAGCGGCAGCAGGGTGGAGAGCCGCATCCGGCTGATGACCCGTGCAGGTGTCGCGAGGACGACGTCGATGTCGCGGCACTGGTCCCACAGCACCTGGCGGCACGCGCCGCACGGCGCGGCGGGCGGGTCGGCGTCCGTCACGACCGCGACCGCCCGGAACTTCCGTGTCCCCTCCGAGATCGCCTTGAAGACGGCCGTCCTCTCGCCGCACACCGTCAGCCCGTAGGAAGCCGACTCGACGTTGCACCCGCCGAAAATCTTGCCGTCCTCGGCTAGCAGCGCGGCGCCCACCCGGAAACCGGAGTACGGAGCCGATGCGTTTTCGCGCGCCCTCCGCGCCGCGTCGACGAGGCGTTTCTCTTCGTCCGCTGAGAGGGGCCCGACACCGCTCACGTTCTCTTCGCCTTCTTCCCGCGCGCCTTCGCGCGCCCCGCGGGATGGGCGACCGGCCGGAAGGCATCCTCCGTGGCGCCCGAGCGCCCGGTGCCGAGCGCCTGGACGAGGGCCGTCAGGAGGCGGACGAAGTCGCCCTTCACCCGCTGCGTCGTCTCGAGGACTTCTTTGTGATCGAGCTTCTGCTTGAGGACTCCGGCCGCCATGTTCGTGATGCACGAGATGCCGAGGACCCCGACGCCCATCTGGTTGAGCGCGATGACCTCGGGCACCGTGGACATTCCCACCGCGTGCGCTCCCCACGTTCGGAAGGCCCGGATCTCGGCGGGGGTCTCGTACGAAGGCCCATGAACGCCAAGGTACACCCCGTGCCTCAGCGGCACGTGCTGGCGCTTCGCGACCGCGAGCGCGAGCATCCGGAGGTCCTTGCGGTACGCGTCCGACATGTCGGGAAAGCGCGGCCCGAGGTCTTCGTCGTTCGCTCCCACCAGGGGATTCGTTCCGAAGCCGTTGATGTGATCGTCGAGGAGCATGAGATTGCCGGACCGAAAGGACTTGTCTATGCCCCCGGCCGCATTCGTCACGATGACCGTGCGGCAACCGAGGAGGCCGAGGACCCGCGCCGGGAAGACGACGGCCGGCATCGGGTGGCCCTCGTAGTAATGAACGCGGCCCGAAAGGACGACCGTCGGAACGCCGCGCACGGTCCCCGCCACGAGCGTTCCCGAATGTCCGACGACGGCCGAGGCCGGGAATCCCGGAATGGCCCGGTACGCGATCGTGACCCGCTCGTCTATGCCGTCGGCGAAGTCGCCGAGACCCGACCCCAGGATCACGCCGACGAGCGGCGGATGCGGCAGCTTGCCGCGCAGCCACTCGGCGGCGGCCGCGAGCTTCGAATCCATTTCGTGCCTCCTAGCTCATCAGGATGCCGGCGATCGCCGCCGTCATGAAGCTCACGAGGGAACCCCCGAGGAGCGCCCGGAATCCGAGCCGTGCGAGATCGGACTTGCGCGAGGGCGCGAGGCCGCCGATGCCGCCGATCTGGATGCCGATCGACGAGAAGTTCGCGAAGCCGCACAGGGCGAACGTCGCGATGATCTTGCCCTTCTCGGTGAGCCCGCCAGCGACGTCTTTGAACATCGAGAAGGCGAAGAACTCGTTGATGACGGTCTTGTTCGCGATGAGGTTGCCGATCGTCGCGGCGTCCTGCTTCGGCGCTCCGAGGATGATCGCGAGCGGGCTCATGACCCAGCCGAAGATCGTCTGGAGCGAGAACGCGGGGCTCCCCCAGAAGTGTCCGATCCAGCCGAGGAATCCGTTCAGCATCGCAATGAGCGCGATGAACGCGATGAGCATCGCCGCGATGTTGAGGACGAGCGTCATGCCCTGCGAGGCGCCCGTCGCGGCCGCGTCGATGAAGTTCGCGCTCGTCTTCTCGACGTTCATCTTGACGGTGCCCATCGTGACGGGGCTCTCCGTCTCCGGCCACATGATCTTCGAGATCAGGAACGTGCCCGGTGCCGCCATGACGGACGCCGTGATGAGGTACTTCAGGGGCGCCCCCATGAGGACGTAGGCGAGCATGACGGCACCCGAAACGTGCGCCATGCCCCCGATCATCATCGTGAGGAGCTCGGACGTCGTCATCGCGGCGATGTACGGCGCGATGAGGACCGGCGCCTCCGTCTGCCCGATGAAGACGTTCGCGGCGACGCAGAGGGCCTCGGCGCCCGAGACCCGCATCGTCTTCTGCATCCCCCACGCCATCCCGCGGACGACGATCTGGATGACTCCGAAGTAATAGAGGATCGAAAAGAACGAGCAGATGAAGATGATGATCGGGAGGACCTTGAAGGCGAAAACGATGCCGCGCATCCCGAGGCCCGTCTTTGCGCCGAGGGCGTCCATCGGGCCCGCGAGCCAGCCGAACAGGAAGCCCGATCCCTGGTCGGCGTACGCGATGGCGTGGGAAACGCCGTTCGAAAAGGACTCGAGCGTCTGCTTTCCCCGCTCCCAGTAGAGAACGAGAAGCCCGAACGCCATCTGGAGAGCGAAGGCCCAGCCGACTGTGCGCCAGCGGATCGCTCGCCGGTTCTTCGAAAGCGCGAGCGCCACGGCGAGCACCACCGCCAAGCCGATCAGACCGGTGAATCGTTCCAACGGAGCCTCCGTTCCCGGGGATGAGCCCGGAAGAATACCCCGATCAGGTCCGTAGGCTCCGCGCGTCGCGCACCCGGCCCCGCCACTCGTTCCGATGCAGGACGCCGTTGATGAAGGTGGACCGCGCGAAGATCCACGTGAGGCACGCAACCCACAGCGGGTGCAGGCAGGTCGAGAGGAGGCCGAGGCGCAGGCGGAGGTCGAACACGCCTCGCACGAGAAGCGTCAACGCGACGACCAGGAAAGAGAGAATGATTTCTTTGAAGGTGAAGAGGGCGGCTGCGCCGCCGCGCCCGGCCGCCCGCTCGAGCGCTCCGCCGAGGAGGACCGCGAGCGGCAATTCACCTTCTAAGAAAAACAACAGAAGGGCGAGCACCGCCATCGGAAGACTGCCGAGCAGCCCGAAAAAGCCGTTCTTCTCCAGTCCCTTCACAATTTCCGGGAACCCGTGGTACATGCGCAGGGAGATCGAGTCGAGCGCGAGGCCGATGCCCGTGCGCCCGCCGCCGAGGCGCGCGTTGCGGCCGAGTTGGATGTCGTCCACGACCGAGGCCTTCAGCGCCCCGTGGCCGCCGATGCGGTCGAAGAGGTCGCGACGGATCAGGTTGAAGACGCCTCCCCCTCCGCCGAAGATCCGCGCCGACGGGACGTTCATGAGCCAGCCGGGCAGGTAGCAGAACGCGGCCGCAGGAATCGTCGGGACCATGAGTTTCTCGCCGAGCGTTCTCGCGTCCATCTGCGGGAGGAGCGTCAGGAACTCGAGGCGGTGCTTCTCCGCGTGCGCGAGGGCGCGGGCGAGAAGGTCCGGCGCGAAGACGACGTCGGCGTCCGAGAACACGAGCCACTCCTCGGGCCGCGTCGCCTTCGCGGCGCGCGCGCCCTCGTCCAGTGCGTGGGGCTTGCCGAGCCAGTCGGGAGGCGGCTCGACGCCGTCCACGACGCGCAGCGTCGCCCGAAACTCTCCCTCGAGGCGCCGCAGGATCCCGCGCGTCCCGTCCGACGAGCGGTCGTCCACGACGACGACCTCGAACGCCGGGTCGTCCTGCAGGCACTTGCTGCGCGTTGCCTCCCCCAAGCTCCGCTCCTCGTCCCGCGCGGGGACGACGATCGAGACGAAGGGAGAGCCCTCCTTCCGCCGCGAGGCGGGCGCGAGATTCGGCACGAGCGCGAGCGACAGCGCCGCGTTTGCGGCGCGGAGAACCCAGAGGGCGAGGATGACCTTCAGGAGGACGACGAGCACATTGTCCAGACCCGCCTCCCGCGGCGGGTCACTTCCCGGCCGCGGGCGCGAGGTGTCTCAGCCAGATTCTACGAGCCCCGGGAGTTCGCCCGCCTTCGGGGATAAGGACAGCATCATCAGGACGCGAGAAGCGCGCGGCAAGGTGACGAACCTGTACCGCCGGCCGGTACGCTTTTCCGACCAGATCGGCAAATCATTCGCGTACGGCCCGCGTGGAGCCTTCAGCGCCTGGCGCGTGGCTTGCTTCTTCTCGGTCTGGATCTCCAAGGAGAGATCAGCAGATGAGAAAATGTCTTCTTCCACGACGAGCTGAGCCCTCACGGAGACTGGGTCACGGTGGGAAGCTACGGCCATTGTTGGCGCCCCCGCGGAATCGATCGAAATTGGCAACCATGCAGGTGGAGCGCGCCACGCAGAGCAAGGTCGCGAGAGTCAGCGTCGGAGACGCTCACACGAGGCGCCACACCCGAAGGCGGCGCCTCCCCAGCACATGGAGAAACATCAGCCTGACGCGGCCCCGCCGCAGGGCGAGGCTCAGCCGCCGAAGAAGGAGCACGGCCGCGAGAAGGCGGAGTAGGTGAGCATGACTTCACTCCCAGCGCTCCTGCTTCTCCTCGTGATCGCGGCCGTCTGCGGCGCCGTCGGCAGGGCCATCGCCGGCGGGACCCGGGGCGGGATCCTCGTCTCGATAGTCCTCGGCTTCATCGGGGCGTTCCTCGGATCGTGGCTGGCACACCGTCTGAAGCTGCCGGAGCCTCTGTTGGTCCACTTCAGCGGGCATTCCTTCCCGCTCCTGTGGTCGATCATCGGCGCCGCCGTCTTCGTGGCGATCATTCACCTGATCTCCGGACGAAGATGACCGAGAAGGAAGAACCGGGAATTTCATCGAACGAGTAGATCGCAGCCGTGATTTTGTAGTGGGCGAGGCTGCGGCCGATCAACGCGCGTCTCCAGGCGGCTTCGGCGAAGGGGCAGCCGTGTCCTCGCTCTTCCCGAACGTCTCCGACCGCTCTTTCGTTTTCGCGAGGATCCCCGCGAAGCGCGGCAGGGGGCGCAGCGGCGCCAGGAACGGGCAATGCTCGGCGATGAACGGGTACGGGTAGAAGCCCTGATCGACCGCCTGCTCGAGCACGTCGAGGAGCGCGAGGAGCTGGCGCGTGTAAGGCACGTCGGGCCCCATCTGGTTAAGGACGGCCGCATGCCGAGCGGCCTCGTCGAGCCGGCCCACGGCGGCGTAGCCGTAACCGATGGTCCACTGAAGGATGAAGTTCCGGGGGTCGAGCTCTAGGCTGTGCCGGAGATTCGGGAGTGCCTCGGCCACCGGCTCGCGGAAGAGACCGGCTTCGCGGTGGGAGGGCTCGTGGATGCGGAGAGCGTTCTTGCCCGCACGGCCGAGCTCGAGCCCGTCGTTCTTCTACTCGACATGGATTCCCTCGGATCGCTGCCCGAAAGCCTCCTTCACAGGATCAGGCGCGCGCATCCGGACCTGGCGATCCTGGCGATGGGGACCCTCGACACCGAGCACGCGGTG
>OCZT010002803.1_pt1 | contig 17955 bp, 14 predicted proteins | sample 1539031 | NCBI WGS metagenome assembly OCZT01 (sample SAMEA3539308, study PRJEB22396) | soil metagenome | biome: tundra; feature: field; material: soil | place: USA | collected 2010-05 | depth 0.15 m | reverse complement strand
AGATAAATGGTAGGCACGTGGGGACTCGAACCCCAGACCTCTACCGTGTCAAGGTTCGCTTGACCCATACTTACAACAACTTCCATGTTCATGGTGACACGGCAAAGCCCCTCTAAATACGTGTAAGACGTGCCAATCGCGGGCTAGAATCACGGGCTGGAAATTCTGCGGCCGTACTCATCGCTTCGCGACAAAAGCACCGCAGCTCCATAGATTCCATCCCGGATCTGTGCTGGTGATTGCCCCTCAAATCACCCGCTCTGCCGCTAGGATGCCGAGAGAGGCACGATCGGCGTCGGCGGGACCCGTAACCGCTGGATGCTAGGTTCGACGGAGAGAGGAAGAAAATCGCGACGAGGATCAATAGCATGCTGGCGGGCACGTCGCCATCTTAGCAAAGCTAGTCGGTTTTATCTCCGGTGTGGTGATCCTGAATCTGGAAGATCAGAAAATCGTGGATGGCATTCAGTGCGTCCCTATTCGGGGTCTTGATCCGCACCCGCCCGCCGTCAGGCAACTCTTCAAAGCTGTAAGAAATTTCACCGCGCCGCTCCTTCATCTCGGTGACGCCCGGTGGTACTTGGCTATGCACGAACATGGGTATCGAGAAGTCGCCGTTTGCGAACATGGAAATAATGTGCGTCAGGTGCGAACGGATTGCCTGAACGTTCTGAGCGTCCTTGGTGTCATTCACAGTGACTTCAATTGCCCCGCCGTCAGGTAACAGGCGAAAATGATGCGTGGTTCCGCCGTGCGGAAAGCCCATCGCCTCGTCGCCATGTTTCTCCACGTCCGCCTGATGCTGCGACTCCGCCTTCATGTGCTCTTTGTGCATGGGGCAGGACTGCATGTCTTGTGCAACCAATTGCAGTCCGCAGAATAGAAACAATGCAATTACGATTTTCACGTTCGTCTCCTCCGAAATTGATTTGACTTGGTACCGTCGACGGCTCCTGTGAGCGAGTGAAGCAGGTTCGATTTCTGTCCGGGAGCGGACTGACGCATTCGATGCTCCCAGTCGCCTAGCACCTGCTTGAGATACCGCTCCGTCTTCTTTAACGCTTCGATGTCAGCCGTGATGCCCTTCAGTTTTTCCCGTGCCAGCTTGTACACGCGCTGGCAGGGAGCGCCGCCCGCGTCCCGAGCCTTCAATACCTCGGCAAGTTCCGCCAATGTGAACCCGATACGAAGTGCCCTCTGGACTACCAGCACCCGTTCCACTGCGCTCTCGGGATACACCCTGTAGCCGGACTCTGTCCGCGAAGCCTTCGGCAAAACCCCGATCTTTTCGTAGTGCCGGATTGTGTCCGCACTGAGGCCCGTTGCTTTGGCGAGCGCCCCGGAATGAAGAGTGGTAGCGATTGTGCCTGCCTCAGAATAAGTATGAACCCTTGAATGGATTCCAAGGTCAAGCGGATTCTGACCTCGCTAGACGAACAAGAAAAAAACGCGTATCCCCTCGATTCCGGCTTTTTCCTACCTCTGCCGTATTAGGCCAAAGCAAGGATTTCAGGAGCACAGAATGATCTATAACGAAGGCACCCTACAACAAGCGCAGCGCGCAATGCGCCGCCGTCATCGCCGTCTACAATCCCAAGACCCGGTTGCTTACGCAGCCAGCGAACACCGTTGCCGCCAGCGACTGGAAGCACTGCTTCTTGCGCAGGGGCGGTCAGCCATGTCCGCCGCCGCATGATTTCACAATAGATCGCCTCGCAATGTTTTCCCTTTACTTCTCTCCCGAGGCAGGTAGAGTACCCCGAGTTGTGTACTACTGGTGCAACAGGAGGGGAGAACATGGCAAACAAAACAAATCGCAAGGTGCGTGATAAGGCTCGTCCCAAAGCAAAGGCTCAGAAGAATCCGAAGGCGGCTGCGACTCAGCCGCTGCCAAAGAGCGTTGTCAGCCAGAATCGCTCGGAGGGACTCCGGCTGTTCAAGCTCGCGGGCCGTCCGACCAAGGAACAGTTCCGTCTCGTTTACGGGGAGAAAGGACCTCTCATGACGTGGGATCAGCGAGCAGCTGCGGGTGTACCAGCGAAGAAGTTTCAAGCCGCGCTGGCTGCGAAAGGTGGGAGCCGTCCCTCGAAGGCTGCTGGAAAGAAGAAGGCCGCTCCGCCAGCCCGTAACACCAAGAAATCGGTGCGGACCCCTGAGGCAACTGCGAACGTCCTCGACCAGATTCCGGCGACTCTGAACACGGGGAACTAGCCGTGGCTGAAGAGAAGTTCCAGCCCGGTCGGACCGTAGCCACGCCCGGTGCCCTCGCAGCGTTGGAGGCATCGGGTGAGGCTCCGGTCGGGTATCTCGCCCGACATATCGCAGGAGACTGGGGAGACGTGGACGAGCACGACCACCGCGAAAACGAACTCAGTCTCATTCACGGGTTTCGGCTGCTCTCGGCTTACACCCTTAACAGCGGAACCAAAATCTGGATCATCACGGAAGCGGACCGCAGCGCGACCACGGTTCTGCTGCCAGAGGAATATTGAGAAGACCGACACGTGAGGATGGACACCCAGCGTCGCCTGCCACCCACCGATTTTTCCGTCGGACTACACCTCAGAACCCACCCGCTCTGCCGCTCAGATGCCGAGAGAGGCACGTTCATCGCCTGCGAGACCCGTACCCACTGTGATTGTGAGAACGACCCCGGCTCCGCCCTCTTCGCCAGTACGCGGGTCGGCGCAGCGTTAGCCTATTTCTAATGCGTGGAACTCGCGACAGAATGACGCCCCAGAGCAATTTTGAACTCGTCGAGCGATTCATTTTGCCCGTTGTTCAACCGCAGAGCCAATCCGCCGGAGGGAGTCGGATTGAGCAGAATGTGCCAGTGGCTCTTTCCCTCTCAGTGAAGAGGAATCTCGTAATTTATTAATATAATGGATAAAGGAATAGGCTCCTTCTAGCACTAACGGGAGCACGGAGGAACACTTATCGTGCCGTTATTGGACCCACAACCTTTGTCCAGGAGATCTCTGCCCAACACGGGTCTGATTGTGAAGGAGTCGATGACCACGCCATGAAGACGCTAAGGGTTGGAATTCTGTGCGGGAGAAATACAAAGCTAGGGCGATAGGGGTTGCGAAAGGCGAATACGTCAATGGCGCAAGAGAGATTTGATCTCAATCTCGTCAATGATTATCGAGAGAAGGTATGTCGTTTTCCTCGATCTGCTAGGCTTCCGCGAACTCGTCAAGAAAATCGGACAAGATGTCCGGGAGCGTTATCGGCTCCGGCGCATTTCGCATGACAATGGCCCTCGCTCGTTCTACATCATAATCACGGACTTGGCAGACACCGGCGTCAGGAATTTTCCCCGATCGAGCCGCCACCGTCGGGTATCCACGTTCTAGTCCTGGTAGTACCGAGCAAACCAAAAGACACAATCATGACCCTTGGCAGTGAAGTTTCAAGCGACCAACAGTTTGAAATCCGTCGCAAGCGACTTGGGCGATGCAACGAATGGGTCGTGCTTGTCCCGTACTTCACAGAGGATCTGTCCGGCGGTTTCCAAACCGGGGCAGGCGACCGCGAAGAACAAAGAGGTGAGATCGCGCACTGCAACTAATCTTGTTAAGCCAGTGACGACCTCTCAGCGATTAATCGGCATCTGGATTTTTGAGACTGAGGTGTTGCTATGGACTTCGATCTTGAAGCTCTTGTGAGGGCTTGTCTAATGGGTCTGAGCGTTGCCTTTATTGGGGGCTACATCGCTCACTTGGCTACAAAGGGTCAGACGAAGCAAGGAGAGTCCCGTCGGAGGCTTGGGCTTGCAGCCATCGGTCTTGCGTGCCTTGTTGGGGTTGGAACGTAAGCGTTCGATCAACACACCTGTGCGGCGTGTGAAGGTAGTGTTAAGTGGGGACGAACCCAGAGAACCATCAAAGTGATTGTCGCGTTAAAAGGCGCCTGCAACCGCAACCTTTAGGCGGCTTTTCGCCAGCGGCAGGTTAGCATCCGAGTCCCTCCACAAATCCAGAAACCCGGAATCGTCATGATCGCCTGTCGGGCCTTTTCGGTATGCCAGGCTCTTGATCAGCGTCGTGGATGACCGGCCCGACCATTGAGCAGGCAGGCGGCTTGGGGGGTGAATGTCGATGTTCTTAACCAGTATTCTCCATGCTCATCGGGATCCTTGGTGCGCGCTAGGCGTGGGCCGAGTCATCAAATCGACGAACATCTTGTCGAATTTTTCGAGGTTCAATTCAATCGGCACATGCACGAGTTGCTCTCCGAGGCCAGGCTGGCTACCGGGTTCCCATGCGAGAGTATTGCCGTAGCCAGAGCCGTGCGAATAATCGATGTCCATGTAGAGCTGTGTTTCTTTGGTGATGATGCTTGGGTCGAGCCACGCTGCCGCGGCAAGTTCATCCCAGCGAAACTCTTCATCGGCGTACTTTGCCAGATACTGAGCGGCGGCATTGGGCGATTTTGCGATGTCTGCGATCATCGCCTTCTTCAGCCAGGTTTTCACCGAGATGTCGACCGTGGTATCGGTAATCTTGTGCCATCCGGGCGCGGTGAGCGTGATGTGAACCGCCTCCGGATCAAACCAGAAATTGAACTCGCGGCGATTTTCGGGGACCCAGTCATCCGGAACAATCGGTGCGATGCTGCCACCCATGACGACAAGTTCCTGGGCAAGATCGGGTACCTGGGGGTCGATGCTGATCGCCTGCGCAATGTTGGTAAGCGGCCCTCCGGCATAGATCGTCACTTCATGGGGGTATTTGTGGACCATCCGGATGATGAAATGGGCAGCGTCCTCCTCGGAGGGCTTGGTGGTGGGATTCCCTTCCACGAGATTGGGGACTTCAAAGGGGCTGTGATACACACCGCGGATGCCATCCCCAAGCGGTTTCCGATTCCACGCGCCTTTGTACGACACCTTGCCGTAGATGGCCTCCCAGCGAATCATTGATTCTTCACGATTGATAAGCGGGAAAACAGCGCCGGGGACAACCGGAACATCTGTACGGCCGACGATCTCTAACATGCGCAGCGTGTGCGCAACTTCCTCGTCGCGCCACATATCGCCGCTGACCACGGTGATCCCGAGCGTCTCAACGTCTGGCGATTGCAGGAATACAAGGATCGACTGCTGGTCGGTGGTCGCCGGGCCGCGCGCGTCCTGATCGATGATGACTTTCCGCTTCGACTGCGCACCGGCGCTAAGAGATGCAATCAAAATAAGAACGACTGGCAAAAAGGTCCGTAAACGCAAGGGTCTGAAATGCTCCTTATGGAAGTGTCATCAGTGACAAACGAAATCGCCCGGTCGCGCGGCTTTTCACTTCACGCCAACAGCAGAATGGGCGCCGGGAGTCGGGCGCGTCATCAAGTCAATGAACATCTTGTCGAATTTCGCAAGATCGAGGTCCTGCGGCACGTTAACCAGTTGTTCGCCAAGACCGGGCTGGGTACCGGGCATCCAGACAATGGTGTTGCCATATCCGGCACCATGGGAATAGTCCATGTCCATGTAGAGCTGGGTCTGTTTGGTAATGATACTTGGATCGAGCCACGCGGCCGCAGCCAATTCGTCCCAGCGATATTCTTCGTCCGCATACTGGGCGAGGTATTGCGCGGCTGGATTCTTGGATTTGGCGATCTCGGCAATCATGTCCTTGCCCATGCGCGTCTTGATCGAGATATCGACGGTTGTAACCGTAATCTTGTGCCAGCCCGGAGCGCTCAGGGTCATGTGCACCGCCTCGGGGTCCCACCAGAAGTTAAACTCGCGGCGGTTCGTCGTGGCCCAGGGGTACGGCAATTCCGGGGCGATCGCGCCGCCCATGATGACCAGTTCCTGTGCGAGATCGGGAACCTGCGGGTCGATACTGATGGCCTGTGCGATGTCGGTGAGCGGGCCTCCGGCGTAGATGGTCACTTCATGCGGATACTTGTGGACCATCCGGACGATGAAGTGGGCCGCATCTTCCTGAGAGGGCTTGGTGGTCGGATTCTCTTCTTTGAGCTGCGGAACCTCGTAGGGCCCGTGAAAGACGCCGCGCTGGCCGTCGCCGATTGGCTTCTTGTTCCAGGCGCCCTGGTAGCGAACCTTGCCGTAGAGGCCTTCCCAGCGTTCGATCAGCTCCATCCGGTTAATCAGCGGATAGACGGCCCCGGGGACAACGGGGATATCGGTGCGGCCGATGATTTCCAGCATGCGCAGCGTATGCGCCATTTCTTCGTCGCGCCACATATCGCCGCTGACCACCGTGATGCCGAGCGTCTCTACTTCAGGCGACTGAACGAAAACGAGAATGGACTGCTGGTCGGTGGTCGCCGGGCCGCGCGCGTCCTGATCGATGATGACTTTCCGCTTCGCTTGCGCCAACGCGGGCAGCGCGAAACAAACAAGAATCAATGCAAGAAGACTCGATTTGAAATTCATTTTCTTTAAGGCCCTCTGTGGGGTCCGCAGACCCGACTTGGAAGAAGACGCCAAGCTCGGCCGTGGGCAATAGTATGGAGACAACATCCTGAAGCAGTTGCGTTTATAATATGCGCCCGGTAACGAGTCAAGCGAAAAAACGGACTCTTTCCTGCGTTTTACTGACCGGAAGACGAACCTCGCTAATTGCGGATGCTATGATTTTGCGGATGCGTGAGAGCAGTCAGCGTCCCCGCGCTATTCCCTTGCGGAATATGGTCAGAAATCTGATTGCTTGGGCGCACTTTCTTCTCGGGGCCATTCTCGTCGTCTGCGCGATCCACATACCCGCCCTCGCGTCACAAGCTTCGGCGGATAGAGTTGCGGCGCTGATCCACCAGGCTCGGGCAGCGATTGCCAGCGAACAGTGGGAGGCAGCCGCGGCGAACTATGAGAAAGCGATCCGCCTCGCGCCGAAGGCTGCGCAACCGCGGCTGGAATTGGGAGCGGTTCTCACCAAGCTCGGCCGGCTGCCCGACGCGGTCGCGATGTTTCAAGAGGCGCTTCGGCTCGCGCCTCGCAATATGCCCGCCGAGATCGGTCTGGCCCAGGCGTATCGAGGCGTGCGGAATTTTGAGGAAGCAAAGCAGACTCTCGAACGATCGGCGCGCGAGCATCCCCGGGCCGCCGAACCGCTGGCGAAAATGGGCGATATGGAAATCCAGCTGCAAACCTACGACTCGGCCATCACTCACTTGAAAGATGCAGTCCGGTTGGCGCCCGCCAACACCGCCAATCGAGATCTCCTGGCTGCGGCCTACAAGGCCAAGGGCGATGCCGACAACGCGCTTGCCGAGCTGAGGAAAGTGCTCGCCCGCGATCCGTCGAACGCGCTGGCGCTCTACTTGCAGGCTGAAATCTATGCTGACCGCAATCAGGATGCACCGGCCCTCGCCGGCGCACGCAAGGTAGTGGAGCTGCAACCGAAAAACCCCCGAGGGAGAGTCCTGTTAGGCAAGATCCTGTTACGGACGCTCCAGGGAGAGTCCCCGGCGGACGCCAAGAAACGGTGCAATGATGCCGTTGCCGCGCTACTGCCCGTGGCAACAGGTCCCGCCACGGATTCCGAAACCCTGTTCCTGCTGTCGCGCGCCTACCGGTGCGCCGGACAAGCCGAGCAGGCCGATAAGACGGTTGCGGCCTTCGAAGCTGCCTCGCAGAACGACCGCACCGCAAAAGAAAACGAAACCCAGGCAAGACACCTGGTGCAGCAAGCGAACGATGCCGCGTTAAAGAACGACCGCGCGGGCGCGATCGATCTGGTGCAGCAGGCACTGGCGAAGAACCCCAATGACGGAGCGGCTTATTCCCTGCTCGCGAAAATCTACTATTCCTCTGGAAAAATAGACGACGCCAGCGACGCCATCACGAAAGCACTCGAGCGCGATCCCCACCACCCGGATTTTCTTTACGTGCAGGGGAAGATTCTGCAAAAGCAGGGCAAGCTGGACGAGGCGCTCACGGCGTTTCTCCGGACGACGCTCGTCAATCCCAAGGAAGCGGACGCGTTTTTCGAGATCGGATCCATCTATCAGCAGCGCAACGACCGTCCGCGCGCGCTGTCGGCCTACAAGAAAGCGTTAGATCTCTCTCCGGACGATCCTGACTATCGCCGGGCGCTGGCGTCCATTTCTCCCGCAGCGGCTTCCAAGCCCTGAGAGCCCCACACCCCTCCGCTACTTCGCGTCCGGCGTCGGGCGCGTCATGAGCTCGGCGAACTCCTTGTAGAATTTCTCCTTGTCGAGGTCTTCCTGAACCGTCACCAGCTGTTCGCCGAGTCCAGGCTGGCTGCCCTCAGCCCAGACCAGCGTATCGCCATAAGACACGCCGTGATCGACCGACACATCCATATAGAGCTTGACGGTTTTCGTGATGATGCTCGGGTCCAGCCACGCCACCGCCGCCAGTTCGTCCCATAGATAGCCGGGCGCCGCGTATTTTGCGACGTATTGCGCCGCCGGTGTGGTGCCCTTGGCAATCTCCGCGATTAAACTCTTGTCCATATTCGTCTTTACGGAGATATCCACCGTGGTGACGACGATTCGCGGCCACTTGGAATGCATGACCAGGTAAGAAGACTCCGCATCCATCCAGAAATTAAACTCCCGGCGCGGCGTTGTCGCGAACTCCGGATCGGCGGTCTGGGGGCGAATGCTGCCGCCCATAATGATGAGCTCTTTCGCCAGCGACGCAAACTCCGGATCGATCATCTGCGCCAGAGCAAGATTCATAAGCGGGCCGCCCGCATAGATCGTAACCTGATGCGGATACTGCCGAACCATGCGAATCAGAAAGTGCGCCGCATCTTCGTTGGCGGCCTTGATCTTGGGCGCTCCCTCCGGCAAAGGCGGCACTTCGAACGGGCCGTGCACCGTCTTACCCCAATTCCAGGCGCCCTGATAGACGACTTTCCCGTACAGTTTTTCCCAACGCGCGGTGGACTCCTTGCTGTTGACGATCGGGAAAACCGCGCCGGGCACGACCGGAATGTCAGTGCGCCCGATGATCTCGAGCAGGCGGAGCGTGTGCTGCACTTCCTCGTCTCGCCAGGCGTCGCCGGTCACAACCGTAATACCCAGAACATCGGTCTTGGGCGAATTCACGATCGCCAGAACAGCTTGCAGGTCCGTTCCGCCCGGACCGGCACAATCCCGATCAATGATTACTTTGCTTTTCTCTTGCGCTTGCAGCGGGAGGGCTGCAACCACGCCGCAAAGAAAACCGACAAAAAAGGCGCTCCGAAGATGTTTCCTCATGATTGGAAGTTTCCTGTGAAACTTGTCTAGGTCCTTAGTACACGACGGCGCGCATTAAGCGGTGGGCCAGAACGTAGCGCGGCGGGGCATGTCCAGCTTGAGTGTCGATGCTGCGAGGAGTCGCAGCCGGCGCGCCGGAGAAGTTACCCTCCGGCGCTGCCAGCATCACGATCTTTCCAGTTCCCTTCAGGAACTGTCTATGTCCAACGGGCCAAGCTCATCAGAAGATGAACTTGATCCCCGCCTGGAACGAGAACGGCGTGCTTCCTGGAGCGATTTGGTTGATGGCCCGATAGGTTCCGGCCGCAGTAACCGTTCCCGGCTTCGGTAGCGTTGCTGCCGTAAACGGCGTGCAGCTATAACCAAACGGCCCAAACACAGTGCCTGTGCCGCCTGCTGGAGCGGCAGGAGCAGCATAGGGTGTGCAGTTGCCGCTGTAATCAACGGTGCCCGCAGTGTCCGGGTTGGAATACTTGTTGGCGTGATTCCATACGTTAAAGAAATCACCCTGGAGTTGCACGTGGTACCGGTCGTGCATGTTGAAGTCCTTCAGCAAGCGCATCTCCTGCTCAAAGTACCCAGGCTGATTAAAGGGGTAGCGCCCAAGCAGCACGGTCTTGCCGCCCGATGTGGTGTAGGAAGGACGATCATTGACGTGGCCGTTGTCGGAGACTGCGTCGCCGTTGACGTCCACGTTGATATAGAAGGGGTACGGCACGCCGCTGTGAGCGATCAGGCTGGAGGATAAGCCCAAGCCCCATGGCAACTCATAGAGGCCGGCGAGTTTAAATTGGTGCTTGATGTCCAGGCCGTTGCGGCCGTAATCGAGATTGAGGTTGAACGGATCCTGTTGGCCATAGTAGGTGTCCGTGTCGCGCTCGCTCGCGCCGTTGTCCTTGTTCTCCGACCAGATGTAGTTGGCGAAAACCTGGAAGTGGTTGGTAAAGCGTTTATTGAGGTTAACCACACCCGACAGGTAGTTGCCATGAGCGTAGCTGGCCGTCGTGTTCTGGCTGATAGCTTGGTTCGGGTCGAAGGGTGTGACAGAGGAAGACTGGAGTACTCCCCCCGAATACACGTAGGTTCCCTGGAGAATTGACCTTCCAAACTGGTCGGTGCCGGTAGAGATGAAATTACGCGCCCAAGCTTCCTCGGTACCGTATCCGCCAGTTCTGAGGTGCTCGGAATGCGCGAAGGTAAACGTTCCGGTAATGTTCCAACCGTGCCCTAACTCGTGCTCGACTCCTCCCGTGAGATTTGAGACCTTCGGGTTCTTGAAGTTCGGGTCTACGAAATTGATACCGGGAGGCGCCGCAAGACCGCCGATCGGGGGCGGCGCGTTGTTCGGCCACAGGAACGGGAATCCACCACCATACGCCAGTCCGCCGCCCGGCTGACAGGTCGTATCATAGTAACAGAAGAGATCGCTCGTTTTTCCTCCGCCTCCAGTGGGAAAGAAGATCCCGGGAGATTGATCATAGTAGTAGCCCCACGCAGCTCGCAGGACCGTCGGATGCTCGGTTGACCCCATGTTGTATGCCAGACCGATTCTGGGACCGAATTGAACGTAGTCATTCGGGACAGACTGCGGCACATTACCCACCGTGGTGCCAGCGCCTTGTCCGAAGTGGACAAGGAAATTCGAGGGGAACGGAGTTTGAGGCTGAGGATTCTTCGTGCCATCCCAGCGGAGCCCGTAAGTCAGTGTGAGCTTGGGAGTAACCATCCATTTGTCCTGGACGTAAAAAGCAATGCCCGACTGGTACGCAGGATTCAGTGTGCCGGCCTTCTGGAAGGGGGTCCCAGGAGTCAGGCTGTATCCCTGGATGACATCTGAGGGGTTGTTGGCGGCAAAGTCGGCCAAGCTCCCAAAGTCCCACTCGCCCGACGACCAGCCAATAAACGAATCCTTCCGGTCGGCGAACGTTTCGAAGTCGCCACCGAACTTCAGGTCATGCTTGCCAAACGTGTACTCGAAGTTATCCTGCACTTCCAGCTTGCCATTGTCGTTGTTGATCGGCAAAAAGTACCGCTCGCCGATGGTGAGCGTCGCTCCGATCGTACCGTCATTGATGACAATCTGCGGCGCTCCCGGCTCGTTCGAATGACGCTTGCGGGTCTCACCCTGGAGGCTGACGCGAATTTCATTCACTTTCCGGCCGAGCACGGTATTCAGGGCAAACACTCCGCTGATACCTTGATTGATAAAGTTTTCCGTGTTGCCGAATCCAGCCTGAATTTCGTTCTGACCGCGGCCGCCGGTGAATCCACTGGTGTGGTTCCGCGTGCCGTATCCGCGGACGCTGAAATGGTTCGCGGCGTTCATCTGCCAATCATAGTGGCCAAGTAGCGTGAACAGGTTCTGGAATTGCGCTGACGATCCTTCCAGTTGGCCCAGATTGGCTGCCCCGTAACAAGCCTGGAGTATCGACTCACCCACCGCCGGAGCCTTGCAGGCCGAAGGCAGCACAAGCCCAGATCGAATCGGAACCTGATTGCTCGCGAAGGTCGGACCAGTGAAAGCCGTCAGAGCAGCCTGGCAGTCAGCCTGGCCGGGACCAGGGTTGCAGAAAGTTGTCACGAGCGGGCCGTGCTCCCGCTGAACATCCGTTGCCAGGAACAGAAACTGCTTGTCCTTGCGGATCGGAAATCCAAATGTGCCGCCGAATTGCTGTTGCTGGTCAATATTCGGAGGCGTTCCCAAAAAGTCGCTCTCGGCAAACGAGCCCGGGCGCGAGTTGTAGTGAGCCGTACCGTGAATGTCGTTTGTGCCAGACTTCGTGACGACGTTGATCAATCCGCCCGTGGCATGGCCGAACTCAGGCGCAAAACCGTTGGTGACAACCTGGAACTCCTGCACGGAGTCCAGAGGCACGGTGAAGTTCTTTGTTTCCAGAGAGCCGAAGAACTCACCAAAGAAATTGTTGAAGCTGTCCTGGCCGTCGATTACCAGGCCGGCGTAGTCGCTCTGTTGGCCACCCATACGGATGCCGCCGCGCAGACCAGGAACCACCTCCGCCGAGGAGCTCAATTGCGCAAGATCGCGATAATCGCGGCCCGATAGCGGAAGATCCTCAACATCCTTCTGATTGAGCACCTGGTTGACGCCGGCAGTCGTAGTGTCGATTGCAGCCGCCTCCGCGGTCACTGTGACCGACTGCGTCTCGCCCTTGACCGGCAGCGTGACATCCAGCGCCAGGCTCGCGCCGATGCTCACGTGGATGTCCGTGACCGTGATGGCGGCAAATCCGGCAGCTTCCGCCTTGATCTGGTACACGCCCGGCATCAACTGCGGAAAGGCGTACGCGCCAGCCTCGTCCGAGTCGCCTTGGCGCCGGTACCCGGTCGAGGGATTGAAGATCGAGACTTTCGCCTTCGCAACTGTTCGGTGCGTCGTGTCGTAAACAAATCCGTGCACTTCGCCGCGATCGAATGTTTGCGCTTCAGCGATGCCGACCGCAAAGAACAAGCCCATCAACACCCACATCGAAACTACAGACTTCCAAATCTTCATTGTGATTCCACCGTTGGTTGCTTCCTCTCACTCCACATAACAAAACCAAATTCCAAAACTCCTACTTGCCTTGAAGCCGTGAAATGAATAGCTGTTTGAACCGGTCCGCGTCGATGCTTGTGCCCACCTGAACATTCGCATTTACCTTATCCATGCCTTCGATGACATAGCGATCGCCGTGAAGCACGTTGTGCTCAATTGCGTTCCGCCGATTCGCGACCGTCTCGCCGCGCGAAAATTCGCCGCGTGTTTCGACATCCACGTGCATGGTGTTCGTCTTCACCATGGTGGGATCAATCGCCGCTCCGATCGCCGTCGGGTCATACATAGGCGATCCCTCCCCGCCGAATTTATCGGACATGCCGACCAGATACTGGCTCACGGCGACCATGAAATCGTTCTCTGGCCCGTGGGTCTTTGCCAGTTGCTCGACATCCTTGCGGGTGAAAAGTGTCATGTTGCCGATCTCAAGCCCCACCATCGTCAGCGGCCAGCCCGCTTGGAATACGATCTGTGCTGCTTCCGGATCGCCGTAGATATTGGCCTCGGCGGCGGCGTTCACGTTCCCGCCCGAAATCGATCCACCCATTACGATTACCTCTTTGACCAGGGGCACGATCGAGGGATCTTTCAAAACCGCCAGGGCAATATTCGTCTCTGGCCCAATGGGGAGCAGCGTGATTTGATGCGGATATTGGTGCACCATCTGAATGATCAGATCGGGACCGAAGCGCGCGTCCGCTTTGCACTTGCTTGGAGGTAATTCGACGTTGGCAAGCCCGTTCTTCCCGTGCCAGTACTCCGCGGTAATTAGCTTCTGAAAAAGAGGATGCTGCGCGCCGCCCGCCACCGGGATGTCGCAACGGTTCGCCAGCGAAACCATTCTCAGCGCGTTCTCCAGACCCTGCTCGGCGGTTACGTTTCCCGGAACAACCGTCAATGCGCGGACATCGAGTTCCGGCGAATTGAGCGCGAGCATGATCGCAATCGCATCGTCTGTACCGGGGTCCGTATCGATGATGACTTTCTTGGGGGCAACGGCAGCCGCAGAGGCGCTCGCGGAAATGATAGCCATGCCCAAGAGTGCTACGATCGCGCCCTTGGCGATGCCTCGAATCGATTTTCCCTTATAGCTAGCGCTATCCACGAGCTTCGTCGTACCTACCCGTATGAATCATTCCGCGTCTGCGCCGGTACGGACCAGAACGTTTGGAGTCACGTTCTCGGCGCACCACCGGCATGATCGGCGGGTAATACAAACGCATTATGCAAATTGGGCGAGAGATTATCGCTTAAGTCAGTATGGTGTCAACAGAAAAATGAACAAAATGAAAACAAGTGACGCAAGCAAGCGAAATCTCAACTCCACGCGAGCCGCTAACGTAGAGTGATTCGCTTAGAGGAAGGCACCTGACTGAGGGCGGCGGTAAAGCGGGCGAGGACGTACAAGAATGGTCGGCGAGCCATGGGCATGGGGGTTACCTGGGCGCAGAGAGGCTGCACCTTGCCGACTGCATGCTAGAATTCGTCTCCAAATGATACGGCCTCGAATGAACCTTCGGCTCTGGCTCGTCGTTGCTGCGGTTCTGTCGTTCGGCGGCAATTTCGAAATAGCGCCAGGGCAGGCGCACGACGGAACCCTTCCGCACCAGCCGAACCTCAGCCATCCGTACGACGCGCAATTCCATGAGGTGACGCGCGAGGCCGGCATCCATTTCCACCACGAGCGCGCCGCTTCGCCGACGAAGATGTACGTGGAGACGATGGGCGCGGGCGTGGCCTGGATCGACTATAACCAGGACGGCTACCTCGACGCCTTCTTCGTGAACAGCGGCTACACTCCGCTGTTCCATCCCCCGCAGCCCCCGCAGCCGGCGCTCTACCGCAACAACCGTGATGGGACCTTCACCGACGTGACGGCGGAGAGCAAAATTCACTCCGATGGCACGTTCTTTTTTGGCGTGGCCGTCGGCGATTATGACAACGACGGCTTCCCCGATATATACATGACCGGCTACCGCCACTCTGTCCTCTGGCATAACAACGGCGACGGAACTTTTACCGACGTAACCTCTAAGGCCGGCGTGGGCAACGACGGCAACTGGGGCACCGCCGCCGCGTGGTTCGACTATGACCGCGACGGCAAACTGGACCTGCTCGTCGTCAACTATGTGAAATACGACGTCGACCATCCCATCACTTGTGGCGATTTCCGCCCCGGCTACAAGGACGTTCCGCACGTCAGCTCGTACTGCCACCCCGACAATTTTCCCGGCACGTCCCCGCGGCTCTACCACAACAACGGCGATGGAACTTTCACCGATGTCACCGAAAAAGCCGGGCTCTTGAATAACAGCGGCAAGAGCCTGGCCGTGGTGACCGTCGATTTAAACAACGACGGCTGGCCTGACATCTTCATCGCCAACGATACGCAGCGCAATTTTCTCTACATCAACAAGGGAGACGGCACCTTCAGGGATGCCAGCTATTCCTCCGGCGCCGGCTTCAGCGAAGACGGCCGCCCCGAAGCCGGCATGAGCGCCGACGCCGCCGATATCGCAAACAATGGATTGTTTTCTCTGTTCGTCAGCCATCTCGATCACGAACTGGATCGCCTCTACCGCAACAACGGCGATGGCACGTTTACCGACGACACCATCGCCTCGGGCATAGGACAAACCAATCTTCTGAACAGCGCCTTTGGCGCACGCTTCTTCGATTTCGACAACGACGGCTGGCGGGACCTGCTCGTCAACAACGGACACATCCTCGACAACATTTCGATCTACCATCCCGAAGTGACCTACGAGGAACAGAAGAAGCTTTACCGGAACACCGGCAAGGGCGTGTTCGTTGACGTCACCCAGTCACAAGGTGCGGACTTTCTCGCGCCGCGCATCGGACGCGGACTCGCCGTCGGGGACTATGATAACGATGGCTGGCAGGATTTTCTGGTCAGCAATAACGGTGAAGAGGCGCAGCTATTTCGCAATGAGGGCGCCAGCTTGCCCGCCACAAAAAACAACCACTGGATCGCCATTCAACTCGTCGGCACGAAAAGCAATCGCGACGCTATCGGCGCGCACCTGAAACTGGTCGCCGGCGATCTCACCAGCTACGACCAGACCAAGGGCGGCATGAGCTTCTGCTCGGCTCAGGACCCGCGAATATTTTTCGGCCTTGGCGCTCATGACCACGTGGACTCGCTCGAAATCTGGTGGCCCAGCGGCCTCAAGGAAACAATCGCGAACCTGCCGGTTAATACGTTCCTCCGCGTGGAGGAGGGCAAGGGTTCGGCGCAAGTTTTACACAATGCCAGCGGGAGGCGCTCTCCGCCCATGCCAGACCCCGCCCCACGGCCCTAGACCGGTCGTCTGCCCGCGCGAGATCAGTACATGATCGTTTTCGTCAGGTGGTGCGGCCAAAATGTGGTGTGGTAGTGCGTCCAGAGACGCGCATCGATCTGCGGAATGATTACCTGCTGATCTGCTGGCCTGAGCTTATTCACTTCCTCGGCTAACAACGCCGTGGCATAGAGCGAGTGAGCGCGAATTTCGATCTCCTCCCGGCTGTCGCGGGGAATCATCTGATACGTGTCGATCGCTTTTTCCAGCGCCGGCGAGTAGCTGGTCATTCCCATCAACCGTAGCGCCACCGGCACAATGTAGTCGGCGAATGCCGAAAACTTCTGCGGGTCCTCCAGCTTGAAACCGCCCGTGCTGCCCAGTCCTGAATACATGCCCCAGTAGCCAAGTTGCGCGAGTTTGTAGAACTTCACTTCGTGCCCTTCATATTGGCTGACGTCGTTGAACCGCGGAAATTCCTTCACCAGCCGGTCCACCAGCCCATTGCCGTTGTCATAGAGCCGGGGAGGGCAGGACTTCACGAAATTTACGTAGCGGCCATCGTACTTCGCCGCCAACACTTCGCCGGCCTGGTGAAAGACCGCCATCTTTTCGTCGAGCATCGGAATTTCCATGTTGCCCGCGAAAATCTTTTCCATCTCGGGCCGCGTCACCTTAGCCAAGAACTTTCCATCCAGGATCGGAATGCCGTTATCCATCGCCCGTTTCAGGCAAGCCACCATCGCATCGGAGTCGGAAAGGTGCGCTCCGGCATAGTCGATCTGAAACTTGATGTGCGTCTTGAAGTCCGTGAACGCCGAATTGATGGTGTTCGATACCATGATGAAATCGATGGCCACCTCGGGGTTCTTGTCCAGTCCATAAGGCACCGCCATGTGCGGCATGGGCAACTCTTCGTAGGCCATCCAGTGGGCAACATCCACGATTTTGTCGTAGTGAGTCTCCACATCGCGGGAATGCTCAATCACCGGCCGCAGGCTTTCGATCACCGGGCTGCCAATCGGCTTCGACCAGGGGGAAGATCCACGAGAGGCAGACTTGCCCGAATCCACAGCCAGCAATGACTTCGCGCTCACGGCAGCAACTGCGCCTAAGGCAGAGACGCCCTTCAACACTTGACGACGGCTTCGATTCATACCCATGTCCTTTGCTTGAAATCAATACATGTTGGTCTTGGTTAAATGGTGGGGCCACCAGGTCGTATGGTAGTGCGTCCAGAGGCGCGCATCGATCTGCGGGATCACGATCTGCATGTCCTTGGGACGAATATTGTTGACCTCTTCGCACAGCAGCGCGGTGGCGTACAAGCGGTGGGCGCGTATCTCCACATTCCCAGCGGCTGTCGCGCGGCACCATCTGGTGCGTGTTGATGGCTTGCTCAAGTTCAGCGGAATAACTGGTAATTCCGAGTAACCGCAAAGTTACTGGGACCATATAGTCGGCAAACGCGGTCATCTTGTCCAGATCCTCCAGGTGAAACTGACCGGTTTTTCGCAAACTGGAGTACACAAACCAAATCCCCAACTGCGAGAGTTTGTAGAACTTGATCGTATGCCCGTCGTATTCACTTACATCGTTGAAGCGAGGAAACTCCTTCACCAGACGGTCGACCAGGCCGTTGCCGTTGTCATAGAGCCGAGGCGAGCAAGACGTCACAAAATTGTGAAAGCGGCCATCGTACTTGTCGGCCAGCACCCCACCCACCTGGTGGAGCATTTCCATCTTCTGATCCAGCATGGGCAGTTCAATGTTGCCCGCGAAGATACGTTCCAGTTCCGGCCGCGTCACTCGCGCCAGAAACTTGCCGTCCAGCACCGGTATTCCGTTGTCCAGCGCCCGCTTCATGCAGGCAAACAGCGCATCGGAATCCGACCAGTGTCG
>OCZT010002801.1_pt1 | contig 17955 bp, 10 predicted proteins | sample 1539031 | NCBI WGS metagenome assembly OCZT01 (sample SAMEA3539308, study PRJEB22396) | soil metagenome | biome: tundra; feature: field; material: soil | place: USA | collected 2010-05 | depth 0.15 m | reverse complement strand
TGTTTGGACGGCCCACCTCGGTGGAGCTGGATTACCTGCAGCTGAAGGCTCACTAGGGACGTAATAGGTCGTTGGTCATTGGTTGTTGGTTTTTTGGCAAATGACCAAGAACCAATGACCAAATACTGATTACTCGCAGTTTGCAGTTGCAGTTGCAGTTGCACATGCCCTTGCGCGGGGCAGCTCAGTACGAGCGAGGAGCGCCTCGTCGGCTACCACTACGACGTTAAATACACCGTGGAAGTCAGCGACTCATTCCGCATCCCGCACTCCGGATCGGCGATGGTCGCTCTACGTGTCTAGAGGAGTCCAATGGCAAAGAAGGTCATCGGTTTCGTCAAACTGCAGATCCCTGCAGGAAAGGCGAATCCGGCCCCGCCGGTCGGTACCGCGCTCGGCCCGCAGGGAATCAACATCATGGCGTTCTGCAAAGAGTTCAACGCTCGGACGCAGGGCCAGGATACGATTCTCCCGGTCGAGATCACGATCTACGGCGACAAATCCTTCACTTTCATCCTGAAGACGCCGCCTGCTGCGGTGCTCATCAAGAAAGCGGTGGGGATCGAAAAAGGGTCGGGTCAGCCCAATCGCAACAAAGTCGGCAAAATCACGAAGGCGCAGATCCGCACGATCGCGGAGCTCAAGATGCCCGACCTCAACTGCGAATCGATCGAGTCGGCCATGGCGATGGTCGCCGGCGCCGCGCGCTCGATGGGCGTGGAGGTCGCAGACTGATGCGCGCCCACGGAAAGAAGTACCGCAAGGCCGCCGAGTCCCGCGAGATCTCCTCGTCGTACCAGCCGAAGCAGGCGCTCGAGATCATCAAGACCAAGGCCTTCGCGAAATTCGATGAGACCGTCGACGTCGCCATTCGTCTGGGCGTCGATCCGCGTCACGCCGACCAGATCGTGCGCGGCACCGTCGTGCTCCCGGCCGGCTCGGGCAAGACCGTCCGGGTGCTCGTCATCGCGGTCGGCGACAAGGCGAAGGAAGCCGAAGCGGCCGGAGCCGATTTCGTCGGCACCGAGTACGTCGCGAAGATCAAGGAAGGATGGCTCGACTTCGACATCATGATCGCAACGCCGGACCAGATGGGCCAGATCGGCGCCCTCGGACGCGTGCTCGGCCCCCGCGGGCTGATGCCGAATCCGAAGGCCGGCACCGTCACGTTCGACGTCGCGCGCGCCGTGAAGGAAACCAAGGCGGGCAAGATCGAGTTCCGCGTCGACAAGGGCGGCAACATCCACGCCGCGATCGGCAAGGTCTCGTTCCCGCTCGAATCGCTCGAAACGAACTTCCAGGCCCTCATGGATACCATCGTCCGCTCCAAGCCGAGCGCGTCGAAGGGCGTGTATGTGAAGACGGTCGCCGTCTCCAGCACGATGGGCCCTGGCGTGCGGGTCGACATCACACCCTACCGGTAACGAGCGATGAAGCGATCCGATAAAGAAGAGCTCGTCAGAGGGCTCAAGAAGAAGATGGAGGGCGCGGACGCGCTCTACTATACCGACTTCACCGGCCTGAACGTGAAGCGCATGACCGAGTTGCGCCGCAATTTCCGCAAGGCCGGCGTGGAGTACGTGGTCATCAAGAACTCGCTGGCACTGCGCGCCGTGAACGAAAGCGGCCTCGTGGTGCCGAAGCTCAAGGGTCCCACCGGCGTCGTCATCGCGAAGGACGCGATCGTCGCCGCGAAGCTCCTGACGGAGTTCGCGAAGAAGAATGAAGAGCGTCCGTCGGTGAAGGGCGGACTGTATGAAGGCGCGTCGATCGACGGCGCGCTGGTCAAGAGGCTGGCGCTGATGCCGACTCGCGACGAGGCGCTCGGCCAGTTCCTTGGATACCTGAACAGCGTGCTCTCGTCGTTCGCCGGCGTACTCGAGGCACGGAAGGTCCAACTCGAAAGCAGCGAACCTGCTCCCGCGACGACCGAATCCGCCGCGCCGAGCACCGAAGCGGCTGTCGAACCTGCTGCTCCGAGCACCGAACCGATTCCCCCCCAGGCGTCTGCCTGACCAACAACGCCCCAGGGACACCTGGGGGATTACAAGGAGATTTCTGCAAATGGCTAACGCTACGCTGGGCAAAGACGAGATCCTCGACGCGATCGGCAACATGTCGGTCGTCGAACTCGTCGACCTGATCGACACGTTCAAGACGAAGTTCAACGTCACCATCGCGGCCATCGCCGCGGCTCCGGCCGGTGGCGCCGCGGGCGGTGCTGCTGCCGCCGTCGAAGAGCAGACCGAGTTCGAGGTCGTCCTCAAGGAAACCGGCCCGAAGAAGATTCAGGTCATCAAGGTCGTCCGCGAGATCACGGGTCTTGGCTTGAAGGAAGCCAAGGACCTGGTCGACGGCGCACCGCAGGTCGTGAAGGCCGGCGCCACGAAGGACGAGGCGGCGGCCATCAAGGCCAAGCTCGAGGAGCAGGGCGCAGTCGCCGAGATCAAGTAAGAGCTGGCCTTGCCGCCGGTGCGCCAAAACGGCGCGCCGGCGGTGATCCCACCTCTCACTTGGTCCCGACGATGCAGACATTCGCACCGCTTCACAACTGAATTTCGTTCCGCCTCACTCCGCCGCGCGAAAAATAATTCGCGTGCCGGGGCGGGGCGGCTTTCGCCTGTCATCGGGTGAGCCCGGGTTGATATGATCAAGCAAATTTCGTTCGCGAAGCTCGAGAAGGGGATGGCGATGCCCCATCTCCTCGACATTCAGGTTCGCGCCTTCGAGTCGCTGCTCCAGCTGGATGCCGCTGCGCACGACCGCGAAGACGTCGGACTCGAGCGGGTCTTCAAGGACCTGTTCCCGATCACCGACGTCCACGAGAACTTCTCGCTGGACTTCATCCGCTACACGCTTGGCGAGCCGAAGTACTCCGTCGAGGAGTGCATCGAGCGCGACATGACGTATTCCGCGCCGCTCAAGGCCACGCTGACCCTCACGGTCTTCGAGGAGAACGTCGCCGACGGCAAGAAGCGGATCAAGAACCAGATCGAGAAAGAAGTCTACCTCGGTGAGCTGCCGCTCCTCACGCCGCTCGGCACCTTCGTCATCAACGGCGCCGAACGCGTGATCGTGAGCCAGCTGCACCGCTCGCCCGGCGTGGTGTTCGAGGAGTCGACGCACCCCAACGGGCAGCGCCTGATCTCGTCGCGCATCATCCCGTTCCGCGGATCATGGGTGGAGTTCACCGTGGACATCCACGACGTGATCTACGTCCACATCGACAAGAAGAAGAAGTTCCCGGCCACCGCGCTCCTCCGCGCGTTCGGCTTCGGGAACAACCCCGACATCCTCCGCCTCTTCTTCGCGGTGAAGGAGCTCGACCTCACCAAGAAGCGTGAGGGCCGCGCCGAGACCCGTGAAGTCATCGGCGCCATCATCGCGGAGAACATCGAGCTGCCGGGCGAAGCCACGGCGGACGACGCTCCCAAGGCGAAGACGAAGAAAGCCCGGGCCGAACGTGAGCGCAGCGAAGCCATGATGCTCGTGAAGGAAGGAGACGAGCTCACCGAGGAAGTCTTCAACCGCCTCCGCCGCCAGAAGGTGGACGTGGTCAAGGTGTTCGCGAGCTACGGCGCCGTCGACCTCCGCGACGAGCTCGACGCCATCGAACGCGGCGAACGCGCGCATCCCCGCGTGCTGGCCGTCGACGCGATCGACCCGGAGACGGGCGAAGTGATCGGCGAGACCGGCCAGGCGCTCAAGGAGATGCTCCTCAAGCGCCTCCGCAAGCACGGCCTGTACAAGGCGTACTGCTTCGTCCCGAGCGGCCGCGCCGAGAGCACGCTCATCAAGAACACGCTCGCGAAGGACCCGACCAAGAGCGAGGACGAGGCGCTCAAGCAGATCTATGCGCTGCTCCGTCCGGGCGACGCACCCAACAAGGAAACGGCCAAGCAGGCGATCGAGCGGCTGTTCTTCTCGCCGAAGCGATATGATCTCGGCCGCGTCGGCCGCTACAAGATCAACCAGCGCCTCGGCCTCGCGACGCCCGCGAGCCAGACGGTGCTCACGAAGGAGGACTTCGTCGCCATCGTGCGCTACCTCGTCGAACTGCACGAGGGACGCGGCCACGTGGACGACATCGACCACCTGGGCAACCGCCGCATCCGTTCGGTCGGCGAGCTGATCGCGAACCAGTTCTCCGTCGGCCTGTCGCGCATGGCGCGCCTGGTCAAGGAGCGCATGTCGATCAACCAGGACACCGAGAAGATCGCGCTCGACGACCTTGTCAACGCGCGCACCGTGAGCGCGGTGATCCAGGCGTTCTTCGGATCGTCGCAGCTGTCGCAGTTCATGGACCAGACCAACCCGCTCGCCGAGCTGACGCACAAGCGCCGGCTTTCGGCGCTCGGACCGGGCGGCCTCACGCGCGAGCGCGCCGGATTCGAAGTGCGCGACGTGCACTACTCGCAGTACGGCCGCATGTGCCCGATCGAGACGCCTGAAGGTCCGAACATCGGACTGATCACGTCGCTCGCGTGCTATGCGCGCGTGAACGACCTCGGCTTCGTCGAGACCCCGTACCGCGTCGTGCGGAACGGAAAGGTCACGAACGAACTCGAGTGGCTCGACGCCAACAAGGAAGAGGACGCGATCATCGCGCAGGCGAACTCGAAGCTCAACGACGACGGGACGTTCGTCGACGAGTTCGTGCTCTGCCGGCAGCAGGCCGACGTGCCTCTCGTTTCGCCCGCGCGCATCGACTATATGGATGTCGCGCCGGAACAGCTCGTTTCGATCGCCGCCGCGCTCATTCCGTTCCTCGAGCACGACGACGCGAACCGCGCGCTGATGGGCTCGAACATGCAGCGCCAGAGCGTGCCGCTCCTCAACCCGCAGACGCCGCTCGTGGGCACGGGTCTCGAGGAAGTGGTCGCGCGCGATTCCGGCGCGGTGGTCATTGCCTTACGCGACGGAACGGTCACCCGCGTGACGGCCGACGAGATTCTCGTCGACGCCGGCCCTGCGGAGAAGGGGAAGAAGGGCGGCGACCTGCCGCTCGAGCGCCTCACGCAACAGGACCGCTACCGGATCAAGAAGTACTGGCGCACCAACCAGGACACGGCGATCAACCAGCGCCCGATCGTGAAGCTCGGCCAGAAGGTGACGAAAGGCGAAGTCCTCGCGGACGGCGCCGCCACGGAGTTCGGCCAGCTCGCGCTCGGCTCGAACGTGCTGGTCGCGTTCATGCCGTGGTACGGACACAACTTCGAAGACGCCATCGTGCTGTCTGAACGGCTGGTGAAGGACGACGTGTACTCGTCGATCCACATCCAGGAACTCGAGCTGCATGTCCGCGACACCAAGCGCGGTCAGGAAGAAATCACGCGTGAAATCCCGAACGTCGCCGAAGAGTCGCTCGTCGATCTCGACGAGCGCGGCATCGTGCGCATCGGCGCGCACGTGCGCCCCGGCGACATTCTCGTCGGCAAGATCACGCCGAAGGGCGAAACGGAACTCTCGCCGGAAGAAAAGCTGCTGACCGCAATCTTCGGCGAGAAGGCGAAGGACGTGAAGGATTCTTCGCTCAAGGTCCCGCCGGGCATGGAAGGCGTCGTCATCGACTGCAAGATCTTCTCGCGCATCGAAGACCAGGTGGTCGAGAAGGACCGCGGCGAGCGCATCGGCGAAGTCCGGCGCCTCGAGGGCGAGGAGAAGGTGCGCGTGAACGACGTACGCGACAGTGAGCTCAAGGAAATTCTCGACGGGCAGGTCATCGCGCTCGCGCTGAAGTCCGGCACGGTCGAAGAGGCGATTCCCGCAGGCACGGTGCTCTCGGGCGACGTGCTCGACGGGCTGCGCCTCGCGACGATCGACCTCAAGACGTTCAGGGTCGAGAGCAAGAAGGTCAATGAACAGGTTCGCGAAATTGTGGAAGCAGCGAATGATGTGAAAGCACGGATTGAAGAGAAGGCCGAGGAGCGCATCGACCGCATCCTGCAGCCCGATGAACTGCCGCCCGGCGTGATCCAGCTCGTGAAAGTCTATCTCGCCGAGAAGCGCAAAATCTCGGTGGGCGACAAGATGGCCGGCCGTCACGGCAACAAGGGTATCGTGGCGCGCATCGTTCCCGAGGAGGACATGCCGTTCCTTCCGGACGGTCGTCCGGTGGACATCGTGCTCAACCCGCTCGGCGTGCCGAGCCGTATGAACGTCGGACAGATCCTCGAAACGCACCTTGGATGGGCGGCGAAGATCCTCGGCTTCTACGCGAAGACGCCGGTGTTCCAGGGCGCGAACGAGCGTGAAATCGGACTGCTGCTCCGCCTCGCGGCGCTGACGTGGTCACGCGGCTCGCTCGAGCTGCACGGCCCGACGCTCGAGATCGGCGAAAAGGAAATCAAGGCGATTCTCAACGACTTCCGGCCCGAAGCGGGCGCGGAGAAAGTCCAGCTGTTGCATGACGCGAGCGTGAACGATCTCAACGCGCGCGGCATGTCGGCGGACACGAAGGACGTGTTCCACAGCGTGCGCGATTATCTCGCGTCCGCCGCGGCGGAACTCGCCGAGCGCGAGCACTCCGACCTCAAGAACGCGATCGCGTTCCACGAGGAAACGTCGGAAGATGAAACGCTGTCCGCGGCCCGTCGCGCGGACCTGAAGAAGGCGCTGAAGGAACTGAAGACGCGCAACGCCCTGAGCGCGCAGGAACTGCTCCTGGCGCACGGATTGCCCGCCCTCGCAGCGATGCTTGGTCCCAAGGGCGAAGCCGACGTCGACGCGGCGAGCGTGGAGCTCGTGCGCCGCGCCGGATTGCAGCCCGGTGGAAAGGTCGCATTGCAGGACGGCCGCACGGGCGAGCATTTCGCGTCATCGGTCACGGTCGGTGAGATCTACATGCTGAAGCTCTCGCACCTCGTGGACGACAAGATCCACGCGCGAAGCATCGGACCGTACTCGCTCGTCACGCAGCAGCCGCTCGCCGGCAAGGCGCAGTTCGGCGGCCAGCGTTTCGGCGAAATGGAAGTGTGGGCGCTCGAGGCATACGGTGCCGCGCACACGCTGCAGGAAATCCTGACCGTGAAGTCGGACGACGTGAACGGCCGGTCGCGCGTGTACGAGGCGATCGTGAAGGGGCAGAACCTGCCCGAGCCGGGCACGCCTGAATCGTTCAACGTGCTCGTGAAGGAATTGCAGGCCCTCGGTATCCACGTCACCATGGATGCCAACGCTGAGGGTGGATACAGCGGGTTGCCCTTCAGCTCAGGCGAGGAATAACACATGATCGACTTCCGCAGCGCGCGAGAGACTCGCGCATCAGCGTTCGACTACATCCAGATCCGCATCGCCTCGCCCGAGGAGATCCGCGGCCCCCGGGACTCCAAGGAGCGCGAGCGGCTCGAGATGGCCGGCTTGCGCTCGTGGTGGTCGTGGGGCGAGGTCACCAAGCCCGAGACCATCAACTACCGGTCGTTCAAGCCCGAGAAGGACGGCCTCTTCTGCGAGCGCATTTTTGGTCCCGTCAAGGACTGGGAATGCCATTGCGGCAAGTATAAGCGCATCCGCTATCGCGGCGTGATCTGCGACCGTTGCGGCGTCGAAGTGACCCTGAGCAAGGTCCGTCGCGACCGCATGGGGCACATCGAGCTCGCCGTTCCCGTCGCCCATATCTGGTTCTTCAAGACGCTGCCCAGCCCGATGGGCAATCTCCTCGACCTCACGCTGCGTGATCTCGAGAAGGTCATCTACTATTCGAACTACGTCGTCATCGAGCCTGGCGATCAGGAAGTCCACACCAACGAGCTCCTCGACGAGGAGCAGTTCCTCACGCTGCGCGCCAAGGCGAAGGACGAGGGCGATACCGCGTTCCTCGCCGACATCGGCGCACCCGCGGTTCGCGACCTGCTCCGCCGGCTCGACGTCGACAAGATCGCCGACGAGCTCCGCGCGCAGGTGATCGTCGAGACGAGCCAGCACAAGAAGAAGCAGCAGCTCAAGCGGCTCAAGATCGTCGACGCGTTCCGCAACTCGGGCGACAACGGCGACGTGCGCAACAAGCCGGAGTGGATGATCCTGGACGTCGTCCCGGTGATTCCGCCGGACCTGCGCCCCCTCGTTCCGCTCGACGGCGGCCGTTTCGCGACGTCGGACCTGAACGATCTCTATCGCCGCGTCATCAACCGCAACAACCGCCTCCAGAAGCTCATCGTGCATCGCGCGCCGGAAGTCATTCTCCGGAACGAGAAGCGCATGCTGCAGGAGGCCGTCGACGCGCTGTTCGACAACGGCCGCCGCTCCAAGGCCATTCGCGGCCGCGGCAAGCGTCCGCTCAAGTCGCTCAGCGACATGCTCAAGGGCAAGCAGGGCCGGTTCCGTCAGAACCTGCTCGGCAAGCGCGTGGACTACTCGGGCCGTTCGGTCATCGTCGTGGGTCCCGAACTGAAGCTGCACCAGTGCGGCTTGCCGAAGGCCATGGCGCTCGAGTTGTTCAAGCCGTTCATCATCCACAAGCTCGTCGAGAAAGGAATCGCCGAGACGGTGAAGCGCGCCAAGAAGATCGTCGAGAAGGAATCGAGCGAAGTGTTCGAGATTCTCGAGGAGATCATTCGCGACCATCCGGTTCTGCTCAACCGCGCACCGACGCTGCATCGTCTGGGCATCCAGGCGTTCGAGCCGGTGCTGGTGGAAGGGAAGGCCATTCGTATTCACCCGCTCGTTTGTGCGGCTTTCAATGCGGACTTCGACGGCGACCAGATGGCGGTGCACGTGCCGCTTTCATATGAAGCGCAGCTCGAGTGCCGCGTGCTGATGCTCTCGTCGAACAACATTCTCAAGCCGGCCGACGGACGCCCGGTGGCGGAGCCCAGCCAGGACATCGTGCTCGGCTGCTATTTCGCCACCAAGGGATTCGCCGGATTCGACGATATCTCGAAGGATCCGAAGAAAGTCGCGGCGCTGCATTCGTACACGTCGGCCAGCGAAGTCGAGATGGCGCTCGCGCTCGGCCGCGTGAACACGCACACGCCGCTTCGCTTCCTCGTGGAGCGCGACGGTGCCAAGACGTGGGAAGTCACCACGGTCGGCCGCGTGCTGTTCAACCAGATCATCCCCGCGGAACTGCCCTTCCAGAACCGCGACATGAAGAAGAAGGCGCTCTCCGAGCTGGTGTTCGAGTCGTATCGCAAGTCGGGCCTCGCGGGCACGGTGCAGTTCCTCGACCGTCTCAAGGAGTTCGGCTTCCGCAACGCAACCCGCGGCGGCGTCTCGATCGGAATCGAGGACCTCGAGATTCCGGCGGACAAGGAGCAGCTGCTCGAAGAAGCGACGACGCGCGTGGAGCGTTTCCAAAAGGCGTACCAGACCGGAAATATCACGAACGGCGAGCGCTACAATAAGGTCATCGACACCTGGACGCACGCGAACAACGACATCGCCGAGGCGATGGTCAAGCGCATGAAGGAATCGCAGAACGGGTTCAACCCCGTGTACATGATGTTCGATTCCGGATCGCGCGGTTCACGCGACCAGATCCGTCAGCTCGCCGGTATGCGCGGACTGATGGCGAAGCCGCAGAAGAAACTCACCGGCGGTATCGGCGAAATCATCGAAAGCCCGATCAAGTCGAACTTCCGCGAAGGCCTGTCCGTGCTCGAGTACTTCATCTCGACGCACGGTGCCCGAAAGGGTCTGGCCGACACGGCGCTCAAGACGGCCGACGCGGGGTACCTCACGCGCCGCCTCTGCGACGTCGCACAGGACGTGACGATCACCGAGGAGGATTGCGGCACGATCATGGGACTCGAGATCTCCGCGCTGAAGGAAGGCGAGGACATTATCGAGCCGTTGGCGGAACGCATTGTCGGAAACGTGGCGGCGGAGGATGTCGAAGATCCGCAGCTGATCGACGATTCGGGCCGTCGCGCGCTGCTCGTCGAGTCGGGGTCGATGATCAGTGAAGATGTGGCCAAGCAGATCGAGGATGCCGGCATCGACTCGATCAAGATTCGCTCCGTGCTGACCTGCGAGGCCAAGCGCGGGCTCTGCCGCATGTGCTACGGCCGCAACCTCGCGACGATGGCGATGGTGGACATCGGCGAAGCGGTCGGCATCATCGCCGCGCAGTCGATTGGCGAGCCGGGCACACAGCTCACGCTGCGTACGTTCCACATCGGTGGCACGGCGGCACGTATCGCCGAGCAGACGGCACGCAAGTCGAAGGTGCAGGGCTTCATCGAGTACGGCGACCGGTTGATTTGGGTCACGAATCCGGAAGGCCAGCAGATCGTGACGTCGTACGAAGGCGAAGTCTTCATTCGGCCCTCGGCCGACAAGAAGGCGATCGTGTCGGCGCGCCTGGCCGTGCCGCTCGGCGCGGTCCTGATGGTGAAGGACGGCGCCGAGGTGAAGAAGGAGCAGGTGATCTTCAGCTGGGATCCGTACACCAATCCGATCATCGCCGACGTCACGGGCGAAGTGCGCTTCGTGGATTTGGTGGAAGAAGAGTCGGTGAGCGAGGAGCTCGACGAACTCACGGGTCTGCGTCAGCGCGTGGTCATCGAAGACCGCGAGAAGAAGCTCCATCCGCACATCGAGATCTGGCAGACGAAGGGCGGCAAGGAAAAGCGCATCCGCGACTTCGTGATTCCGGTGGGCGCACAGCTCATCGTGGAGCACGGGGCCGAGATCGCAGCCGGTACGATCATCGCGAAGATTTCGCGTGAAGCGTACAAGACGCGCGACATCACGGGCGGCCTGCCGCGTGTTGCCGAGCTGTTCGAGGCGCGCCGTCCGAAGGATCCGGCGACGATTTCGGAAGTCGACGGCATCGTGCGGTTCGGCGAGATCAAGCGCGGCAAGCGCGAGATCTTCGTGCAGTCGCTGAAGCCCGACGGCTCACCGGACGATTCGCAGGAAGCCCAGCTGTACGAAGTGGGGGCGGGCAAGCACCTTCGCGTGCACGAGGGCGATCGCGTGCGCGCCGGAGACCGGTTGTCGGAAGGCCCGGTGAATCCGCACGACATTCTTCGCATCAAGGGCCCGCGTGCGGTGCAGGAGTATCTCCTGAACGAAGTGCAGGAGGTGTACCGTCTGCAGGGCGTGAAGATCAACGATAAACACATCGGCGTGATCGTGCGCCAGATGCTGCAGAAGGTTCGCGTGCTCGATCCGGGCGCAGGCGACTCGGAGTTCCTCGAGGGCGAGAACGTGGACAAGGCGGTGTTCCGCGACGCGAACGACCGCGCGAAGAAGAAGAAACAGAAGCCCGCGAGCAGCGAGCCGCTGCTCCTCGGCATCACGAAGGCGAGTCTCACGACGCAGAGCTTCATTTCTGCGGCGAGCTTCCAGGAGACCACGCGCGTGCTGACCGATGCGGCCATCCGCGGCGCCAAGGACAACCTCATTGGCCTCAAGGAGAACATCATCATCGGACATCTCATTCCGGCGGGTACGGGCGTGTACCGGTACCAGGAAGTGGACATGGATGTCGCGCCGCCGCCCATGGCGGAACTTCCGCAGGGAGCGGAGGCGTTCGCCGGACTTTCGGGGACGCCGATGGCGGCGGAGATCGCCTCACCGTTTGCGGCGTTGCCGAGCGAGGATGCTTAAGCGATAACGGCAGCTCAGAGCTCCGAGCGTCAAGGCCGTGAGCTCTTAGCCGCGCGCTGTTAGCCGCGAGTCACTGCGACGGGACCGGTCGATGCGCCGATTGTATTCGGCGCTCGACCGGTCCCGTCGCCGTTTTCTCGCAGCTACGAGCTCGTCGCTAACAGCTCACAGCCATGATGCTCACCGCTGTGAGCTGTCTCGCTTTTGCCCCCGCTTGTCCGCACATTCTCACGATGCCCGCCCCGACCCGCATCATCCCGCGCCGCGCAGTGATCAGCTGGATCCTCTACGATCTGGCGAACGTCATCTTCTCGATGGGCGTGATTTCGCTGTACTTCTCGCTCTTCGTAAGGGCGGAAGTAGGCTCGGAACGCGCCGACAGCCTGCTCGGCAGGATCAGCGCGTTGTCGATGGGCATCATGTTCTGCCTCAGCCCGCTGCTCGGCGCGATGACCGACCGGGCGCGCAAGCGGATGCCGTTCCTCGTGTGGGCCACGCTCATCTGTTGCGCGTGCACGGCGCTGATCGCGCGCGGACCGTTCATGGTGAGCGCGATCCTGTTCATCATCGCGAACGGCGGGTACCAGGCCGGCGTGCAGTTCTATGACTCGCTCCTGCCCGACGTCACGACGGAAGAGAACCGGGGCCGCATCAATGGCATCGCGGTCGGGCTTGGATATACCGGCTCGTACATCGCGGTCGGCGTCGGATTCTGGATGTCCAGGACGCATGCCGCGTTCCCGTTCCCGGACTATTTCCTCTTCGTCGCCCTCGCGTTTCTCGCGCTCGCGTTCCCCTGTTTCGTGTTCGTCGGGGAGATTGGCAATCCGCATCCGCGCGAGATCTTTACCTGGAGAGCCGTCACCGAGTCGGCGCGGCAAACCCTCCACACACTGAAGTCGGGGGACAAGTATCCCGGGCTGCTGCGGTTCCTTCTCGGGCGCGCGTTCTACACCGATGCGATCAACACCGTGATCCTCTTCATGTCGCTGTACACGGTGAACGTCGCGATCTCGACCGGCCTCACGAAGGAGAACGGCGAGCAGAAGGCGCAGCTCGTGCTGATGTCGGCCATCACCGCCGCGATCTTCGGCGGCGTCATCTGGGGCTTCGTCGTCGATCGCATCGGGCCCAAGAAGACCCTCACGATCGTGCTCTCGGGCTGGCTTGCCACGTTCGTCCTCGCGTCGTTCGTCGGATTCCTGCACCTTCACCTCGGATGGCTGTTCGTCGTCGCGTGTCTCGCGGGCATCTGCCTCGGCGGTACCTGGGCGTCGGACCGCCCGCTCATGCTGCGACTCACACCGCCGGACCGCGTGGGCGAGTTCTATGGCCTGTACGGAATGGTGGGACGCTTTTCAGCCGTGACGGGTCCGCTCCTCTGGGGAGCCACGACCTGGCTGACGGTGGAACAGGGGCACATGCCCGTGGTACGAGGCGAAGCGTTCGCGATCCTCTCGCTGCTCGCGATGATGCTGGTGGCGTTCGCGATCCTGCGGCCCGTGTCGGACGAGGCGCGCGACTGGAAGGCGCTCGGCGCGATCGCCGAGGCGTGAGGGCGGCGCTGAACATGCTGCGCCACTAGGCCTCTGCGGTGAACGCACCGGTGATTTGGATCGCCGCCGCCGCGGTCCTGTTCTCAGGCTGGCTCTACTGGCGCTACTTCACGCGCCGCGCCGCGATCCGGGTGGTGCACCGCTTCCGCGCGCGCATCGACCGGTTCAAGCTCACGAGCAAGGCGTACATCGCCGAGTCGCTGCTCGGCGATGAATCGATCGCCGCCGCGGTCCGCGACCACGCGCAACTGCACGATATGCCGCAGGCCGCCGTCTGGCGGACGGTGCGCACGTACATCAGCGAGATCGTGCCGGCATTCAACCTCCTCGCCTACTACCAGGTCGGCATCGCGGCGTCGCGAACGCTGCTGAACCTGTTCTATCGCGTGAACGTGTCGTACGTGCGTCGAACGAGCTTCGACGAGCTGCCGCGCGAGAGCATCGTCATCTACCTGATGAACCACCGCTCGAATGCGGACTACGTGCTCGCCGGCTACGCGCTCGCGGGTCAGGTCGCGATCTCCTACGCGGTGGGGGAGTGGGCGCGCGTCTTTCCGCTCGAATATCTCTTCAAGAGTTTCGGCTCCTATTTCATCAGGCGCCGTTTCCGCGAGCCGCTCTATCACACGGTGCTCGAGCGGTACGTGCAGCTCGTGACGAGGAACGGCGTGACGCAGGGGATCTTTCCCGAGGGCGGCCTCTCGCGCGACGGCAAGCTTCGTCCCGCCAAGATCGGCCTGCTCGACTACGCCCTCGGAGTGGCGCGCGAGCCCGGGTTCGCCGCGCGCATGTATCTCGTGCCGGTCGGGATCAACTTCGACCGCGTGCTCGAGGATCGCTCTCTGCTGCGCGAATTGCGCGAGAGCGAAGGCAACGCGCGCACCGGCCGTCTCACTCAGTTGAGCGAAGTGCTCGGATACGCGGCATGGAACACCGGTCGTTTGCTGTCGCGCCGCTGGAAGCGATACGGCGAGGCTGCAGTGGTGATCGGCGAGCCAGTCCCGCTGGACGCGTGGTTCGCCAGGCTCGAACGCGAAGGCCGCGGCCTGTTCACGCTGCCACGCACCGAGCGCCTCGGCGTGATTCAGGCGCTCGCCGACGACGCCATGCGGCGCGTGGGAGAAATCATTCCCGTCACACCGGTGCCGCTGGTGTGCGCGGCGATCCAGACGTTCGACGCGGATTTCATTTCACGCGCGCAGCTGCTCGAGCGAATGTCCGAGGTGCGCGAATCGCTCGCGCACCACGGCCGGCAGTTGTTGAACGCAGACGAGGAAATCGGCGAGACGCTCGACCGCGCGTACGAGCTGCTCCGTTTGCGCCGCGTGGTCTCGCGAGAGGGAAACGGATACGTCGTACTCCCGCGCGGCCGCGAACTGATCAGCTACTACGCGAACTCCATCGCGCATCTGCTCGGTGAGTTCGAATCGGCCGTGCGCGCGCGTGACGCGCTTCCCGTGCACGCAGTGGTCGATTTCTGAGTCGGAGCTAATCGGATCGTAATGCTGGCGGGATTGCAGAGGCCGGCGAAAGTCCCGTATCGTGGATATGTGAACACGCGAATCCGTATTGCCGGCGCGCTCATGGCATCGATGCTCGTGGGCGCCGCCGGACTCGGCGCCCAGACCGTGCGCGGGATCGTCATGCTGCCCGACAGTTCGCGGGCGGCGGGCGTGATCGTCATCGCGAACGACGCGAAGGGGACGACGGCCGCGCGCGCGCTGACCGGCGAGAACGGCGGCTACGAACTGCGGCTCCCCGGCGCCGGCCGCTACGACGTGCGCATGCTGCGCATCGGATTCCGCCCCACGATCGTACCGGCGTTCGACATCGGAGCCGGCGAGTCGAAAAGTCTGCCGGTGATCCTGCGCGGCGAGGCGATCGTGCTCTCGGCGGTGAAAGTGCAGGGCAAGAGCGTCTGTGGCGTGCGCCAGGATTCCGGACAGGCGGTCGCGCGGCTGTGGGAAGAGGCGCGCAAGGCGATCACGGCGACGCAGCTCTCGCCCGCGGGGACGAGGCAGACCGTGAAGTGGATGACCTACGACCGCAAGACGGACCTCACCGGCAATCGGGTGCTCACGCAGTCGACGGCCAGCTACAGCGCCGCGGCCGGGAAGGCATTCGTGAGTCTCCCGCCGGATTCGCTCGCGAAGGTGGGCTACATGAGCGAGGACGAGAGCGGCACCGTCTATCGGGCGCCCGATGCGGAGGCGCTGCTCTCGGAGGCGTTCACGTCGCTGCATTGCTTCCGCGAGGAGCCGCCCGCGAAGGACAAGAGCGATTGGGTCGGCATCGGCTTCCGTCCCGCCAAGGATCGCGCCGGCATCGCCGACATCGAGGGAACGCTCTGGCTCGACCGGACTTCAAGCGAACTCCGGCAGCTCGAGTTCCGCTACACGAATCTTCCCGAGGACTACGCACACATGAAGGCCGGCGGCAGCGTCGAATTCCTGCGGCTCTCGACGGGGAGCTGGCTCGTCGGCCGCTGGCAGCTTCGCATGCCGCGCGGCGCGGTACAGCTGGTCCCCCGCTACACCGGCAGCCTCGGCGCGCGCGACGAGTACAAGATGGTCGTGGAGGGACTCCAGTTCACCGGCGGCGAAGTGACGGCGGTGAATCGCGGCGCGGAGGTGCTCTTCAGCAGCGGCGAGTCGACGCACGACTTCTCCCCCACGCTCCTCGCCGAGGACGCGAAGCTCGCGACGTCGTGCGGCGCCGACTCGGCAAGAGGAGACCTGCTCGCGCTGCTGCGCGGCACCGTGTTCGAAGGGGAACACCAGGGGCTCGCCAACGCCTCGGTCCGGCTCACCTGGCGTGGCGAGTTCAGGTCGACCGGCCAGGGCACCTACTCCTACAAGAACGAACAGCGCGACCTGACATCGGATGCGTCCGGCAACTGGTATCTCTGCGGCGTGCCGCGGGAGCGCGTCATCACGGTGCGCGCGACGCTGGGCAATCGGAAATCGGCGCCGGTGACGGTTCGCATCACGAAGGAGCGCGCGGCGGCTGGCGTGGACGTCGAGGTGCCGCCAGCTTAGCGGCATGCGCGGTCGTCTCGTTTCATCGGCAGCGGTCCTCATGGCATCCGTGGCGCTCGCGCACATCGCGCGGGCGCAGAGGCTGGCCGGCACTGTTCGCGACAGCGTGAGCCGGCGGCCGATCCCGGGCGTGGTCGTCATCCTCCTCGACTCGGCAGGAGCAACGGTTTCGCGCCGCCTCACGAATGAGCACGGGGAATATCTGGTCGTGCTCCGCGATGCGATGCGCAGCGCGCGATTCGTGCGCATCGGATTCAGGCCGGGAGAAGTGCCGATCCCGCCGCGCGCCGAATCACCCACGCGGCTCGACGTCACGATGTTCGCGCTGCCGAGCATGATGCAGCCCGTTCGCGTCGTCGCGAACTCGCGCTGCTCCGTTCGAAAGGACCGTGCGGGCGCGATGGGACTCTGGGAGCAGGCGCGGGCGGGGCTGCTCGCCACGATCGTGGCGCGCGAATCGAATCCCGCGATGCTGCACCGCCTCGGCTTCGAGCGCGTCATGGACGGCAACAGCGACCGCATAGAATCGATGCGCGTGCGCGGCGATTCGGCCGACACCGCGGCGACGACCTTCTTCGCGGCGCATACGGCACAGGACCTCGTGCGCTACGGCTTCTCGACGGACAGCACGAGCGCCGGAACGTTCTTCGGCCCCGATGCGGATGTGCTCCTGAACGACTACTTCGCGGGCGCGTATTGCTTCGAGCTGTCGAGCGGTTCGCACGAGCGCCCGAACCAGGTTGGACTGCGCTTCGTTCCGTCGGAACACCGGCGCGGCCGCATCGACATCGACGGCACGCTCTGGATCGACACTCTCGCGCGAGCGCTGAAGGACATCGAGTTCAAATACGTGGGCATGTCGGAGGGCGCCGCGCGATTTCGTCCGGGCGGCCGAATCTCGTTCCGCGCGATGCCGAACGGCGTCGTGCTGATCGATCGATGGTCGCTGCGGCTCGTGAGCGCGCAACCCGACACGATCGTGAATACCAAGGGCACTCTCGAAACGCGAAATTGGCTCTATGCCGACGAGACCGGCGGCGAACTCGCGAGCGCCGCGTGGCCCGACGGCCTCGCGTGGAAGGCGCCGCTCGGCGCGCTTCGGATTCAGGCGATCAATCACGAGGGAAGACCCGCGGTGGGGACCGTGGTCGCGCTCGCCGCGACGCACTACTTCGGCGTAGCGGACTCGAAGGGACTCGTCGAGATCAAGAACCTGCTCCCGGGACCTTATGCGGTGCGCATCATCGATCCGCAGGTCGCCGAACTGGGGATCGGCCTGCCGACATCGCTGAAGTTCGTCGCGGCCCGCGACACGACTTCGCTCGCGAGGCTCCTGGTGCCGACCGCCAACCAGTTCGCGGTGGAACGCTGCATGACGGCCGGGCAAAAGGTCAATTACAATACGAGCACCGGTGGAGCGTTCGCCGTCCTCGGCCGAGTGGTCACGCCGCAGGGGGTGCCCGTGTCAGGCGCCAAGGTCTCCGTTGCGACACGCATGATGCTTCCTCAAGGCGACGGTTCGAACCTGGTCTGGCTCAAGGACTCCTGGACCACCGGCTCGGACGGTCTCTTCCAGTCGTGCCACAATTGGGATCTGCAGAATGAGATCGTGATCCGGGTGCATCGGTACGGGGCCGAGGACGTGATCGTCGATGGTCAGTTCAAGTCGGACCTCCTGGTCGTCCGGATCCCGGTTCCGCCTGATGCACGCGCAGATCCTTGACCAGGGCCCCCCAGCCGGGTAAGTTGTAAATCTGTTCCGTGCCGCCCGCCGGGCGATCCACGTATGAATCAGGTCGACGAACACC
>OCZT010002798.1_pt1 | contig 17962 bp, 10 predicted proteins | sample 1539031 | NCBI WGS metagenome assembly OCZT01 (sample SAMEA3539308, study PRJEB22396) | soil metagenome | biome: tundra; feature: field; material: soil | place: USA | collected 2010-05 | depth 0.15 m | reverse complement strand
AGACGTGTGCTCTTCCGATCTATGAGCGTGCTTAGATGGGGATTGATAGGGGCGGGCGATATCGCGAGGAAGCGAGTTGCCCCGGCTTTGCGCGATCTCGAGAATTGCGATCTTGTATCCGTCAGCCGGGAAAGATTTGAACTCGCCGAGGCGTTCGCTTATGAATTCGGAGCTCGAAAATGGTTTGCTGACTGGCGGGAACTAATATCGGACCGCGAGATCGACGCGGTCTATGTTGCGACGCCCGTTTACCTGCATGCCGAACAAACCATCGCTGCCGCCGAGACGGGGAAGCATGTGTTGTGCGAGAAACCGATGGCTTTGAACGTCAAGGATTGCGACGACATGATCGACGCTTGTCGCTCAAACCGCGTCAAACTCGGTATCGCGTACTACCGCCGGTTTTACCCTGCCGTTTCGCGCGTCAAAGAGATCGTGCGGTCGGGCGAGATCGGCAATGTCGTTATTGCACAGATAAACGCTTTTGAATATTTCAACCCGTCGCCCGACGATCGTCGCCGATGGTTCATCGAAAAGAAGAGGAGCGGCGGAGGACCGATGATGGATTTTGGCTGCCATCGATTAGAAGTCCTGAACCATCTTTTTGGAAAGCTGCGCCGGATTAAAAGCGTCGTCTCCAATGACGTCTTTAAACGCGAGGTAGAAGATTCGGCGACCGCCGTAATGCAATTTGAAAATGGCACTTGTGCGACAGTAACCGTAACTCACGCCGCCGCCGAGGCCCAGGACACGCTTGACCTCTACGGCACCGTGGGCTCGATCCATATTCCGGTGCTCAATCGCGGGGAAATTACGATCAAAGTTGGGACCAAATCAAGAATAGAGGTTCATCCGCCGGAGACGAATTTTCATTTGCCCCTTATCAGGAACTTTGCCGAGTCCGTTATTCGGGATCAAGATCCTGAGGTAATCGGGGAGACAGGTCGAAGCGTCGCATTGATGATCGACGAAATATACAGAAATGGTTAACGAAGTATATTACCCAAGCCAAAGATGTGGTCCTGGGAGATCGAATCGAAAGAAGCTTAGCCATACAGTCGTGGTCCTATTGGCGTTTGGGGTCTTGCTTGCTTCAAGTTTGATCTCACCGGCCCAGGGGCGTGTGGCAAATAACTTTGACAACGACTGGTTATTTTTCAAGGGTGACGCGGCTGATGCAGAAACGCCGGCTCTTAACGATTCTTCGTGGCGAAAGCTTAATGTTCCTCATGATTGGAGCATTGAGGGGCCATTCGATGCGAAAAATCCGACACGCGGCTCGGGTGGCTTTCTGCCGTCGGGCATTGGATGGTATCGAAAGCATTTTTCGATCCACGCAACACAGGCTGACAGACGGTTCTCGATCGAATTCGACGGCGTAATGGCCAACAGTGACGTTTGGATCAACGGTTTCCACCTTGGAACACGTCCCTATGGCTATATCAGTTTTGGCTACGATTTGACCGGCCATTTGAATTTCGGAAAGGACAACGTGATCGTCGTTCGGGCTGACAACTCGCGCCAGCCAGCTTCTCGCTGGTACACCGGCGCAGGCATTTATCGTCACGTTCGGCTCGTTACCACGGATCCCATTCATATAGAGAAATGGGCGACATTTGTTTCAACACCAACAGTCAGTGAAAAGGAAGCAGCCGTGCACTTATCGACCCGGGTGTTGAATCAATCCGGGTCGGCGGTGAACGTCTATCTGGATATAAAATTGCTTGACGCCACGGGGAAGGTTGCCGCTTCTATAAAGACGGCAAAACAGCCAATTACGGCGGGCGCGTCTGTCGACTTCCAACAAGACCTGACGGTCAAGGGGCCTAATAGATGGAGTCTTGAAGATCCGGCACTCTACCGAGCCGAAGTAAAGGTTATTTCGGGAACGAACACCATCGATAACGATACGGTCCCATTCGGCATTAGAGAATTTCATTTCGATGCCGCGACCGGCTTTTGGCTGAACGGAAGAAACCTCAAGATCAAAGGTGCCTGCCTGCATCACGATGGCAGCGCATTCGGAGCGGCCGTTCCCAACGCTGTGTGGGAAAGGCGTTTGAATGCATTGCGAAGGTTAGGTGTGAACGCGATCCGAACCGCACACAATCCGCCATCGCCAGATCTTCTCGATCTGGCGGACCGGATGGGGTTCCTGGTAATGGATGAAGCCTTTGACCAGTGGACGGTAGGCAAGAATCCGTATGACTACCATTTAGTTTTTAATGAATGGTCGAAGACGGACGTCCGGGATATGGTCCTGCGCGATCGAAATCATCCGAGCATCATCATCTACAGCGCTGGAAACGAGATACATGATACGCCGCAGGCGGAACTTGCCAAATCTATCCTATCGGGACTTGTCGAGACCTTTCATAGATATGATCCGACGCGCCCGGTGACCCAAGCCCTCTTTAGACCAAACGTTAGCCATGACTATGACAACGGGCTTGCGGATATCCTCGATGTCGTCGGCCAGAATTATCGAGAGAAAGAGATCCTTGCGGCCCACAAGCAGAAACCCAGCCGCAAGATCCTCGGTACGGAAAACACCCACGATCTTAATCAATGGCTGGCAATGCGCGATAATCCCGAATACTCGGGACAGTTTATCTGGGCAGGCGTTGACTACCTAGGTGAATCTGCCGCTTGGCCGAATTATGCATACGGCAAAGGTTTGCTCGATCGCACAGCGACCCCCCGTCCGGTCGGTTACCAGCGACAAAGCTGGTGGAGCGACAGTCCGATGGTATATATCGCTCGCCGCGTCGCTCCGGCAACCGCCTCACCGACCGACCCGGGATACGAGGTCGCGGAACAAAGACGCACCCAGACCCTGTTTAACGACTGGACGCCGGCAAACAAAGAAGCCCATTCAGAGAATGTCGAGGTCTACAGTAATTGTGATGAGGTCGAGCTCTTCCTGAACGGCAGATCTCTCGGTTCCAAATCAAAACCCGCCGACGACAGTCCACGAAACTGGAAGGTCGAATTTGAAACCGGATCGATAAAAGCAATCGGAAAAAATGGCGGTAAGGCAGTTGCGGAAGACGAATTAAGAACGGCGGGCGAACCCGCAAAGATCGTGCTCAGAGCCGACGATACCAGGATCACGAATGACTGGAATGACGTCGTCTTTGTTCGTGCGACAGTCGTCGATGCCGGTGGTGTTGTGGTGCCGACGGCAAACAACATGATCAGTTTCGAAGCAAACGGTCCGGGTTATATTGCGGCTGTTGATAGTGCCGATAATGCCGACCACGATCCCTTTCAGGATACAAAACGCAGAGCATTTCAAGGCACTTGCTTTGCATTGATAAAGGCAAACAAAAGCTCAGGCAAGATCGTCGTTACGGCACGATCGCCCGGCTTAAGCAGCAATATGTTAACGCTCAATGTTGGACGGTGATATCCGTATGAAGAAGATCCTCATTCTGATTATTCTCACACTCTCTTCGTCGGCCGCACTAGCCGATGTGCACCTGCCTGACGTGATAGGCAGCTCGATGGTTTTGCAGCAAAAGCAGATCGTGCCTATATGGGGCACCGCTGACCCCGGCGAAACGGTGACCGTTGTCTTTGGCGGCCAGAAGCGATCCGCGGTCGCCGGTGCCGACGGTAAGTGGCGGGTCGATCTTGGCAAATTATCCGCAAACTTTACGCCGCTGACGATGACGATCAGCGGCAGGAACACGATCGAGCTAAAAGATATCCTCGTGGGCGAGGTATGGCTTGTCGCCGGACAATCGAACATGCAAAGGCTGCTTCGGGAAACCGATAATGGAACGGCGGCCCAGGCCGCCGCGAATCATCCGAACATCCGGCTTTTTAACGCGAGCCGCGAAGTGGCGTTCAAGAAAAAGACGGGAAAGCTTGGTGAATGGGCATCGTGCACCCCAACCTCCGTTGCGGAATTTTCGGCTGTCGGGTATTACTTCGGGGGCGAGCTTGCCAAAGAGTTAAATGTTCCGATCGGTCTGATAAATTCATCATACGGCGGATCGCAAGCCGAAGCGTGGACCCCGGTCGCCTATTTGAATGCTTCCCAAGACCTGCGGCCGACTGTCGAGCGTACGAAGATATGGGACGCCGAGCGGGCGAAAGTGCGAGCGGATTATGACGCAGCCATAAAGAAATGGCGCGCCGATTCCGACAAAGCGAAGGCGGTGGGAGCAAGACCTTCGCCGTCGCCGGGTGTTCCCGATGCGCTGCGGGATTATCGGATCGCGTCGTCCATCTATGACGGGATGATCGAACCCCTGATCCCTTTTGCAATAAAAGGTGCGGTTTGGTATCAGGGCGAATCGAATGAGGCACGGGCCGAGCAATATGACATTCTGCTCCCCACCTTGATCAGGGCCTGGCGTGAGCGCTGGGGCGAGGGTGATTTTTACTTTGGAATTGTTCAGCTGCCCAACTATCGGGGTGTAAAAGCGGAACCCGAAGAAGCACCGTGGAGTTTTATCCGCGAGGCCCAACGACGAACTGCGCTGGATACGCCGAACACGGGCCTTATCGTGACTATAGATATCGGCGCGGCCAATGATATTCATCCGAAAGATAAGATCGATGTTGGGAAACGGATAACCCGATTGGCCTTAAACGACGTCTACCGGCGTAAGTTAGCCAATTCACCTGTTCTGAAGAAGAGCGAGATCAAAGACTCGAAGATCATTCTTACATTCGATGACGTTGGAAGCGGACTGAAGATCAAAGACGGCGTGAAACTCGACGAGTTTGCGATCGCCGGAGCGGACAGGAAATGGATCTGGGCCGATGCGAAGATCATCGGGAAGAATAAGGTTGAAGTTTCATCGTCCAGGATCGCCGATCCAAAGGCCGTCCGTTACGCTTTTAATAGCAATCCCAAACATCCCAATCTAACGAACAATTCGGGCGTGCCCGCGTCGCCGTTTCGGACCGACGATTGGCCCGATCCGACTACCGGGAAACGGTGATTGGAATCGGAAGGGCTGGGGAGTAATCGACTCATCACCTGATCGCCCTGACAATTATTTGCCTATTGTGATGAAACTTGTTATTCTTCCGTTTCACAGCGGTTAAGCGGTTTTCTTCTTCGTGAAAGTATACGAAGTCTTTAACCATTGATGCCGCTGGAGCAAGATCTTCAATGTTCAAAAGTTGTCCTGATTCGGTTTGTTTGGAGGTCCGGTCTAAGCAAGACGGGTTCAATAAACAGCAGACATATTTTGTCGCTTTGAAGATCTTATGAAATTTAAGTTCGTGAAATTCGTTAATGAGTAACCAAGCCAGTCCAAAACTGCAATATAAGCACGTTAAGTATCTTTGGAATGACGAGGAGGCCGATCAACTTAAAGGCGTTGATCGTCTCGTGTATCGTTCTAACCGGTTGGGCGACGACCTCACACTAACCAACACCGGCGGCGGCAATACGTCGTCAAAGCTTCCTGAAACCGATCCGCTTACAGGTGAAACGGTTGAAGTGCTCTGGCTGAAGGGCTCGGGCGGCGATCTTCGGACGGCAAAACGCGATGGGTTTGCTTCGCTCTATCTCGAAAAAGTTCGGGCGATGCGTCCTCTTTACGAGAATGCACCCGAAAAAGGTCCGAAAACGCCTGTCGAAGACCAAATGTACCCTATGTATTCGCACTGTGTCTTCAACCTGAATCCACGTGCGTGTTCGATAGACACACCGCTGCATACACTCGTTCCGTTTAAGCACGTAGACCATTTGCATCCCAATTCCGTGATAGGTATCGCGGCATCGGTCAATCAGGAAAGGCTGACAAAAGAGATCTATGGCGACGATGTCATCTATATACCATGGCAGCGTCCGGGGTTTGATATCGGGCTGAAGATAGAACAGCTTATCAAGGAAAACCCAGGTGCAAAGGGCATTTTGCTCGGTCATCACGGAATGAGTTCGTGGGACAACAGTGACAAGACCTGCTACGAAACGGCGCTCGAGATCATCGATCGTGCGGCCCAGTTCATCGAGGAACATGACCGCGGTGAGGCGACATTCGGAGGGCCGAAATATAAGGCTCTCGATGACGAGACGCGTCAGAAGCTTCAGACCGAGATAATCCCTTTCATTCGCGGCCAGGTTTCGGTTTATAAACGATTTGTAGGAACCGTACAGGACGATTGGAAGATGCTGCGATTCGTTAACAGCGTCGACGGGCCGCGGCTTGCGGAGCTTGGAACGTCATGCCCCGACCACTTTCTCAGAACCAAAATCAAGCCGTTGTTTGTGGACTGGGATCCGGGGGCAGGCGTCATAGACACCCTTAGAACGGCCATCACCGAAGGCCTTGTCCAATACCGCAAAGACTACGCGGCATATTACGAACGCTGCAAACGAGCCGACTCGCCCGCAATGCGCGACCCCAACCCGACGGTGGTCCTCATCCCGGGGCTCGGAATGATCGCTTGGGGTAAGAACAAGAGCGAGTCACGCGTAACCGGCGAATTTTACAACTGTGCGATCGAGGTCATGCGAGGTGCCGAGGCGATCGACAAATATGAGGCGATGGACCAACAAGAGGCCTTTGATATCGAATACTGGCCACTAGAAGAAGCGAAACTTCAGCGGATGCCGCCCGAAAAGGAACTCGACCGCCAGATCCACGTTATAATCGGTGCCGGTGCCGGTATCGGCAGGGAAACTGCCACGCGTCTCGTTAAAGAAGGCGCCCACGTCGTTTGCGTAGATCTGGATGAAGCCTCCGCTAAAGCGACAGCCGACGAGATCATTGCACAGTACGGCACCGGAATAGGTGTATCAGGTACAGGCATTTCGAATTGCGGGGTGGCGATCGGTCTCGGGTGCGATATGACGAATCGCGAATCGGTTGCCAAACTGTTCGAAAAAGTGATGCTGGCCTATGGAGGCATCGATGCCGTTATCGTCACCGCCGGTGTGTTTGTTCCGCCTGATAAATCGGGTCATATCGAAGACAAGATGTGGGACTTCACTTTTGGCATCAATGTCAAAGGGGCCTATATTGTCGCTGACGAAGCATACAAGATATTCAAAACACAGGGCCTTACGGGTAACATTATCCTGACGACCAGCGCCAACGCCGTCGTCGCCAAGAAAGGAAGTCTGGCTTACGATACGAGCAAAGCCGCTGCAAATCATTTGGTTAGAGAATTGGCGATCGAGATGGCTCCATTGTTAAGGGTTAATGCGGTTGCTCCGGCGACGGTAGTTAAGGGAAGCACGATGTTCCCGCGCGACCGGGTTATTGCCTCGCTCACGAAATACGGTATACCGTTTGACGAATTGGATGAGACAGAGACATTACGCGGCGCGTTATCCAACTTTTACGCAAAGCGTTCGCTTACTCAAACGCCGATCGAACCAGCCGATCAGGCAGAGGCGATATTCTTGCTTTTGTCCAAGCGGCTGGGTAAGACGACGGGCCATATCATACCGGTTGATGGCGGTTTGCAGGACGGCTTTATGCGATAATTCATTCTGAATTCCGCCCGAAAGGCGGACTGTTTTCCACAGTCGCCCATAGCGGGACTCGGACCCTTTTTTCCGCTTAAGAGGTCAACATGTCAGTAAATTTTGAGATCGATCAGAATTTCATCGCTGAACAAAATGAGGCGAAGCGTAACTGGCTTATCGAAGATCTTGAATACCTCGGGAAAAGACTTCGCCGGCTTAATGTCGAAGTCGAAGGTTTGATAGAAAAGGCTCGCAAGTTAAAGATCGCCGTCCCTTCGTGGGGCGTCGGAACCGGAGGCACTCGTTTTGCAAGGTTCCCCGGTGCCGGTGAACCACGCGGGATCTACGAAAAACTCGAAGATTGCTCGACGATCAACAAATTAGTTCGTTCGACACCCGCTGTATCGCTCCATATTCCTTGGGACAATCCCGACGATCCCGATACTTTAGTAACTGCCGCCGGGGAATACGGTCTCGAATTCGACGCGATGAATTCGAACACGTTCCAGAACCAGCCAGGGCAAAAGCGTTCATATAAATTTGGCAGCCTTTCGCATGAGGATGCCGCAACACGAAAACAGGCGATCGAACATAACCTTGAATGCATTGAGATCGGCCAGAAGCTTGGCTCCAAAGCGCTTACCGTATGGGTAGGCGACGGCAGCAATTTTGCGGGCCAATCTAATTTTGGTAGAGCCTTGGAACGCTATCTCGAATCGATGCGTGAGATCTACGCCTCGGTGCCGGAGGATTGGCGTCTATTTATCGAACATAAGTTTTACGAACCGGCATTTTACTCGTCGGTAATAAACGACTGGGGAACGAGCTATATTTGCGCGAAAGAGTTGGGCGAAAAGGCGTCGTGTCTCGTCGACCTTGGCCATCACGCTCCAAACGTAAATATTGAACAGATCGTGTCTCGTCTTATCCAGTTCCGAAAGCTCGGCGGTTTTCATTTCAATGACAGCAAATATGGCGATGATGATCTTGACGCCGGTTCGATAAAACCATTTCAGCTGTTCCTTATCTTTAACGAATTGGTCGACGCCGAACTGAGCAATGCGCCGGGATTTGATCCGTCGTATATGCTCGACCAATCGCACAACATTACCGATCCGATCGAGTCGCTCGTAACAAGTTCGATCGAGATATCGCGGGCCTATATCCAGGCTCATCTCGTCGATCGTGCAAAGCTACGCGAAGCCCAAATTGCGTGTGACGCGATCATGGCTTTAACGACGCTTAAAGAAGCATTTACGACCGATGTTTCGCCTATACTCGCCGCCGCGCGGGAACGTGACGGCGGAGCGATATGCCCCGTAGAGGTTTATAGGATGAGCGGATATCGCGACCAAAAGGCTAAAGAGCGTCCAACGCATATGGGCATATCCGCGGGGATCGTTTAGTTCCGGCAATCCGATAAAGCCTACATGCTGGCCCTGACAACCGATGGTGAGTCCACTTTATATCGCGGTTGACTTAGGTGCCGGCAGCGGCAGAGTTTTTATCGCCGGCGTTGACCCGGACGAACTGCTACTCGAAGAAATTCACCGTTTTCAGTATCCGCCGGTTGAAAAGAATGGCCATCTCCGGTGGGACTTCGTTCGTATTCTTACCGAGATCAATACTGGTCTCCGGAAGGCCGGCCAACGCTCGAGGGAAGTTGACCGACCGATCCGGAGTATTGGAGTCGACACTTGGGCGGTCGATTATGGATTGGTTGACGCAGGCGGAGATCTGATCGCCGATCCGATCTGCTATCGTGACGACCGGACCCTCGGTGTGATGGAGCGGGTCTTCTCGATAGTTCCCCGAGAAAAGATCTTTGAAAAGACCGGCATACAGTTTCAGAATTTCAACACGATCTACCAGCTCTGCACTGAAAGCGAAAACCTGAAAAATGCCTCATCGCTTTATTTGCTGCCCGACCTGATCAACTACTTCCTGACCGGTCGATCCGTTTGCGAATATACCAACGCAACGACGACGCAGCTCGTAAATGCCGTCACACGAAACTGGGATGTTGAGTTGCAGAAAGATCTCGGCCTCCCCACCACCTTGTTCCGGTGTATTGTTGAGGCAGGGGAGGACCTCGGAGAACTAAAACCCGAGATCCAGGCTGAGACCGGGGTCGGAAATATACGAGTGATCGCTCCGGCGACGCACGATACGGCGAGTGCGGTCGCAGGTGCCCCGATCGGTCGAGGCGAAGCGTATATCTCGTCGGGTACATGGTCGCTTATCGGTGTTGAGCTCAATAATGCCGTCATCAACGCTGATGTATCGCGGCAGAATTTCACGAACGAGGGCGGAGCTTACGGAACGGTCCGGTTCCTGAAGAACGTCATGGGCCTTTGGATCTTTGAATCGTGCAGGCGCGAATGGAGCGGCAATGGGATCGCTGCGGATTATGATCAATTACTGAGTGGCGTAGAAGCCGTCAAAGGCTTTAAGGCGTTCATATTTCCAGACGACAAGCGATTCTTAAATCCTCCGAACATGCTTGAAGCATTAGCTTCGCAGATCAGCGACTCGGGCCAAACATTTGATAGTGATCCCGTGTCGGTATCAAAGATCATCTTCGATTCGCTTGCGTTTCGGTACGCTTCGGTCCTGCGTTCGGTAGAGTCTTTGACCCGGGATAAGCTCGAGCGGATCCAAATACTGGGCGGCGGCGGTAAAAACAGTTATCTCAGTCAAATGACGGCGAACGCCAGTGGTTTGCCCGTTCGGGCGGGCTTGACAGAGGCCACGGTGCTGGGAAATGTTTTGGTCCAGGCAATTACGGCCGGACGATTTAACTCGTTGGCCGAGGCAAGACAGCATGTTGCCGACAACATCGTGTTGCGAGAGTTTACTCCGCATCGATCGGCCGAATTGACCGATGCGGCACGTCGTTACGCCGAGATCGAGGCCCGGTTCAATAGATATGGGTGAGACTGCTCTTTTGAGTGCGATAAATATTTCAAAAGCTTATTCGGGCGTCCAGGCTCTAAAGGATGCTTGCTTTGAATTGAAAGCGGGTGAGGTCCACGCGCTTGTTGGCGAAAACGGAGCGGGTAAATCTACCTTCATCAAGATCATAACCGGTGCAGTCTTACAGGATGCCGGTGAGATCGCGCTTAACGGCGAAACGATAAAAGAGAACTCACCGGCGATCTCTAAATCTCTTGGCATTGCCGCGATATACCAGCAGCCGGCATTGTTTCCGGAATTGACGGTTGCGGAAAACATTGCGATCGGACGGGAGCGGTCCGCTCTTTTTGGCGTCGTCAAGTGGAAGGAGAGGCACCGTATTGCGAAAGAACTATTGGCACGCGTCGGAGCCCGGATCGATCCGCAAACGATCGCGGGCGACCTTTCGATGCCGCAACAGCAACTTGTCGAGGTCGCTCGCGCATTGGGTGTGAATGCTAACGTTCTGATCTTTGACGAACCGACCGCCTCACTTTCGGAGGAAGATACCCAAAACCTTTTTCGCGTTATCCGTGAGCTTCGCCATCAGGGCGTAGGCATGGTTTACATTTCGCATCGTCTCGAAGAATTACCGACCATCGCCGATCGAGTGACAGTATTGCGTGACGGCCGAACGATCGAAACGAGAGAAATGTCCAGCGTCACGACAGAGCAACTGATCAAATTAATGGTTGGCCGCGAACTTTCGGCCGTTTTCCCAAAACGCGCCGTCGAACTCGGCGAAACAATATTCGAGTTAAAAAATTTCGGTTCCCGTGCCGCGGGTATCAGGCATGTTGATCTTGCCGTCCGAGCGGGGGAGATAGTCGGTGTTGCGGGGTTGGTGGGTGCCGGCCGCACCGAACTTGCGAAGACGATATTCGGGCTCGTCGCGATGGACGAAGGCGAGATACTACTTAGGGGCGAGCCTTTGCGGATCGGACATCCGTCAGAGGCCATCGACTTTGGCATTGCATATCTTCCCGAAGACCGTTGTAGACACGGCGTCGTTCTGGATTTTCCTATCAGTGCCAATATCACGTTGGCCTCATTGAAAACACTCTCCCGGTTCGGGGGACTTGATCTCGGAAAGGAAAAAAAGATCGCCGCCGATTACACGCGCCGACTGGGTGTCAAAACACCGGCAATTTACAACGCCGTCTCGACACTATCGGGCGGCAATCAACAAAAGGTCGCGTTGAGTCGATGGCTGATGACAAAGCCGAGGGTGCTGATCCTCGATGAGCCGACACAGGGTATTGATGTCGGGGCGAAGGCGGAAATTCACGAATTGATGATGGAAATTGCGGATCAGGGGGTTGCGATCCTGATGATCTCGTCTGAACTGTCTGAGATCTTAGGGATGAGCGATCGGATCGCGATCATGAGCGGCGGCACGATCGTCAAGGTGCTTGCTCGCGACGAAGCGACACAGGATAACATCTTGTCGCTGGCACTTGGTCAATAGGGACGTGCTGAAGATAGATAGATACAAACGGGAGATCTCCGCCGCGACGGCATTTCTTATTCTGCTTATTGTGGTCGCGATACTAGCCCCGTCATTTTTTGGCGGCGGCAACCTCTCTGACCTGATCATTAACAACGCACCGCTCATGTTGATCGCCACCGGTATGACGCTCGTGATCCTGCTTGGTGAGATCGATATCTCGGTTGGGTCGCAGTTCGCGGTATGCAGCATCGCTGCCGGATTTTTGGCAAAGACGGGAATGCCGATACCGCTCTTGTTTGTCTGCGTGCTGCTTACCGGGGCGACGATGGGAGCATTGAACGGCACGTTGATCGGCCACCTTCGGTTGCCGTCGATCATTGTCACCCTGGCGATGATGGTATTGTGGCGCGACGCGTTGCGTTGGGTTACCGAGGGGGCGTGGGTCCAAAACCTGCCCGGAAATTTTCAATGGTTCGGTCTTTCCCAGGGTACCGGTGAGGTTGTAATAGTCATTTCTACCCTGATCATCTTTTTCTGTTTCGCATGGATCCTTATATATATGGTGGCGGGCCGAAAGATCTACGCCGTTGGTTCCGACGACGAGGCCGCCCGACTCGCGGGTATCAACAATTCACAAGTTGTATTTTGGGTTTTTGCGATCACGGGGGGTCTTGTCGGGATTGCCGCACTCTTCAATGCCGTCCGTTTCTCTGAGATTCCGGGCAATTCGGGTGTTGGGTTTGAACTCAAGGCCATCGCGGCCGTCGTCGTCGGGGGAACCGCCATCTCGGGCGGGCGCGGAACGTTGATCGGCACGCTTGTAGGTGTCGCATTGCTGGGAACGATCGGGACGGCGTTGACATTCCTCGGTATAAATCCGTTTTGGGAAAAAGCGATCCAGGGAGCGATCATTTTGGCCGCATTGGTGTCAGACGTGGCACTCGGACGTTTGGAACGTAATGGAACAACAAGAGTCGCCGGCGCAGCGACCGCTTAAAACCGAACAAGCCTGGGGCGAGCGATTGTTCCCGAATAATGAGTGGATCTTATTGCTCGTGCTGATCGGCGAGTGCGCGATCTTTAGCATCTCGGGAAACAATTTTCTGACCTCGGGTAACGCGTTTGAGATCACCAGGTTAGCCGTCGAGATCGGACTTCTGGCGCTTGTGATGACGCCGATCATAATTACCGGCGGCATCGATCTCTCGGTCGGTTCCATGATGGGGCTCTCGGCTGTCGTGATGGGGGCACTTTGGCGCGATGGCGGATTTTCGATGCCCGTCGCGATCGCGATCACACTCGTCATAGGGTTACTCGGCGGATCATTGAACGCCGTAATGATCACCAAGTTGAAGGCACCGCCGCTGATCGTGACATTGGGCACGTTTTCACTATGTCGCGGTATCGCCGAAGGGTTGACACGCGGCGTCGAGAACTATTCGGGCTTTCCACAATCGTATCTTTTTCTCGGCCAGGGTTATGTGGGGGGGATTATCCCGACGCAGCTTTTCGTCCTCGTACCTGCCATAGCCGGTGTTTGGTGGTGGCTGCATCGGACTGCTTTTGGCCGGAGCTTTTACGCCGTCGGATTGTCGCAGGAAGGGTCTCGCTACGCGGGTATTAAAGTCCGGCGGCGGCTGAATTTTGTCTATTGCCTTTCGGGATTAACAGCCAGCGTGGCGGCCGTTATCTATGTCGCACATCTTGGCCAGGCAAAATCGGATGCGGGTACTGGCTACGAGTTGATAGCGATCACGGCCGTCGTACTTGGCGGAGCATCGATCTTTGGCGGCCGCGGAACGGTACTTGGAACGGTCTTAGGCCTGTTTGCGATCGTGATCCTGCAGAACGGTCTTAGGTTGAGCGGTCTCCCGACCGAGCTCGCCGGTATACTTACAGGCGTTCTGCTGATCGTCACGATACTGATCGACAGGCTTTCTCACGGCGGCGGGAGTTCGAGAAGAGCAACCGGAGTTTCAGAGGAGGAATTTGAAGTGAAAAATTGGCAGATCGGAGTTTTGAGCGGCGTTATGCTGGCCGCTGCCTTGATCGTTGCGGGAAGCAATTGGCTGCTTGTACGTTCGATTCGCGAGGATAAAGGCACGACAGCTTTAACCCAGACCCAACCGCCGCCCGGCAAAAAGAGCGTCATCGCAATGATGCCAAAAGCGAAGGGCGATCCGTATTTTATAAGCTGTCGCAAAGGGGCCGAGGACGCCGCCAGGGAGTTGGGTGCCGAGCTGTTGTGGGATGGTCCGACCGACCTTGATCCGGCAAAGCAGAACGAGATCGTCGAGGCCTGGATAACACGGGGTGTCGACGTGATCGCCGTCAGCGTTGAAAACAAGGAAGGCATTTCGACGGTTCTTCGAAAGGCGCGTGAAAAGGGAATCAAGGTTGTCACATGGGATGCCGACTCAGAAAAGGACGCCCGCGACTTTCTTATCAACCAGGCCACACCCCAGGGGATCGGCGAAACGTTGACTGACGAAGCGGCCCGCATTATGGGCGGCAAAGGCGAGTTTGCGATCATCACCGCATCCTTGAGCGCCGCCAATCAAAACGAGTGGATCAAATACATCAAGGCCCGCCTCGCTGAAAAATATCCGGACATGAAACTCGTCGCTATTCAACCAAGCGAGGGTGATCGCGACCGTGCATTTCAAGAGACGCAAAATGTGTTGAAGGTATATCCAAACGTGAAGCTGGTGATGGGAATCGCGGCTCCGGCCGTACCGGGAATCGCCGAAGCGGTAAAGCAATCAGACCGAAAGGATGTTAAGGTCACGGGTCTATCGCTTCCAAATATGTGTAAGCCTTATATAAAGGAAGGGATCGTGGACAGCATTGTTTTGTGGAACACGGTCGACCTCGGTTACCTGACGATGTTTGTGTCCAACGCACTCAATAACGGAACATTCAAGAAGGGCGATAAGAAAATATCCGCCGGACGGTTGGGCGACCTCGAAGTTGTCGATGACGAGGTGCGGTTGGGCAAGCCCTTCATCTTCAATAAGGACAACGTCGACAAATTCGATTTTTAGGCGGCTGTTATAGATTGATCTTATTTATAATTGTGAATTCCTAGTGGAATTCCATTAACGTGGTCAAATTATGCGGATAAAAGACATAGCACGCGAAGCCGGCGTTTCTACGGCAACCGTTTCGCATGTTATCAACAAAACGAAGTACGTATCGGATCCGACACGCGTTCGCGTTCAGCGGGCGATCAAAAAATTTAATTATCATCCCAATGCTCACGCTCAGATGCTTGCGCTGGGGCGAAGCAAGATGATCGGGCTCCTAGTTTCAGACATCGCGAATCCCTTTTTTCCGGAAATAATCAAGAGCGTCGAAGCCGCGGTAATGTCGGGCGGTTACGATCTGATCCTGATCGACACAAATTATGACATCGACCGAACTATCGAATATGTCCGGCGACTTATCCAGATGAAAGTCGCGGGCATTATCCTGATGATCGCGGAGTTTGACGAGTCCTTGGTCGAGGTGGCTAGGAGCAATAAGACAAGCATCGTCTTTCACGATCTCGGCATAGTCGGCGAGAAAATGAGCAAGGTCACGCTGGATTATGCCGTCGGGGTGGACGAGGCCGTACAGCACCTCGTATCGCTTGGACACCGAAACATAGTGCACATCGCCGGTTCGCACGAAATTCACTCGGCTGGGGTTCGACGACAAGCCTTTATTGATGCGATGCGGCGCCAACTGCCGAAACAACAACAACCCAAGGTTTACGAAGGTGATTTTCGCTTCGAAGGCGGACGCCTTGCGGCGAGCCAAATACTTTCCGAGAAAACGCTGCCAACGGCCGTGGTCGTAGCAAACGACTTGATGGCCCTTGGCGCTATGCAGGAGTTTAAGGCCGGCGGCCTTCATATTCCGCAGGATATTTCGATCATCGGATTTGATGATATTGCATTCGCGAGCCTCTCGGAGCCTGCATTGACGACCGTGTGTTCGCCTCGAGTCGAGATCGGCCGCCGGGCCGTCGAATCTCTTCTGCTCACGGTCAATAAGCCGCACCAGCAGGGGATCGAGATCATCATACCGACCTATCTGATAAAACGAAATTCAACCGCTCCCCCGCGAAGTGGCGGAGATCGACGGCGTACGTGATCAAATGTACTTTTTGGGAATAGATATCGGGACTGGCGGCTCACGGACCGCTCTGATCGATACAAAGGGTAAGGTGGTTGCATCGGCCGTTTGCGATCACGCGGCGTTCGCATCGCCGCGGATCGGATGGGCCGAACAGGACCCCCGCGACTGGTGGCGAGCTTCCGTTAATGCGATCCGGCAAACCCTGGACTTGTCCGGGTTCGGTCCGGAGAAGATCGCGGCGGTCAGTTTCTCGGGTCAAATGCACGGCTCGGTCCTGCTTGATAATAATAATAATGTTCTTCGCCCCGCACTTCTCTGGTGCGACCAACGAACCGATAACCAATGTCGCCAGATCACCGAATGTGTTGGTGCCGAGCGGCTGATTGAATTAGTTTCAAATCCGGCAATAACGGGCTTCACACTGCCTAAACTGCTTTGGGTGCGTGAGAATGAACCGGAGACATGGTCGAGGGTGCACACCGTACTCTTGCCGAAGGATTACATCAGGTTTTGTCTCACAGGCGATAAGGCAAGCGATGTCGCAGATTCGTCCGGCACATTGTTGTTTGATGTGTGCAACCGGCGATGGTCCAACGAAATGCTGGACGCTTTCGAGATCGAAAGAAGCCTTTTGCCCGAGGTCTATGAATCGACAGAGGTGACGGGGAAAGTTTCCAGATCCGGAGCCGAGGCCACAGGTTTGCTTGAGGGAACCCGGGTCGTCGCGGGTGCCGGCGATAACGCGGCCGGGGCGATCGGAATGGGCATCGTCAAACCCGGGACCTTGAGTTCGACGATCGGGACTTCTGGGGTCGTTTTTGCCGTAACGAGCAAGCCGACGATCGATCTAAAGGGGCGTGTTCACACACTATGTCATGCCGTTCCAAACCGCTGGCATATGACGGGTGTGACACTCGCGGCGGGTCTAAGTCTGACCTGGTTTCGTGAGAATTTCGCTCACGGCGCCACCTATGCGGAACTCGATAAAGAGGCGGCGACTGTTTCCGCGGGCTCGGACGGGGCGATCTGGCTTCCTTATTTAATGGGAGAGCGTACGCCGCATATGGACCCAAAAGCTCGCGGAGCGTTTGTCGGGCTAACTGCTAATCACCAACGCGCGCATTTAACCCGGGCCGTGATGGAAGGCGTCGCCTTCAGCCTTCGTGACGCGATCGAGATCTTTCGTGAAATGGGTGCTCGTGTAGATCACATAAGACTTGGCGGCGGCGGCTCGCACTCCGCGCTATGGCGGCAGATACAGGCCGACGTATTTGCCGAGCCCGTGGAAACGATCGAGGCCGATGAAGGTGCGGCATTCGGAGCGGCGATCCTGGCGGGGATCGGTGTCGGGGCCTGGGATTCGGTTGATGAAGCTTGTGAGAGGACCATTCGCGTGGCTGGAAGCGTAGGACCAGATTACACCGCCGTCGATGTTTTGAATAGGAATTATCAGGCATATAAGAAGCTGTATCCCGCTCTTAGGTCGGCAATGAGCGGGATCTGTTGAGTGGGGGTTGAAAATCTATGAGCAACGACAAATACGCTCCGAAACCGGAGCATAAGTTTACATTCGGGCTGTGGACAGTCGGCAACCGCGGCCGCGACCCATTCGGGGACGCTGTCCGCCCGACACTTACACCGATCGACGCCGTAAAGTTGTTGGCGGAGGTCGGCGCCTATGGTGTCAATCTTCACGATAACGATCTGGTTCCGATCGATGCCTCGTTAGCGGAGCGGGACCGGATCGTAACAGAATTCAAGACGGCGTGCGACGACCACGGTCTAAAGGTACCGATGGCGACGGTCAACTTGTTTTACGATCCCGTCTTTCGCGACGGAGCGTTTACCGCCAATGACGCCAAAGTCAGGGCGTATTCCATCCAAAAGACAATGCGGGCAATGGATCTGGGAGCGGAACTCGGCGCGCGCGTTTTTGTGCTGTGGGGCGGCCGCGAGGGATCTGAAACCGATGCATGTCGTCGACCCGATGAAGC
>OCZT010002797.1_pt1 | contig 17962 bp, 16 predicted proteins | sample 1539031 | NCBI WGS metagenome assembly OCZT01 (sample SAMEA3539308, study PRJEB22396) | soil metagenome | biome: tundra; feature: field; material: soil | place: USA | collected 2010-05 | depth 0.15 m | reverse complement strand
GACGGGCAGTGGAAAGATCACCTGCTCTCGATGGACCACCTGAAAGAAGGCATCAGTCTACGCGGCTATGCGCAGCGTGATCCGCTGGTGGAATACAAGCGCGAGTCCTTCGACATGTTCGAAGCCATGATGCTCAAGTTCCAGGAGGACACGGTCCGGTTCCTGTTCCGGATGCAGATTCTGGGGCCGGATGGGCAGCCGGTGAATGCCGCGCCGCAGGTGCGCCGGGCGGTTCCTGCCGCGCCTCCGGTAGCCAGCGCCTTGCACCCTCTGACCACGGACGCCGAGCCCCGCGAAATCTCGATCAACACGCGCCAGCCCTCGACAACCATCGACGCCCTGGAGAAGGAGTTCCAGCGCAAGAAGCAGCGGGAACTCGCCGCGGCGAGCATGGCCGGAGGCGGCGACGCGAGCCAGCCTGCGCAGCGGCGAACCGGAGAAAAGGTGGGCCGCAACGACCCTTGCCCATGCGGCAGCGGCAAGAAATACAAGAAGTGCCACGGCCAGGAAAAATAGCTGGGCACTTCGAACGAAAAGGGGCGGGAAACTCCCGCCCCTTGCTGCGTTAAGGCCACTAACGGTCGCTAGTTCCCGGCAGCGAAGTTGATGTCAAGTTGCACTGTCGATACGCGGGCGCCGGGCACGAACTTCCAACCGCGCACCGCCTCTTCAGCCGCGACTGAGAGCATGTGGTTGCCGCTTAACGTCTTCACATCCTTCACCCTGCCGGCTGCGTCAACCGTAGCCTCGACCTTCACCACACCGGCGATCTTCAAGCGCTTGGCTATCTCTGGATAGACCGGCGCCACACGCGACTGGACGGCACGCTCCTCAGCAGCGCGGGCCGCGATTGCCAACGCCATCACCAGTGCCAAAGCTCCTGCCTGCAATACGTTGACCGTGAAATGCCGCAATCCGAAAACACGTCTCCAAGTGGTATCCCCGCTCATTGGCCCTCCTGCAAGTTTTGTCTGCTTGCTTGGGTTATCGGCGGCGGAAAATGGCTCGTTAGCGAATTTTGAGGTTCTGATTACCTAAGGATGGGGGTGCTGCAGGGAGATGCGTGAAGAGAAATCCGTCAGGGAAGCCAGATACTCTTAGCTTCCTGAGTCCACCGCAATGGCGGCAAAGGTAAGGTTCTCTGCGGCGGCGCGGTGCTGCTCACGCCATAGATCGAAGAGACGGCCGTAGCTGAGCGTGATGTACTGCGCGGGGTCAACGCCCAGACGCGCGGCGGCGCGATCTATCCACTCGGCGGTGCCTTCAAGTTCGGCATAGTTGCCGATGGGAGTCTCGTCCACCACGCAGTGGCCTTCTCCGTCGGTCCACTCGGTGCGCCACTTCTCATAGCGGAAGGCCGCGGTGAGGCCAATGGAGAGAAAGACCTGCGCAAGCGCTTCCCCGTCGGCGATTTCAGTCTCGGTCTCGATGCGATGCTTGTGGGTGTCTTCACCGGGACCAATATCAGGCAGTCGCTTGTGAGTCACCGTCCAGCGGCCGGCATAGCTGCGAATGCGCAGAATCTCAGTGCGGGCGCGCATTTTGCGGTCCGGCGTGTCGTAGAGGACGTTGCTCTCAAAGGCGCGCGGCGTGTGCCGGGTAAAGCCGGCGGCCTCAAGTTGCCTCGCGAGCCCAGCCAGATCGTCCACGCGGAATTTGATCTCGGTTTCAACAGGCATGGTAAGAGGTGAGTATACGGCAGTGGCCGGTGCGTGGCGAAGGGCGCATCCTTTCGCTGCCTGGCCGGAATTTCCTGCAGGAGGTGCCGCTGAAGCTGTTCAGCCGGCCACACCTCACCACTTGCTGCCCCATGAAGCGGATTTGCCACCCGGCATGTAAGTGATCTCATAGCCGTTCTTCGTTGCCCAGTTGTCCGCGGCGTCGTGGAGTTTTGTATTGCCGCTGTTCAGCATCACCTCGGCCAGGGATTGGCTGCCGGATTTATCCAGAGCCTCGATCAGAATTTCCTCTGACCCCTTGTCGCCGCGCCGGACAAAAAAGGAAGCGGCGCTGGCAATCAAATCCCAATTGTGGGCCCGAAACTGGCCCATCAGATAATCGTCGGCCTGGGAGTCGTCAATCAGGCCCAGCGCACGTGCCGCTGCGCCATCGACTTCAGGATTCTTCCCGTTGATTGAGGCGATCAGTGGCGGCGTGGCGCGCTTGTCCTTGATTGCGCCCAGGGCAAGGGCGGCGCTGCCGCGAACGGAGGTTGAGGAATCCTCAAGGGCGGCAATCAAGGGGTCGGCTGCGCGCTTGTCCGCAATCTTGCCCAGCGCTCTGGCGGCAACCTCGCGGAGGTCCGCATCGTTGCCGTGCAAAGCGTCAATCAGAGGCTGCACTGCACGCGAGTCCTTGGCCTCCCCCAGCGCATCGGCCGCATCCTGCCGTATCTTGGTATCCGGATCGTTGAGCAAGCCAATCATCGGTTCGACGGCAGCCGAGCCCATCTTTCCCAATGCTTCCTTGGCGTCGTAATTCATGGTGTAATCGGGGTCTTTGAGCGCGGCCAGCAGGGGCTGAACGGCCAACGCTCCCAGGTTGGCCAGGGCGTCGGTCCTCGACTTTTCCGATATCCCGCCATCCTTCATGTGGGCCATCAGGGGCTGGACCGCGCGAGCGTCTTTGGATTTGCCCAGGGCTATGACCGCATAGTCGCGAACATCGATATCCGGGTCGCTGAGCGCATCGATGAGTGGCTGGACAGCCCGTGAGCTCGGGTGCTTGCTCAACTCCTCGGCCGCATGCTTGCGGACGGCGGCATCGGCGTCCTTGAGTTGACCGATCTGCCTGCCTACCTGGATGAAATGCCATCCGGCCATTCCACCCCAGATGAGCAGGCCCCAGAGCAGGCAACCTCCCACGATATCCCGCCACATGCCAAGACGGTAGCTGCCAAACATCGGTGAACTCATAGGTGCTCCTCCTGGGCTGAACGCAGCAGAAAAACTGCGCGGGGCCAGCCGCAATTGCCGGGATTCTGAGTTGAATGCTATGTGGTGAGGCTAACTATACCTTCGCTCTGCCAGCTTTGGGAAAGGAAATGAACAGGGAAACTTTCGAACTGGCAACAATGTGGCCAGGTTTCGGCGCGATTTTGGTACGCTCCTGCTGGAACCGGCGACAATAAGATTGTGAAGACCTTGCGGCTGGCCGTTGATCCCTTCCATCTTGAAACTGCCCGAGCGCAGGAAGCAATTGGGCAGGCGGCAAAGATTCTCCAGGCGGGCGGCCTTGTAGCCCTGCCGACCGAAACGGTATACGGACTGGGCGCCAATGCCCTGGACGAAGCGGCCGTGGCGCGGATCTTCGCAGCGAAACAGCGGCCTGCGTGGGACCCGGTGATTGTGCATATCGCCGACCGAAAGATGCTCGACGGACTTGTAACCGATATTCCCGAAGCGGCGAGCAGGCTGATGGCCGCGTTTTGGCCGGGACCGCTGACGTTGCTGCTGCCGCGCAGCACTGCCGTACCTGACGCGGTAACCGCCGGTCGCCCTCTGGTGGGCGTGCGCATGCCGGCTCATCCGGTGGCTTTCGAGTTGATCTACCAAGCCGGCGTTCCCATTGCCGCGCCAAGCGCCAACACGTTTGGCCACATCAGCCCCACCACCGCAGCCCATGTGCTTGAAGACCTCGATGGCCGCATCGACGCGGTGCTGGATGCGGGCCCCGCAGAGCATGGCGTCGAGTCCACCGTTGTGGACCCCTGCCGGAGCCCGATGATGATCTACCGGCCCGGCGCGATTACCGCTTTTCAGATTCAACAAACTGCCGGAGCGGTGGAGTCTTTCCGCGCCGGGGGGCCGCTTGACAGCCAACCAAGGGAAGCGCTGCCCGCACCCGGTGTGGGCCTGCGGCACTACGCGCCCAGGGCGCGGTTGGTGCTGGTAGAAGGCTCATTCGCCAGCCTGGCGCAGCAACTGGCTGAAACCGCATTACGTTTTTCAGGAGAGAAGCTGGGCCTGATGCTGCCAGAGGGAATCCCCGCACCTGCCGCGGCCGCCGCGGTTTTTCCCTGGGGACGGTGGCTGGCCCCCGACGAGATGGCGCGAGACCTCTATTCCGGCCTTCGGGCGCTCGATGCGGAAGGCTGCACGGTGATTCTGTGTCCTTTGCCGCCCGCTGAAGGCATAGGCGCAGCCATTGTGGACCGTCTGCGCAAAGCGGCCCGGTCGAAGAAGGAATAGTGCCCGCTTAGTCCGCTTCGCCCAGCTTGTACATGTATTTGATGGCCGATTTGTAGACCAGTGTCTTCGAGCTGCCGCGCACTTTCAGCGATTGGCGGTCATACCACTCGATGCAGCCCTCGACCTTTTGCCCATCTTCGAGCACGATCACCATCTGTGTCTGCGACTGGATTTGCTTTTGGAGGTAGAAGAGCTCAGCTTGCCGGGCAACGCTCTCCTCCTCTGCTTCGTGAGCGGTAAGCCGGATGGGCGTAGGCGGTTGCCAGTGCTTTTTTGCGGGCGGCATTGGCCGGGCGGAGGCCGCGCCGTTGCCATTGCCGGCGCCGTTGCTGGTCTTTCCATTCAAACCTGGCCGGCTGATCATGATGCAAGACCCTTCTTGAAAACATCTGGCCGGAAGGCCAGGCTCGTAAGCGATAATCCGACCCGCCGAAGTGGAGCCATGGAACAGCTTCATAACGGGGAACCAAGGCAACTCAGGCTCAAAAAGTGCAGATACAAAGCTGCGACGCCCGAAATGGCATCTCAAAATCTGGCCGATGTTGGAATTCTTATACCAGAGAGGATGCCCCGCACGGTGCGGGGGTTGCTTTTTTGTTTCGAAAGCTCCAGGTCTCTCACCGTGTAAATTCGTTTGGGTTGATTGAGTGTTGTGGTATCCCAGGTCCCAAAATCGGGACCCGGGGCACCCAGCTTTGGTGCAGAATCAAACGATTACAAGCCCTAGTTCCGGTCGAGGCTCACGGCCATGGCATCGAGTGAAAGGGAGCGCAACAGGTTGCGCCGCATGCCCTGCTCCACCTGCACCAGCCCGCGGGCTGCGCCGTCAATCCAGTCCACCGTAAGCCCCTGGGACATGCGGTCGAGTTCGGCGGCCAGATCGATGTTCCGGATGAGTTGAGGCGTCCCGGCGATTACCAGCAGCATGTCTTCCACTAAGCTGCCCATGGCGCGCAGCAGGTTGATGGTCTTCTCCTGTCCGTCGGCGCCGGCGCGGTAACTCTCAGTGGCGTGGAAGAGTTGGGTGTAGTCAGGCTCGCGCAACGCGGTACGCAGAATGACAAGTGCGTCCTGCCGGCTGGCCAGGTAAACGCCCAGATCGATGGTGAGTGCTCGGCCCACGGCGCCCTCGGCCAGCCGTGCCGCCAGTGCCCGGTCCTGGGGCTTCAACTCCGGCCGCCTGATGGCCAGTAACGACTCGAGGTCTGAGGCGGGTAAGGCGCCCAGGCGGTGGACCACGGCGCGCGAGCGGATGGTGGGCAGAAGCTCCTGTGGGTTTTCAGTGAGCAGAATCAGCGAGGAGTGCTCCGGCGGCTCCTCGAGTACCTTGAGCAGGCTGTTGGCGGCCTCTTTCATGAATGCCGATGAGGTAAAGATGGAAAACGAGCGCTCGGCTTCGACCGGCGGCCGGTACCACGCCATGTGAATCACCTCGCGCACCTGGCCGATCTTGATCATCAATTGCGGCGGGTCGGGAGGGACGATGAGCACGTCTGGATGCGTTTGGATCAGAATGCGAGTCTCGCGCTTGTCCACATCGCGCATGTCTTCGCGGGCGGCCACGGCCTCGGCCACCAAGGCTTCAAGGTTGGCCGCATCGCCGATACGGACGCAGTTGGGGCAGGCGCCGCAAAAGTCGGGAAGGCCGTCAGATTCGGTGGGGTTCTTGCAGTTCACCGCCCTGGCCAGCATGAGCGCCAGCGTGTATTTGCCGGCGCCTTTGGGCCCGGCCAGGATGAGGGATTGGGGAAAGTGGCCGCTGCGCACACTCTCGCGAAGCCGGGTGACGGTTGGCGCATTGCCTAGAAAGTCCTGAAAGCCCACGAATTGAGGGTAGTGCAATTGAGTTGCGGTGTCGAGGACAAGAGCCTATTGAATGGACCGAAAGGCCATAAAAGACTGTAGTTAGCTATATTCCACCTGAAAAGACTTTCGTCATGGGTATCCCACCCCAGGCGCAAGAATCCGCCGCATCGGACGCCGCAGGTGGGGCACCCGGAGCAGGACTATGCTGCGGCGGGTCTCCGGATTGGCGATGCCGGTCGCGATGCCTGGAGTGTTGGCTTCCTAACGGCGGAGGCGCAAATCGAACGGTGGTCCTGCAATGCGCTTCTGGCGAACTCCATATCGACATTTCTGTAGGCCGCGGGTTTGGTGCAGACATTATAGGACGCAGAACAACGAGCGTCTGTGAACTCCTGATGCCTGGCCTCGAGTTCTCTTTCCAGATCCCTGCAGATTGCGCAATCCATACCTGTCACCTCGCTCCTCCGCCAGGTCTACAGCAGCTAGAGCACTCTCAAGCGTGCCGCAGGGCAGGAATTAACCACCTCTTAAAAAAAGCACATCCAAGATGCACGCGCCTCAAAAACAACCTGTGAGCGCGATCAAAGGGACGTGCGGTCCAGGAAGAGAATGTTCCTGCATGAAGTCTTTGAAAAATGCAGGTTTGTTTGCCTTGGTTGCGTTCCGATCAATCGGGGAAAGATTTGTTCGACCGGAAGAGCGGGCCCGCCGGGACGAGACTCGAATCTTGCCCTGGCTGACAGGCTGATTGGATGGATGCAGGTCTGCAACGCATTTTCTGAAGTAGCCCATCGCATCTCCTGTGGTTCGGTTGCCTGTTTGAAGAATGCCGGTTAGGAAGGGAGCGTTGAGAGCTCCAGGAATGAGCGATTTTTCGGGTTGCCTGTGTAGTCAGCAATGCCTGGGCCAAAGTCACTTGCCGGGACTTGGAATGTCCGTCCGCTTCACATGGTTCGACTTGTGGGATGGGTGCTGTACCGGAATGGACAGACAAGTGGCCTTTGTTGGTTGCCAACAACGTATTTTCTCCACGGACCGGGTACTTTCTACCCGGTAAAAAGGCGCATGGGCATGGTGGCGCCTGGGCAGAGCGGTTCCTGAATTCACGTGCCCTCATGAATGCCACTGAGCAGCGGCGACTTCGATATACGCCCATTCAGGAACCGCTGCACAGCGCGAATACTTTGCGGATCCTGGCCAGGAATTCGGTTACTTTTGATACGGGGTCGCCGGGGCCGAGGGCCTCGAACGGAACGTAGCCGCGATAGCCGGAGCGGTCGATGATGGCCTTGATCTTTGCCAAGTCAGTGGGCTCGTCCTTGCCGTCGCGGCCTACGTTCTCCTTGATCTGCCAGCTGACTGCGTAGGGCACCAGTTTCTCGATCTCGGTGTAGGGGTCGGCGGAGCGCAGGCTTCCGATATCCAGGATGCACGCGAACCAGTCTGAACCCACGGCTTCAATCAGGCGAATGGTCTCCGCGGCGGTCTTGAGAAAGTCGTTGTGCTGCTGGACGGCGACCACGACTCCATGCTGCTGTCCGAAGGCGGCACATTCCTTGAAATCGGCGACCATCCACTCGAGCGCCTGATCAAAGCTGAACCCTGCCGGCCGCTCCTTGCCGCTGGAAGACGCGTATCACCGGCGCGCCCAGCTTGCCGGCGACGATAATCCAGTCCTTCACCATTTGCACGTCGGCCTTGTGCGCGGCTGCGTCAGGCACGGCGAAATCGTTGCGAACGCCGGTGCCGCTGATGGCCACTCCGTTGACGAAGGCTATGCGCTTCAGGTTGTAGATGTACTCATCCGGAGGGGCCTTTGGATATCCGGGGAAATAGTATCCGGTGGCATCCAGCGCATCGACGCCGTTGCGGGCGCAGAAATGCACGGTATCGGTGAGGGTCATGGTTCTGGCGCGGAGCGGCCCGTCAAAGGAGAAGGCGTTGAGGCCGAGTTTTAGTTTTACGCCGGAATCGCGAGAGATTCTTTCGGAGACGGAGGAGGGCATGGCGGCGGTTGTTGCAAGGGCGGCGGAGCGGATCAGGAAACTGCGGCGATTGATGGTCTGCATCTTTTGCTGTGCCTTTCGGTCTAGTGTTTCACCGTTCCTTGGGTGGGCATTCAGGTATCCCGCCTTAAGCGCAAATGCAATCACGCGCCAAAGGTGGGGCACGGCGGAGTTTAGCGGCGGATCAGAAATTGCTGAAAACGCAGAAACCAAAGAGGGCGGCCTGGATGGGCCGCCCTCTTTGGTTGGGTTGATGGCGGGTTAGAAGTCGAAGCGCAGCGACATCTGGATCTGACGGGGGCTGCCAATGGTGTGGGTGACTATGCCGAGGCCGGCGGGGCAGGCATAGAGGTCGCCGGCGCCATTGGCGGCGGAGGATGTGCCGCAGCCGGTGGGCAGGACATTAGAGCCTGCGGGAACTGTCCCCGGGAAGGAGTTGTAGTTGAAGTTCTGCGATACAGCGTCCCCGGGAATATCGAAGCTGGTGGTGTTAGTGAGGTTGTAGACGTCGAAGGTGTACTTGAGGCTGTAGCGGTCTTTGATCTTGGTGATCTTGACCAGGGAGGCATCGGCGCGCTTCTGAAATGCCTGGCGGAAGATGTTGCGCTGGCCGGTAGTAAATCCGGTTTCGTAGGGATCGGAGTCGGGGATGGCACCGCCAAGTCCGCCGGCCGGGAGCAAGGGAAGGGTAAAGCAGGCAGGATTGAGGGCGGTCTTTCCGTCGATAACATAGAACGCGCCCGTTGAGCCGGTTTTGGCACTCTTTGCCGTGCAGCCGGGCGCCAGCGGGACGATGGGGTTGGTGATGCCGTCGAATGTGGAGTAATAGATGCTGCCGATGGAGCCGGAGAAATCGATGATGCTGTAGGGCTGACCGCTCTGCAACACGGTAAGGCCGACCAGCGACCACCCGTCGATGAGGTAGCCCTCGAGCGAATGTTTTTTGGCCATGTCGGGGAGCTGGAAGAGGTAATTGAAATTGATGACGTGGGTGCGGTCGAAGTCGGCCGAACCGTAGCCGCTGCGCAGGTTGAGCGGGTTGTTGCCGTTATAGAAGAGGCCGAGGCCGCTCTGCTCGTCGAGGGCGTGGGACCAGGTGTAGGAGGCGCCAACCTGGATGCCGTGGTTCAGGCGCTTCTCAATGTGCGCCTGGAGGGCGTTGTAGGCATCGACGCCGGCGGCCTTGTAGGAAATGGACTCGGATGCGTACCCGGTGTAGGGAACGCGGAGGTCGACGTTTCCGCCCTCATCGTTGGTCTGATAGAAACTGCCATCGGGCAGCGTGGCACCCACCACGGTGTACCCATAGCTGTAGTTCTGCTGGAAGGGTCCGCCGGCGAGGGTCGGTTTGGAGGGCGAAGCGATATTGGCCTGATTGAAGGGCACAGGAATGACCTGGTGACGGCCTATGTTGCCCACGTACCCGATTTCGATTGCCAGGTCGTTTCGCGGCTGCCATTGGATGTCGAGGGTGTAGTTGAAGGTGTAAGGCAGTTTGTTGTTTCGGTCGTAGACACCGAGGGAGATGGGCTGGCCGTTGTTGATGAACCCAGGGGTACCCGGCGGCGCAAAGTTGTAATTCTCAATGCTGGCAGCGTTGGGCAGGTAGTTGTTGAGATCGGAAGCCTTGGGGCTCGAGGGGGCAGCGATGGGCGCGCTGCCGTATGGATTGTTGATGTTTCCGGCCACGTCGTCGGTTGGAGCGATGACCGGTGTGGAATTGAAGGAGCCATCGTTAATGCCGGCCTGAATGCCGCCACCGCCGCAGGTGGGGATGAAACCGTTGTAGAGGGACTGCCCGGTGCCCAAGGGGCAGGTCTGAGTGTTGACGAAAGGCAGTTGCTGATTGACGCCGAAGGGACCGCCGGTTACGGTGCCGATGGCATATCCGGGCGAGAAGTAGCTGAAGAGTTCGCCACGGTCGTAGTACATTCCGCCGCCGGCGCGGACCACGAGTTTGCTGTGGAAGAGCCCGGGCTGCCATGCCGCGCCCACACGTGGAGCGATGCCCCACTGGCGACCGGTGAGGGTCGTGTTGCTGACGCCCTTGGTGCCATTGGAGTTGTTGCCTGCGATGATCAACCCCGAATCCACAATGGTGTCAGAAGCGACGTTGTAGGAATAGCGGCTGGGATCGAAGTTGAAGATGCGGCCGTACTTTTCAGTGAAGCCGCCGTCCCAGTCATAGCGGACGCCGGCAGTCAAGGAAAGGCTGGGAGTGATCTGCCACTTGTCTTGCAGGTAAGTGCCCAACTGGTTGGCGCGGTAGTAGCGAATGGCGTCGCCGCGCATGAACGAACTGACGTAGAAACCCGTGGCAGAGTTGCCGGGGCTGATGAAGCCCTGCGTGAAGGCGCTGAAATCGTCGGCCACCATGGTGCCGGTACCGGTGCGCTTGTCGATGGTGTTGAGTTGGGTGTAGGAATAGCTGGCGCCGAAGCTGAGGGTGTGCTTGCCCAGGGTCCAGATGGCGTTGCCGGAAGGGGCAATGCGGTTCTGGAACATGCCGGTGTTGGATGCCTGGCCTTCAGCATTGGGGCCGATGTTGAGGATGCCGTTGTTCTCGCTGCTGGGAACGCCGGCCGCGTAACCGGCGCCTCCAAGAATGTTGACGATGGATATGCCGGAAAAGTAGTTGGAGCCGAACTGATTGATCGCGGATACGCCGGGGATGTTGGAGGGGCCCCAAGGCTGCTCATTGTCGGCCCAGTCCTTTTCCCGGATGAAGCCGAGAGTCTGGGTGGTCGAGAGGTTGGACTTGACGATGTAGGTGTTGGTGACGGAGGCGACCTGCGCGCCGGAGTCGAGGTGCTCTGTGAATCCCGGCACACTGGAATAGGAGTAGGGCGCGAGCGTGGGATCGTGCTGGTAGTAGTACTTGAAAGCTACGGTCTCTTTGCTGTTGGCGTTCCAGTCGAGATCGGCGACGGCGATGTCGGCCTTGAAGCGGCCGGTTCCGGGCAGGAAGGCGTTGTAGCCCTGCGCCGGGCCAAGGGTGGCGGAAGTGGTGTCGTCGGGGATCAAGTACTTGCCGGGCTCGCCGGGAAGGGCGGGCAAGTTGAAGATCTGGACCACGGTGGGGCTGATCTGAGCGGCTGTAAATGGAATCGATGAGGAGTAGGGCAACCTGTCGCTGGCCGCTCCGGTCTGCGCTCCGCCGACATTGTTCTCGCCTCCAAACTGCGCATTGTCGATGGAGGCAAAGCAGTCCGCGTTGCGAACGGGGCAGCCGCTGAGACCAACGGGGACGTTCAGGAATCCGTCGCCGATCTCCTGGTCGGAGACGGACAGGTGCTGGTAGGCGAAGAAGCCGTAGAGCTTGTTCTTGATAATGGGCCCGCCGGCGATGGCGCCGATGGAGGTGCGATGAAGCTCGGGGTTCTTCAAGTTGACGGGAACTTCGTTGTCCTGCTTGAAGAAGAACGGAGCGGCGTTGAGCCAGTTGGTGCCGTGGTGCGCGTAGACGGCGCCGTGATAGACGTTGGTGCCAGATGCGGTGCTGAGATCGATGTGAGCGCCGGAGGTGGAGCCCTGCGAGGCATCGTACATGGAGGCGTTGACGCGGACTTCCGCAATGGTCTCGGGCGCGGGCGTGGGGATGGCGTTGCCGACGGTCATGTAGACCGAAGCGACGGACTGGATAACGCCGCCTCCACCGCCGCCCGGGGAACCTGTGCTGTTGATGACGCGGTTGGAAGCGACTTCGCTGGTGCTCTTGCCGTTGAAGAGGTTGCTGGCATCGACGCCGTTCAGCGAGAAGCTGTTGCTGCTGTCGCGTTGTCCGTTGGCCCAGATGGGTGCGTTGCCGAGGCCCGCGTTGGCCCCGGTTCCGCCGGAAAGTTCAGCGCTTACCCCGGTGGAGAGAATCGCCACCCCGGTAAAGCTGCCGGTGGACAAAGGCACGGCATCAATCTGGGTTTTGTCTAGGATGTAGCCGTTGGTGGTGTCTTCGGCATTCATCAGCGGCTAGGCTTCCACTTCGACGGTCTCGGTGGTCTGGCCGATTTTGAGCGCTGCATTGACAGTGGCGGTGCGATCGGCCTGTACGGAGATGTGCTGCGTCCTCTGCACATCGAATCCGTCGGCGGTGAAGGTGAGGGTATAGGTCCCGATGGGCAGGTTGACGAAGGAATATGAGCCGGAATCGCTGGTCTTCGCGGTGCGAGCGAGCGAGGTTTGCTCGTCTACCACCGAGACCGCGACATTGGGAATCACATTGCCCGAGGAGTCTGTTACCGAGCCGGTGATGCCGCCAAGTGTCTGCTGTGCCACTACCGGAGAAACACACAGCGCAATAGCCGCTGCAACTACCAGCAGCCTGGATATCGCAAGGGGACGCGTACGCATGAAATACATCAGGAGTCAGGCCTCGAAAATAGGGTTTTCCCAACGGTTTTCTGAGATGTTCAAAAAACGCTGGGAACTAGTAACAATCTGACAATCTTGGCTGCACAAAAAAGAAAAGACGGAACAGATTTGGGAGCGGAACTCGATTGATTGACTGGTCCGGATCTTGTACTACGAGGTACTTACAGAATAATGGCGATCGCGTTAAATTCGCCTAAGGATTTGCGGAATTTTGTCTGCAGGTGGCGGGCGTAGTGTGCAAAAACAGGGCTTAATTCTGTGACAAGGATCCGGACGGGATGCGGCGTCTTACAATTTGGCACGCTCCAGCCTGGAACCAACGAGGGGCTCAGGCCGCGGAGACTGGCACGCGGCTCCTCTTCAGCGCGTACCACGTAATGCCGGCGGCGATGTAGCCGAGGTAGATGTAGGGAATCCGCGCGTGGTTCTGATCGGCGACGGAGCGGAGATCGAAGACGATGATCAGAATCATGACCACCACGGTGAGCGCGCTGACAGCGGCGACCGCGTGCGAGTGCCGGCCCACCGCGCGGCGGGCAAAGGGCAATGCGATGGCGACCAGCGCGTAGGCGGTGACAAAGCCGAAGACGGAGAGCGAGCCCATCCAGTCATACATGTCAGAGCCAGGGACTCCGCGCAGGGCCAGGGCCGCGGTGGACGCGAACATAAACCCGGAGGAGAGGGCAATGGCTGCGCCGGGGGTTCCGTGGCGGCGGTTGGTGCGTTCCAGAGCTTCGGGGAGAAGCCGGCCATGCGACATGCGCATAAGGACACGGGCGGCTGCCGTGGTGCAGGCCAGCACACAGGCAAACATGCTGATGGCGGCGCCGAAGTCGATGGCTACGCCGAGCGGGGAGATACCGGCCTTGGCGGCCAGCAGATGCAGGGGGCTGGTGGAGTCGCTGAGTTGCGAGGACTCGCCGCGGAAGCCAAGGACCTCAGAGTACGAGCAGAGCATGAAGAAGACGCCGGCCAGGATGGCACATTGCAGGACCGCACGGGGAATGGTGCGCAGGGGTTCGCGCGCCTCGCCGCCCAGGGTGGTGGCGCTCTCAAAGCCCGCAAAGCTGAACATGGCGAGGACCAGCGCCGGTCCCAGCGCGGAGATGCGCACGCCTTTGAGGCGGAACTGATCGAGGTCCAAGTGCAGGCCGTACCGGTACAGCATGAGAGCGAGGACGATGACTACAAGGCCGACAGAGATTACTTCGATCCAAAGCATTAGTTCGGCGGAGAGTTTCACATCGCGGTAGGCGATCCAAGCCGCAGCGGCGCAGACAACTGCGAGCGTAGGCAATGCCGGCGGCGCCCAGTGGAAGAACTGGAGGCTGAGCAGGTTGGCGTAGTAGAGTGCGCCGCCGGCAACAGACGCGCCGGTGGCGAGATATGCCAGCAGCAGGCCCCATGCGGCAAGAACTCCGAAGAGCGGGGGCAGGGTTTCAGCGGTGTAGGTGTAGAGCGAGCCGGGCGAGGCGGAGAGGCGTGCAAATCGGCTGACGCAGAAGCCCACCATCAGCGTGGCGCCGGTGGCGAGCAGATAGACGAACCATGTGGCGTTGCCGGCGAGGGCAAAGACCAGCGGAATGGTCAGCGAGGCGGAGGTGGAAGGCGCCATGGCACTGACCGACTGGGCCAGGGTTTCAACGGGGCCGAGGACGCCGGCATGCAGACCGTAGTTTTCCTGCTTCGTGTACGCTTCGCCTGCCGTGCTGTTTGGGTCGCCCACGGGGCCGCCTTTCGCATTCTGCTGGTTGTTTTCCGGTTGAATTAGTTTTGTGCCTGTGCGGGTTGGAGGTCAAGGCGAGCGGGATCGGAGGTACGATACACTGGCGGCGATGGACGCCTCGGCTAACCCGGAGTTTTTGCGGCGCGCGATTGAGCTGGCGACGCGGAATGTGACGACCGGCGCGGGTGGGCCTTTTGGCGCGCTGGTGGTGCGCGACGGAGTGATTGTCGCAGAAGCTGTAAATACGGTGACCGCGACCAAAGATCCTACGGCGCACGCGGAGGTGAACGCCATTCGTGGGGCTGCCAGGGCAATGGGTTCATTCACGCTGGTTGGCTGCCAGCTTTATACCAGTTGCCAGCCCTGCCCGATGTGCCTGGCTGCGGCGCATTGGGCGCGCATGAGCGAGATCTTCTACGGCGCCAGCGCCGAGGATGCCGCCCGGGCGGGATTTGACGATGCTTTTCTGTACGAAGAGTTCCGCAAGGATCCGCAGGCGCGTTCGATGCCGGCGACGCAGTTACTCGCGGGAGAGGCATGGGCCAGCTTTGCGGCGTGGATTGCTTCGGCGAAGAAGATTATTTACTAGGGAGTTTCTGAACTAGTCGATACATCGAGATCGCACTCGCTCGGGGGCTATTGATGCCTGCATAACAAATGTCCGGGATGCCAATTGATGGCAGCAGGTTATGAGGGGCCAGTTGGAGAAGCTGCTTTGGAAGCTTCCCATTCCCTCAGGGACTGAAGCCCGCGATTTTATTGGCGGATCTGATGTACGGGCTGAAGCCCGTACCCTTCAACTGAAGCCCGTATCTTCCAACTGAAGCCTGTACTTTTCATCGCTGCGCGGGCTTTCCTAGAATATGATGCGCATTTCGGTGATCAGGTTGTGGTTGTAAACGTGGAAGCCTGATGTGGCTATTTGTTCACCGCAGATGAAGACCGCCGATGCGTGCTGCGGACTCCACTCCTTGCGCCTGACCATGTAGAAGACGGCCGGCGCAATGAAGTTCTGGGTCTTTCCGTCGAAGGGGCCAGCATGGAAGAAAGACGCGTTGTTCTCGACGTCGAACGAAACGTGATCGGTGACGCGCGCCTGGGCGGTGAAGTTCCATTCAACGGCGCGACCCTGGGCGTTGACCTTGGCAGTGGGGAGGAATCCGCCCAGGGTGGTGATGGTGGCGAAGCGGCCGAGAGACTTGCCCGCCGCGATGGAGGGGACGTAGTAGGAACTGAGCAACTGGTTCTGAATGGTGCGCGGGGCGAAGCCGTGACAGAGGATCGCCGTCAACGCGAAGTTGCCGTGGTCCGCATTGCCTGAGGCCATGCGCCACTTCACTTGGGTTCCGGCGTTGCCGAAGCCGTCCTTCTGGGCGCTGGAGTGGTTGCGGAAGTAGGACGGCGGATTGAAGTCGACCTGAAAGCGACGATCCACAATGACGCTGATGCCCTTGTTATTTCCGTAGATGGTTGGGTGCACCGGTGGAAAGTCCATTTGCGACACCGAGAGCTTGAGGCCCTGGCCGAGACGCGCATCGCTATGGGTTGCCGGTCCCATCCATGTGGGCTGCAAACCCTTCATTTGTACGTTATGCGCCCTGAATTGAGCGTAGGAGGTTTCCTGCGCGTGCGCCGAGCGCACACCGGCGGCGAAGGCCAAGGTCAAAGCCAAGGAAGAGATCAGGGTGAATTTATTCACGATTTGAATTCATTTATACCTGTTCGCAGCCAATCCTCAAAGTGATCTGCGGCACAAGCGGATTTCTCGCGATACGACGGGGTATCCATCTATACTGCCCCCATGCGGCTGATTCGCCTTGGTTTGTTGATGTTCGCGGTGGTAGCGGCGCCGGTGAAGTATTTGAGCGGGCAGGCGGCGCCTGCCTGGCAGATGCAGGAGTCAGGAACTACGGCGGCGCTCCGCGGGATTCACTCTGTGAACGGCGTGGTAGCGTGGGCCTCCGGGACCGAGGGCACGGTGCTGCGGACCACCGACGGCGGGACACATTGGGAGAAATGCGCAGTTCCGGATGCTGCGCCGGATGGCGCGACGCTGGATTTCCGCGGCGTCGAGGGATGGGGCGCAAATACCGCTATCGTCATGGCTTCCGGACCTGGGGACAAGAGCCGCCTCTACAAGACCACCGACGGCTGCAAGAGCTGGGAGATTCTGTTTGCGAATCCCAATGCGCCTTCGGGATTTTTTGACAGCTTCTGGTTCAACGGCAACCATGGAATTCTGCTCGGTGATCCGGTGGACGGACTCTTCAAGGTGTTCCTTACCTCCAACGGTGGCAAGTCCTGGAAGCAGGACAAGCACGGCGGGCTGTCGATTGAGAAGCGCTCGCTGGCGGCGTTTGCGGCAAGCAACAGTTGCATCGCGCGGGGTAATGGGCTTTTTGCTCGCAGCTTCGCCGGCGGCGGCAAAGACGGCTCCATCTTTTTCAGCCGGCCAGTCTATCCGAACGAGGAATTGAACGGGGTTCTGGCGCATGTGGGCCGCAAGGAGCCGCCGTGGAAGATGAGTGCGATCGGCCTTGCGTCGGGGAATGAGAGCTCCGGGGCGTTTGCAATTGCGTATCGCTATCCGGTGACCACGGGGATTTGCAGGGGTTGCGGCTTCGGCGAGAATTCGAGGTTCATGGCGGTGGGCGGCGACTACAAAAAGCCCAACGAAACCGCCGGGACTGCCGCATGGAGTGCGGACGGCGGCGAGCATTGGACCGCGGCGGCCAAACCTCCCCACGGCTACCGGTCGGCGGTGGAGTGGAGCGATGCGCTCAAGGCGTGGATCACCGCGGGCGCCAATGGAATGGATATAAGCCGCGACGACGGCAAGACCTGGCAGCCGCTGGACGATGGCAATTGGAGCGCGCTTTCGCTGCCATTTGTGGTTGGGCCGAACGGGTGCATCGCGCGGATGAAATCGGTCGCCATTACCACTGGAAAGCGCGCCGCGCAGAAACCGCCTGTGGCACGGTAAAATAGGGAAATCGGATGACCCTACCTTCCCCAGCGGCTGCCAGTCAGGCGTCCCGCGCCATGCAGGACTCTAAACTGCGGGCCGAAAGCACTCAGGATCCGATCATCCGCATTCAAGACCTGGAAAAGACTTACCAGACAGCACGAGGCGCCCTGACCCTTTTCAGGGGCCTCAACCTGGAGATCGAAACCGGCGCGATGGTGGCGATTGTGGGCCAGTCGGGCGCCGGGAAAAGCACGCTTTTGCACATACTTGGCGCACTGGACGGCGCGACGAAGGGAACCGTATACTGCGCGTCGACAGATATCGCAACACTGAACGCGCGCCAGGCCGCGGCGTTTCGAAATAAGGAAATTGGGTACGTCTGGCAGTTTCATTACCTTTTGCCGGAGTTTACGGCGCTTGAAAATGTGGCCATGCCGCTGCTGGCCCGCGGGCAAGTGAAGACCGGGGTCCCCGGCGACAGGTCCTCGTCGCTGGGGTGGAAACGCGATGCATTGGCTGTGGCGGCCAACTGGCTGAAGGAAGTTGGCCTGGAAGATCGCGGGAGCCATCGGCCCGGTGAACTTTCAGGCGGCGAGCAGCAGCGAGTGGCGCTGGCACGGGCACTGGTGAACAATCCGAGGGTGCTGCTGGCCGACGAACCCACGGGCGACCTGGACGAACTGACGGCAAGCCGCGTGTTTGACATGATTGAACGCCTGCACCGAAGTCACGGTCTTACCTCTATATTGGTGACGCATAACATGGATCTGGCGGCGCGATGTACCAGGGCCTTGCGTCTTGAAAGTGGGCGCTTAACTCCCCTCACAGCAAGTCCAAGAGGGTGATTAGATCGGAAGAGCGTCGTGTAGGGTAAGAGTGTAGATCTCGGTGGTCGCCG
>OCZT010002796.1_pt1 | contig 17976 bp, 22 predicted proteins | sample 1539031 | NCBI WGS metagenome assembly OCZT01 (sample SAMEA3539308, study PRJEB22396) | soil metagenome | biome: tundra; feature: field; material: soil | place: USA | collected 2010-05 | depth 0.15 m | reverse complement strand
AGCCTGGTCGGCTCCTGCCCCGGCTGGTTGTCACTCACAGTCGATCGAAGGTCCCACTCTGCCGACCTTCCCGCTCGAAACAGGCGAAGAGCAGGAAGGCGGCCGTCGCCCAGGCCAGCTCCACCACCAGCTGGCGCACCTCGCGGGCCCCTACCGGGTCGACCCCGATGGTGGGCTCGTCGAAGAAGAGCGCCGGCGGATCGTGGAGCAGTCCCCGGGCCAGGTGGAGCCGTTGCCGCATCCCCCTAGAGAAACCCTCCACCCGCTCTTTGCCGCGGCCCTGGAGCCCCACCAGCTCCAGCACCTCGTCGATCCGCCGGCGCTGCCGACGAGGTTCCAGCGCGTAGAGGTCGGCGAAGTAGCGCAGGTTGTCGAGGGCGCTGAGCCGGTCGTAGAGCCCCCGGTCGCCCCCGAAGACGTAGCCGATCTGGCGGCGCACCTCGCGGGGATGGTCGACCACGTCCAGCCCGAGCACGCTCACCTTGCCGGAGGTCGGCAGCAGGAGGGTGCAGAGGACCCTGATGGTGGTGGTCTTGCCGGCCCCGTTGGGACCGAGCAACCCGAACAGCTCCCCGGGCTCGACCCGCAGGGAGATTCCCCGCACCGCCTCGATCTCCAGGCGGCGGCGGCGCACGGTACCGGTCGTGGTTCGGTAAGTCCGCCGGAGGTCGGCGATGTCGATGGCGGGCTCGCCGCGGGACGGGGCGGCTGGGGACACGGGCGGCCAATTCTACCGGGGCCGGCGGGAGCCCCGATCCCGCCTCGGTTCCCTTTGGGTCAGCGCCGCGCGGTCAGCTGGAGCTCCAGGCAGGCCTCGCGGGGCAGCTCGGCAACCCCCACCGAGACTCGGGCGTGATGGCCCTGCTCAGCCAGCACCTGGCGCAAGAGGTGCGAGGCGCCGTCAATGACCTCGGACTGACGGGCGAAGTCCGGCGCCGAGCGGACATAGCCGGTGAGAAGCAGCAGCCCGGTGATCCGCTCCAGCCGTCCGACCGCGGCCGCCAGCAATGCCAAGAGGGAGACAGCGGCGATTCGGGCCGCCTCGGCGCCCGCCTCCACCCCCAGGTCCACCCCCAGCCGGCCCTGGATCACCCGGCCGTCGCGCATCGGGAGGACGCCTGAGGTCATGATCAGCTCCCCCGCGAAGGTGAACGGCACGTAGCTGGCGATCGGGACGGGAGGCGGGGGCAGCTCCAGCCCCAGGTGCGCCAAGCGCTCCTCCGGGGTGTCTCCGGGGACGACATCGATCACGGTGGCGCCTCCGCGTCGAGCCGCCGCCGCCGCCGCCGCAGGTACAGGGTCAGGCTGATTGCTACCAAGATTAGGACGACCACCACCACCATCACCCCCAGCGGGATCGAGGAGCGCTTGGCGACCGCGTGGTGATGACGATGGGGAGTGGGGCTGGGCGTCGGGGTGGGCGAGACCGCGACCGAGATCGGAGTTCCCGAGCTGGAGCTCAGGACCACCGGCCCGGGGGCGGTCGTGTCCAAGTCCCGAGCCGAGCCTCCTCGCCGGCTGAGTGGGTTCCACACCGACGCCAGCACGGTGAGCGGGCTGGTGGAGAGGGCCGAGAGCCCGGTCACCTCTTGACTCGGTAACCCCTGCTGGAACGCCCCCCAGGCGCCGCCTCCGTTGACGGTTCGCTGGAGCCCACCCCCGGTGCTGCCCCCATTGTCCCCGCCGACATAGATGACCGCTGGGTTGTCGGGGTCGAAGGCGATGGCGTTGACCGACCACATTGCCCCCCCGGCCAGGTTCTGGGCCTGCCAGGTATCGCCGCCGTCGGAGCTGAGGTAGAGCCCCTTGAGGTTGCCCACCAGCAGCGGCGGGATGGTGCCGCCCTTGATCACCGGGCCCGCCGCCACCGCGAAGACGGGGGAGCCACCGGGATCACCGCCGGGCAGCGCCTGCCAGCCGGCGGCGGTCCCCACCGAGAGGGAGCGGAAGAGGTTGTCCTGCTGAGCGAGCTGATCCGAGCCAGCGACCACCCCCAGCGGGGTGTCGGCGACGATCGCCACCGAGCCGATGCTGAGCGTCCGCAGCCCCGCCTGCTCCCACGCCCGGCCGTCGCCGCTGATGTAAACCCCCTTCTGGGTGCCGAGGACGATGGCGGTGGGCCCGGTAGCGATGGCCCTGATGTCGAGGTTGCGAAGTCCGGTGTTGGCCTGCTTCCAGCTCTGACCGCCGTCGGCGCTGCGGTAGACTCCGGCCTGGGCGGTTCCGGCGTAGAGGTCCGCCCCCGAGTTGGCGAAGGCGACGGTCCAGGTGAACTGGGTGACGGACGTCGACGACCAGCTCTGACCGTCGTCGGAGCTGACCCACACCCCCCGGCTGGTGGCCGCCGCCAGGTCCCGGGGAGCGCTCGGGTTGCCGACCACTTTCCAGACCGTGACGTGCTGGCTGGCGGCGATCGGCAGCCGCTGGAGCGGAGTCCAGGGGCCTGCACCCTCCGCCGCCCCCACCAAAAGCGCCGAGACCGCCAGCGCCACCGCCAGGCAGATCGACCCCAGAGCGGTCCCCCGGCGCCAGAGCGGGAGCTTGCGGAAGGCTACCAAGCCGAGGGCTCGATGGTCTGGTCCCGCCCGGCTCCGACCGACACCCAATCCACCCTGGCGCCGGCCAGCTCGGCGATCCGATTGACGTAGCGGCGGGCCGCTTCAGGCAGGTCGGTGAGCTGGCGGGCGTCCCGGGTGCTTTGCCCCCAGCCTGGTAGCTCCTCGTACTGCGGCTCTAGGTGCTTGAGGTGAGAGATATTGGCCATGGGGTGGTCTTGCGGCTCCCCCTTGCTGAGGTAGCCGGTGCAGATGCGAATGACCTCGAGCTCGTCGAGGACATCGACCTTGGTAAGGGCGATGGAATCGATGCCGTTGACCCCGACCGCGTAGCGGGCGACGCAGGCGTCGAACCAGCCTACCCGGCGGGCCCTCCCGGTCGTGGTGCCGTACTCGTTACCTCGTTCCCGGAGATACTCGCCCAGAGGGCCTTCCAACTCGGTGGGGAAGGGCCCGTAGCCGACCCTGGTCGTGTAGGCCTTGAAGACCCCGATGGTCCGCCCCACATGGCGGGGACCGATGCCGGCCCCCGCCAGCGCGCCGCCCGCCGACGGATAGGAGCTGGTCACGTAGGGATAGGTCCCGAGGTCTAGGTCGAGCATGGTTCCCTGGGCTCCCTCCAGGATCACCCGCTCCCCCCGCGCCACCGCGCCCTGGATGAGTGGGTAGGGGTCGCGGATGAACCGCTCCAGCCGGCTCGCGTAGTCGGTGTACTCGGCCAGGATCGCCTCGACGGTGAAGGGGGGCGCCGAGTAAAGGCGCACCAGCACCTCATTCTTGAGCGGGAGGACGAAGTTCAGCTTCTTCTCCAAGAAGCGGAGCTTCTGGAGGTCGCCCACCCTAAATCCGATCCGGCGGACCTTGTCGCTGTAGGCGGGACCCACCCCCCGGTAGGTCGTGCCCAACCGGTCATCCCCCCTCGCCCCCTCCTCCATCCGGTCCAGGACCGGGTGGTAGGGCATGATCATGTGGGCCCGCTCGCTGATCACGAGGTTGTCCAGATTGGCCCCCTGGGACTCCAGCGCTTCCAGCTCTTGGAGCAGCACCTTGGGGTCCAGCACCACCCCGTTGCCGATGATGCAGACGGTACTGGGGTGAAGGATCCCCGCCGGGATCAGGTTGAACTTGAAGGTGCGCCCGTCCACCACCACGGTGTGGCCGGCGTTGTTGCCACCCTGGCTGCGGATCACCATCTGGGCCGACTCCGCGAGCAGGTCGACGATCTTGCCCTTGCCCTCGTCGCCCCACTGGCCGCCGAGGCAGATGACCACGCTCACCGACGCGGCTCACTCACCCAGAGGGGTCCTGGTGAATCCGGTCTAGGTCGTGGAAGGCGGTCTGGCCAGCGTTGAAGAAGAGGTTGAGCCGGCGCACCGGCCCGTTGCGGTTCTTGGCGATGTCCAGCTCGGTGAGCCCGGGGTCCTTGCCTTCCTCGTGCATCCCTGGGCGGTAGAGGAACATCACGATGTCGGAGTCCTGCTCGATGCTGCCCGAGTCCCTCAGGTCGCTGAGCTGGGGCCGGCGGTCGGTGCGCCGCTCCGACTCCCGGTTGAGCTGGGAGACGGCGATCACCGGCACGTCCAGCTCCCTAGCCAGGCTCTTCAGCCCGGCGGAGATCTCCGAAACCTCCTGGGCGCGGGAGTCGGAGCGGGCCGAGGAGCGCATCAGCTGCAGGTAATCGACGATGAAGAGGTCCACCCGGTTGGCCGCCCTAAGCCGCCTCGCCTTGGCCCGCATCTCGATCACCGAGAGCGCCGGCGTGTCGTCGATGTAGATGTTGGCCCGGCTGAGGGTGTCCATCGCCGAGGCGATCTTCTGCCAGGTGTCGTCGGCGAGCTGGCCGGTGCGCAGCCGGTAGGCGTCCACGCCGGCCTCGCTGCAGAGCATCCGTTGCACCAGGGCGTCCCTCGCCATCTCCAGGCTGAAGAGGGCGACCCCCTGCTGGCGCTGCACCGCGGCGTGCCGGGCCACGTTGAGGACGAAGGAGGTCTTGCCCACTCCGGGCCGGGCGGCGACCACGATCAGCTCCGAGCGCTGGAAGCCGGAGGTGACCGCGTCGAGTTCGCCGAAGCCGCTGGCCACCCCGGTCACCGATCGCTTGGCCCTCTGGTTGTAGGCGTGCTGGAGGGTCTCCCAGGTCTGGGGCAGGCGCTCCCCGATCGACTCGAAGTCGCTCTTCACCCGACCCCGGTCAGCCACCTGGAAGACGGTCCGCTCGGCCTCCTCGATCGCCGGCTGAGTCTCCAGGCTCTCGTCGAAGCCGAGGTCGGCAAGCCGGCCCCCGGCCGAGATCAGCCGCCGCTTGAGGGAATGGTCGGTGACGATCCGGGCGTAGTACTCGACATTGGCCGCGGTGGGGACCGAGGCGGCGAGCGAGGTGAGCACCTCCAGGCCACCGACCCGCAAGAGGGAGCCCTGGCGCTCCAGCTCATCGGCGAGGGTCAGGGTGTCGATGGGAGTGCCCTGAGAGAAGAGGTGCAGCATGGCCCGGAAGACATCGGCGTGGGCCGCGAGGTAGAAGTCGTCAGCCTCCAGCTTGCCCACGACCACGCCGATCTGGTCTTTGTCCAAGAGCAGAGCGCCCAGGACTGAGCGCTCGGCGTCGACGTTGTGGGGCGGGAGCCGGAGCGGGGTGGCCGGCCGGAGCTCCGGCCGGGCGCTCACGCCGCGACGACCCGGACTTTGATCCGGGCCTCGACCTCAGAGTGAAGTTTGGCCACGGCCTGGTGTTCCCCCACCTCGTGGGCGGGCTCGAACTCGATCTTCCGTCGGTCGATGACCACCCCCAATTGGGACTCGATGGCCTCCGCGATGTCAATGTTGACCACCGCGCCGTAGAGCTTGCCGGTCTCACCGGCCCGGGCCGTGATCTCGACCACCGCCGATTCCAGCTTGGCAGCGGTCGCCCGCGCCTCGGTCAGCTCAGCCTCTACCTTGTGGCGCTGGCGATCGCGCTGGGACCTGATCTGGGCCTCGGCGGTCGCCCTCGCGGGCTGGGCCAGCCGGTGGGGCAGGAGGAAGTTGCGAGCGTAGCCGTCAGCCACCTCGCGCACGTCGCCGGCGCGCCCGGTCCCAGCCACGTCCTTGGTCAGGATGACCCTCAAATCGAATGCTCCTTGCTAGCTGTGGGCAGGGGGCCATCGGACCCGGCCTCGCCACCCGGCGCATCGGTCCGCCCCCCGGCCGACGCAGGAGAACGGTACCAGGGAGGAGCCTCGGTGGGGCGCCTGGGGGCCGGCTCCGGCCTCTCGCGGCGCCGCGAGAGGCGGGGGACGGCTTTGGCGATTAGGGCGAGTCGGCTGGCGGCGCCGGTGCCATGCTTCAGGTCCAGATCGAACCGACTGTGCCCGACGCGGATCTCCGCCTCGATCTCCTCCCGCAGCTGGCGGGGCGCCTGGGCATTGAAGGCCCTGACCGCCAGCACGGTCAGGGCGATGGTGTCCATCTGGCCCACCACGGGGATCCAGGCGGGCAGGTCGATGGCCGGGTTGAGGATCACTGCCAGCGTCCCCACCAGAGCCGCCTTGAGCGGCGCGGGCGTACGGGGATCGCGGGCCAGACAGTAGGCCAAGCGAAGCTGCTGGGGCAGCTCCAGGATCAGCAGGCGGAGCCGCTTCAGGCGATGGATGGCACGCACCCCGATTAAGTCGCGATCGTTCCCCGACCGGTCCAGTCTATCCGTAGTCCTGGCAGCTGTTGGCTGGCGAGATGGCCCATCGAGCAAGGTCGGGGGGACTCCAATCCAGGTGGGGCGACGCGGTAATCCGAGCCAGCGATGCCGACTGGGGATGATCCTGTTCGTCTCCCTTCAAATCATGATGTACGACGCGCTGATGCGGACGACCGTAGCCCTTCCGGATGACCTTCACCGAGCCGCCCGTTCGCTCGCCCATGACCGGGGGCAGAGCCTAAGCCAGACGGTCAGTGAACTGGTGCGGCGGGGCCTCGGCCCCACCACCGGAATTGAGCGGGTCAGCCGCGACGCCGCCACCGGGCTGCCGCTGGTTCGGCTTGGAACTCCGGTGACGACCGACATGGTTCGCGCCGCCGCCGCCGACGAATGACCCACCTGCTGGACAGCAACGTCCTGGTCGCGCTCGCCGTGGAAGACCATGTCCACCACTCGGCCGCCGCCGGCTGGTGGACGGCGAGCGGCGAGCCCTTCGCCACCTGCCCGATCACCCAGGGAGCGCTTTTGCGCCTGCTCCTCCGGGAACGGCTGGAGAGTGAGCAGGCGGCCCGGGCACTTCACCTGCTGACCGGTCATCCCCACCACATCTTCTGGCCTGAGGCGATCGGCTACGACGCCGTCAAGCTAACTCGCGTGCTCGGCCCCGGCCAGGTCACCGACGCCTACCTCGTCGGGCTCACCCGCCACCAAGGCGCCCACCTGGCCACCTTCGATCGGGACCTGGCTCAGGAGGCGGCCGACGTGGCGACCTTGATCGCTCTCGCATAACCGTCGCAGAGCCTACCGGGCCCGTCAATTCCACCACTCCGGTCCCCGTCCGGGGTGCAGAACAGCGGCCGCTAGCGCTTCGGGTGGCGCTGTGTCGACCGCAGATACGTGGTCCATCCGGCCAATCCCAAAACCAGCGCCAGGAGAATGCCGACAAGTGGCCACAGAACGATCAGCAGCAAGAGGCAGCTGGCGATGAGAGCCAGCAACGCTGCGCGCCAAGCCTTGGTCCGCATTGGGCGATCAGTCTCTCGCAGGTGGTGGGTCAGCGAGCGAGCTCGCGGGAGCGTCCCGACGCCGTCGAAAAAGTATGCGCCCCCCCGGCAGAATCGAATCCTCGACCGGGGAAGCCCGGGCTTCTTCTAGCGAGGCAGCGCAGCCCAAGCTACCGCCGGATCCTGACTGCGGCGGCGCGTCCCTGGCGCTCCTGTCGTCCCGCCGACGACCTAGCCGGGACGTATGCCTACTCCTGCGTTATCGCGCCCGGCTCACCCGGGTGCGGTTGCCAGGCCTCCCGGTGGAGTTCCAGATGCTCGATCGCCACCTGCTCGGCGCCCGGCTCCTCCGGCCGGGGCAGCTGGCCCTCCATCACGGCCTCCAAGAGAACCTTCTGGGCCCGGCCGATCCAGGGGCCCGCCGGGAGCTGGAAGACCCGCTTGAGCTGCTCGCCTCCCAGCGGGGGACGGATGCCCTGCGGGTGCGCCTTCCCGACCGCGGCCAGCCGCCCCTCCAGCTCGGCGAGTTGCGCCAACCCGGGGAAGGAGGATCCCTCGGTGTCGGCGCGGGCCAGCGCCATCAGGTCGGGAAGCAGCTCTCCCGCCGCCTGCCAGAGCCGGCGGACGGCACTGTCGGCCCACTCCGAGCGGTATTGGATGGGCCGCATGTGCAACAGCACTAGCTGGCGCACCGCGTCGATCTCGGCCCCACTGAAGCGGAGCCTTCTCATCACGGTCTCGGCGAGGTCGGCTCCCTCCTGAGGATGCCGGTGGAAGGTGGGGCCGTCGGGGCCGACCGCGGCGGTGGGGGGCTTGCCGACGTCGTGGAACAGCACCGCGAGACGCACCACCCGCTCAGGGGCGGCGGCGTCCAGGGCGAGGCAGGTGTGCTCGAAGACGTCGCCCAGGTGGTAGCCGCCCTGTTCCACTCCGGCCATGGCGGCCAGCTCGGGCGAGAACTCCTCCAAGAGGCGGGTGCGCTGCAGGATTCGCAGGCCGAGGGAGGGCCTGGTCGCGAGCAGGAGCTTGAGCAGCTCGTCCCGGACCCGCTCCAGGGACACGATGGCCAGCCGCGGGGCCATCTCCGCCATGGCCTCCTCCACGCCGGGTGCCAGCTGGAACTCCAGCTGGGCCACGAACCTGGCCGCTCGCAGCATCCGTAGGGGGTCCTCGGAGAAGGTCTCGCGGGGGGGCAAAGGGGTCCGGAGCAGCCCCCGTCTGAGGTCCTCCAGACCCCTTCCGGTGGGATCCAAGACCGCGCCGCCGCTGTCCAGCAGCAAGGCGTTCACAGTGAAGTCGCGGCGCTGGGCATCCTCCGCCATGGTCCCCGCCCTGACCGTCGGCTTGCGGCTCTCTGGCGAGTAGGCCTCGGCCCTGGCCTTGACGACCTCGACCGTGAAGCGGCTCCCCCCGGGGACCAAGAAGGCGATCTGGGCAGTTCCGAACCGCTCGAAGGCCACCACCCGGGCCCGCCGGTCCCAGCGCTGGCGCAGCCACTCGGCGGCCGCCTCGGCGCTGCCCTGCTCGACCACCATGTCGACATCGGTCACCGCGGGGCGCCCCAGGAGCAGGTCGCGTACGAAGCCGCCCACGATGCACACCCTCGCCCCGATCCCCGCCTCCAACTCCGGTAGCAGCCGGCGCAGAGCGGCGGGAGATGGTGTCTCGGTGATCACCTCCGCCCGAGGCGGCGCCTCAGGCGAAGACAACGTCGTCATCGGAGGTGACCTCCCCCGGGACCACCAGCTGGTCGCAGGTCGGGCAGTAAAAGCGCAGCTCCATCGGAGTCCCACAGCGCTGGTGGGTGGGCCCGGGGGCACCATCCTGCCCGCCCCAGCGGTCGAGGGCCTCGATCACCGCGGCCAGGCCTCTTCCCTGGGGCGTCAGCCCGTATTCGACCCTGGGCGGCCGGGCGGAATAGCGCTGGCTCTCCACCACCCCCGCCAGCTCGAGGCGCCGTAGCCGCTCGCTGAGCACGTTGGAGGCGATGGCCGGGAGGTCTCGCTTGAGGTCGCTGTAGCGCCGGGGGCCACCCAGGAGTGCCTCGACCAGGAGCAGCGCCCAGCGGTCGCCGACCCGGTCCACCGCCGTCGCCAGACCCGCCCGTGCGGTCGATGGGACCTCGCTCACGACTGAATCTTCGCTTTCCCGGGACGCCGGAGTTTGAGGGCTGGTCATCTGATATATACTTGCTACTTGCAATACACTACCAACTCTCGTCTGTAGGAGGATCGACGTGGGCTTTGCCGCAGAGTTAGCAGAGGCGGCGGCGGCGGTTCGGGACGGGGCCCTGCCGGCGGTCGTCGGGATCGGCAACCGGTGGCCGTCCGGAAGTGGAATCGTGTTCGGCGAGGGGCTGGTGGTGACCAGCGCCCATAACGTCCACTCCGCGACCCCCGAGGTCCACTTCGCCGATGGCTCTCGGCGCGAGGCCACCGCGGTCACGGTGGATTTCGCTGGGGACCTAGCGGTGCTCAAGGTACCGACGGAAGGAGCGCCGCTCATGAAGTGGGCGAAGGGGGACCCCCAGCTGGGCACCCCCATCTTCGCCGCCGCCAATCCCGGGGGCCGAGGCCTCCGGCTCAGCTTCGGGGTCGTCTCGGCCCAGGAACGAGACTTTCGGGGGCCGGGCGGGCACCCCATCACGGACAGCTTCGAGCACACAGCACCGCTGCCGCACGGCTCCTCAGGAGGGCCGGTTCTGACCCTCTCGGGGGAGTTGCTGGGGATCAACACCAAGCGGCTCGGCGAGGGCTTCTACGCCGCCCTCCAGGCCGATGAGGCGCTCTTGGCCAGGGTCGAGGCGCTGGGGAAGGGCGAAGCAGTGGCACGCCCCTACTTAGGGGTGGGCCTGCTGCCCGGGGAGGTGGCCCGCCGGCTGCGGTCGGCGGTCGGACTGCCGGAGCGGAACGGCGTCTTGGTCCAGCATCTGGACGAGGAGGGTCCGGCCGGGAGGGCAGGCGTGCTCAAGGGCGACCTGCTCACCAAGGCTGGGGGAGCAGAACTTTCGAAGGCGTCGGACCTGCACCGGGCCCTGGCCTCCTCCCAGCCTGGCGACCAGATCCATCTGGAGCTGGTCCGGGGCGCCGAGGAGAGGCAGCTGGAGGTCACTCTGGGGACCGCGCCCGAGCCCGAGGCGTGGGAAGGGCACGGCCGGCGGCATCACCCGCGGCGCTGACCTAAATTGACGGTGGGGCCGGGCGCCAGCGCGGCCGGCCCCACCGTGTTCACTGAGACGGAACGGGCACCTATACTGCGGGCGGGAGGACCGCCGAAAGTTTCATCAGGAACGCAGGGCTCGAAGTCGTGTCACGGCTTTTGAGCCACCAGCGCAACCCGCTCGGCCGGACGGTCCGGCTGCTCGGCTGGATGGCCGACCACGCCGCTGACGACTACGGCGTGAGGGAGCTCGCCGCGGCGGTCGGGATGGCTCCGAGCACCGTGCACCGGTCGCTGGGCGCCCTCGAGGAGGAGGGACTCATCGAGTCGTCGCCGACCACCGGGCGGTACCGGCTCAGCCTGGGCTTCTACCGGCTGGCCATGCGGGGGGCCGCTCGGGCCCCGGTGGTGGAGCTGGCCCTGCCCTACCTGCGCGAGGCGGCCAAGACTGGAGGGGAGACCGCCCTGCTGGCCCTCTACGGGGCGGCTCAGCTGGCCACCATGTACGTGGCCGAGATCCCGGCGCGACACGCGCTCCAGGTGCGGCTGCCGCTGCACGAGTGGATGCCGCTGACCTCCTGCGCCGCCGGCCTGGCGATCCTCTCCGGTCTGGACGGGGAGACCCTCATCACCGCGTTCGCGAGAGACCGCGCCACCGTCAAGGCCTCGGAGCTGGCCGAGCAACTGGCGGTGATCCGGGGACGGGGCTTCGCCTCACTCCCCGGCCGGCCCGGCACCTTCGCCCGGGAGCTGGCCGCCTCCTTCTCGGGACCCGGCAAGCAGGTGCTGGGGGCGGTCGCCTTCGTGGTGCCGGAGCGGCGCTTCAACCCGGTCGTGGAGGGCTCGCTGGGCCAGCTCCTGGTCGACCAGGCCCGCTTGATCTCAACCGCCCTGACTGGCTAGTCGACGGCCGCCGCCGCTTAGGGCACTGCCACCTTGGCGACCGGCACCGCCCTCTCCCTGGCGAAGTCCGAGGCCAGCTCCACCGCCCCCAGGAGGCCCTGCTCCTCGCCAAGCTCGGCCCGCACGACCCGGCAGGTGCTGCGCACGGAAGGGAACGAGGAGTTGGAGATGCTGGCCAGGACGTCGGTGAAGAACTGGGGCGAGGAGCCGACCACCCCACCCCCCAGGGCAACCACCTCGGGGTTCAGGAGGTTGATCAACCCGCCTAGCGCCAGCCCCAGGTAGCGGGCGGCCCGGCTGAGGATCGCCTGGGCCCCGGGGTCCCCGGCGGCGGCCAGCCGGCCCACCTCGGAGGCACTGCTGACCCCCGCGTCGCGGGCGATGGCGGTCCCCGAGGCCACGGCTTCCAAGCAACCCCGGTTGCCACAGTTGCAGAGCGGTCCGTCGGGCACGATGACGATGTGGCCGAACTCCCCGGCACTGCCCTGGTGGCCGCGGTAAAGCTGGCCGTTCAAGATCAGCCCGGCCCCGATGCCGGTGCTGACGGTGACGTAGACGAAGTCCTGAGTGCCGCGGCCCGCGCCGCGGCGATGCTCGGCGACGGCGCCCAGGTTGGCGTCGTGCTCGACGAGGCACTGACAGCCCAGCATCGTCTCCAGCCGATCCCGAACCGGGACCCGGCGCCAGCCCGGCAGGTTGGGCGCCCCCTCGACCACCCCGGCGCCGCTGTCCAGCGGCCCGGGAACTCCGATCGCCAGGACCAGCCGGGAGAGCTCGGCTTCGGGTTCGGCGGCGACCGCCTCCCGCACCAACCCCTCGATCTGAGCCAGCACCCCAGCGGGGCCCTCGGCGGCCGCCGTCCTCGCCTTGTCCCGGTGCCTCAACTCGCCGTCCGGTCCGGCCAGCCCGACCCGCAGCCAGGTGCCACCCAAGTCGACGCCGGCGACGAACGTTAGAGGGTTGAAGGAGCGGGCCACTTGGCTCAAGCCTCCGCGATCGGGGGCAACGGCGGCAGACCGGCCAGCGCCCGCAGCCGCTCCACGTTGGTCCGGTCGGGCCCCTGACGCTCCAATCCTGGGACCTCCAGGATGAGGGGCGCCGTGGTCAGCCGGGGATCAGCCAGGATCCGTCGGAACGCCTCCAATCCGATCTCGCCGTCACCGATGTTCTGGTGGCGGTCGACGTTGGAACCGAAAGCGGCTTTGGAGTCGTTGGCGTGGATCGCTGCCAGCCGCTCGAACCCAATCTCCCGGCCCAGCTCCTCGACCGTCCGCTCCAGCCCTTCAGCATCCCGCAGGTCGTAACCGGCGGTGAAGGCGTGGGCGGTGTCGAGGCAGAACCGCAGCCGGGGATCGTCCACGGCCTCCATCATCTGCCTGATCTGGGAAAAGGAGCTGCCGATGTTGGCCCCCGCCCCGGCGCTGTTCTCGATGATCAGCAGGCTCTCGCCCGCGGTCTCGGCGAGTGTCCAGCGCATCGCCGCTGCCATCTGGGGCAGGACCGTCTCGAACCCCTGGCCCTTGTGCGAGCCGGGGTGGAAGATCACCCCCCTCACCCCCAACAGGTTCGCCATCTCCAGGTGATGGCGCAGAGAGCCCTTCGACTGGGTCAGCAGCTCCTCCTTGGCGGTCGCCAGGTTGATGAGATAGACCGCGTGAAAGAAGAAGGCGTCGAGCGAGGTCTCGGCCATCCGCCTGCGGAAGGTCGCCACCTGCTCTTGGTCCGGGTGGAGCCGGCGCCAGGTCTGGGGCGGAGTGGGGTGAATTTGGACCGCCTCGGCGCCGATCTGGAGCGCCCGGTCGAAGGCGGTCGAGATCCCGCCCTGGGCGGAGACGTGGGCGCCGATCTTCACCATGGCTAGCCCGGGGGCGCCTGGGTGGGGGGCACGTAGACCTCGGAGCTGGGCGGCGCCGCGACCGGCTTGGCGAGGCCGAAGGCACTATAGCGGAGCGAAACCGGCTGATCTCCGGTGATGGCCAACTCCAGCAGATGATCACTGGCGGGTGCGACGAACAGACGTAATGATGAACTTCCCCCCCGCTCCTCGACCACTAGCACCCCCACGCCTGGGAGCTTAGACCGGCTCACGGTGAGCGGCCCCCGAAGCGCCCGCCGGAGGGTCGCGGCCAGCCCCGAGCCCGAGAACGGCTCCACGCTCTGGCGGTAGCTGCGCGCCACCGTCTTGGGCTGGAGCACCCAGGTGGTCGCCGGGTCGAGATTCCCCGGCAACGAGCTGATCCCCAGCTCCTGGAGCTCGGTCGGGGATCGGACGTAGACCGTGCTGCCGATGGCAATCACGTCGCTCCGGAAGATCGCCGCGTGGGGCACCGCGATGTCGAGGGTGCCCTGGAAGTCCCCGTTGCGCCGGACCAGCACGCTAAAGCTGGTGGTGGTCTTGACGGCCCGGCTACTGCCGGTGATCCGATAGGCGCCCAGGCGGGCCATCGAGCTGGCCACGCGGTGCACCAGGTAGCTCCCACTGGGAAGGCTTTGGCCGCAGCTGGCCAGCACCAGCGCCAAGGCGGGGGCCAGGACCGCCGCCAGCCAGGGACGTCCCCGCCTTGGCCCCCCGGCGGGTCGCCGGACCGGGCGGCCGAGGGTTGGGAGGTTGGGGTGGGCCGACGCCATGGCTAGACCTTCACGACCAGCACCGCCAGGGCGTAGATGACGTAGAGGCCGATCCCGAAGGGGGCCAGCACCCAGGCGCTCACGCCCTTGCGACCGGCGGCCAGAAGGGCGACCACGACGGCGACGCCGGTGATGCCGGCCGAGAGGAAGCCGGCCGCAGAGAGCCGCCAGGGGGTGAAGCAGAGCCCCACGATGGCGGGAAAGGTGGCCTGGAAGACCATCGACCCGGTGACGTTGCCGAGGGCCAGGCTGTCGCGGTCGCGCCGGATCCAGAGGCTGCCAGCGGTCACCTCGGGCAGCTCGGTCGCGATCGGGACCAGGAGCAGCGCCAGCACCAGCGGTGAGAGGTGAGCGACGCTGGCCACCTGGTGCAGCCCGAAGAGGAAGATCTCGCTGGCCAGGGCCAGGCCGGCCAGACCCACGACCGCCTGGACGGCGGGCAGCACCAGCTTGCCCCGGCCGTCCGGGCTCCAGCCGCCCGCCAGCCGGGAGAACAACAGCGGCTCATAGTCGCCTTGGGGGGCAACGTCGGCGCGCATCGTCCGCCTCACGAAGGCCACGTAGAGGAACGCCAGCAGCGCCGCGTCGACCCAGCGCAGTGGGGTCGGGATGAAGGCGCCGGCGATCAGCAGGACGAAGCTCAGTGAGAACGCCCAGAGCACCCGGCGGGCGTCGACGGCGTCCACCCTCAGGTGGGCCCGGCCGAAGATGATGCCGACCATGCCCACCAGGCCGAGGCCGATGGTGGCGAGCATCAAAGGGGCGCCCAGGATCGCGCCGGTGGCCGTCTGGGTGGCCTCGTGGCCTCCCGATATGAGGGCGACCACCGGGACGATGGTCTCCGGCATGGCGGTGCCGATCGCCGCCATCACGCTCCCGGTCATCCCGTGACCCATCCCGAGGCTGCGGGCGCCCCACTCCACCGCGTTGGTGAAGAGGGTCGCCGCCACCACCATCAGCACCAGGCCGCCGGCGAAGGCGAGCGCTATCTGCACCGGCTCAGCTTGAGGAAGGCCGCGCTCGGGACGGCCAGAGCGAGCTCAGCAGGTCCCCCAGCAGGGCGAGGCCGTGGCGCCCCACCGCGCCGAGCCCCACCTCTTGGATCCGCTCCTTGGGGACTCCCGAGGCTGGGAGCATGGCGTCCTCGATCCGCTGCCGGTACCAGGGGAAGAGGGAACCGGGCAGCTGCTCCGGCTCCACCCAGCTGAGCCGCCAGGCCTCCCGGCTGCGCTGGAGCCGGCCGCCGACCACCCGGGCGCGAAAGACGACGTCGGTGTCGTGCCGGATGCCGATGAAGCGGTAATAGCCGATGAGCCGCTCGATCTCGATCTCCAGCCCGGTCTCCTCCAGGGTCTCCCGGATCACCGCGATCTCGGGATTCTCGGACGCCCCGACGTGGCCGCCGGGAGGCTCCCACCCGGCCGGCCAGAGCCGCAGCTGCAGCAGAACCCGACCCTGGTCGTCGACCACGACCGCCTGGGCGCCGACGACCGGCCGGCCGCCTACGACAGGCACGGATTAGCCAGCGCCGTGGCCAGGCCGGCGGAGGCGGGCGAGATCAGATAGCTGAGGTTGGGGAAGAAGGCCAGCGGTTGGGGACCGGTCACCACCGCCCCCCAGAGCAAGTGGGCGGCGCCCAGGATCGGCCCGGAGACGGAGAAGCCGGAGTTGAAGAAGTTGGGCAGGACGAAGAAGATCAGGAGCGCCCCCATCAGGATCCCCATCCGGTTGCGGTCGATCCACTGGAAGAGGGCGGGCGCGTGGCTCCGAAAGAGTCCCTCGACGACGCCGTACCCGTCCAGCGGCGGGATCGGGACCAGGTTGAACACGAAGAGGATGACGTTGACGAAGAAGGCCTCGGTGAGGAGCCAGTAGAGGTAGCCGGCGAAGGGGAGGTTGAAGCTGGGGACGAAGCAGGACTGCACCGCCGGGACGGCCAGGATCAGGAGGCGCAGCAGCACCCCCAAAAGGGCCGCGACCACCAGATTGCTGAGGGGTCCGGCGAAGGACAGCCAGGCCCGCTGCCGCCCGCGGCGGACGTAGAGGGGGTTGTACTGCACTGGGCGGGCGAACCCGAACCCGATCAACACCAAGGCGGCCAGCCCCAAGGGGTCGATCTGGTTGGCGGGGTTGAAGGAGAGCCGGCCTTGGGCCCTGGGCGTGGGGTCGCCGTAGGAGGTCGCGACCCGGGCGTGGCAGTACTCGTGGACGGTGAAGCCGATCACGATCCCGGGGACGGCGAACAGCAGCAGGACGAGGTAGAACTCGACGCCGGTCCCCAGCACCGACTCTCAGTCCAGGACGATCTTGCGGGCGCGGCGCCGGCTCTTGGGCCCCTTGGGGTGGCGCCGGTGCTCGATCGCGGCGGCGGCCGCCAGCAGCACCTCGTGCTGGGCCTTGAGCAGGTGGGCGCGGGATTCCGGGGGCACCAGCTCGCCCAGCTCGCCGGCCGCCTTGACCACCGCCTCGCCCAACCGCCGGGCCGCCCATTCGCCGATGCGGGCCACGTCTTCACGCTCCATCACGCTCTCCCAAAATGAATCGCCAGCCGGCCGCTCTCCAGGTGGGCCGCGGTGGTCACCTGGCCGTGCAGCACCCGGGGCAGACTGATCTCCCGCTTGTAGGGGCCGACGCTCACGTAGAGTTCGTCGTCCCGTTGGGTTAGCTCAACTTGATCCTTGGTCGCAAACGGCAACTGCAGCGTGAGCACGTACTCCTCCCCCTCCCGGCGCAGCGACTGCGGCTTGGTGTCGTAGAGAATGGCGCTGGGATCGATGTCGCCGAAGAGAGAATCGGCCAGCTCCCGCAGGTTTGCCAGCCCCACGATCTCGTGGTCGAAGAGCCGGCTGTTCAGGATCGGTACCGGGGAGAAGGCCGCCTCGACCTGCTCCGCGTAGCGTTGCTGCGACTTGTGCCACTCCGCGAAGTAACCTTCGCTGACCTCTTCGGGAAGCACGCGATTGACCAGCACCGCATCCACCTGGTAGTCGTAGAGATTGAGGTAGGTGTAGGCGCGTTGCGACTCCTTGATCACCATCTTTTCCAGGTTTAGTACCAACCGGACGGTGCAGGTCTTGGAGTCACTGAGGATCTCTTTCATGGACTCCAGCTCCACCAGGAGCTCTTTGATGGACTGGTAGATTTCGTCGGCTGGCAGCGGAATTTTTACAAACGGCTGAAGCACCGGCCGGGCTATCTTCATCACCCTGCGCTCAAGTGGAAAGATCCGGTCCAGGTACCAGCGGGCGACCTCGGGAAAGGCCAGCAACTGGAGGGTCTCACCGGTGGGCGCGCAGTCCACGATCAGCACGTCGTACTCCTGGAGCTGGGAGTGGCGCCGGATCCACATCAGGCTGGAGATTTCCTCCATTCCCGGCGGAGTCGCCAACTCCTCGGCGATGATCTCGTCGACTCCCTGACTGTTGAACAACACCGCCAGGTAGCCGTGGATTTTGTCCCAGTGCCCCTCCATTTCGTGGAGGGCATTGACCTCTTGCCCAAAGAGGTTCTCCGCGACCTCCACCGGTTCGGGCGCCAGCTCGCGGTCCAGCGAGTCGCCCAGGCTGTGGGCGGCGTCGGTGGACATCACCAGCGTCTTGAGGCCCATCTCAGCGCACTTGACGGCGGTGGCGGCGGCGACCGTGGTCTTGCCCACACCGCCCTTGCCGGTGTAGAGGATCACCCGCATCTCAGCGAGTATAGGCACGGCTCAAGACCGCCCCCTTCAGTGGAGGACGAAGAACCCCACGATCACCATCAGCACCATCACCGCGCTGACCACCAGCACCTTTCGCAGGTCCAGCCACAAATAGGGGGTGCGGTCGGTGGGGACGGCGGGACTGTCGTCGAGCGGCTCCAGATGGGCCGCCTGCTGGCGCTGGCGCTCGGCCCGGCCGGCGACCCGGCCCTTGCGAGGAAGGAAGGACGTAGTGGCCGAGGGACCCGCCGCGGCGGCGGTGGCCGCCACTGCGGGAGCGGGGCCGGATGGGAGCGCCGCCTCGGCCCGGGCCGGGCTGGAATGGCGGCGGGGCAGGAAGGAACCCTTGGCCGGGCTGGA
>OCZT010002795.1_pt1 | contig 17976 bp, 13 predicted proteins | sample 1539031 | NCBI WGS metagenome assembly OCZT01 (sample SAMEA3539308, study PRJEB22396) | soil metagenome | biome: tundra; feature: field; material: soil | place: USA | collected 2010-05 | depth 0.15 m | reverse complement strand
AGCGGTCTTCCTGCGGAGCGAGGGCCACCTCGCGCACCCGGCCGCTGGCGACGCCCGAGGCGTCATAGACGGTCGAGCCCAACAGTTCGCTCAATGAGACCGTAGCCATCTCCAAGAGAATACTCAAGAGCGCGTGCGGATGCCAGATGAATTGGCCCAGATGAATTGGCGCTTGTGGTCGATACAATCTTCAACCACAGAGGACACAGGGGAACACAGGGAAATGTGGGGCAGAAACCTCTGAAGTGGAAATCCAGAAATTTTTCTATGAATGCGCGCGCTTCGACGCGGAGTGGACTGCGACAGGCAAGGACTGGGCCGAGCTGCGCTCGGCTTGGACGGGGCAAAGCCCCGTCCCCCACGGGCCAGACTTCACCTCTCCAACAGTAGAACCTTTTCCGCTTCATCGATCTCGGTCAAATTGACTTCGATCACTTCATTCGCGGTCGTCTGCACGGTTCGACCGATAAATGTGGCTTCGACTGGCAATTCGCGATGGCCGCGATCAATCAGCACTAGCAACTGCACCAGGCTCGGGCGGCCATGGGAAAAAAGGGCGTCGAGAGCAGCGCGCGTGGTGCGGCCGGTGTAAAGCACGTCGTCGACCAGGACGATCTTCTTGCCCTCGATGGAAAAGCCGATTTCCATTTCCTGCACCACGGGTTTGGGGCCGAGTGTGGAAAGGTCATCACGATAAAACGTGATATCGAGCGTGCCCACGGGAACTTTTTTCTTTTCAACCTGCTGGATCATCTTGCCCAGCCGTTCGGCGATCGGAACTCCTCGACGGCGGATTCCGACTAGTCCCAAGCCGTCGACGCCACCGTTCTTTTCGAGGATTTCGTGAGCCAACCGCACCAGCGTGCGTTCAATCTCCGAGCCCGACATCAATTGCGCTTTTTGTCTGAATTCCGTTTTACGAACTGCGTTCTTCTTAAGAGTCATGCCACGAGTACCTTATCAAAATCGCTTTGGGTTCGGGAAATATCTTGCGGACAGTTGCCATGCTACAAATCGACTTTTTCTGCGGCTTCTCTCGGTGGTGTAACGGTCGTCATCCCAATTGTAAGGCCTAAGCTAGTCGCTTTCAGTTGCAGGCGCGGCGTTGGGTCTCGGAGTTTCCGAGTCTTTCTGAGGCGATTTCTGGCGCCACAGTCGGGTAGAATTGTTCGGTGCGCTACTTTTGTTCGCTACTACGTTTCGAAGTCCGGATCTTACTCCCGAGGTGCGTCATGAGACGAGTTCTGCCTGCGCGAATCTTTCTGCTTCCAGTTGCAATTCTGATTCTCTCGCTTCTTTCGGTGCTGATTTTCCGTCGTGAAATGTTGGTGAGGGCTGCGCCCGCGTTTAAGGGCGTCCTTACGTATCACAACGACAACATGCGCACGGGACGGAATTTGAGCGAAACCTTGCTCACGCTCAAGAACGTGAAGTCCACAACGTTTGGGAAGTTGTTTGTGATCCCTACAGACGGACTGGTGGACGCGCAGCCTTTGTATGCGCCCGATGTCAGTATTCCGGGAAATGGCACGCACAACGTGCTGTTTGTGGCGACTGAACATGGGACGGTGTACGGGTTTGACGCAGACAGCGGCTCGGCCCTTTGGCATGTGACCACGCTCGCGGCGGGCGAGACTTCCTCGGATAACCGCGGTTGCGGCCAAGTTACGCCGGAGATCGGAGTTACTTCTACTCCGGTAATCGATCTTACGGCTGGGACGCATGGAACGATTTATGTGGTCGCTATGAGTAAGGATTCCAGTTCTAACTATCATCAGCGGCTGCATGCACTGGACATTACCAGCGGCGCGGAGGAATTTGGCGGACCTGTGGAAATTGCGGCCCAGTACCCCGGGACGGGCGATAACAGCCAGGGTGGATACGTGATTTTCGATCCTAAGCAGTATAAAGAACGGGCTGGGCTGTTATTACTGAATCATATTGTGTATACGTCGTGGGCGTCGCACTGCGACTTCCGACCATATACGGGATGGATCATCAGTTACAACGCAAAGACTTTGACGCAGCAGTCAGTGCTCAACGTGACTCCGAACGGGCATGAAGGCGCGATTTGGGCGGCAGGTGCGGGGCCAGCGGCCGATGCGAACGGAAACATTTACTTTCTCGACGCGAATGGAACGTTCGATACGACGCTGGATGCGAACGGTCTCCCGGCAAATGGCGACTATGGGAACGCCATCATAAAGCTCTCGACCAAGAAGGGAAAACTGGCAGTGGCCGACTACTTCAACATGTACAACACAGTGAGCGAATCGGATGCGGACGGGGATCTGGGATCGGGCGGCGCGATGGTGGTGCCGAATTTCAAAGACTCTAACGGAGTGCTGCACGAGCTGGTTGTGGGCGCCGGAAAGGACGCGAACATCTACTTGGCGGACCGGACTAACATGGGGAGGTTTAATCCGAACAACAATAGTCAGATTTACCAGGAATTGACCGGCGCGCTGGCGGGAGCGGTGTTTTCGGCGCCGGCATTTGACGGCCATAGAATCTACTATGGCGCGGTGGGAGACAAGATCAAGGCGTTCTCGTTCAACGCAAGCGGCCTGCTGAATTCCACACCGGCATCGGCGACAGGCACACAGTTTGGCTTCCCGGGGGCTACGCCCAGCATCTCGGGGGGTTCGGCAAGCAATTTGATTTTGTGGGCCACGGAAAATACCTCGCCCGCCGTGCTGCACGCCTACAACGCGAACAACCTTAGTGTGGAGTTATATAACTCGAACCAGGCGGGGAGCGGGCGCGACAACTTTGGAAACGGGAACAAGTTCATCACGCCGACAATTGCGAACGGCAAGGTGTATGTGGGAACGACGAATGGGGTGGGAGTGTTCGGGTTACTGCCGTAGGCCGATAAACGCAGCAACGGCGGGCGGTCACGCGCATCGATGACGAGTTACGAGAAGTAGACGAACAAACTTATTCCGCGATGAGGAGATTCTCCGCAAAGGGCCACTGCTCGTCTATCCATTGCGCCTGGCAGCGGAAGCCGGCGGCGCTCGCCATCTGGAGGACCTCTTCCGCCGAGTACTTGTGGCTACTCTCGGTCCAGATGGTCTCGCCCTCCGCAAATTCGAGGCGCAGATCGGCTGCGGGAATGCACACGGTTTGGCGCCGCTTTGATTCGAGATGCATTTCGACGCTACAAGCTTGACGATTGATCCGGGCGACGTGGGCAAACTGGCCCAGGTCAAAATCGGCATCGAGTTCGCGATTGATGCGGGCCAGCAGGTTGAGATTAAACGCAGCGGTCACTCCCAGTTCGTCGTCGTAGGCCTTGAGCAGTTGCGCACAGGGCTTTTCCAGGTCCGTTCCCAGAAGAAGTGAATCTCCAGGCTCTAGAATGCGCCGCACTTCCGCCAGGAATTTTATGCCGGCGGGACGATCGAAGTTCCCGATCGTGCTGCCCAGAAACAACACTAACAAGTGTTGGCTGCACTGCCGGTGCGCGGCCACCTCCTGCAACCCTTCAAGATACTCGCGCTCAAAACCTACAATGCTGATGGAATCAATGTCGCTGAGTTCGCGCTGGCACATGAGCAGAGCGGAGCGGGATATTTCGACCGGATAATAAGATGTCGGCTGCCGCCGGCAGATCGCCTCCAGTATCCATCGGGTCTTTTTGCCGCTGCCGCTGCCCAGTTCGGCCACGGCGACGGGAGCGTCCAGGCGGTCCACGATCTCACACGCGTGGCGTTGCAGCAAACGTTCATCGGCTCGGGTGAGTCCGTACTCGGGCAGATGGCTGATTACCTCGAAGAGCGCCGAGCCCACGTCGTCATAGAGGTACTTGGAGGGGAGTTCCTTTTGTCCCGGTCGCGTGAGCCCATCGCGTACATCGGAGGCGAATTCGTGAGCGACACTGCTGATCGCGTGAAGGTTAAGCGCGTGAGCGTTAATCGTGTGAGAGTTAATCGTGTGAGGCAGCATTTCTGAATCCCCTTCCATCGTCAGGCCGGCCATCAGCGGTTAACGCAGCGAAAACCCGCGTACACATATTGGTAGTGCGCCTGGAACCAGTTGCGAAACGTGGATCGCAACATGCACGCAGCCGTACGGGCCGAGCCGCCCTTCATGACAAAATGCTTGCCATCAAAGAAATCAGCCGAGTACCCGCGGTAAAACGGAAACGGCTCGAAATCGGGAAACGGACCGAAAGCGGTGGAGGTCCATTCCCACCCGTTGCCGAGCAGATCGTGAACGCCGAAAGCGCTCTGGCAGTCAGGGAACGCGTTCACCGGCACCGGGTCCCACCGGTGAAAGTCAAAATTGCCGAGTTGGGCATTGGGCGCCTCGTCCCCGTTGCCCCACGGGTACGGTCTTGTGGCTCCGTCGATGGTGCCGTAGGCGGCGCGCTGCCACTCCGCTTCGGTAGGGAGCGACTTTCCTGCCCAGTGCGCGTAGGCCGCGGCCTCGGCCTGACTTACATACACGGGCCAATCGAGCGGCAGCGGGACTTCGTCAAACATGGTCTGCCACAGCCAGGTGTGGCCGGACGTCTGGCCGGACGTCTGGCCGGACGATCGATTGCCTTCCCTTTTCCAGAACAAAGGGTGAAAAATCCCGTGAGCAGTTTTCCAGTTCCAGTCATCCTCTTCCCACAACGCATGCGTCTCATAGCCGCCAGCCGCCATGAACTCGATATACTGGCGGTTGGTCACCTTGTGCCGATCAATCTCAAACGCTGGGACATCCACCGTGTGAGCGGCATACTCATTGTCCCAGCCAAACCTTTCAGGGCTCCGAGCGAGACCCAGCGTTACCACACCGGCAGGGATCGACACCATCCGCTGGACGATGGGCGGTCCGGCCAGGGGGAGTGAATTGGGTTGCCGCACTTTCGCGTCGAGCGGCAACTGATGCAGCATGTAGGCCAGCGTTTCAACATGCATCAGCCGATGCTCAATTGCTGCGTTGAACAAGGTACGTGGTGGAAAACCGTCGCGCGTCTGAGAGTTTGGTTCGAGAATTATGCTGGCAAGATTCCTATCGAGAGTGCCGCGGACATGGTTCACGTAATCGCGGACGATCTCCAAGGAGGGCCAATCGGATGGCAAATCGGTGGGAAGCCCACCGCCAACTGGATCGATGCCGAAGGCGAACAGCCGATCAAACTCCGGATGAGCACTCTTCAGTCCAGGCCGTAGTTCTTTCAGTAAATTCCAATCGAAGGCTTCGAGGTGACCAACATAAAAGACGATGCGGTGGCGCTCCGGAATTGGCCGGTCATAGAATGCGTCCTCGCGCAACAGATTAAATAGAGCATCGCTTCGGCGGCGAGCATCAGACGCGCGCTCCGTGAGCTCGTCAGTCACCAGCAAGCCTTTTTCTGCAACACGCATTCGGCGCTCTCGGTCGACCCGAAGATCCGATACGAAAATCCGACTCAGGATTGGACTGGCGAATGCTCGTCCGACGATCTCGCCAGCGCTTGTATTGGATGACGATTCGGTTAGGACCGACGCAGAGGAACCGAAGTTTATTTCGAACCTTGTTTTCGAACCTTATTTCGTACTGTTTGAATCCTAGAAACGTCTTATTCGCAGTAGAATGGTGATGTCCTACGGAAGGAATGCACGGAAACCTGGGGGGAATACTGTAGAGGTTCGCACGTCTGCGATAGAGCCCTCACGGGCTTGGCTGACTATTGCGGAGAAGGAGAAACAGGAGGGCTTTGGGGGTGAAATCCCTGAGCGTTGGAGCCTTGGCCGTCCTCGGCGTAGCTCTGTTTCTCGCGGGTGCAGCGCCTTCACTCCAGTCGCAAGCCACTCCGGCACCCACCTCTGAAATCATCCTGACGCTCGACCCGGCACAGTCAAAAGTTCATTGGACGGTGGACAGCACGCTGCACGCGGTGCACGGCACGTTCGCCGTGAAAAGCGGAACCGTACATTTCGATCCAGAAACCGGGAAGGCTGGCGGCGAGATTGTGGTCTCCGCAGGGAGCGGTGAAAGTGGGAATGGTTCACGCGATGCGCGGATGCACAAGGAGATTTTGGAGACGGCAAAATATCCCGACGTGGTCTTCCGTCCGAGGCAAGTGGAGGGCAAAGTGGGGCAGTCTGGGGCATCGGACGTAAAGATTAGCGGTGTTTTTTCCATTCATGGCGGGGACCATGATCTCACCGCGCTGGTTCACGCGGAGTTGATGGGAGATCGCTGGAGGGGAACCAGCAAATTCGAGGTGCCGTACGTGAAGTGGCGAATCAAAAACCCGAGCAATTTCCTGTTAAGAGTGAAGCCGGTGGTAAATGTGGATTTGGAAATGTCGGGGAAAATCGAGGCAACGAAATAGATCCCTACTGTAGCGCGCCGCAGTCGCTGTCGGCGGCTAAAGAGGCTGCGGAAAAAGTCAGATGTCGATGGCCAGCCCCTAAAGGGGCGTCTGTTTCGGAAGAACTTGCGGTATCGCTGAAGCGATACCCTGATACGAAACCTGAGTTTTTCCGCAGCCGTAAAGCCGCCATTGATTTTGCGGCGCTACGGCGCGGCTGAAGACGCGCCCCTTCAAAGCAAAGTCAAAACCCGAGTTTTTCCGCCGGGCCCTGGGGGCGCGTGAGCGCTCGCGGCTGAAAGCGCCCTCACACCCCAAGTCCCGTAATGATGAAACATCCTGTTCCGGACCGCAGAGTCTTCCGGAGAGTCTTCCGGAAGCTAGGCTGCCACCGACTTCCTTCCGGCCACTCCTTCCGGCACGGCCGGGCGTCTGGCTGCCAGTTCGCAGAGGAGGGCAACTAACGCCAGACCCGCCGCCGTGTAGAAGGCCATTTTGTAGTCGTGGTACTTGACGAACATCCACCCGCCGATCATGGGACCAATGACGCCGGCTACGCCCCATGCGGTGAACAGCATTCCGTAGTTGAGGCCGGCATTCTTCGTTCCCCAGAAGTCCGAACAGGTGGAGCCATTCACCGAGAGCTGCGTTCCATAGCACCAGTACACGATGAACACCACTACGTACAGCGTCGTCACATCGCCGCCCACCTTGTAGAGAAGGGGCATGGCAATCATCGAGATGGCGATCATGACTCGCAACACGTTCAGGCGGCCGATAGCATCCGACATCCAGCCGGACAGGATGCGGCCCAAGGCGTTGCCAGATGCGCCCACGACCAATCCCATCGTGGCCAGGGCCGCGCTGGAAATATGAACGCTCTTAGCGAAGGGCACCAGTTGGCTGATCACCATCAGTCCGGCCGAGGTCCCCAGCGCGTAGGCAATCCACATGAAGTAGAACGCGGGCGTGCGCAGCGTCTCGCCCGGGCTGAATTCATAGGTGGTCGCGGCGGACTTGGAGGCGGGCGCGGGCGTCCAACCGGGGGGCCTGTATCCGGCCGGAGGATTACGCAGCAGGAAGGCGCCGAAAACCGTCATGACGAGGAAGATCCCCCCCAGTATCTGGAACGTGGTGTGTACCCCATATTTGGGAATCAGGTACAGGTTGGACAACGGCCCAAAGATTGCGGATCCTCCCCCGTATCCGGCCACCGCCAGTCCCACGGCTAGGCCGCGCTTATCGGGAAACCATTTGGCCATCACCGGTATAGGCGTGGAGTAGCCAAATCCGTTGCCCAGCCCGCCAATCACCCCGAAGCACACATACAGGTAGTTCAAGCTGTGCGTGTAGGCGCACAGGAAGAAACCCAGGCTGACCAGTACGCCGCCAGTCAGGGAAACCCAGAATGGGCCGAACTTGTCCTGCAGCCGTCCCGCCACGATAAACGTTAGTGCGAACACAACAACCGCCCAGGTGAACACCGAGGAAGTATCACTCCGCTTCCAGCCAAATTCTTTCTCTAATGGGGCCACAAACACACTCCAAGCATAGAGCGAACCCAGTGCCAGGTTCATGGACATCCCGCCGACCACGTGCCACCAACGATTTAGGTGGGTGGATGCAACATTTGCGTTAGCCAAGGTTTTTCTCCTTTACAGACAGAAATATGAAATGAAGACCGGGGCCAAAGTGTCGCTTTAGAACGACAGTGGCCACCGATCCGGATAAGGCGCTAGGTCTTTCTCGAATTGGCCAACGCCTCAAGCACTTGAACGAATAGGCTCGATTGCGTTGACGACGCACGGAGTTCTACTTTGCCAAAAAGGTGAAGAGCGGCCTCAACTCGGCCCGCTGGTCCTGCCCGACGTGGTACAGCTTTCTCGCGATATCGTGCAGCGGTCCAACCTCAGGCAGAAGGTGGAACCCATAACGCGAGGGAACGAATACAGATACTTTACTTGTTACAGTCAAACCTTTCTAACCCTTTAAGCCATCGCACCATCGGCGCTAGCGCAAATCTATCGTGCAACAGCAATCCGGCTCACGGCTGCGTCTTTTCCAAAATAGCCGTCACATTCACTACTGAATCCGGGGCTACCATAAGCTCCCGCTTCCACTCGGCAAACCCCGGCATGGAAATGACGATGACGTGCGTCCCAGTACTAAGGCTGATCTCGGATGGCGTGCTGCCCACATATTTCCAGTCGTCAATGGTGATGTCCGCCCCGGAGGGTGTCGAACTGAATTTACACCTTACCTTCTGCTTAAGGACTCCCGGCGCGGCAACGGGCGGTGGGACGGGAGCGGCGGCTGGTGGATTTTGCACCGGTGCCTCCACCTGCGGGACGGGCGCGGGGGCCGGTGAATTCTGCGGCGGCGCCGCAACGTGCGGCTGGGGGTTGGCCGCTGCGCCGGACTGGGGCGCTGAAACCGAGGCTACCAACTGATAGAGCTGCTTCCTTTCCTTGCCCTTTGCATCCCGGTAGAAAACCGTGATCCCGTGTTTGTCTTTTCGCGCCTCATAAGTCTCCCCCACAGCCAGCGATCCGCACTTGGACCAATGCGAGTCCACGGTGCATGCGAGGGTGTAGGACCTTCCATCGGCGTCCCGCACCAGCAAGACGTCATGCTCGGTGGGGTTCTTACTCTCGTTGCAGTACGCCGAGAAATTCTGAAGATCGCAATCCTTCGGCACCGGGGTTCCTGAGTTCAGCGCATGAGAGTCAGCACTTAGAACTGTGAGCCGAAGCTGGGAGTGGGCCGCGACATCATCGGCGAACAGGGCGTTGGCGAACATGACGTTGAGCAACAACAACGCCGACACCAGCCCCGGAAGGTTACGCCACGCGCCCATAGTGCCTTTCCAGCTCTTGCAGCTGGGGACAGGATCGTTCCTCGTGTCACCTCAGCGTCGAAATAAATCAGTCCCCGCACTCCGTCGTAGCCGCTATCTAATGGAGAGCCGGGCGTCCCCGCCCGGCTGGACGGGCGATACGCCCGTCCCTCCACCGTATGAATCATGGGTACAACCGAACATTTCTAACCAAAATGTAAATCCAGGAGCTTGTTGAGAAGAACACTTCCTTGGCCTTCCACCGAGCGAAGGCGACGAAGGATCCGCAGTTTTCGCCGATTTCTGACAAAACTGCGGATCCCTCGCTTGGGGAGGACAATCCAAGTTCTTCAACAACCTTCTAGAACGTAAAGACGGGCCCGAACTCCGTCCGATGATCCTGCCACTCGTTGCTCTCCGAACCGGCAATCAAATAGTTCCCGTGATTTTTTAGGCGCGTAGCATACGTCGATTGCTCGATGCCGAACATGCACCAGGGGTTGACCTTGTAGTACAGGGTTGCGGCAACGAGTTTGCCCATCAAGAGCGCGTTGGACCCTGACAAATGCTCGGTCGATATGTCACGATGCACCATCTGGTCTTTACCGGCGTGCAGATAGAGCTGCCAGCCAGCATTGTGGCCTTTCGGATCCGCGTTGAACCACCGGGAGAGCGGAAGGCCGAGATTGATGAAACCGCCAAAAGAACGAATTGGCCGTTCCGGAGCGACCACAACATTGGCGGCGGTGGGGCAGGCCCCCGCGTCGTTTACCGGCACATTGCAAGCCACAGCTGCGTTGCCGAGACCGTCCATGGTTTCGAACTTGACGGAGCTATGCAGCCCTGCCAAATCGGTGTTGAAGGAATTGGCTTGGCCACCGAACATGAAGCGCAGGTCGCCGCCCTTATAAGCGCTCGCCACCAGCGTAAACCAGCGAGTGGGCAATTGCAGGGCAAGCTGGTCGCCCCACATCTTGCTGGTAGCGGAATAGCCATCGGGGAGGGCGGCTGCGTAAGAAGCGCACAGAGCGACTTCCGCCGGGGTCCCCGTACAACCTGCGGGTAGCAGGGCCCCAGCAGGGGTCATGGCGGCGCCGGTGACGATCGAGGTACGCTTGCCGTAGAAGCCGCTCCAGATGAGTTGCGCAGGCGCAACTCCTGGCGCTTTGTCAAGCTGCCACTGGATGACCAGTCTGCCTTCGTATTCGGGGCGGTCGGAGTCGGCGCCCTCGCGCTCAGCCTCTCCAAGCTGGCCCGCCACGCCATTGGCCGCTCCGGCAGTAGAGAACGCGTTGGTGGCCCCCGACTCGACTTGAGCTGAACTCGGCATCATGATCGCGAAGGCGGGAGAAATCTTGAGATGCATCGAACCGCCCAGCTTCTGAACCCAGCCGACCATCATCTGCGGGGAACGTTCATAGACGTTGCCATAGTAAGCGCCAAAGAATGTGGTTTCGAGGAGGTTGGGCAGAGCGCTCGATCCGAAGAGCGTCCAGTCCTGTCCGCCTTCAAAATAGAAGTCAGAGTTTTCGCTGGCGGCATAATCCATGCGCACGTAGGCCAAGCGCAAACTGAGGGCATTGCTTCGCAACGACGAGACGTTGCGGTTATGCGCAACGCTGAAGTTGCCTTCAAAGTCGGCTTCGACCCGGCCCGTAAAAGTCAGCTTCGGGGACGCATCCGGCCACTCAAAGTTTGTGCCAAAACGCGAGCCACGCGCCTTGATGTGGAATTCGGGGTCTTTCGTAGGGCCAGTGTTCGTAGTCCCAGTGGCTGAACCTGTAAACAGTCCGATGAAGGGGAAGTCATCGCCATTGGGCATGCTGGAATCATGCGCCGCCGTGGCCTTGATAAATCCGTAGGGCGTCACTCTGACAGCGCCCGCCTTGAACGCTGGGACCAGACCGTCTTTCCTGGGTGGATCGACGGTAAGCACGCGGACCGGAGCAACCGCCGGGACTACCGCCGGAGGCGGGACGGGCGGGGGCGCCCCCTGCGGCGCAGAAGCGGAAGATTGCGGCGCGGGATCGGGATCCGTGCTTGAGGTCGAGACATTCGCATCGACTGTGGTCGAGGTCAGGATTGGGCTCGGCGCAGCGGGGCTCGCTTCTGCGCTGGTTGCGTTCGCAGTATTTCCATTTGCCGTTTTCGCGTCGTTGTTTCCCGCCATGACGGGCACGGCTATGACGGCCATCGCAAGTAGGCTCAACAACCACTTTTTCAGCTTCAACATAGATGATGTCTCCTCGTTCAGGCTGGGCTCAGACCTTCGGCCCAGAACATGGGGTCGAAATCTACGTTGTTTTGGCTGGCGAAGCTGTGACGCCGGTCACATAACGTCGTATTGGGAATCACGGTAGTCAATAAACGAGCAAAGCAAAACGCGCTGCTCATTTGAACGTGTCTAATGTATGGATTTCTGGAGAAGGATGCGGCTCCACTCCGGGGCTAAACAGTTAGCTGAAAAATACCAAGGTCGGCAACAGAGCCTTCTTCGGCAACAGGTGGGAACCCGCGACTGGAGCCGAATCTAGAGAACTCGTTATTAACAACGAAAGAGTCCGAAAATGAGTTTTTCAGCAAACTGTAAAGCTCTCATTCCTGTGGCTCGGACCGAGCCGTCTTCTCACTTCTATGAATATCGGGATTGTAGCAATCTGCGCAGCCACCGAAAAAATAGTTAGCTAAGTAGTCGAATTATCGTACAACTTCCCATGACGACGCTCCCAATGAACCAGAAGAGTCAATAGCTCACAGTAAAAAGTTCGTAAGTGGATGGGCGGCGCGGTGGCGGCACGATGGTCGCGACCGCAACCGGAATGATGGATTCGTGTATGCCAATCCCGAGGCTCCCATAGCTTCGGCAAGCTGGCTTGACCCCAGTTCCTGCTCACATGTTCTCGAGTACCAGCTTAAGGTAGTTCCAGAAACTTTCCACCGACGATATCTGCACGCGCTCGTTCGGACTGTGAGGATCCACGATGGTCGGACCAAAAGACACCATCTGCATGCCGGGATATTTCTCGCCAATGACGCCACACTCCAAGCCAGCGTGCATGGCGATCAGCTTTGCAGGTTCGCCGAAGAGTTTCTTGTGCACCTCCTGGAGCTTGCGCACGATGTCGCTGTTAGGTTCCGGTTTCCAGCCGGGGTATTTGCCTCCGTGCTCGACTTCGAACCCCGCCAGACGACATACCGTCGCAACCATGCGGGCGGCGGCCAGCATGCTGCTCTCGATCGCACTCCGCTGGCTGGTAACAATCTCCACCACGTCTCCCTTGGTGTTGACAGTCGCCAGATTCGTGGACGTCTGGACTAAGCCGGCAACGTCGGGGCTCATAGCCAAAACGCCATGATGCAAGCTCGCGAGCAGCGCCACCGTTTGTTTCGCGTCAGTCGCGTCCAGCACATTTCCGGGACGTTCGGCTTTCTCGACCGTGATCAGCAGTCCGGAATCGAATCCTCCCAAGTCGGCTTTATATCCACTTTCGGCTGTGGCTACCAGCGATTTGAGTTCACTCTCGCGCGAGGGGTCGGCTAGCACCAAGGCCGCAGCTTCGCGCGGAATGGCATTCTGCGCGCTTCCACCGTTGACCTCGGCGATTTCGATCGGAAGGCGATCAAGCAAGGCCTGAAGAACCCCACCCATAATCCGCAGGGCATTGCCGCGGCCTTGATGGATATCGACACCGGAGTGGCCACCCTTCAGGCCAGACACCTTGATCCGCCAGGCCGAGTCTGCGCTTGCAGGACGAAGCCCTACTTTACGTCGAGCAGTTGTCTTGATGCCGCCTGAACAACCGATACAGAGCGTTCCCTTCTCTTCGTTGTCAAGGTTGAGAAAATACTTGGACTTCAGCAAGCCACCCTTGAATGCCGAAGCGCCCGTTAGTCCGGTCTCCTCGTCAATGGTGAACAGGAATTCCAGGGGACCATGGGCAATGTTATTGCTCTCCATTACGGCCAGTGCGGCGGCCACGCCGACTCCGTTATCGGAGCCCAGGGTCGTGCCATCTGCCTTCAGCCAGTCCCCATCTCTTACTACCTTGATAGGATCGGAATCGAAGTTATGAACTGTTGCCTCGTTCTTCTCACATACCATGTCGAGGTGACCCTGTAAGAGGGCCATCGGCGCTCCCTCGCGTCCCGGACGCGCAGGTTTCCGGATCACGAGATTGCCAGCATCGTCCTGCACGGACTCGAGACCCAGCTTTGTGGCCAGCACCCAGACGTAGTCCCGCGCTGCGGCCTCCTTGGTGGAGGCGCGAGGAATTGCCGCTAATCTGTCAAAGTGCTTCCATACCGGTTCAGGTTGCAGGTTCGCGAGTGCAGGTATCATGACACGCTCCGTGGGACCAAAAGGTTACAGCCATCTTACAGCGCGAAGGCAATGCTCGTCGTTCTAATGCTCGTTCTTCTGTGGAAGTGTTTCTCCCATCAATTTCATGAGATTTCGCCCAAGATGACAGACACTAGTTATGTCGCGAATTAACGGGACATCACACTTAGTGCACGACCATCACCGGACAGTGCGCGTATCTCAAAGCTCGCTCGGAGACCGAACCTAGCATCATCCTCGAGATCATGGATCGTCCCCGCCGGCCCAAAATGATGAGGTCCACGCCGTCGGTCTCTGCCCGGTGGATGATTTGTTCAGCCGGATGTCCGACTGCCATGTCCATCTTCACCTCCAGATCAAGGGAACGGGCCTTCTCCAGAATCTTCTTAAATCCTTCTTCGAAATGTTCCTTCGCGTCGTCCAGCACGGCTTCTAATTCGACCGAAATCGACGGTTCAGGCGGCCGCGCAACGGCAAAGATGAGCACCGTCGCATCCAGACACTTTGCCAGCGAAAAGGCTATATCCACGGCTTTATCCGATTGCGGAGACCCGTCGTAACCAACCAGCAACTTCCGAAAATGTGCGTTGTGCCGCTGTCCCGTCATGCTCCCTCCTCAGTTTGCCTTCTCGCTTATAGCTTGAGATAAGTTCGACTTCTCCTCTTTCTTAGTGGCCAGCAAGTGCCTCGGCATAAACCAAGCATTGGCAATCATAGTAGGCACCACGGCGCTGCCGATCACCGTAGCGACCAAGTAGGAATACTGCGCCTGAGTAATGACACCGTGATTCAGGCCGAAGAGCGCAGAAATAGTTCCGAACGTCAGGCCGGTAGACATCATCAGCGTAAAGTACAATCCTTCTTCCTTCTTATAGTCAAATGCCTTCACCGTGGGGAACAGAGGCATTACCTTCGACAGCATTTTGGCGAAAAACAACACAGCAAATACGAGCGGGGCCGCGATCAATGCCGGCACGGACACAAACGATCCCGCCCGAATGAAGTAAAACGGAGTCAGCAATCCGAAGGTCAGGGTGCGCAGACGCCTTATGAGAGTGTGATCCTTACCAACACTGCCCGCCAGCACCATTCCGATGATATAGGCCGGCAAGACTGCTTCACTGCCCGACCAAACTGCCAATGCCCCCATTGCGAACAGCATGAAGAGCAGATACTTGGCCTCAATTTCGGAAACGCGCCCGCCATATTTCTTGAAGAATCGCGGCGTGAGAAAAGGAAGGACAGCGAAGACAACCACGCTGACGACCACGAAAATCAGCGTCCTGATGGTAAACGGCGAGAAGATCATTCCCAGAGCAATCACGGTTCCCAGATCGTTGATGAAACAGGCGGCCAGCACCGTCTTGCCAAAATCAGTAACGTTGAAACCCAGTTCCAACATCACCGCATATACGACTGCCACGGAAGTGGTCGAGAGGGCGACCCCGGCCAGCCAACTCGAGCGTACCGTCCAATGCAGGATGTAGTGGGCAACTGCCGTGCAGCCAAAAAACGGACCGAAGAAACCCACCAGCCCAATCACCGTCGCTTCTTTCCATTTCGTGCGGAAGATCTGGGGATCGAGTTCGGCCCCGGCCAGAAAGGTAAGGACAATGGCGCCCGTGCCGGCGAGAAAGCCGATCCATACGGTCTTCCCGCCCAGATCAGCATGCACGAAAAGCACGCCGATCAGCAGTTGGGCCGCCGTGCCGACAACAATCTCGCTGAGCGCGGTCGAGATCTTGAACCAGATGGCGATGAGCGTCGCGATCAGGGCCAGGCCGACCCACACAGCAGCCAGCACCCACATATTCTCCATGAAGGGCCACCTCACTAGTTCTGCGGATCGCTGCCGGCGCCATAACTCCGCGACAAAAAAATCCGCTTGTCAGGAGTCATCAGCTGGTCCCGGCTTAAGATTGGGACAGCGGTTGGCGGTGAACTCCTTCACCGTGATTAACAGGTCAAGTACAACAAAAAATACCTCGCGAAGTCAACGGCATTCCTCACACGCGATCGCAGTCTCGGACAATGCAGGAAGGAGAAAACAAACGTCCAAGAATGATCGCCAGGAAATGATCGCCAAGAAATGACGTATGGGGAACGGCAAAGCTCCAGCTATTGCAGGCTTAGGTTAATCTCGCCGTGCTTACTGAAGTTGATTCGCAGCACGGTTTCCTGCCCGCTGACAAACTCGCCCTCCGCTGTCGCGGACTGGTCATAGGCGGCTCCATCAGAGGTCACCTGCACCTTAAGACTATGTTTCCCGGGTGATACCTGCATGGCATGGAATTCATGGCCCTGGACATGGTGGAACACGACCAGATGTTTCTTGTCTGTTCCTTCCAACTGGTGCGTATAAGTCAAGCGATCATCCACCCAGATTGACAGTTGGGCCTGCGCGAAACGGTGCTCCACTTCGATTTCCAACGTGGCTGGAGCAGCGGCCGGAGACGTTGCCGGAGAAGTGGCTGGCGAAGCTGTTGGAGAAACCGTTGGTGAGCTGGCACGGGCCACTTTCGTTGGGGACGGATGGGTTCGGCCTGCCGGAACCGGCTTCGAAAGCTTTTCCACGACTGGCGCCGGCGCTTTGGCAATCGAAGGAACCGTCGCTGGCTCCGTTGGCGTCGCCTCCGTTTTGACCGGCGCAACCTTCCCGGCGAGTGGCAATGGCCCGGCGGCTCTCGATCGCACTCCTTGGGGGCCAAACGAAATGGCCCAGAGCCCCAGGATGAAAAGTCCGGCCAATACCAAGACACCGGCAACAGACCTTTTCCGGATCTGCTCCAGCAACTTCTCCGCTGCCCCGTGCCACGGGAGCAGAGAGAGAGCGCTTGCCTGCGGTTTAGAGGCAACCGCTTGGGGTGCGCCTCGGCTCGCGGGCAAACCTGGCAGCGTTGCCTTGCTCTTGCTCAAAGGCTCTCGTCCTTCCCGCAGTTTCTGGATGTCCTGCACCATCTCCATGCCGCTTTGATAACGTTCGGCGGGATCTTTCGCCATCGCCCGTGCAATGATGTGATCGAGCCCCTGCGGCAACTCAGTATCGAGAAGGGTCGCCGGCATCGGTTCGTGGTTGACTACCTTGAACGAGACCGTAAGGGCGCTGTTGCCTTGAAACGGCCGGTAACCCGTCAGGACCGTGTATAGGATCACGCCCAGGGAAAACAAGTCCGACCGTCCATCCACCGCTTCGCCATTCAATTGTTCGGGCGACATGTAAGCGGGTGTGCCTAACGCACGTCCCGCCAGAGTGTGGTTGGCGAGGTTGAGTTTCGCCACTCCGAAGTCGGCGATTTTGGCGTGGCCGTCTTCGGTCAACAGGATATTCGCGGGCTTTAGATCGCGGTGAACCACGCCTTGACCGTGGGCGCAATCTAGCGCTTCCGCCAGTTCGAGCGCTAGCTGTAGTGCTGTCTCCACCGGTAGCTTATGGTCGTCCCGCGACAGCAGCTTGTCGAGGGACTGCCCCCCAACAAACTCCATTACGATGTAAGGAGCGCGCGTCTCTGGTTCCTCGCCCACATCGAAGATGGTTACGATTCCAGGATGCGACAGGCGGCCCGCAGCCTCCGCTTCGCGAAAGAAACGCTCGCGATACTCGCGTTCCTCTTCCGGGGGTTGACCGGCCAGCGAAACGGTCTTTACGGCGACGACTCGGTTGATCTTGGGATCGCGCGCTTTGTAGACAACACCCATGGCTCCCCGCCCCAACTCGGTGAGGATCTCGTAGCGCCCAAAACGTTCGCTCCTGCGATCATCCATGCTGCGATCATCCATGCTGCGATTATCCATAGGTGTCATTTGCGGTTTCAGAGTTTGGTTGTGACCTCGTCAGCCTGACGCCGCTTGCTGCTTGTCATCCGACGCGGTAATGACAAACGCACCGATTACGTTCTCGTTCAGCACATCGAGGATTTTCTTCGCTTGCTGGACGGTGATTCCGTTCAGCAGTTCGAAGCCAAACTGAACGCCCCTAAGTGCGGAAATGGTGTCGTGGTGGGGGCGAACTTCGATTACGATCGATCCACCGTGCCGACCAATGCCAAAGGAAATACCTGCTCTTTCGATCTTCGCTGTCGCCATGAATTACACCTGATTTGAGGACATAGCCTTCTCTGCACCGCCCCCCTGGTGGTCGCGAGAAAAGAGGGGTTGCAGCGTCTATATGATATTGTCGACTCGCAGGCCGAATCGCTCCAAGTTACCAACGTGCTCGGCACTGGGGCTGGGGCGCCAGCTGTGGCTGGTTGCGACGCGGCCGCCATCCGGGCGCACTTGGTGGCTGAGTAGGGGGGCTTAGCAAAGACCGTTCAGCGGAGTCTCGGAAAATGCATCACTATAACAAGGTTCCCCGTATTGACTGGCCTACTCCGAACGACGTAGCATTTAAGTTAAGAGATCCAAAGTCTCCGAATCCATCCTAGCGCTGGGGAGAAAACACATGGCGCACGACCACGGTAGTGAATATCAGGTCAGAATTGTCCACGAGGACGGCACCGAGGAACT
>OCZT010002794.1_pt1 | contig 17983 bp, 11 predicted proteins | sample 1539031 | NCBI WGS metagenome assembly OCZT01 (sample SAMEA3539308, study PRJEB22396) | soil metagenome | biome: tundra; feature: field; material: soil | place: USA | collected 2010-05 | depth 0.15 m | reverse complement strand
AAGAGCGTTACGATAATATGAATTACCGGCGCTGCGGAAAAAGCGGAATCAGATTGCCAGAAATTTCACTGGGATTATGGCATAATTTTGGATCTGTTGACGTTGTCGAAAATTTCAGGAAAATCCTTTGGAGAGCTTTTGATAAAGGAATAACTCATTTCGACCTGGCAAATAATTATGGTCCGCTTCCCGGATCAGCAGAGGAAAACTTCGGAATAATTCTGAAAAAGGATTTCAGCAATCTTCGCGACGAAATGATAATTTCAACAAAAGCGGGATGGGAGATGTGGCCAGGACCTTACGGCAATTTCGGTTCAAGAAAATATCTTCTTTCAAGTCTCGATCAGAGTCTTAAGCGAATGAACCTTGAATATGTTGATATATTCTATTCTCATCGTCCCGACCCTGAAACTCCTCTCGAGGAGACAATGGGTGCTCTGGCTCAGGCAGTTTATCAGGGTAAAGCATTGTATGCGGGCATTTCAAGTTACCCTGCTGATCTAACAAAAAGAGCTGCAGAGATACTTAAAGAAATGCATGTTAATTGTCTTATTCATCAACCCAAATATTCAATGTTTAACAGATGGGTTGAAAACGGGCTGCTGGATGTGCTCGAGGAAACAGGAATAGGATGTATTCCATTCTCCCCACTTGAACAGGGATTGTTGACCGAAAAATATCTTAAGGGCATACCTGTTGATTCAAGAGCATATAAACCACATGGATTTCTTAAAATTGAAGATGTAACCGCAGAGAGAATTTCAAAAGCAAAACGACTTAATGAGATTGCGGCTGAACGTAATCAATCACTTTCCCAGATGGCGATAGCCTGGTTATTAAAAGATCCAAGGGTAACATCGGTACTTATTGGCGTAAGCAGTGTTGATCAACTGGATGATAATCTGAAAGCACTTAATAATCTTAATTTCAGCGGGGAAGAGTTGAAGAAAATTGATTATATTCTGAACGAAAAATGAGCATTAAATTAAAGAAGTATTTATTAAATCCTCTCGCCTTCCTCCTCGTCCTTTGGGGAATTTTAAACCTTCTTCAAGCACGGTTAACTCCCCTGAATAATGATGAAGCATATTACTGGATGTATTCAAAACATCTGGCCTGGGGTTATTTTGATCACCCTCCCATGATTGCCCTGATGATCAGAATTGGATATTTTTTTCTTCATAATGAACTTGGAGTAAGGATCATTGTCGTTTTGAGCCATCTGGTAACCTTATCGGTAATCTGGTTAACTACTGATGAAGAATTACGTAAGAAAAAAGAGAACATATTTCTGTTTTTCATGATAGCTGTGCTTCTTCCGGTTTGTAATATATATGGATTTATTTCCACTCCTGATGCTCCACTGATACTATTCTCTGCAATTTTACTCCTGGTATATAAAAGGTTTTTAAAGGATGAGTCGTGGCAGAACACGCTTTACCTCGGTATTTCATTTGCAGCCCTGATGTACAGTAAATATCATGGAGGACTTTTAATTTTTCTTATCATTCTTTCAAATCCCGTATTGCTGAAAAAAATTAAATTCTATATTGCTGCATTTCTCTCTTTATTATTATTCTTTCCACATCTTTTCTGGCAATATTCAAACGATTTTCCTTCAGTAAAGTATCATCTGATTGAAAGAGTCTCCGCCTTTGATCCAAAGCATGTTCCCGATTACCTGGCAAGTCAGTTTTTCTTTCATAATCCCTTCCTCCTTTGTGTACTAATTTGGATTATGATTAAAATAAGGCCTAAGAATCTGTTCGACAAGGCGCTATACTATGTTTTTACAGGGTTTTTAATATTCTTTTTCATATCAAGCTTTCGTTATCGTGTTGAGCCGCAATGGACTGCCATGATAAGTATTCCAATGATAATAATCTTGTTTAATAATGTTGAATATAAATCCTGGATCAGAGGTTATGTAAAATGGATCGCAATTTTTATGTTTCCTCTTTTTTTATTTGCCAGGGCAGCATGTATGGTTGATTTTTTACCGGTATCCTTTTTTAAAAATGAGTTTCATAAAAAGAAACAATGGTCCATGGATATAAGTTTACTTGCCGGTGACAGGCCCGTTGTCTTCACCAACTCTTATCAGCGTGCATCGGTATATACATTTTATACAGGTAAATTTGCTCACACACTAGATAATCTCTCATATCGTAAAACACAGTTCGATTTATGGGATTTTGAAGAAAGGGTACACGGGAAGGAAATTCTGTATGTTCCACATTTTTTAGAAGATCATTATAAGGCGAATCTGACCAAACATATATTGTCTGGCGGCGACTCGGTTTTTGTAAGGGTATATAAAAATTTTCAGTCCCTTCAACGGGAATGTGTTATACTTAATGATGATCAATATACATTCAACAAAACCGGGATTAATACAATTCATTTAAAGATATTTAATCCATATCCCTATATTATTGACTTCAGGCATAAAGAATTGCCTGTGGTTTTTCAAATCGCTTTTATAAAGAATGGCAATATAGAGATTAAAAAGGACCTCGAACTTCCCGGTAATGTTTCACAATTGAATGTCAGGGATACAATTTCTGTAGATTGTAAGTTCACTATTGAAGACATGATGCCAAGCAAATATAAATTTGGCATTTGTTCGGTGACAGGGACATTATATGAAACTTATAATAGCCAAATAAAAGAAGCAAAAATCAATGAGTAAAATTTAGGTAATAGTTTGCCGTGAAATTCCATAATGATGTTACCATTATAGCAATGAATTTAGCAAAATAAAACTTTAACTTCTTTTCAAACAGATAGATTATAAGGTTATTTATAGCAAGACCAATCAACGAAATTATAAAGAAAGTACTGTATTCAACCAGAATTTTTGGATTATTGCTATGAAATGTCCAATATCTGTTAAACAGATAATTTGAACTGGCAGCTACTGTGAAACCGGCTGAGTTTGAGATATATCTGTTTACCTTGAGTTTTTCTTTAAGCAGGATGGTTATTGAAAAATCAACAATCATTCCTGAAAAGCCGACAATAATAAATTTAAGAAATTTGAATATCATTCAGTGCTTCTAATATTTGGGTAAAATCCAGCCATTATGGTATTCAGGAACAATAAACCTATTAGCCGTACTTGTTTGAAACGATTGTTTTGTATCATCCCAGCTGACCTTTTCACCTGTACGGAAAGCTATATTTCCCATCTGGGCAACCAGTGCTACATTCCTGCCAATATCAATTCCGGCATGTAGTTTATCAGGTGTATTGTTTTTGAGACAATCGAGGAAATTTTTTATATGTAGATCGAGACCATCTCCAACATTTTTCTGGACAGGAAGGCCTTCAATCCTCTGTTTTTCAGGAATTACCTCCCAACCGCTTCGGTCAAGAACCAATGTCCCGTTTTCACCTATATATGACATTCCGTGAGGTCTTCTCCAATTTCCGAGACCTATTCCTATTGTATGTTCCCAGATCATTGTAAAATCTTTGAAGTCATAAACAGCTGTCATGGTATCAGGTGTTTCCATTGCATCATCAGGGAACGCATATTTACCGCCAATCGCCATTACAGATGCCGGAACACTTTTCCCCATTCCATATAAAATATAGTCAATTAGATGAACACCCCAGTCTGTCATCAGCCCGCCTGCATAGTCCCAATACCATCTGAATGTGAAATGGAAACGGTTTTTATTAAATGGTCGTTTTGGGGCCGGTCCGAGCCACATATCATAATCTACTCCATCGGGAACAGATGAATCGGGTACTTTGGGAACAGCACCCTTCCAATCTACATACGACCATGCCTTACATGTACGAATCCGGCCGAGCTTCCCGGATTTAAGATAATTTATGGCATCAACAAAATGTGGCTGACTTCTTTGCCATTGTCCTACCTGTACTATCTTCCCGTGTTTTTTAACAGCTTTCTGCATGATGTTGATTTCAGCAATAGAATTACCGACAGGTTTCTCAATATATGCATGTTTACCTGCTTCGAGAGCATCAACAAGAATAAGACAATGCCAGTGATCGGGTGTCCCGTTTATTATTAAGTCTATATCCTTGTTCTCAAGCATCTTGCGGTAATCAACATAGAGTTTTGGTTTTGGAAACCCACGTTTTATCAGGGTGTCTGTCCTGCTATTGAGAACATTCCGATCGATATCGCACATGGCAACACATTCAATTTCAGGATTCTTCAGAAAGGATATCAGATCGCTGAAACCCTGTCCATTAGCGCCGATGAGACCTACCCTGATCTTGTCGCTTGGAGAAATACCGGTACCGGATTTTGACAAGGTGTTAAATGGGATAACGCTTCCTGCAGCCAGAACTGAGGCTGTTTTAATGAAATCTCTCCGTGTGGAACTCATATAGAATTGATTTTTAATAAGAGGCAAGGTAATATTTAATTCAAAATGACCAATCAGCCGATTACTAAAAAAACTTAAAACGCTAAGAAAGCGAAGGCAAGATTAAGATTAAGTTTAAGGCTAAGGTTAAGGGGAATGAATGTACCTCAACCTCAGCCTTAACCCCATCCTTTATTTGGCAGGTTTGAAAATCAGATCAACAACGTCAGCTTTTTTAAACATTTGTCCGGCGAGCTTCCTGATATCCTTAATCTTGAAAGATTTAAGAATATTCTCATAATTTGTCGGATCATCGGAGTTGATCCCATAGCTGTAATATCTGGTTAAAATACTGGACCAATATGAGTTATGCAATTTATTTTCTTCTCTGGTCTTCAGGATGTTACTGACCGCTTTATCAAGATTTACCTGAGACGGTCCCTTAATCATAATAGTATCCAGCTGGTCGTAAATAATCTTTTTCAGTTCATTGGCACGGGCAGGATCGCAATCAAATGTTATCATTCCTTCAGCAAGTTCGGTAGGTCTTTTTTGTTCCGAAAGTGAAACATTAACACCATAGGTTCCTCCTTTATCTTCCCTCACCTTTTCAGTATAAACCAGATCAAGAATACCTTTAATGACATCGAGTCCAAGATAGTTGTAAGGATTATACTTCATACCCTCAGCAAAGGATATGAAAATAGTAGATTTGGGTATGGTAAGGGGTAAACTGATCTCTCTGGTAATCTTCCCTTTAGGTTGTTCAACTTTTCTGTCGACCCAGGTTTCTTTACGTCCTGATGATGGCAGAGATCCGATATATTTTTCAACCATCGGCATAATAGTATCTTTGCTAATATTACCTACAATAAAAAATGTAAATTCGTCGGCAGCATTGAAACGGTCAGTATAGATTTTCCGGATATCTTCAAGAGTTATTTTGTCAATGTTTTCTTTGTTTATCACCGGGGTTCTTGGATTATATCCGGTTGTGATCAGGGAAATGCTGTCGCTCTTTATTTTATTCGGATCCTTTTCCATATTGCCAAGCATTCCGGCAAATCTTCCAATAATAGCCTGATGTGCCACCTGATCAAACCTTGGATGGGCAAATCGCATATATAACAGTTGCATCATAGTTTCAAAATCCTTTGGTGTTGAGGATCCATTTATTGATTCTGCTGTTTCACCCAGGCTAAATGTTACGGTGGCTTTTTTCCCTGCAAGCATTTTTTGCAGAGTTATGTTATCAAAATCACCGGCCCCATACATTGGAACGATAACTGAAATGAGTTCTGCAGGAAGTACCAGATTATTATCCAGTTTGGAAATGCCGCCGAAGCTGAAAGCACTTAGCATAACATTGTCTTTTTCATAATTGGCTCTTCGGTATATGACTTTTGAATTGTTTTCAAGAGTCCATTCAACTGCATCAAATTGTGGAAGAGGAACTGTTTTGATTATTTTAGATCCTTTCAGATCTTCTTTTATCAGTGATTCGCCTAAAGCTTTATCCTCATACGGTTTCAAAGTAGAATTTTTTACCCTGGTCAGAATATCCAAAGCCTCCTGTTCGGTAAGATGTTTAATATCGCTTCCTTCAAGTCCCTGGATAACAATCGTCCTGTTCTCATCAAGCATCACTTCTTTAAACCTGGCCGATGTTTCTTCCGGTGTAATACTTCCTATCACCTGTTTGAGGAATTCAAAGTCGAAGTCCATTGAGGTAAGTGGGTCCCCAGTAAGAAAGTAACTCTGAATACCTCTTATATAAGTATCATTATCTATTTTATCTTTTTGTTTAAACCGGTTCTCAAAATCGGAGATCATTTTAGCTTTGGCTCTATCGAGTTCTCCTTTTGTGAATCCGAATTTTCTCGCTCTTTCTGCTTCCGTATATATGGCTTCAAGAGCACCGGCTTCTTCATTTTTACGTGCAGTGGCATTTATTGAAAAGGCATCATAACCGCGTGCATAATAGCCGTCAAAGGTTACATAACCGCTGACAAAGGGAGGATTTTCTTTCTGTAAAAGCTCATTTATCCTTGTATTAATCATCGAATTCATCAAAGAAATTATATGACTGTCGCGAATATAATTCAGGTTTTTGTTTTCAGCCGGAACAGCTTTATGCAGTACAACCACTGAAACAGAAGTTTGCGGAGCTTCTTTGTCCTGGGCAAGAACATAGTTTGTCTCCTTATGAAAAGGTACATCTGTATAGGTTCTTGGAGCAGGATTAACAGCAGCCGGAATAGATGAGAAAAGTGCCTTGATTTTTGCTTCCACATCATCCACATTAATATCACCCACTATTGCTATCGTCTGGAGATCGGGGCGATACCATTTATGATAATAGTCTCTTAAAGTGTTATATGAAAAGTTTTTTATTATGTCAATGTTACCTATGATATCTCTTTCGGCATATTTTGATCCCTTCAAAATCACCGGGATGACCTCAAAGATCATTCGCCTGCTTGCATTCTTACTTGTTCTCCATTCTTCGCTGATAACTCCCCGTTCAAGGTCTATCTCCTTATCGGAAAGAGTAAGATAGTGGGACCAATCGTTTAAAATAAGCAGGCATGAGTCGACTAGTCCGGGCGCTTCCACCGGGACATCACTCAGGTTATAAACTGTCTCATCAAAGCCGGTATAGGCATTGATATTGCTTCCAAATCCTACCCCGTGTTTTTCAAGACTACTTATGATTCCTTTACCGGGGAAATGTTCAGTTCCATTAAATGCCATGTGTTCGAGAAAATGTGCCAGGCCATTCTGATCGTCGTTTTCAAGAATAGCTCCCACATTTTGTATAATATAAAAACTTGCTCTTTTTTCGGGTTCTTTGTTATTCCTAATAAAATAAGTCAACCCGTTATTAAGTTTTCCGGTTCTTATACCGGAATCCATGGGTGCGAATTTAGTCAGATCAGCCTGGGCCAGAATGTTAACAGATACAAATAGTAAAGTAACAAGGATTAGTAATGACTTGATTGTTTTCATTGTTATGGATTAATTTTTTAAATCAAAAGAAAATTAGCACTTTCATCAGAATTGTAGGTGGTTGAAATGTAAAGCTAATGAATAAAGGACTAAAAGACAAGTTCTTTTTAAAAAAGTCCGTGAAGCTCGGCATTGATCTTATCAATAACCTCACTAAGGTGATCTCTGTTATTTGGGAAATTATAATGATCAGCTTCTATTACAAGAACTTTGCCCAGATTGTAAGTTTCCATCCAGGCCTCGTATCTTTCATTTAGCCTTTTTAGGTAATCGATACGTATGGAACTTTCATATTCCCTGCCTCTTTTTTGGATCTGATTTACGAGTGTAGGAACTGATGCTCTGAGATAAAGAAGCAGATCCGGCGGCTTCACAAGGGAGCTCATCATTTTAAAAAGTGTCGAATAGTTATCAAAGTCGCGTGTCGACATCAGTCCCATTGAATGAAGATTCGGTGCGAAAATGTATGCATCTTCATAAATAGTCCTGTCCTGAATAATGGTTTTATCCGATTTCCTGATTTCTAGAATCTGACTGAAGCGGGAATTAAGAAAGTAAATTTGCAGGTTAAATGACCAGCGCTGCATATCTTCATAAAAGTCATTAAGATATGGATTGTCATCAACATCTTCATAATGAGCAGTCCATCCGTATTGTTTTGCAAGCAGCCCTGCCAGTGTTGTCTTGCCCGAACCTATATTTCCTGCAATAGCTATATGCATTGATCTGAATATTTTGTTTTACAGTTTATAAAATTAATAAAAATTGAGAAAGCTTTAACTGTTGTTAAGAAATAAGTGCCCGGAGTTTTACCCCCCGACCCTCCTAAAGGTGAGGAAATCCTCTGCATTCAAGTGTAAATCAGGTAAATACCTCAGAATTAGTCCCTCTTTGGGGGGAAAGACGCGAAGCGGCCAGGGGGCATATACTTTATACGCTTTTTATCCCAGCAATAATATATAGCTCCTCAATATATTCACGTGAATTGGAAAGCCGCGGTACTTTGTTTTGTCCTCCCAATTTATTTTTTGTCTTCAGCCATCTGTTAAAGGTGCCTCTGGGAACCGGGTTTATTACAGGTAAGACCAGATTCAGATCTTTGAGTCGTTTAGCTTCATAATCTGAGTTTACAGATTTAAGCGTGTTATCGAGTGTAATAATAAATAAGGTAATATCTGACGGTTCTTTTTCAAATTCAATAATCCATTCATGAGAGCCTTTTGACACAGTATTCATAAACACAGGGCCGGCAGTATATTCTGCGATTACCGCATTTGTAGCCTTACAGGCCGAATTAAGAGCTTTATCGGCATTCTCAATTATCACCTCTTCGCCGAATACATTAATAAAATGTTTGGTGCGGCCCGATATTCTGAAACGATAAGGATCAATGCAAGTGAAAACAACTGTATCACCCATCAAATACCTCCAGAGGCCACCGTTGGTTGAAATTATAATTGCATAATTGATCCCTGTTTTCACTTCCGTGATAGTATATGCAGTAGGATTATCTGTATCAATTTTCTCGGCCGGAATGAATTCATAAAAAATTCCGTAATCGAGCATAAGGAGCATATCGCTTCTTAGAGGATCATCCTGTATACCAAAGAATCCTTCAGAAGCATTATAAGTTTCCATATAATGCATCTGATCACCAATAATAAGTTTTTTATACTGCTCACGATAAGGAGTAAAACTTATTCCTCCATGAAAAAAGACCTCAAGATTTGGCCAGACATCAAGCAGGTTATTTTTCCCTGTAAAGGCGAGGATCTGTTTTATTAATACAAGATACCATGATGGTACTCCCGAAATACTTGTGACATTTTCATTTACAGTAGATTTTGTTATAAGGTCAAGTTTTTCTTCGAAATCCTCAAGAAGGGCAATCTTCTGTTTTGGCGTTCTGATGATGTCAACCCAGAATGGAGCATTTTCTATAAGAATTGCAGAAAGATCTCCATATAATGAGTCATTACTGAACTGATTCATCCTGTGACTCCCTCCAAGTGTAAGGCTTTTGCCTGAGAATATCCGTGTAGCGGGTCTTTGCATTGCATAGATAGCGAGAATATCCTTTGCCGCCCTGTAATGACAATCTTCAAGGGCTTCGCGGCTCATCGGGATAAATTTGCTTTTTGTGGATGTTGTACCTGATGACTTAGCGAACCACTTAATTTCTCCCGGCCATAAAATATTGGGTTCTCCTTTCCTGAGCCTTTCAACATAAGGAATTATATCCTCGTATGTCTGGACGGGAAACCTGGATTGATAATCTTTAATGGAAACAATAGATGAGTAACTGAACTTTTTCCCCCATTCTGTTTTGGCAGCTTTTGCAAGGAGCTTGTAAAGTGTTTCCTGTTGAGTTTCGAAAGGGTATTTTTTAAATATTTCTATCTGATTTATGCGCTTGATATTAAGCCAGTTAATTATAGAAGGAATAATAGCCATTATAAAATCAGTTTGACGTTTAAAGATAGATAAAAAACTTATGGATTATGATCTGAAATTCAACCGAAAACCTCCTTAAGCACATCAAGTGATTTTATTTTTTTAAGACCAGGAAGATGAAGCGAATAGAATCTGACCAATGTTTCAAGAACATCATTCCGCATTTTCCCGGTGAGTGAAATATTGTGGATGGAGTCATAAGATGCCACAAAAAAATCAGCCAGGATATTCGTAATTTCCTCGTTAGCATAATTACCATGAACCGGTGGTATCGGAACAAAAATGCCATTCACCATGTCAAAGTAGGCATTCTCCTTATCTAACCTTGGATCTGGTTCGAATCCGAGAAAACTGCTAAGTCCAGCCAAAAATGCAATATGGAAATTTGCATATCCCTCTTTGCATTTTTCGAAGTATATAATTGATTCTTCAATATAATTAAAAAGCTCATCATGAGGACTTTCTTCTCTAAGAACAGATGTTAATACTTCTCCGAGGAAAATTGCCACACAGCTTTTTTTAATATTTGAATAGATATCATACGGAGTAAAAGAAACAGAAAACTCTTTAATGATCTGCATTTCCCGTCTTGCCTTATAGTACAACTCAAGTTCCAGGATGAACATTGGTTGAAATAGGATATTGTGTTTTCCTGTTTTCCTTTTTCTCATTCCTTTTATCAGAAAGGATTGTCTTCCGAACTTTTGAGTATATATCTGGGTAACAATACCTGAATCGGTGTATTTAATCTGATGAAGTATGATCCCCCTGGTTTTCTCAAGCATAATGAAATGTGTAATTCTTCAAATTTATAAGTATTGAAGTTTGTATCCTACTTCATAACCGATTTTCTTCATTTACCCCGGTCCCAAGGTGAGCGAAGAACCGACGACACGAAGTGGAGGAGCTCGACGAAGTCAAAATCAATTTACTGCCGCCTGAGCAGCATGGGGTAAATAAATTGATTTTCAAGCGATATAACTGTGTATAGGTAAAAAATATCATTCTCAACGGAAATTATTATATTTACTGATCAATCGACTCTATTATGTCAGTAGCTAATAATGAAGAGCTTGTAAAGAGAATTGCCCGGCTTGCCAAACAGAACCAGGAGCTTGAAGAGCATATCAAGAAACTGGAAAAGATGAATGAAGAGCTGATCAGGGACAATAATAAGATTAAAGTTCTTTATGAAAGGATATCTCCGGAAAGTACCAAGGAATTTGGTGAAGGCGAAAAGAGAGAGAGGTCGCTTAAATTCAATATGGCGACAGTTCTGTTCGCAGATATTCATGGATTTTCCCGGTTGGTTGAAGGAATGGATTCATCATCAGTCATGGATGAACTTGATGAGATAAATGTGGAATTTGAAGCCATCGTCAACAAATTTAAAATTGAAAAAATCAAGACCATAGGCGATACATATATGTGTGCGGGAGGAATACCGGTTAAAAATATAACAAACCCGGTCGATGTGGTCATGGCTGCCATAGAGATGAGGAATTTCCTTGAAAAATATGAAATAAAAAAGAGAGGAATGAATAACCGGATTTGGGATCTGAAGGTTGGTATTCATTCAGGACCGGTGACTGCAGCAATTTCAGGAAGGAAGAAAATAAATTATGATATTAAAGGAGATACTGTAAATACAGCAAGCCGTATTGAGGCTGTTTCTGACAGCGGAATGATTCTGATTTCAGTTATGACTTACGAACTTGTAAAAGAGTTTTTTAATTGTGAGTATTTCGGTAAACTCCCGGTAAAATATACAGATGATCTCCAGATGTATAAAGTAAAAGGGTTAAAACCCGAGTTCTCTGTTAATGGAGAAGGAGTCGTCCCCAATGAATCATTCAGGATTAAATTCGGTCTTATCCAGTTTACAGATATCCAGGAGATTATTTTAGATAAACTCGAAATGGATCTGCCTGGTTATCTTTTTTATCACAACGTAAAACATACAGTCGATGTTGTTACGGAGGTGGAACTTATAGGCTGGGCGGAAGGCTGTTCAGATGAGGAGATTTTATTGTTAAAGACAGCCGCTTTATTTCACGATGCCGGGCATATAGTAGCCTATGACAATCATGAATTTTACGGTACTCAGATCGCAGAGGAGATGCTTCCCGGATTCAATTATACCCCTGACCAGATCGATCGGATATGTTCAATAATATTGTCAACCAAATTGCCTCCAAAACCAACAAACCTTCTGGAAAACATAATTTGTGATTCTGATCTCGATTACCTGGGACGTAGCGATTTCATTCCGGTTTCTAACACACTTTATGAGGAGCTAAAAGCTCAGAATAAAATGGGTTCCCTTAATGATTGGAATAAGATACAAGTTAAATTCATTTCAGGTCATCAGTATTTTACCAAGACTGCCAGAAGTTTGAGAGAGGTAAATAAAAAACTCCAGATTGAAAGAATACAAAGCCTGATAACTGAGTAATCTACCTCACCCTTGGACGATGAGGTAATAAATACGAAGAAGGCAGTTACGTAATGTCACAAGAAGAGGCTTATTTTATTACCAGCATCTTTGTTACATACGATTGTGAACCATCTTTGCTTGCACAAAAAACGAGATAGACTCCGGTTGCGACACGTCGTCCGTTATAAGTTTTCAGATCCCATGTTGCCTGGCCCCCGTCAGATACCGATTCGTAAACAAGATTACCACTTATATCCGTAATTCTGATCTGTGTATCCTTTATGAGCCCTGTAATTGTGACATTTCCATTGAAATTTTCTCTTACCGGATTCGGAAAAGTATAGACTTTTTTAAATTTTTCTTCCCCGGTAGTTGCGTTACCTCTGAATGATTGGATTCCTTTGGAGGTCCCAAACCAGACATCTCCTGTCTTATTATCGACTGCGAGGGTTATAATTGAATTAGAGAGAAGAGGGCTATTCTGTTCATTAAAATTTTCTATCTGGGTTGTTCCATCGGCAGAAAGAAGGTAGGCCCCTGAATTTGTTGTTCCCAGCCATTTTCTGTTGGCGCCGTCGACAGCTATGGATGTAATTGTTTCAGTCTTAAGCATATAGTCGGCAAGGTTTGTCCCGTCGTTCCTGGGGATTTTAATACGGCTGGCCTTCAGATCACTATCGAACACTTTTTCAGGAGTGAAATAGATAACAGGTCCCTGATCTGTTCCGACCCATATATTGCCATCAAGATCCTCGGCAATTGAATACACGAAAGAGATTACCTGATTCTCTGAATCCTGTACAAGCATCTTTCTGGACCTGTCGTCGTTAAAATTTTCAGTTGTTTTGTTATCATCATAAATAAATAGTCCATATCCTCGGGGCAATATTATCCATTTTTGTCCTATAGTGGTATTAATGATATCTCCTATTATCGGAGCATTAATAGTCAGCGGATTTACAATCCAGCTTCCATCTGACTTAAGCACCTTTATATTTCCGGGTACCCCTGTCTGAGTAAGCCAGAGATTTTTGGATTTATCCATAGCCAGACCGCATATTCTTACATAGGGCCGTCCAGGGATAATTGTCTGCAATGGTGAATTTAATTCGGTGTACTGTTTAATCAGGTTATTATTTTGGTATTCAAGCAATCCTCCGCCCCAGGTTGATACAAATATATGATTTGTGTTATCGGGATCGGTAAGGACTCTCATGGGATCAACAATATTACCTGAGGAGAGGGAAGTCCAGTTGTTATCTTCATAAAAGGAAATCTGAAGCGATCTTCCCATGTTATTCCATGAATCATCGGTGGCTCCCCCGCAAATTATAGTTTTTCCATTGATGGATATAATACTGAAAGCATTATTGGAGACTGGTCCGGGAAGCGTTAATGCGGTAAACTCCTCCATGTTTTGACCTTTGACAAGTCCTGAATTAATGTCTGCAATCCAGATATCCTCATTATCTACTACTGCCTGGGAAATGTCCGGTATTGCCCATCCATAAGAAGAGATTGTTTTAATAAGAGAACCATTTATATCATAATATTTCACGGAAGCACCTGAAGAGAATGTAAATCCTGTAGGTGCATTATCGAATGATTTGTTAAAAACACCGCTGGTAAATGAGAACACTGAACCGATATCACCAACAACGTATACCTGATCGCCAGCTAACAGAGGATCTGACTGGTTTGCATAAAGTTTATCGCCGGAAAATGTTAACAAGGTGTATTTTGCAACAGGATTGGGAAGAAGGTTGACCAGATCCCAGTTTCCAAAGTAAGCTAATCCCTGGTTTGAAAGGTCTGCAGAATAAACTCCCATATCCGTTGCGGCATAAATTTTACCTTTTCCGAATGCTATATCCCATATTTTTTCATCTTCAGAGCCATTTCCCGGGTTCCATGTATCGTGAACCTCCCGCTTCACGAGATCAATAACAACTATACCAAAGCTGCATGCCAGGTAAGCGTACTTGCCATCTGTTCGTATTTTGTTTATCTTTTTCTCCCCGGAGATAAACTTCCTGCTTATATCAGGGATGTTATAAATTATACTATTCTTTAGAAGGTCAATATTCGTACTTGCATAAGCTATAATCAGTGTTTTATTCTCTTCTGACCATGCTATCGTACTTATATCGGTTTCAGATAATCCGTCAATTCGCGACATTTTTTTAAGCTCGGCAAACGATTTGTCGTAAATGATTATTGATGAACCGGTTGAAGCAAATACTTTATCTGTAGCGACTGTAACACTGTTCGCAGTGTTATAAACAAGGTGATCCGACCAGGAACCAACAGGTGTTTGTCCTGGAAGAATCAATGACACTAAAAGTAGCACCAATATGGACAGAATCCTTGTCATCAGTAATTAACCAGAAACTTCTTTAATTTTTCGAATGCCAAAGCCCTGTGCGAAATGGTGTTTTTTTCTGAAAGTTTCATCTCTGCAAAAGTGCACGTTTTTCCATCAGGCAGAAAAATAGGGTCATAACCGAACCCTTCAATTCCCCTTTTTTCTTTGATAATAGTCCCGTTAACAATTCCCTCAAAGAGGTACTCTTTTTTCTCCAGGATAAGGGCAATAACAGTTCTGAACCGGGCTTTCCTGTTTTTTGAATTACCAAGCAAAAACAAAACTTTCTCAATATTTGCCGATGAATCCTTATTCTCACCGGCAAACCTGGCTGAATGAACTCCGGGTAACCCATTCAGTTCAGCAATTTCCAGACCAGTGTCGTCTGCAAAAACATTCAATCCCGAAACATTAAATACATACCTGGCTTTCGCCAGAGCATTTCCCTCAATTTGAGGTTCTTCTTCCGGAATGTCATCTCTGATATTAATATCATGAAGACTTAAAAGCGTAAAACTATTTCCAAGAAGGCTTTTTATTTCTTTTATTTTGTGTTCATTATTTGAAGCAAATACTAATGTCATAGAGCTTGTTTCGTTTAGAATTCAAAAGTACTCAAAATTGAGCTTTCCTTTTGACCTGATTTTTTTAAGTGCTACATTTGGAATAATAAAAAGCAAGATAATTGTTTATGTCTTATTTCTTAAGGTTGAATTTTTTTATCGGGATAATTTTTTTTTCAATCCTTCCAAATGCTTATGCAGTTCAAATTTCTTTTGATTCAGATGTAACGCCTTCAATTAAGCGTATTCTGATAAATGGGGATTCGGTTATTTCTTTTTCTGACAGCTCTAAATTTCAGCATACTGAATCAGGGCAAAATATCATCTTACCCTACAGGGATAAAAATATAATGTTCGAGTTACAACCCTCAGATAGTATAAGTTATCAGTTTTTTCTTGAAGGATTTGACAAGGAATGGAGTAGCTGGAAACAGATCAGTTTTAAAGAATATACAAACCTTCCTGCCGGAAGATACCACTTTAAAATCAGGTACATAAGTTCGGGAAACAGCGGTGGCGAGATCTCTTTACTCTCTTTGAGAGTCTTACCTTTATGGTATTTTTCACGAATGGCTCTTATATTTTATTTAATATTACTTTCACTAATAATATGGACATTATTCGATTTGCTTAATTTGCGATTTGCCCGTAAACTTTATATGCTCGAACAGATAATCAATAAGAGGACCGAGGATCTGATTATTGAAAAGGAAAAGACAGAAGAGTTGCTTGCAAATGTGCTTCCAAAGAATACGGCAAATGAGATAATGGAAAAGGGGAAAGCAACTAAGATCAAATATAATTTTGTAACAGTATTGTTCTCGGATATTCAGGGATTCACTAAAATAGCTGAGGAGATGAATCCTGAAGTTTTAATAGATGAGCTGGATAAGTTCTTTTTTTATTTTGATTCCGTTGTTGAAAAGTTTGGAATAGAGAAAATTAAAACTATTGGGGATGCATATATGTGCGCTGGCGGGATTCCGGAAAAGAACAGGACTAATCCTGTAGAGGTTATCCTGGCTGCTCTTGAAATGAAAGGATATATGCAAAGGCTCAAAGAAACTTCAGAACTGGAAGGAATGAAATACTGGGATATAAGAATTGGAATTCATACAGGAACTGTGATTGCGGGTGTTGTCGGTCAGAAGAAGCTTTCGTATGATATCTGGGGCGATACTGTCAATATCGCAAGCAGGATGGAATCTTCGGGAGAAGCCGGTAAAATAAATATTTCAGGAACGACATATGAATTTGTGAAGGAATTTTTCGCATGTGAGTACCGTGGGAAAATGCCTGTTAAGTATAAAGGGGAACTTGAAATGTATTTTGTGAATGGAATCGTCCCGGAATTAAGAGATGATAATGGAGGTCCTAACAGGAAATTTGTCGTTAAGATGCAAATGATCAAACTGCTGGATATCGAAGAAATGATAATTAAATTGTTTGATGATGAAGCTCCACCCAACCTTTACTTTCACAATTCATCTATGGTAAAAAATATCGGCAACCAGGTGGAATTGATTTCCAGGGCTGAAAATCTTCCGGATGAGGAGTTTATTAACCTTAAACTGTCGTCAGTCTTTCTTCTTACAGGATACATATCAGACTACGAAAAACCTATGGAAGCATCCTTGCGTCTGGTTGAAGAGATACTGCCGGGATATGAGTTTAATCAGGAAAATGTTGAAGCTACCAAAAAGATTATTAAAAACTGTTTTGCTGATCATCAGGAATCTTTGTCTGATAATATTCTTCATGATGCCACATATGATTATCTCGGTCGTGTTGATTATATGAAGCTAACTGATAAATTATTAAGAGAGAGAACGGAGTACGGTAAACATCCTGATAATAAAACATGGATTGAATTCCAGCGGAAACAATTATCAGATCATGAATTCATTACAAAAACGGCCAGGCTTCTCAGAAGTGTTACTAAGGAAGATCAGATCGCAGGACTTCAACTGAACAGCGAATAATCCAAATTCCTGGCGAAAAGTGCATAAAATAAGTTTTTAAAATGTACTTTTACAGCCGTATTTTAATAGGCACTATTATGGAAAAGTTCGATTGGCGATGTCTGCCGTTCGGTTATATAAAAACAGATTTTAATATCCGTTGTATTTATAAAAATGGTAAATGGGGTAAGCTGGAAGTTTCTTCTTCAGAATACATTGATATTCATATAGCTGCAACAGGACTGCATTATGGACAGGAGGCATTCGAAGGACTTAAAGCATATATGGGAAAAGACGGAAAAATAAGATTATTCCGTTGGGAAGAAAATGCAAAAAGACTGATAGCTTCTGCAGACGGCATAAAAATGGCTGCCTTTCCTGTTGAGATGTTCCGGGAAGCTTTATTTAAAGTAATTCAGTTAAACAAAAGATTTATTCCTCCGTATGGATCAGGTGCAACCTTATATATCAGACCCCTGTTATATGGAAGTGGCGCTGAGGTTGGCGTTAAACCGTCATCGGAATATACCTTCCTGGTGTTTGTCACACCTGTGGGCCCCTATTTCAAGGATGGAGTAAAGCCTGTCAACATGCTGATATGCAGAGATGTGGACAGGGCAGCCCCACTGGGCACAGGTATCTACAAAGTAGGAGGAAATTATGCTGCGAGCATGAGGGCCATAATAGCCGCACGTGATGGAGGTTATTCCAATACCATCTTCCTCGATGCAAAAGAAAAGAAATATGTCGATGAATGCGGACCTGCAAATTTCTTTGGGATTAAAGATAATACCTATGTGACCCCAAAATCAGAATCAATATTGAATTCAATTACTAATATGAGTCTG